>JACXTT010007935.1_pt1 | contig 14833 bp, 17 predicted proteins | sample 9270951 | NCBI WGS metagenome assembly JACXTT01 (sample SAMN15532306, study PRJNA645909) | rock metagenome | isolation source: weathered quartz diorite | place: Puerto Rico | collected 2017-06-21
TCGATAAACTCTTCAGCGAGTTCACAGAAGCGATCCGCCGCGGCGACTGCGACGCCGTGGCCGAGCTGGTCACCGAGGACGCCGAGTTCTGGAGTCCCGGCACACCGGCGTTCCGCGGCCGCGAGCACGTGCGGAACATGATGCGCGACACCTGCGAGAAATATCTCGTCGACCGCTCGTGGCAGGAGATCGAGCGGCTGACGGGCGACGACTTCGCGGTGAGCGTCGGCATCGAGTGGACGCGCGCAGTCCCGCGCGACGGCGGCGATCCCGTGGAGACCACGCAGCGCGGCTGGACCATGGCGCGCCGCTGCGCCGACGGCCGCTGGCGCTTCGCGCGCGGGATCACCAACCGCGAGTCGTAACCCTCACCCTCCCTTCGGGCACCCTCTCCCGCTTCGCGGGAGAAGGCCAAGGAAATCCCCTCTCCCGCTCGGCGGGAGAGGGTAGCCCCTGAGCGCAACGAAGGGGCCGGGTAAGGGCTCGCGCTCACAGCCCCATCGTGAAGCGCGTTTTTGCGGCCAGCGCATGCGCGCCGCGATGCGGGTTGTTGTGGATCATCAGCGCCAGCGTTCTCTCCGCCTCGGCGCGCTTCCCTTCGATGACGTAGATCACCGCCAGGTTCGCGTACGACTGCAGATGCTGTGGTGAATTCTCGATCTCGCGCTGGTACGCCGCCACCGCCCCGTCCGCACGGTCGAGGCGCGCCAGCACGTCGCCGCGCAGGTAGTCGATCCCGTAGAGGTGCCTGATCTCCAGATCGTTCGCGCGCCGCTCCGCCTCATGAATTGTCTCCAGCGCCGCCTCCAACTTCCCTTCCGACCTCTGCACCTCGGCGAGAAGAAGAATCGACGCCGGCTGGCGGTCGCCTTCGGCGATGGCCTGCCGCGCGCTCGCCTCCGCCTCGGCGAAGCGCCGCTGCTCGGCGTACGCGCGCCCGAGGAGCTCGTGCGCCTCGCGCGGCATTTCGCGGACGGCCAGCTCGGCGTGCGCGATAGCATCCTGCGGACGGCCGGCCTTCAGGTACGCGAAGCCGAGGCCGAGGGCAAGATCGGGTGAGAAGCGCTCGGAGCGCGCGATGGCAGTCTTGTACGTCTCGATGGCCTCGTCGTATCGGCCGGCGTCGACGAGAACCTCGCCGAGCTTGGACCAGACGTCGGAGAGCCGCGTGTTGCGCTCCAGGAGCGCGCGCAGCGCGACGGCCGCGTCGTCGAGGCGGCGCTCGTCGGCCAGATGAAACGCGGCCTTGATCTCGGCGATGTGGCCGATCTCATCGCGCGGGTTCGGCAGCGGACCGGTCCGCGTCTTCGCCGTTCCGACGTAGCCGAGCGCTGCCAGCTTCGCCGCCTCCTCCGGATCTACGTTCTGCAGCGGCGCGACGGCCAAGGGAATCTGCGCCAGAGTGGCGCGCATCGATGCCGCATCGCGGCGGTCGGCCGCTGCCAGATCGCTGGTCTCCGCTGCGTCGCGGCTGAGGTCGTACATCTCCGGCCGCGGGCCGTCGATGAGGTGGAAGCGCGCGTCGATCAGCGAGCGCAACTCGCTCCAGCCAAGGTGAATGCGCGGGTAAAGCGTCTCGGAATAGATCGGCTTCGGCGGCGCATCGCGCAGCAGCGAGCGATCCGATGTCTCGATGCCGGCGAGATCGAGGACGGTGGGAAAGACGTCCGCGAGCTGCGCGGGGCGCGCGACGGTCGTTCCGCCGCGCCGCGCGCGCGGCAGCTTGATCATCAGCGGCACCTGCAGAGCCTCGCGGTAGAGGAGGATGCCGTGCTGATCCTCGCCGTGCTGCCACAGCCCCTCGCCGTGATCGGAGAGGAAGATGACGACGGCCCGGTCGTAGATGCCGGACGATTTGAGCTGCGCGATGAGCCGCCCCACGATGTCGTCCGACTTGGCGATCTCACCGTCGTACGACGGCTCGTACGGCGCGTGCGGCTCGTAAATGTGAAAGAAGAAAAACAGCCGCTGCGATTTGTTCTCGCCGATCCACCGCGCCGCCGCCTTCAGCGTCTCGTAGCCGGAGCGCCGATGTTCGCTGGCCGCGCCGCGTGCCGCCACGGCGATGGCGTCGTCGTAGAAATCGAAGCCCGCATCGATGCCGGTGCCGGAGCGCAGCACGTACGACGACACGGCGGCGCCGGTGCGATAGCCGTGCGCGCGCAGCACCGCAGCGAGCGTGCGAAACTTCGCGCCGTCGAATCGGTAGCCGATGTTGTTGCGCACGCCGTGCTCGGTCGGCAGCAGGCCTGTGAGGATGGAAAGGTGCGACGGCAGCGTCATCGGGCAGTGGCTGTACGCGCGCTGGAAGAGGACGGCGTCGTGCCGCAGCGTGTCGATGTTCGGCGTCTTCACTCCGCCATACCCGTACGCAGGAAGGTGATCGGAGCGCAGCGTGTCGACCGAGATGAGAATCACCGGCGCGCCGGGGAACGTCTCGGCCGCCTCCCGCCGGCACGCGGCCAGCGCGAGCAGAGCGATCGGTAGGAAGCGCCTCATGTTGGACCATACTAACCACTCATGACAACGTTCCAACCGACGCGCGCCGGCGAGCGGATGATCGCGGTGGAGGAGGCGCAAGAGCACGTGCTGGCCGAGGTGGCGACGCTCGGCACTGAAATGGTCGTGTTCAGCGAGGCACTCGGGCGCGTGCTGCGCGAGGACGTGCGCGCGAGCGCGGATGTCCCGCAGGCAGACAACACGGCGATGGACGGCTATGCAGTCCGCGCGGAGGACATCGCCGATCCTCCGGTGCGCCTGCGCGTGATCGAAGATCTTCCCGCCGGCTCGGTGGCCACCAAGCGCGTCGAGCGCGGCACGGCCGTCCGCATCATGACCGGCGCGCTCATCCCTGACGGCGCCGACACGGTGGCGCACGTGGAGATCACCGACGGCGGCAACGAGACCGTCACCGTGCGGCAGTCGCTGCGCGCGGGGACGAACGTGCGGCGCCGCGGCGAGGACATGCAGGCCGGCGATGTGGTGCTCGGGGACGGCACACCGATCGGCGCGGCGGAGGTGGGCGTCCTGGCCAGCGTGCATAAGAGCGTGGTGCGCGTGGCGCGGCGGCCGGCCGTGGCCATCATCTCCACCGGCGACGAGATCGTGGACGTCGACGAGCCGCAGCCATTCGGCAAAGTGGTCAACTCCAACGCCTACTCGCTCGCCGCGCTGGCGCGGGAGGCGGGCGCGCTGCCGCGCATGATCGGCATCGTGCGCGACGATCGCGCGGCGACGATTGCCGCCATCGAGTCGGCGCTGGAGTCAGACGTCATCATCTCCTCCGGTGGTGTCTCCGTCGGCGCCTACGATTTCGTCAAGGACGCGCTCGATGCCCTCGGCGCGCAGACGAAGTTCTGGCAGGTGGCCATGAAGCCGGGCAAGCCGGTAGTGCTCTCGCGCGTCCGCGGCCGCCTCTACTTCGGCCTTCCCGGCAATCCCGTCTCGTGCATGGTGTCGTTCATCCTCTTCATCGCTCCCGCGCTGCGCAAAGCGATGGGGCAGCGCGCGAACCTGCTGCCGCCCACCGTCTCGGTCCGCATGATGGGGCCGCTCAAATCGCGCGGCGACCGGCGCAACTACCTTCGCGTGCGCGTCGTGGCGCGCGACGGCGAGCTGGCGGCGTTTCCGATGACCGCGCAAGGCTCGGGCGTCTCGACCTCCATGGTGCAGGCGAATGGGCTGGCGGTGGTGGACATGGGCATCACCGCGATCGAGGCCGGTTCGCTCGTTCCGGCGGTGCTGTTCGGAAGAGTGATGAGCGAATAGCGCACGCCCGTCATCCCGAGCGTGAGCGAGGGATCTGGGGGATTGGGGGTGCATAGAACGGCATCCAGCGCGCCGCCCGTTCCCCAGGCCCCTCGCTACGCTCGGGATGACGGCGGCGCGACGCTCAGCTCCGCCATCAGCCGCGTCAAGCGGCGCGCCTCCGCGTCGCCGTTCTCGTAGGTCCGGCAGAGTAGCTCGACCTCTTCCCGCGGCACGTTGGCGCGAATGGTGAAGCCGTCGGCCGGCTGATCGGGGAGGAGCGAGCGGCGACGTTTCCAGCCGTCGTCGCCGAAGCGATACGAGACGAAGCCGTCCGACGGCTGCAGCTCCGAGGCTGCGGTGAGCGTGGCGTCGCCGGCGATGATGTTCCGCGCGCGGTCGCCGCCCGCGTTCGCCTCCTGCGCCTGCAGCAGTTCGAGCACCGAGTCGGCGAGGAGGCGGCGAAGCGCCTCGCTCTCCCCAGTGAACTGCAGGCCGATGCGGCACTCGTCGGCGCGCGTTACTTGCGCCTCCACCTCCACCTCTTCACCGCGCCACGAAAAACGCAGCGTGGCGCGCGCGCCGCTCTCGAGAGGCGCGTGGCACGAGATCTGCGCTCCGTTGCCGCTGACGTCGAGAATGGTTACCGCGTGCGCGCCGAAGCGTCCCTCGATCGGCCTGGTGAGGTTCAGTCGCTGAAACATGCGGCGCTCATCCGCCACTTCACGGAACCCTTTTCACGTCCGTCAGCCAGGCGCGCTCCTCGTGCACGTGAAGCTTCGCCTCGATGCGGCTCTTGTCCGGCGGCAGCGAGGCGACGTTGACGCCGCGCACGGGATAATCCATGGTCATCGCTTCCATGTAGCCGGGAATCTCTTGGTGATCGACGCGAAGCGTGTTGTCGCCGCCGTCGCGCCCGACGATGATTCCCTTGACCGTATAAACCCTCTCGCCCGTTTCCGAGAGCGGCTTGGCCGCCGGCGTCTTCTGCTTCGCGCACGCGACGAGGAGCAGGATCGCGGCGGCGAACAGCAGCTTGCGCATGTGGGGCGATTATACGTGTGCTAAAACCACCGGCATGCGTCCGCAGAGCGCGACGAAGCTCGCCATCGCCGCGGTGATCGCCATCCTCTTCGCCGGCTTCATTCTCCGCGCGGCGATGAAGCTCGCCGCCACCGCCATGCACTCAATCCTGGCGGCCGTGGTGATCGGGGTGGTGGTGGTGTGGGCGGTGGTGAAGTGGAAGTGACTTGAAATGACTGAAAAGTTACTGGTGTCGATGCTGGTATACTCACCAGCATGGCGCGAACGAAGAAGATCACGGTGGAAGTTCCCTCAGATGTCTTGAAGCGAGCGCAGAAAGTTTCTGGCGAGGGTGTTACCGGAACGGTTCGTAAGGCGCTCGAGGACATGGCTCGATCCGACGTTTATGACCGACTCCTTGCGCTTCGGGGAAAGGTTCACCTCACTTATGACATCGACGAGCTACGAGAGGATCGCGATTGATCGCGATCGACACGAGCGCGTTCGCACGATATCTCGATGGGATTGAAGATCGCGCCACCGTCGCCGTCATCAGCGCGCTGCGGGTGAAGAGTGCGGCGTTTCCTCCGATCGTCGTCACCGAACTGTTGAGCAATCCGTCTCTGCCCGCAGAAGCGCGCTCGGACGTCATCGCTCTGCGGCGCCTCGAGATTAGCGACGGCTACTGGCAACGCGCCGGCGAACTTCGAGCACGACTGCACGCTAACGGCCTCAAGGCGAAGCTGGCCGACTGCCTCATCGCCCAATCCTGCATCGACAACGACGCCCCCCTCATCACATATGATCGCGACTTCCGGCATTTCCACTCCGCCGGACTGAGAGTGATCTGAATGCTTCCTGAAAAGACTTTCGACGGGCGCGTGGCCATCGTCACCGGCGGCGCCACCGGGATTGGATTCGCCATCGCCAAGGAGCTCGCGCGGCTGGGGGGGCGGGTGGTGATCGCCAGCCGGAAGGAAGAGAACCTCAAGAAGGCGGTGGCGGAGCTCGGGGCGAGCGCGAGCTGTCACGTGCTCGATGTGCGCGACGCGGAGGCCGTGGAGGCGATGGCGGCCAAGGTAGAAGGTGACTTCGGCCGCATCGACATCCTGGTCAACAACGCGGCCGGCAATTTCATCGCGCCGTCGGATCAGCTCACCACCAACGGCTGGAACAGCGTCATCAACATCGTGCTCAACGGCACGTTCTACTGCAGCAGCGCGGTGGGGAAGCGGATGATCGCGGCGAAGAGCGGGGGCGCGATGCTCAACATCATCGCCAACTACGCTTGGACCGGCTCGCCCGGGGTGGTGCATTCCGCCAGCGCCAAGGCTGGCGTGCTGGCCATGACGCAGACGCTCGCCGTGGAGTGGGCCCGCCACAAGATCCGTGTCAACGCCATGGCGCCCGGACCGGTGCACACCGAAGGCGCGTCCAAGCGGTTGTTTCCTGATCCGGCCATCGAGGAAGGGATCCGCCGGACCATTCCGCTGCGCCGCTTCGCCACGCTCGAAGAGATCGCCAATGCCGCCTCGTACCTGCTGTCGGACTACGCGTCGTACGTCACCGGCGAGGCGTTGGTTATCGACGGCGGGCAATGGCTATCCGGCGCGGATTACTGGGGACGCATCCAGCAGATGATGCCGCGCTAGTGTCCTGAGTCAAAGTTCGCCGACAAAGTCGGGCATGCACACCGAGGAGTGCGGGCGCCCCCGCCCGCACGCGGCGGGCGTCTCGCCCGGCGCCCACGGTAGAACGATGGGTCGAGACGACCGATCGGGCCGAGCGAGATGACCGCAGTCCGAGGCCTTCGCATGCCCTGGAGATGCCACGAACTTCAGACTCAGGACACTAGCGCGTCAGCCAGTCCACCGCGAGGTGCGACAGCGCGCGCACGCCGAGCCCGAGACCGCTCTCGTCGACGTAAAAGAGCGGCGAGTGATTCGACGGCGCCTCCTCCGCGGTCTGGTTCTTCGGCCGCGTGCCGAGCCAGATGAAGAGGCCGGGGACCTTCTGCTGATAGAACGAAAAGTCCTCGGCGCCGAGAACGGGGTTGACCACTTCGATCTCGCTCGTCAGCTTGCGCAGCGTGGGGACCATTTTCTCGGTGAGCGCGGGGTCGTTGTAGGTGATCGGATAGCCCTGATCGATCTTCACCACGGCGGTCGCGCCGCCGCTCTTGGCGATGTCCTCCGCGGTGCGTTTGATGCGCGCGTGGATGTCGTCGCGCATTCTCGCGTCGAGCGAACGGATGGTGCCCAGCATCTCCACTTCGTCGGGGATGATGTTGTTGCGCACGCCGCCGTGGATCGATCCGACGGTGACGATCGACGGCGCCAGCGACGAGTCCACCTGCCGGCTGGGAATGGTCTGCAATCCGAGGACGATCTGCGAGGCCACCACGATCGGATCGACGCCGAGCCACGGATACGCGCCGTGCGTCCCCTTGCCACGCACCGTGATCTTGAACGAGTCGACCGCCGCCAGCTCCGCGCCGGGGCGGTAGGCGATCTCGCCGACCGGATAGCGCGAGGTGACGTGCAGGCCGAAAACGGCGTCGACTTTCGGGTTCTCGAGCGCCCCCTCCTTGACCATCAGCGCGGCGCCGCCTTCTTCTCCCTCGGGGGCTCCCTCCTCCGCCGGCTGGAAGAGGAACTTCACCGTGCCGGGCAGCTCTTCGCGAACGCCGGCGAGCACCTCGGCCACGCCGAGGAGGATGGCCACGTGCGCGTCGTGCCCGCAGGCGTGCATCACGCCCACCTCGTGGCCGTTGTAGGTCGTCTTCACGGTCGACTTGAACGGGAGGTCGACCTGTTCGACAACAGGCAGCGCGTCCATGTCCGCGCGCAGCGCCACCACGCGTCCCGGCTTTCCCCCCTTGAGGATGCCGACCACGCCGGTGTGCGCGATGGGCGTCCGCACTTCGACGCCCAGCTCGCGCAGGCGGTCGGCGACCAGCTTGGATGTGCGGAGCTCGCGGTTGCCGAGCTCGGGATGCTGGTGGACGTCGCGCCGGCATTCGATGACTTTCGGCTCGACCTTGGCGGCGGCGGCGTCGATGCGCTGATCGAGATTGGCGGCGGACAGGGTGGTGGTCATGAGCATCAATCCCAGAAACATTTTCACCGCGTGTTCCCCTGCGCGATCGTACCGCGCAACGCCTCGGCCTTATCGATCAACTCGGCGAACCATTCCGCGAAGTGGTTCTCCCCCTTCGCCTCGGCCAGCCGGCGCGTCGCCGTGGCCATGTCGATGAACTGATCGACGAAGGTGCGCAGATCGTCGCCCACGCCGAGGAGCATGAGCGTGGTCGACTGGTCCTCGATGGCCTTGAAGGCCTGCAATGCCTGCGCGTATTCGTTGCTGAAGTACGCGAAGTCCTCGCGCGCCTCCTCGGATCGAGGATCGTCGGTCATGGTTTCGCGCTCTGCTGCGTATTTCGCGCCAGCGCGCGCAAATCCTCGATGCTCCGCGCAACGCCGGATCGCACCACGTAGCGCACTTTGCGCAGGTTGGCGATGTCGGCGGTCGGATCCGCGGCCACGACGACCAGATCGGCGTCCTTCCCCTTCTCGATCGTCCCCACCTGCTTGTCCAGACCCATGGCGCGCGCGGCGATGGCGGTCGACGACACGATCACCTGCGACGGCGTCATCCCCGAGGCCTGCATCGCCTCCATCTCCGCGTAGATCGCCGGGCCGTGCAGCGTCAGCGGATTGCCGGCGTCGGTGCCGGTGGCGATGGGGATACCGGCGGCGACGAGCGTCTTCAGGTTCGCGCGCGTCACTTGCGTGAAGCGCGCGGCGCGCTGCTCGCGCGCGGCCATGCGCGTGGCATCCACGAGCTTCGGATCGAGCGTGGCTGTTTCCGCCACGCGCGCGCGGGTGGCGGGATCGACGCAGCCGTTCGGATCGTCGATCGTCGGCGCCTTGCGGTCCACCACGCCGTGATACATGCGAATGTAGCCGTCTAGCACGGTCAAGGTGGGGATGAGGATCGTGCCGTTCTTCTTCGCCAGGTCGAGGAACTCCTGATCGACGGGAAGATCTTCGACGCTGTGCACCAGCACGTTCACACCGGAGCGCAGCGCCCCCTTCGCTTCAGCGAGACCGGTGGCGTGCGTGATCAGCGGCAGGTTGTGTTTGTGGGCCTCGTCGCCCGCCGCGGCGACAAACGGCTCCGACTTCTCCACCGGCAGGTCCTTGTTGACGATCCACCAAACCTTCACCGCCCTCGAGCCGTGCGCGGCGAGATAGCGCACGCCGTTGCGTCCCGCCTCTTCGCTGTTCAAGACGATGAATTGCCGCTCGGCGGGAAGGTTGAGCCAATGATCGAGTGTCGACAGAAGCGGGCCCGCGGCGACGACGTGCGGCACCTGCGTGTTGTTCTCGAACGCGTCATGAAGCTTCAGCGTCCACGGATAGCCGCCGACGTCAAACACCGACGTGACGCCGGCGCAGAGATACGAACGCCCATACCGCTCGGGCATCGCCTTCAGCTCAGCCTCTGTCTGCTCATACGGGTGCCACGGCCGCACGTCGATGGAGTCGGGCCGCCCGTCCGCCCACCCGGTCTGCGAGAAGTGCACGTGCGCGTCGATCAAGCCCGGCGTGATCCACATGCCGTGCACGTCGGTGACGTCGACGCGCTCGGGGAGCGGGCACTGCGCGGCGGTGCCGGCGCAATCGATCTTGCCGTCGCGGAGAATCACGTTGGCGTTCGGCACGGGCGCGCCGCCGCGGCCGTCGATGAGCGTGGCACCGGTGAGCGCGCGCGGCGGGGCGGGCGTGCCGGGCGGGGTATCGACCGCGCCGGTCACCGCGATCTTCCAACCATCGGGCGTCTTCACAAAGAGCCGCTCGGAGATGCCGGTGTGCTCGTCGCCGGCCGCGTAGCGCACGCGATAGCGATAGGTCCCATAGACGAGGCCGGGACGCAGCGGCGTGAGATGGATGTCGTCGGCTTCGAACTGTTCAGGGAACGGCCCGCGCGCCTTGTTGAAATCGTCCCAACCGGTGACGTAGCCGGCGGGCCCGCCACGGACGAGGCTCTCGGAGTGGAGATAGTACGAGAGGTACTTGTCGCGATCGTGCTGGCGAATGGCGTCGAGGTTCCCCTCGAAGACCTTCCGCGCGGCGGCGACGTCGGGGTCCTCGGCGAAGGCGGAGCCGGCCTCGATTGCGGCCACGACGAGGCATATGATTTTGAAGATGCGCATGCGGACATTCTATGGCGCGATCGTCTTAATGCCGTTCATCGCCGCCGCGCAGAAGCCCTCCCTGCCGCCGGTCACCGAGAGCATCGAGGTCTCCATCGTCAACGTCGACGCGGTGGTCACCGACAAAGCCGGGCGGCCGGTGCATGGGTTGACCAGCGACGACTTCGAGATCTTCGGGAAGGCCTCCGGCTGCAACGCAAGATCACTACGATCAAGGCGCTCATTCGCTCCATCGGCAGCGCAGAGGGGAAGAAGGTGCTGCTGCTGGCGACGCACAGGCTCTCGCTGATGGCAGGCGCGGAGAACTACTACGCAGTCGGACGCAACCCGATCTCCGTCGACGGAAGATCGGCGCAACAGTCGCTCGACATGCGTGAGCATCTCGACACCATCGGCCGCACGGCCAACGCGAACGGCGTGACGATCTATCCCTTCTTCCCCGAGGGGTTGCAGTCCACGTCGACACTCTCCGCCGGACCGACCGTGTGGGACTACCGCAACCTCTACAACGAGGTGCCGGCGCTGGTGCAGATCGCCGAGACCACCGGCGGCCAGGCGGCGTGGGGAAGCACCGACATCGAGAAGCTCCTTCCCCGAGTCCGCCAAGATCTCGACTCCTACTACTCGCTCGCCTATCACGTCCGCCCCCGAGGAGAGGACAAAGCGCGCGACATCGTGGTGAAAGCCAAGAACCGGGAACTGACCGTTCGTGCGCGGCACGAATTCACCGACAAGTCGGACGTGACGCGGATGGAGGACCGCGTGATCGCCGCGCTCTTCCACAATCCTCCCTCGACCGGGTTTCCGCTCACGTGGCCATCGGGCAACGCCGGGCGCAGGGAAAACAGTTCGTGATACCGGTCGCCATCCACATTCCAGTCGCCGCGCTGACTGCGCTCAGAAGCGGCGACGAATACGCAGGCGCCTTCTCGGTCTACCTGGCCTGGGCGGGACGGGTGGGCGGCGTCAGCGACCCGTCGCACAAAACGAAGAGCTACCGCATCCCCGCCGCGGAGATGGAGAAAGCCCGCGGCGGACACCTGACCTACGAGCTCGAGCTGAGCGCCGACTCCTACACGCAGCGCGTCGCCCTCGGAGTTCTGGACGAAGTGTCGAAGGATTACGCGCTCCGATTGATCGAACTGGGCCAGTGAAAGGAGTTGATCATGAGCATATCGTGGCGAGAGGACGCCGATCAGGCCCTGGCGGAGGCCAAGCAGGCGGGCAAGCCGCTGCTGCTCGACTTCACCGCGGCACCGATGTGAGGGGGATGCGCTCGGCTGGAAGCCGAGGTCTATCCCGATCCGCGGGTGGAAGCATTCATCAACGAGAACTTCCTCCCCGCGCGCTTTCACGTGAAGAAGCACCCCGAGGCGATGGGACGCTTTGGCGTGGACTGGACGCCGACCATTCTGATTCTCGATTCCGAAGGAAACGAACGGCACCGCATCGAAGGATTCCTCCCCCATGACGACTTTCTGGCGCAGCTTCACCTCGGGCTGGCCCACGCGGCCTTCACCGCGGGAAAGTACGAACGGGCCGCGGAGCGATTCGAACGGATCGTGCGCGATCTTCCCGCCACGGACGCGGCGCCCGAGGCGCAGTATTGGGCGGGCGTGTCGCGCTACAAAGCCACCGGCAACGCCGGCGCGCTGAAGGCAACCGCAGAGGCCTTCAGGCAGCGGTACACCGACTCCACCTGGGCCAAGAAGGCATCGATCTGGTCATAGGCATCATCTCCGACACGCACGGCCTGCTCCGTCCGGAGGCGCTCGCGGCGCTGCGCGGCGCCGGCGCCATCATCCACGCCGGCGACATCGGCGGGATGGAGATCATTCGCGCGCTGGAGAGACTCGCGCCGGTCACGTTCGTGGAAGGCAACAACGACTCGCGCGACGGCACGGATATCGTGCGCGTGCGCATCGGCGGCCTGCGCCTGCTGGTCACGCACATCCTCCCCCGCCCACACGCCCCGCACCGGCACGTCGTGGCGTCGCTACGCGAGGCGCCTGCAGACATCGTCGTCTTCGGCCACAGCCACCTCCCACACAACGAGGTGATCGGCGGCGTGCGATTCTTCAATCCGGCCAGCGCCGGACCACGGCGCTTCGACTACCCGGTGGCCGTCGGCATCATCGACGAGCGCGGCGCGCGGCACGTGGCGCTCGACGCGCACTCGCGCGCGGCGCTGAGGCGGCGCATGAATCAGTTGAGCAGCCGATGACTCTCGGAGTGCGATAAGGTCCCGCGGGATCCTTCGCTTCGCTCAGGATGACGGAGCAGCGATAATCCGCCGCGCATGTCCTTCCTCGAGGCTCGCGGCCTCTCCAAGACATACCGCAACGCCGAAGTCCCCGTTCAGGTTTTTGAAGATCTCGACCTGGCGGTCGAGCGCGGCGAGATGCTGGCCGTGGTCGGTCCCTCGGGAATCGGCAAGTCGACGCTCCTTCATCTGCTCGGCGGTCTCGATCGACCGGACTCAGGCACGATTGTTGTTGATCGCCACGGCGTGACCACCATGTCGCACGACGAGCTGGCGAAGTTTCGGAACCGCAACGTCGGCTTCGTCTTTCAGTTCCATCACCTGCTACCCGAATTCACGGCGCAGGAAAACGTGGCCATGCCCGGCTGGATCGCGCGCATGGCCTCCGGTGAAGCGCTGCGCAAGGCGCGCGACCTTCTCGGCGAGTTGGGACTCACACCGCGCGCGCGGCACTTCCCCAACCAGCTCTCCGGCGGCCAGCAGCAGCGGGTGGCCATCGCGCGCGCGCTGCTGGCGGACCCGCTTCTCTTCCTGGCCGACGAGCCGACCGGCAACCTCGATCTGGAAACGAGCGAGCGCGTGTTCGACTTGATGCGCGCCTGCCACGCCAAGCGCGGGCTCACCTCCGTCATCGTCACGCACAACCCCGATCTCGCCGCACGATGCGATCGCGTGTTTGAAATGAAGGTGCATCCCGCGACCACCCTCACCTGAACAGATCGCAACCCCCTCAGCGATCGGGCCGGCCGGGGAAGTCGCCTTTGTAGCAAAGGACCCACTGCCTCCCTTCTCTGGGCGGGGTCCCTCGAAGGTCGGGCAGGGCGTACTCTTCGCGACGAGGATCTCCGCCGAACCGATAGTTGAGGACGCTTTCCAACGCCCGAAAGAACCTGGCGTTGGTGGTGCGGCCGTCGGCGGGAAACCACCCGTCGGGAGCGTCTTCGCCGCTCCACGGTTTGAGAATCCCGATCAGGTCCGGGACGTAGAATTCCGTTCGCTCGCCAAAGTCTCCGTCTGCAGCGATCATCCATCGCACTCCTGGAACCGGATCGCTCAGCTTCGGCAGATGAAACTTGCCCGATGCATCGAGCGTCGTCTCGGGGAACTGGACGCCCATCTTCGAGTACAGAGCGGCGTATCGGCTGGTGTGGAGGAGCCGACCGTCGCAGAACATCCAACCTCGCGGTTCCCAGCCACCGGCGAAAGGGGTGACGGTCGCGATGATCATGCGGCTCATGGAGCGCGGTGTCACGAATCTTACTCTGTCCGCGCCGAGGACGGTCCGTTGGAACGTCGCACCGCGGCCCGATGTTCGAGTTGCATACGCGGGCGGTTTCAGGTCCGACCAGCGTAGACTACGCAGAGCCCATGTTCGAAAAATACAATGAGAAAGCCCGCCGCGCCCTCTTCTTCGCCCGCTACGAAGCTTCCAAACTCGGCTCGCGCGTCATCGAGTCCGAGCACATCCTCCTCGGCGTACTGCGCGAAGGGGAAGAGATCATCAAAGAGATTTTCAGCCGCTTCAACGTGAAGCCGGAACAGATCCGCCGCGAGGTGGAAGGCGACCGGCTGTTCGTCGACCGCATCTCCTCCTCGGCCGAGCTTCCGCTTTCCGAGGAGTCGAAAAAAATTCTGGCGTACGCCGCGCACGAGGCGGAGTCGATGCTCCACCAGTACGTCGGCACCGAGCATCTGCTGATCGGGATCCTGCGCGTGGAGTCGTCCACCGCCGCGCGAATCCTCACGGCCAAAGGCCTCAACGTCTACGGTGTGCGCGAGGAGACCATCTCCATTCTGAAGGAGCGCGAGGCGGACAAGCAGAAGAAAGAGCTGCCGTTCCTCGCCGAGTACGCGCGCGATCTCACCGCCATGGCGCATCAGCAGCAGTTCGATCCGCTCATCGGCCGCGAGAAGGAAGTGGAGCGCATCATCCAGATCCTCTCCCGCCGCACCAAGAACAACCCCATCCTCCTGGGCGAGCCGGGCGTGGGGAAGAAAGCCATCGTGGAAGGCCTGGCGCAGGCCATCGTCGACGGCAACGTGCCGCTCTTCATCGCCAACAAACGCATCCTCTCGCTCGACCTCTCCCTCATCGTGGCCGGCACCAAGTACCGCGGCCAGTTCGAAGAGCGGCTCAAAGGGATCATCAAAGAGCTCAAAGAGAACCCCGACATCATCATCTTCATCGACGAGATCCACTCGCTCATCGGCGCGGGCTCCGCCGAAGGCTCCCTCGACGCGGCGAACATCCTCAAGCCGGCGCTCTCGCGCGGCGAGATCTCCTGCATCGGCGCCACCACCATCCGCGAGTACCGCCGCTACATCGAGAAAGACCGCTCGCTCCTGCGCCGCTTCCAGGCCATCAACGTCAATCCGCCGAACGAGGACGAGACGCTGCAGATCCTCGAAGGCGTCAAGGAGCGCTACGAGGCCTTCCACAAAGTGAAGTACAGCGACACGGCCATCCGCAGCGCGGTCTACCAGTCCAACCGCTACATCACCGACCGCTTCTTCCCCGACAAAGCGATCGACATCCTCGACGAGGCCGGCGCGAAGGTGAAGCTGCGCCGCGTGGCCGACAC
>JACXTT010007936.1_pt1 | contig 14832 bp, 18 predicted proteins | sample 9270951 | NCBI WGS metagenome assembly JACXTT01 (sample SAMN15532306, study PRJNA645909) | rock metagenome | isolation source: weathered quartz diorite | place: Puerto Rico | collected 2017-06-21
TCAACGAGCTCTGCAATGCCCTGAAGCCGGTGGTCCTGCCGGGCGAGCAGCTCCGGGTCTTCGTGCTCAAGGAAGGGAAGGAAGCCGGACAGGGCGTGGCCTACCTGGACGACGGGACCATGATCGTCGTGGACAACGCGAAACGGTTCATCGGATCGAACATCACCGTCGTGGTCACCAGCGTCCTGCAGACGCAGGCCGGCCGCATGATCTTCGCCCGCCTGAAGGAAGAGACGGAAGGCCAGGAAATCCCCGTGGCCCGGAACTGAGCGCGGCGGACCGTCGCGCGTGTCCAAGACCGGTCGCATTGTGGCCGTGGTGCCGGCGGGCGGCACCGGCAAGCGGATGGGCGCCGGCCCCCCGAAGCAGTTCCTGATGCTGGGCGGGGTGCCTCTGATGCTGCATGCTCTCCGGGTACTCGAACGGGCGCCCAGCGTGACGGAAGTCGTGCTGGTGGTGCCGAAGGAGGAGCAGGCCCGCGCGCTGGCCGAGGTGGTGGAGCGGCACGGCCTCAAAAAAGTGCTCAAGGTCGTGCCGGGCGGCGCGACGCGCCAGGAGTCGGTGCACCACGGTCTCAACGAGGTGGACGAGGACGTCGAGATCGTGGTCGTGCACGATGCGGTCAGGCCCTTCGTCACCGAGGACCTCCTTGAGCGCTCGATCGAAGCCGCGCGCAAGCACGGCGGGGCGATCGCGGCGGTGCCGATGAAGGACACGCCGAAGCAGGCCGGCGCGGACCGGCTGATCCAGCGGACGCTGGACCGCACCGAGCTCTGGCTGGCGCAAACCCCGCAGACGTTCCGGCGCGCGGTGATCGTCGAGGCCTACCGGAAGGCGGAGGCCGAGCATATCCACGCGACCGATGACGCTGCCCTGGTCGAGCGTCTGGGGCGCAAGGTCGGCATCGTCGAAGGCAGTGGGGAGAACATCAAGATCACGACGCCGGGAGACATGATCGTCGCGGAGGCGATGCTGGCAGCGCGGAAGAAAGAGGGGAAGCGTTCATGAAAGTCGGCATCGGCTACGATGTCCATCCGCTGGTTCCCGGACGCAAGCTGATCTTGGGCGGGATCGAGGTGCCGCACGCCAAGGGGCTGGACGGCCATTCGGACGCCGACGTGCTCACCCACGCGGTCTGCGACGCGCTGTTGGGCGCGATGGGCGAAGGCGATCTGGGGGCGCATTTCCCCGCGACGGACCCGCGGTACAAGGGCATCGCCAGCCTGAAGCTGCTCGCCGAAGTGGTGTCCATGATGGCCCGGAAGAACTGCCGGCTGGTGAACCTGGACGCGGTCATCAATGCGCAGGCGCCGAGGCTGGGCCCGCATCTTGCTGCCATGAAGGATGCGCTGGCGAAAACGATGGGGGTCGAGCCGGCGCGCATCAATCTCAAAGTCAAAAGCGGAGAAGGGCAAGGCGCGGTGGGGCGGGAAGAGGCGATGACGGCCCAGGCGGTGTGCCTGATCGAGGGGCGCTGATAACGCCATGTTCATGAAGATCAAAGACGATCTCGCGGCGGCGCAGGAGCGGGACCCGGCGGCGACGAACAAGCTGGAGGTGATCCTCACCTACGCGGGCTTCCATGCGCTGCTGGCCTACCGGATTGCGCACCGGTTCCACCAGTGGGGGATTCCAATCCTGCCGCGCGTCATCTCCCAGTTCGCGCGCTGGCTCACCGGGATCGAGATCCATCCGGCGGCGAAGATCGGCCGCAGCTTTTTCATCGATCATGGCATGGGCGTCGTCATCGGCGAGACGGCCGAGATCGGCGACAACGGGACGCTCTTCCAGGGGGTCACGCTGGGGGGCACGGGCAAGGAGCGGGGCAAGCGCCACCCGACGCTGGGCAATCACGTCGTCGTCGGCGCGGGGGCCAAGATTCTCGGCGGGATCAAGATCGGCGACAACGTGAAGATCGGGGCCAACTCGGTGGTGCTGAAATCGGTGCCCTCAAACTCCACGGTCACCGGCGTGCCTGGGCGGATCATTAAGACGGAAGGGGATCGTCAGCCGGAAGCGACGATGGACCACACCAACATCCCCGACCCGGTGCTGGACCGCTTCGAAGCCCTCGAGCGCGAGCTCATCGAACTCCGCAAGAAACTCGACAGCCAGGACTCGTCGCAAAACAAGCTCCCGTTCTAGCAGTTCAAAATGTCTCTAACCGAATCAACGATGGTGGCGCTGGGCATGCCGGCACCCGAATTCAGCCTGCCGGACGTCGTCTCCGGGAAGACCATCTCGCTCCAGACCTTTGCGGGCAAGAAGGCCCTGCTGGTCATGTTCATCTGCCGGCACTGTCCCTACGTGCAGCACGTGCAGGTGGGGATCGCGCGGGTAGGCCGGGACTATGCCGCCAAGGACCTTGGGATCGTGGCGATCAGCGCCAACGACGCCAGGGGGTATCCGGAGGACGCGCCGGCGTCGCTCAAGGCGATGGCGCAGGAGCTACAGTTCGCCTTTCCCTACTGCCATGACGAGTCGCAGGAGGTCGCGAAGGCCTACGGCGCGGTCTGCACGCCGGACTTTTTCGTGTTCGACCAGGCGCGTCGGCTGGTCTACCGTGGCCAGCTGGACGACAGCCGGCCGGGCAACGGCAAGCCGGTAACGGGGCGCGACCTGCGCGCCGCGCTTGACGCCATCCTCGCCGGCAAGCCCACGCCCTCCGACCAGAAACCCAGCGTCGGCTGCAACATCAAATGGAAACCAGACTGGACCTAGCGCGGGTCCCGTCGCTGAATTTCATGCTGGAACGATTAAGAGTAACAGCGCAGGGTTTTCGGCGAGAGATCGAAGTGTATAGGCTTGCGCTTCAGGACAGCCGCGTGCCGAAACGGGCCAAATGGCTTTTGGGGCTCGCGGTTGGTTACGCGCTCTCGCCGATTGACTTGATTCCCGACTTCATTCCCGTCATCGGGTATCTGGACGATGCCTTGATCGTTCCCGCCTTGATCTGGCTCGCTGCCCGATCCATTCCGCCCGAAGTCCTTTCCGACTGCCGGACGAGAGTCGCCCAAGCTCAACAATAAGGTCAGGATGGCGCGGGTCCTGTCGCCTGCGGCTGCGGGGTCCTGCCGCCTGCATCCCCCGCCGTGCTCCTCGTTACTGCGCGCGGCGGTGGGCCCCCTTCCGGCGTCACCCCTCCGCCTCCGGCGACACCGAATCACTCGCCCCACCCGCCAATATTCTTAGAGAGGGAAGATCCCATGAACTTTACAATAGACCCTGGCCTCGCAGTTATCGGTAGCGTTGCGATTGGCGTTATTACAACTTTTTTAGGTTTTCTCCTTTCGGAGCAAGTTAGACAGTGGACACTCCGTAAATCAGTGGCCAGTGCGCTCCTTGCGGAGGCGACCGCGGAGCTCGAGCAGCATATGGAGGTAATTGGCAAGCACATAGAAGCAACTCCCGAAGGGCAGCTTCCCCAGCAGCACGTTGTCTGGGACAGCGAACCCTTCCCAATCTTCAAGCAGCTGTCAGGGAATTTGGGGTTATTTTCAAAGGATGAAGCTGGTCAGTTAGCGCAGGCGTACACTCAAACCTTTGGGTTCATCGCGTCACTTAAATCATTCATGGAGCGAATGCGTCGAGTAGACGACTTACGAATGCAAATAGCTGCAGCTGATCATGTTGGTGATACGAGGAACAAAGAGGCCTTCCGAGAGGAACACAGAATTCTAGTTCTTTCTCAGGTCGATTTCTTTAAATACATTAAGGTGTGCCACAAACAAGTCACCGGCCGCGTCTACGCAACGACCAAATCCATTTTAGAACGGTACGCAAAATAGCCACTCTCTTTTCGTTTCAGTAGTCCACCTTCACTAAATACAGCCCATGGGCGGGGGCGGTGGGGCCGGCTTTGGTGCGGTCCTTCGCCGCGAGAATCCCTGCCACTTCTCCCGCCTGCATCTTCCCCCTTCCCACTTCCAACAGCGTCCCCACGATCGCCCTCACCATCTGCTTCAGGAAGCGATTCCCTTCGGCCTCGAAGATCACTTCATCCCCAAACCGATCCACCGTCAATTTGGTGAGCGTGCAGACGGGATTTTCATTGTCCGTCGGCGAGCCCTGAAACGACGTGAAGTCGTGCGTGCCGACGAGCGAGCGCGCCGCCACCTCCATGGCGTCCAGGTCCAGCGGGTAGGGGTAGTGCAGGATTTTGCTCCGGCTCAGCGCGGAGCGCTGCACGCGCGCGAAGATCCGGTACCGGTAGAGCTTGGCCTTCGCCGCGTAACGGGCGTGAAAGGACTCCGGAACTTCCTCTATGGACTGCACAGCGATGTCCGGCGGCAGGAGGCCGTTCAGGGCGTGCTGCCATTCGTCGGCCGTCAGCCGGGAAGTGGTGGAGAAGTGCGCCACCTGGCCGAGCGCATGCACGCCGGCGTCGGTGCGTCCGGCGCCCGTCACGTTCGCCTTGTGTTGGGCGATCCGGCTGATGGCGGCTTCGAGGGCGCCCTGAATGGTCGGGAGATTCGGCTGGACTTGCCAGCCGTGATAATTGGTCCCATCGTATTCGAGAACGAGCTTGAAGGTCGGCACGGCGAACGGGCCGCCGTCAGCGGGCGAAGGCGACCTGGGCGGAGTTCAGGTAGTTGCGGATCCCTTCGAAGAGGCCCTCGGCGGCCTTCTGGCGGAAGGCTTGCTGCCGGAGGCGCCGCTCCTCGATCGGGTTGCTGATGAAGGCGAGCTCGGCCAGGACGCTGGGCATGGCGGTGTAGCGCAGGACGTAGAACGGCGCGGTCTTGACGCCGTGGTCTTCCGTGTCGTACTGCGAGCCGACCAGGTTCACGACGGCGATCTTCGTCTCCCACGCCAGGTTCTGCGAGTTCTCGATACGCTTGCTCAAGGCCAGGTCCGCCTTGATCATGTCTACGAAGTCCTGGGCGTGGTCGATGGTGTCGCCGTTTTCGCGCGCGGCCACTTCCATGGCGCGCCGGTCCGAAGCGATGCCGAAATGGTACATCTCGATCCCGTGTGTGGCGCGCTTGGGGTGCGAGTTGATGTGGATGGACACGAACAGGTCGGCCTTGTGCCCGTTGGCGAACTTCGCGCGGTCGTCCAGCTCGATGAACACGTCCTTATCGCGGGTCAGCAGGACCTTCTTGCCGAGGCGCTCCCGGATCAGGTCGCGCAGGCGCAGCGCCACGTCCAGGACGACCTCCTTCTCGGTCAGGCCGTCGCGGCCGATGGCGCCGGGGTCTTTGCCGCCGTGGCCGGGATCGAGCACGATCGACTCGATGTCCAGCCGGGCCTGCCGCTCGGCCGAGGTGATCTGGCGGCTGACGGGCGGAAGCGTGATTTGGGGTTTGGCGGCCGCCGTCGCCGGCCGGGCGGATCGGGCGACGTAGTCCATGACCAGCCGATCGGGCTTGCGGAGCTTCGTCAGGGAGACGTTGGAGACTTCCTCCAAATCAAGAAGGACCCGGACACCCTTGGAAGACGCCTGTGTCACGGCGATTTCGGCCGGGAAATTCTCGTCTTCCGTCACGCGCTTGGCCTGGTCACTGAGGGTCGCGTTCTTCAGGTGAATGATGAGCACGTCGGGATCGGACGTGCGCTCCTGGGTGAACGTGACCGGCCGCGCGAGGTTCAGCACCAGGCGATGGCGCTTCCCCGTTTGCGAGACGCGCAAATTGGTGATCGCAACGGTTTTCGAAGAGTGCTGTTTGGATCGGGCGGCGGCCAGATGGAGCAGGCCGGCCCAAGGCGATTGTAGATGCCAGGCCAGGGTTTGCGGCAAGGCGGCGGAGGCGGCGGGAGCCGGCACCAGCGCGGCCAGGAGCGCGAGCAGCAGGGCGCCCCGCAGGTATCGCACGAGGAAGCCGACCATGTGTCTGCCGTCTGGTTGCATGCTCTTTCCTGCCACTCGTTGCCAGAATGCGATAACGCGCCCTTAAGATTTAAAGAGAAAACCCGCATATTGTCAAGGTTTTTTGCTATATTCTTCCTGTCATGCCGACCCATCTGATCATCGACGGCTACAATCTTCTCGGCCTGCGGGGCGGCCTGCGGGGTGACGTCGAAGCCAAGCGGGAAGCGCTGATCCGCGACCTGGCGGGCTATCGTCAGCGCAAGGGGCATCCGGTGACGGTTGTCTTTGACGGCTGGCGCTCCGGGCATCCGGTCGAAAGCGCCGCGTGGCGCGAGGGGGTCGAGGTGGTCTACTCCCGGCAGGGCGAGCAGGCCGACGCGGTCGTGAAACGTTTCGCGGAGAAATACGGCTCGGACTGTGCGGTGGTTTCGTCAGACCATGAGATCGTCAACTTCGCCCGCGCGCAGGGCGCCACGGTCATGACGTCCGGCGAGTTCGAAACGCGGTTGCATCTCTCCGGCGCGCGGCCGGCGGCGCGCAAGCAGGAGGCCGAGGACGACGAGCCGGTGCGGCGCGACCCGAAGAAGAAGGGCAATCCCAAGAAGCTGCCGAAGGCGCTGCGGAAGAAGGCAAGTCAGCTGAAGAGATTCTGACTTCTATACCTGAGCAGAAGATTGCCGTGCCAAGGAGGATTTCACCATGAAAAAATTGGCAAGAGCTGGTTCTCTAGCTTGTCTTTTGGGACTGTCGGTTTTCTATGGCTGTACGGGCAAAGAAGAGTCTTCTAGTGGGCAGGTACAGAAGGTGTTGACAAGCGGGGAAGCCAATGTAAAAGCAGCAATTGCTCAGATCATAGAGGACAACGCTAAAGCATTGACAAATTTTCCTAGGACAAGGGACAGGCAGGCTTTAGGACGACACTATGCCCAAGATTATGCTGGTATCCAGGATGGTAAATCGGAAAGCCCCAAGGAATCGGAGAAGTTCATTTCAGATTTAGAAGAACAATTGAACCTCGGAAGTCCAATTGGCATATTAAACCAAGTGACGAACATACAGGTGCAAATGCATGAAACTGTCAGTTGGGCAACATACGACTACAAGCTCAGAATAGGTATAGGTGGAGCTGTGGTTGTTGCCGACGAAGGCAAGTGCACGAGCATTTTTAAACGAGAAGGTGCTAAATGGCTTATCTATCATGAGCATTGCTCGACGCCGCATCGGGTGTTCTCGCCGCGTCGTCTGTAGCTTATCGCCATGAGCGGGTGGCGCCGGGTTGTCCGGACCGGCACAGGACTTGAGGCCGGAGCGCAGTTCTGCGGGGCCGCACCAGCGTAGGCCGGTCTGAGACGGCCGGACGCCCGGTGACAGGACCCGCTCTTACTTGATTCTGAACAACCGTTTCGTATTCTGCGTCGTGACGTCTTCGACTTCTTGCACGCTGAGGCCGTGGAGGTCGGCGAGCTTTTCGGCGACGTGGCGGACGTAGGCCGGCTCGTTGCGCTTGCCGCGGTGTGGGGCGGGCGTGAGGTACGGCGCGTCGGTCTCGATCAGGATGCGGTCCAGCGGGACGGTCTTGACGATGTCGCGGAGCATCGTCGCGTTCTGAAACGTAATTACCCCGGAGAACGAGAGATAGAACCCCAAGTCCAGCGCATCCTTTGCCAGCCAGGCATCCCCCGAGAAACAGTGAAAGACTCCGCCGACTTCGCCCGCCTTCTCCTCTTTTAAAATCGCGATCGTATCCTCCTGGGCTTCCCGCGTGTGGAGGACGATAGGGAGTTTCAACTCACGCGCCAGACGCACCTGCTCGCGGAAGCGCGCGCGCTGCACCTCGCGAGGTGAGTGGTCGTAGTGGTAGTCCAGGCCGATCTCGCCGTAGGCGACCACGCCGTTGGATTTTGCCAGAGCGCGCAGTTCGTCGTACCAGCCGCCTTCAATGCGCTTCACTTCGTGCGGGTGGACACCGACGGTCGCGGAGATGAAGGGGTAGTGCTGCGCCAGGGCCACCGCGGCGCGGCTCGTCTCAAGGTCGCACCCGATCGTCACGAAGTGCTCGATGCCGGCGTCCTTCGCGCGCTGGATCATCACCTCGCGGTCGGCGTCGTACCGCGCGTCATCGATATGGCAGTGGCTGTCGATTAGCATGAAGCGCCTGCGGCCTCCGTAGCCGCGAGCTCTTGGGCAAGCGGCGTTTGAATAGTTGAAACTATAACACAGTATGATACAATCCCTCTGTTCCGCTATGACGAAACGGCTGCCCATAGTCCTCATTGTTGCGGTGCTGGGACTTTCCTTGCTCGCGTTCGCGCCGCTGGCCGCGACGCTCGAGCTGCACCATGCGCTCGGCGAAGCGGACCAGGACGGCCACCAGCACTCGGCGGCCGACCTCTGTTCCTGGGTCCAGAGCCACACGTCTTCCTCGGCGGCTGACTGTGCGCCCGTCCTGGCGTCCCAGCCGGCCCAGCCCATGCTCGAGACTCCATGCCAGGACCGTCTCATTGAACATCTGCTCCTGACCGACCTTCCTGCCCGCGCCCCTCCCGTTCTGTCTCTCTAATTCCGTCGTAACAGCCACGCTCGCGGTCCGGCTCATTGAGCGTGGGCATTCTTACGTCTTGGGAGAGGGGGGCTTATGCAATCTCGGCGTCATGTCTTGGCATTTTTGTTTCTCGCGTTGCTTGCGTACGGAGCCGCCGTTCCATCCGTCTTCGCGCAAAGCGCCGCATCGGAAGTCGAGGAGTTGAAAAAGCAGATGGGCCAGATGGAGGAGCAACTGCGGCTTCTCCGCAAGAAGGTGGAGCAGATGGAGAGCAAACCGGCAGACCGGCCGGCGGCTGAGACGGCACCGGCGAAACCGGCGCCGACCGTGGCCGAGGAGGAGAGATACAAACGTTTGGAGGAGAAAGTGGACGCGGCGGTCGCGGCCTCAAAGAAGACCTTTGCGTCCCAATTCAATCCGGCCATCTCGCTCGGCATCGACACCATCGGCTCGTACAAGTCCAACAGGCAGGGGTTCAACCCGGGTGACGGGACGGGAACTCGCGATGCGGGCAAGCCGACCAATAATACCCGTCCGGCCGGGACGGATTTCAACCTCCGCAGCGCCGAGCTCTTCGTCTCAGCCGACGTGGACCCCTTCACCCGGGCCTATGCGACCGTCAACGCCTCGGCTGACGCGGCGAACAACGACGAGGCGACGCTCAGGGTCGAGGAAGCCGCCATTGTCACGACGCGCTTGCCGTACAACCTGACGGTCCGCGGCGGGCGGTTCTTCGCCGACTTCGGCACACTGGCGCACCGGCACGATCATGACCTGCCGTTTGTGGATCGCCCGCCGTCGCTGGCGGCATTCGTGGGAGGAGAAAGCCAGACGAACGGGGTTGAGGTGAGCTGGCTCGCCCCTACGCCGTTTTTCCTGAGGGCCAGCGGGACGGTCGGGAACAAGCTCGGCGCAGACTTCCGGGACGGCGTGAGCGACGTCGGCGGCCGGCCGATCAGGGGCTTGACCTACCTGGGGCGGTTGCAGACCTACTTCGACATCAACGACGACCACAACGTCGAGGTCGGAGGCTCGATTGCCGAAGCCCCCAACGCCGCAGACGTCACAAACAGCGGACGGTTCGAGCGTCGATTGGTTGGCATGGATTTTAAGTACCGCTGGTATCCCTTGGGGCAGGGTGTGCGTCAGAGCCTGACCCTGGCCGGCGAGCTGCTGCACGACGTCGGCGACGCGGACCCCGTCCACGGCGGGCCGCGGCGGGACATGTTCGGCAATCCCGTGCGGCAGGGCGCGTGGGGCGGCTATGTGTACGCCGAGTATCGTCTGAGCAAGCAGTGGCGGCCGGGGTTCCGGTTCGACTATTACCAGGTGCAATCCGAACCGCTGCTCGTGACGAATCCCTTCACGGGCCTGCCAGCCTCCACGCTGAACGCGACCGGCCATCGGACCGACAACCGCACTTGGAGCCCCTACTTGACTTGGTTTCCCAGCGAGTTCCAGCGTCTCCGGCTGCAATACAACCGGTCTGACCGGGGGAATGCTCAGGACGCCAACGAGTTCTTTCTTCAATGGACCGTGTTTCTGGGCAGCCACAGTCACGGTTTCAGCGAGCGCGAATAGACTCGGCCACTTCACTCGTGATGATGCGAAAGGAACATGACATATGATGCAACGATGGCGCAGTCGGTTCTGGGGGTTGATCCTCGCCGTGGCATTCCTGTCTGTCGGTGCGGCCCACGCTGAAGAAAAGATTTACATCGTCACGTCGCTGCCGGACTTGGCGGATATCACCGCACGGGTCGGGGGAGACCTGGTCACGGTCGAAAGTCTGGCGAAGGGCATTGAAGATCCGCACGGCGTTCCCATCAAACCGTCGTTCGTACCCAAACTGAATCGTGCGCAGGCGGTGGTCGTGATGGGTCTGGAATATGAGCACTCCTGGATTCCGGCATTGTTGGCCGAGGCGCGCAATCCGAAGATCCTTAAGGGACAGTCCGGTTATATCGACGTGTCGCTGCGGGTGACTCCCAAGGAGGTCCCGACCGATCTGAGCCGGGCCAAGGGGGAGCTCCATCCGGCCGGCAATCCGCACTTCAATCTCGACCCGGAGGACGGCCGGCTCATCGCGCAGGCGATTGCAGGAGGGCTGGCGATGAATTTTCCTCAATATCGGAAAAAGTTCGAGGCGAATTTGAAGGATTTTCTGGCCCAGTTGGATGTCAAGAGGCAAGAATGGGAGACGCTGGCCAGACCGCTCAAAGGCGTCAAGTTCGTCTCCTATCACCAGGACTTCACCTACTTCGCCGACCGGTTCGGGATGGAGTACGTCGGGACGATCGAATTGAAGCCGGGGATCGAGCCGACCGCCACGCACCTGGTGGAGCTGGTGGAGCGTATGAAGGCCGAAGGGGTGAAGATTGTGATCCGCGAACCCCACTTCAGCGAGAAGGTGCCGAACCAGATCGCCGTTCAGGTCGGCGGACAGGTGGTGAAGCTGCCGATCATGGTCGGCGGCGCGCCGGACGTGAAGACATATTTTGACTTGATCGAGTACAATCTGCGGGCGCTGCTGAAAGCCGCGCAGATAGCCGGTGTAGCCGGAAAGGCCTGAGGAGCAGGGAGCGTAGGCCCGTGACAGACGCGCTGATCAACTTTCAAGACGTTGCATTGGGATACGACGGGGTTCCAGTCCTCGAAGGTCTTTCGCTGGACGTGCGCCGGGGTGATTTTCTCGCCCTGCTCGGTCCCAATGGATGTGGCAAGAGCACCATCCTGAAAGGCATAGCGGGGATCGTAGCACCGTTTTGCGGAACCATCCATCGTACGATCGACGGGCGGCCGGTCCGGTTCGGGTATGTTCCGCAGGGGGAGACCATCGAGATGGTGTTTCCCCTGACGGTCTTTCAAGTCGCGCTGATGGGGACCTACGGGCGCGTCGGGCCTGGTCGGCCCATCACCCACGCGGAGCGCGAGCGGGTTCGGGCCTGTTTGGCTGATGTCGGGCTCGGCGATCTCGAGCGCAAGCCTTTTCCTGCACTCTCCGGCGGCCAGCGTCAGCGGGTGCTGATCGCGCGGGCACTGGCGGCCGAGCCTGACGTTCTGCTGCTGGACGAGCCGTTGAGCGGCATCGACCTGGGAGCGGCACAGACCATCATGGAATTGATTACCAAGTTGCATCGGAACCGCGGATTGACCACGGTGATGGTCAGCCATCATCTCAAAGCTCTGCGCGAACGCGACACGGTACGGGAAGTTGTGTGGGTGCATGAAGGGAAATTGCTGCGGGGGCCTGCGGCGGCCATGCTGGCCGCGGACATGGTCTTTCGGATGATGAACGCCGAGATCGGCTGAGCGGGTTGCGATGGATACCTTGCTGGAAATTCTCAATCCACACTTTCTGCTTCGCAACGCGCTGTACGGAGGGCTCGTCATCGGAATTGTAGCGCCGCTGGTCGGCGTCTTTTTGCTGGCGCGCCGCATGGTGTTCATCGGGATTGCGCTGCCGCAAGTCTCCACCGCGGGAGTGGCTGCGGCGTTCGTGTGGCATGCGTTCTTTCACGGCCACCCGGACCGCGACGTGAATGATTTCATGATCGCGCTGATCGGTTCCAGCCTCCTGACCTTCGCGGTAATTCTGGGGCTGGCGTTCTTGGAGCGGCGCGGGCGGGGCCTGAGGGAAGGACGGATCGGGATGCTTTATGCGATCGCCGGCGCCGCCACGATTCTCCTGCTGGCGTCGGATCGCGTCACCGAGATCGGGATTCTGGGTCTGCTCAAAGGCGAGATCATCGCGATTCCGGACACGGAGTTGCTGATTCTGTCGCTGGGGTACGGAACGATCCTGGCGGTGCTGGCGCTCTTCCACAAAGAGCTGGTGCTGGTCACGGTGGACCGGGAGATGGCGATCTCGCTGGGAAAGCGGGTGGCGCTCTGGGACCTCGTCTTGTTTGGCGTCATCGGCGTGGCGATCTCGTTGGGGGTCCTGGTGGTCGGCCCGCTGGTCATGTTCGGCTTTCTGATCGTGCCGCCGATGATCGCCGGGCGGCTGGTGGTGGGGATGTGGCCGGCCTCGATCGTGGCCGCGCTGCTGGGCGCGGGCATCGCGCTCGTGGGATTTGCCGCAGCCTATCGGCTCGACTGGCCGACGGGGCCGACCGATGTGGCGCTCGCCGGAGTGGTGTTGGCGCTTGTCGTCTCCGCGCAGACCATTCTCGTCTGGCTGAGGCGGGGCTAGTTTTTTACTTCGGCACAAACTCCAGAAAATATTGCCGCGGCAAGAAGGTGTGCTCTTTGGAGAGGCGGTAGCCGGCGGCGGCCATTTCCTTGAGCACGGTGTCGCGCGCGACGAGGTGCTCCGGCGAGAAGCCCAGGTCGCCGGCGCGGCCGTCGGTCCAGAAATCCACGATGGCGACGCGGCCGTTCTTCTTGAGCGATGCCTTGACGCGCGTGAAGTAGTCGGCGCGCTTCTCCAAATGATGATAGGTGTTGCAGACGAAGACGAGATCCACGCTGTTCGGTGGCAATGACGGATCGTCCTCCTTGGCCACGACGAACTTCGCATTGTAGGGCGTGTGGAGGTGGTCGGCCATCTCTTCGTTGTACTTCAACAATACTGGCTCGATGTCCACGGCATAGACCATGCCCTTGTCCTGAACGGCCCACACAAATTTCCGCGTAAAGTAGCCAGAGCCCGCGCCGATGTCCGCGATCGTCATGTAGTCGGTGATGTTCAACGCCTTGACGACTTCGTCGGGCTTCTGGTCCTTGTCCCGCTCCGGCCGCTCCAGGATCTCGATGTACTCTTTGAGGTCGGCGGGGCCGCGGTGCTGCTCCTTGTGCTGCGCGAGGGCAGGAGCGGCGCAAAGGAGAGCGATCAGCGGGAGGAAGGTGAAGAAACGGTTAGTGCCAGTCGTCATTGGGATCGCGGGGGACGCTCGTGGCGAACATGATGGCCAGCGCCGGCTTGGCGGTCTTGTTTGAAGCCGCGTGGTACATCTCGGTTGGGACTAGGAGCAGTTTGTTGCCGGGGCGAAGCGTGATCACCTCCCGCTTGTGCGTCTTCACGTCCTCGAGCGTCATCTCGATCTCGCCCTCGCGCATCCACACGGCGACCTGGTGGGTCTTGTGGTAATGCACGCCGGCCGTCGCGCCCGGCTCGATCTGGTTGGAATAGACGTGGGTAATCGGCGCGCCCAGCGCCTTCTCAATCGCCTTCAGATCGAAGACCTCCTGCCGGCGGCCCGGCTTCTTCGGGTCCACGTCGATCTTGTATTCCAACCAGCGCGCCACGCCCATCTCACGTCTTCTCCGGCGCGAAGACTTTCCGGCTGTCCCCGATGATGCCGGAGAGCAGCGACGTCAGCTCCAGCGGGAGCACGAACTTGGTGGCGGGACTGGCGCCGAGCGCCTTCAGCGCGTCCAGGTACTGAAGGCTCATCGTCTTGGCGTCCACCCCCTTGGCTATCTCAAAGATCTTGGCCAGCGCCAGCGCGAAGCCTTCGGCCCTGAGGATCGCCGCCTGCCGTTCCCCTTCGGCGTTGAGGATGCGGGATTGGCGATCGCCCTCCGCCTTCAGGATGGCCGACTGCTTCTCGCCGTCGGCGACCGTGATGGCCGCCGCCTTCGTGCCCTCCGCCTCGATCACCAGGGCCCGGCGGGTCCGCTCCGCCGACATCTGCCGGCTCATCGCGTCGAGGATGTCCTTGGGCGGCTTGATCTCCTGGATTTCCACGGTGGTGATCTTCACGCCCCATCGGCTCGTGACCTGGTCCATCTTGGATTGCAGGGTATGGTTGATCTGCTCGCGCTTGGCCAGCACGTCGTCCAGGGCGATGTCCCCGATGACGGCCCGGAGGGTCGTGACGGCGATGCCGCCGGCCGCGGCGCTGAAATCCTGCACCTGCACGACGCTGGCGGTCGGGTCCACGACTTTCCGGTAGATCAGGAGGTCTACCGAGATGGAGGCGTTGTCCTTGGTGATGCAGGCCTGGTGAGGGATCGGCGTGACCATCTCGCGGAGGTCCACCCAGACGGGCTTGTCGATGATCGGAATCAGAAAGACGACTCCCGGACCCTTCGGCTCGGCCAGCACGCTGCCCAGACGGAAGACCACGAGCCGCTCGTACTCGGGGACGATCTTGAGCATCATGAAGACGAAAATCACGCCGACAGCCGCTGCGATGATCATTCCCGTTGGCATAGTCGCCTCCTTACTTGATCTTCGATCCCGGGGGAACGTCTTCTAGCGTCGTGAGGAGCGCCGAGACCTCGTCGTCGCCGGCGGCCAGCACCATGCCCTGCGACTCCACGCCCATGAGCTTGGCCGGCTTCAAGTTCGCCACGACGACGACCCGTTTTCCCACCAGGTCTTCGGGTGCGTACTTCGCGGCGATGCCCGCGACGACCTGGCGCTGCTCGCTTCCGATGTCCACCTGCAACTTGAGGAGCCTGGTGGACTTCGGCACGCGCTCCGCCGCCACGACTCTGCCGATGCGCAGCGCCACCTTCTTGAACTCGT
>JACXTT010007937.1_pt1 | contig 14831 bp, 12 predicted proteins | sample 9270951 | NCBI WGS metagenome assembly JACXTT01 (sample SAMN15532306, study PRJNA645909) | rock metagenome | isolation source: weathered quartz diorite | place: Puerto Rico | collected 2017-06-21
GTCGAAGGCGGCCGCGGATCTGAGCAGCAAAGGCCAGGTCAGCGAAGCACGGGTGACGGTGTTGAAGTAGAGGCGTGAGGGCTGGCTCGCGCGGCGCACTCCACCTTGCGCGGGCCGGCCCGCCGTGCGCGCCTCACAGCGCTCAGCCGCGTGCCGCAGCAAGGTCGCGAGCGCGGTGAGCGCCATCCAGCCCGCCACGATCAAGAGGCCGCCGCGCTTACGCGCCACTTCCCCCTTCCCCTCTGTGGCCTTGGCCTTGTCCATGAACTCCCCCAGTATCAAACCGTAGTGCTGGGTGGGGGGGTGCGGTGCGCTCGCCGCGGCGGCGCCGGCGGGGCTCCCGCCACTGGTCGAACCCTTGGCCGCGGCCGCGGTCGGCTTCGGGGTGGGCGTGGGCTTGGGATGAGGCATCGCGGCGGCGCGCAGGCTGTCGGCCCGGAGCGAGTCGCGCATCACCGCGGCCACGCTCTCGGCGGCGGCCGCGGCGCGCAACGAGTCGGCGTGCGCGATCACCGCCAGGCGTTTCTTCTCCGCGTTGGAACGCATCACGCCCATGCCGACCACCACCAGGGCCACCGCGAGCAGTCCCAGGATCGCCGGTCCCATCCACGCCGGGGGTTGATCGTGGCTGTCGTCGCGGCCGCCTCCACCGCCCCCCTCGGGAGAGTCGTAGAGCTTCTCGCGCAGCTTCGGCGACATGTAAGGGGTCGGCTTGTCGTTCGGATCGGACGTGTCCATGAAGGCCTCGTGAGTGACGGAATTCTTCCGGCGGCGTGGTGTCGCCCGGTCGAAAAGCGGCGCGGAGATTACTCGACGCCGAGCAGCGAGGCCAGCGGGAATCCTCGGCCCGAGGCGCCGGGTTTGAAGCGGCCCGGCCAGGCCGATAGGCTGCGGCCTCCGTGAACGCCTCGCCTCGCGCGTCTGCCTGGGTCGCCTTGCGCCACCGCGACTTCCGCCTGCTGTGGGGCAGCCAGCTGATCTCGATGGCGGGCTCGATGATGCAGAGCGCCGCCATCCTGTGGCACGTCTCCTTGCTGGTCTCCGAAAAGAACCGCGGGCTGGCCCTGGGGATGGTCGGACTGGTTCGCGTGGTGCCGATCCTCGCGCTCTCCGTGGTGGCGGGCGTGGTAGCCGACGCGGCCGATCGGCGCCGGCTGATGTTGATCACGCAGACCGGCATGGCGCTGTCGGCCGCGATCCTCGCGCTGGTCAGCTTCGCGGGAGTGCATGCGCTGTGGCCGATCTACGCGCTGGCGGCGAGCAGCGCCGCGTTCGGATCTTTCGACGGCCCGGCGCGGCAGTCCCTGATTCCCAATCTCGTGCCGCGCGAGCACCTGCAGAACGCCATCACGCTCAACACGATCATGTTCCAGACCGCCGCGGTCCTGGGCCCGGCGCTTGGTGGCCTGGTGATCGCCGCGCGCGGCGTGGGCTGGGCCTACGCGCTCAACGCGCTGTCGTTCCTGTTCGTGATCGGGGCGTTGATGGCGATGCGCGGCCCGGCCGTCAACGGCGAGCGCGCGAATGGCGCGCGCATCAGCGTCGGCGCCGCCGCGGAGGGCCTGCGCTTCGTGTTCCGGACGCCGCTCATTCGTTCCACGATGCTGCTCGACTTCTTCGCCACCTTTTTCGCCTCGGCCACCGCGCTGCTGCCGATCTTCGCCCAGGACATCTTGCGCGTCGGGGCGCGGGGCTACGGCTGGCTCAGCGCCGCGCCCTCGGTCGGCGCCATGATCACCAGCCTGGCGCTGGTGCCGCTGGCCGAGCGCATCGAGCGGCGCGGCACCGTGATGCTGTGGTCGGTCCTCGGTTACGGATTGGCGACCGTGATCTTCGGCCTGTCTCGCAACTTCGCGCTCACGTTCACGTGCTTGGCGTTGACCGGCGCGACCGACACGGTGAGCATGGTGATCCGCAACGTGATTCGGCAGCTCAACACGCCCGACGCGATGCGCGGCCGGATGACCGGGGTCAACATGGCGTTCTTCATGGGCGGCCCGTGGCTGGGCGAGCTGGAGGCCGGTCTGGTGGCGCAGGCGCTGGGTGCCCCGTGGTCGGTCATCAGCGGGGGCTTGGCTTGCGTCGCCGCCACCGCCTGGGTGGCGTGGCGAACGCCGGCGCTGCGACGCTATCGACGCGACACCGCGGTCGTGGTCACGTGAGGCCGGTATGGCCGAAGCCGCCCGCTCCGCGCGGCGTCTCCGACAACTCGCCAGCCTCGTCCCATTCGATCAAGGGCACGCGGCCCAGTACCACCTGAGCGATGCGCGCGCCGCGCTCGACCACGAACGGCGCCGCCCCGTGGTTGATGAGCGCCACCACGATCTCACCCCGATAATCGGAATCGATGGTCGCGGGCGCGTTGGCGAGCGTGATCCCGTGACGTGAGGCGAGCCCGGATCGAGGGCGCATTTGCAGCTCGAAGCCCGCTGGGATTTCGACCCTGAGCCCGGTCGGAATGGGCACGACCGTCCCCGCCGGAATCTCGACCGCGTGCATCACGGCGGCGCGCACGTCGAGCCCGGCGGCACCGGCGGAGGCGTAGCTCGGCAACGGAAGATCCAGGGCGTGCGGCAGGCGCTGCACCCGGACGCGTACGCGCTCGGGCCCGGGAGGACGTGGTTCGCTCGGCACGCGAGCACGCTAGCAGGCGGCCGGGTGGAGCGCCAAGAGTTGGGCGCGGTGCTCGAAATGGAAGCCGAGGAGGCTCGGTTCGAGCGCTCCTCGGCGATGATGTGGCGGTCGGCTTCGCGGATTACATGCCCGGGCTGGGCGAAGGCGAAGGCGAAGGCGAAGGAGAGGGCGACGGGCTCGGCGACGGTGAGGGCGACGGGCTTGGCGACGGTGACGGTGAAGGCGTCGGCGACGGCGAGGGCGCGGCGCCCTTGAGGGTGGACCATTCCTCGTAGCCGTCGTTCGCGTTGTAGTCCTCGCCGAAGCTGGAGTAGAGGTAGACGTAGGTTCCGTTGAGCGCGCTCTTCGGCACGTACATGAACATGTCGCCCGACCCGCTGCCGCTGTTGAGCGCGTAGTCGAGCCACACCCACGCGGGGCCGGCCCCGTCGAGACTCCACTGCAGGATTCCCAGTCCACCCGGGTAGCCGCTCCCGCCCGGGAAGGCGCTGGTATAGATCTCGACCTTGTTGAGGGAGAGGAAGTGATCGGTCGCGCCCTTGTTGTTCTGGTTGATGTCGAGCAGGAATTGGTAGTAGTCGATGCCGCCGCGCGAGACCACGGGGACGTTGGCCAGCGCCAGATCGTGCGTGAAGGTGGGGGAGCTGTTCTCGTCGAACTCCAGCTTGCGATGGCTGGTGTTGAACCCCTGCTCGCAGTTGTCGCTGCCGCCCGGATTGATGCGCACGAACGGATCGATCACGCCCGACCCGGTCGACTGCGGATCGATCTGCTCGAAGATGGCCCCGTTGGCAGTCCCGGTCGAGCCCTTGGCGGTGAGGTTCACCACGTTGGCGCCGTTCCCCTCGGGCGATGAGCACAGCGAGGCCCACGCATGAGACGCGACGGCGAGGAGTAGGATGGGAATTGCGATTCGTTTGATCATCGGCTGCCTCCGGAGCGGGGATGCCCTGCCAGCCAGGGTGTCGTACCGAGAGCGGGAACGCAGGTCGGGATGCCCGGACGCCCAAGTGAGCGCGGCGGGGCTCGAGATTCGCGACCCACCGACAGGTTAATGCTCGATGCAGGACGCTGACCACGACAATCGTCCTTGCCGACGCGGTGCCGCGAACCGTTACGATGCGGAGCCGTGATGAGCCCACGGATCGATCCGCGATCTCGAACCGGGACCCTGGCACAACTCAGCGCGCCCCAAGCGACGAGACTCACACCATGAAGCTCCGCCCGTATCACGCGCTGGCGCTGCTTCCGGCGCTCGCCATGTGCGTCGGGGCACCGCTGGTCGATCGCATGCACGCCAGCGTCGGAGGCGTCCCGCTGCTCCTGATCTGGATCGTCGGCGCCGTGTTGCTGACCTCGGTGATCATGGCGGTGATCGACGCGCTCGATCGCCGCTCGCCCTCGTGAGTCCGGCGCTCGTCGTCCTGCTGGCCTTCCTGCTCCTGGCGCTGGCGCTGGGCGTGGTGGCGCGGGGCGGGCGCAGCATGAACCTCGAGCAGTGGACCGTCGGCGGCCGCGGCTTCGGCACGCTGTTCGTCTTCCTGCTCATGGCGGGCGAGATCTACACCACGTTCACCTTCCTCGGCGCCAGCGGATGGGCCTATGGGCGAGGCGCCCCAGCCTTCTACATCCTCAGCTATGGGGCGCTCGCCTTTTCGATCTCGTATTTCCTGCTGCCCGCGATCTGGCGCTATGGAATCGAGCACCGGCTTCACTCGCAGGCCGACTTCTTCGCCCACAAGTACCAGAGCCGCACCTTGGGCGTGCTGGTCGCGCTGGTCGGGGTGGCGGCGATCGTTCCGTACCTGGTGCTGCAGCTCAAGGGGCTCGGCATCATCGTGTCCGAGACCTCGTACGGGCGCCTGTCGGTGCCGCAGGCGGTGTGGATCAGCGTGGTCGCCCTCGTGAGCTACGTCGTGATCTCGGGCGTGCGCGGCTCGGCGTGGACCGCGGTCGTGAAGGACGTGATGATCCTGGTGGCAGCCGTCGGGCTCGGCCTCTACCTCCCGATCCATCACTACGGCACCCTCGGAGCGATGTTCGCGGCGATCGAGAAGGCCCAGCCGGGCTTCTTTTCTTTCCCCGCCAAGGGCCTGAGCGGGTCGTGGTTCGTCTCGACGGTGTTGCTCTCCGCGCTGGGCTTCTACATGTGGCCTCATGGTTTTGCTTCGACCTACACCGCCAAGGCCGAGGAGACGTTTCGTCGCAACGCCATCGTCATGCCGCTCTACCAGCTGGTCCTGCTGTTCGTGTTCTTCGTCGGTTTCGCCGCCATCCTGCGAGTGCCTGGGCTCAAGGGCCCGGACGCCGATCTCTCGCTGCTCCGGCTGTGCAAGATCAGCTTCGGGCCCTGGACCGTCGGGCTGATCGGCGCTGCCGGCCTGCTGACCGCGCTCGTTCCCGGCTCGATGTTGCTGATGACCGGCTCGACCATTCTGGCCAAGAACGTGTGGGGCGCCCTCGTGCCCCAGACCTCCGAGGCGCGCATGGGAGTGATCGCGCGCTGGCTGGTGCCGGTGATGGCGCTGGTCGCGGTGGCATTCACGCTGCGCGGCGGCGACGCGATCGTGCCGCTGCTCCTGCTCGGCTACAGCCTCGTCACACAGCTCTTCCCGGCGCTGCTCTCGAGTCTCCCCGCGCGCCGCGTCGTTACGCCGGCGGGGGCGATCGCGGGCGTGCTGATCGGCGAGGCGATCGTGATCGCGTTTCAGCTCAGCGGGGCCAAGCTGGCGACCCTGTTCCCGCACTGGCCCTCGACCATCACCGACCTGAACGTCGGCCTGGTCGCGCTGCTCGCCAACGTCGCCGTGATGTTCGCGGTGAGCGCAGCCCGCAAGATCGCCTGGCTCGGCGGCCGCCGCTGAGTCTCCGGCCTCACGTCAGTCTCACGCCGGCCGCTGCTTGATCGGAGCGGATTCCTTGACCACGATCTTGGCGACCAGGCCCAGGACGGCCGCGGCCGTCCAATAGTAGGCCGGCGCCAGCGGGTCTCGCGTCCGGTCGATGAGCCACTTGATGACGAACTGCGTGGAGCCGCCGAAGATGGAGATGGCGAACGCGTAGATCGTCGCCACCGCGCCGGAGCGGATGCGCGGCGGTAGGGTCTCCGTGATCGTGACGATGACCGGCACCGAGGTGACCGAGGCGAAGACCGTCATCACGCCGACCGCGCCGTAGAGAGCCGCCAGGCTCTTCCAGTGGCCGATCACCCAGAAGCAAGGCAGAATCGAGATCAGGAGCAACACCCCAGGCACGATCATGACCGGCTTGCGGCCGAACCGGTCCGACAGCCAGCCGCTGAAGGCCTCGAAGATCACCGACAAGCCGCCGTTGACGATGAGGAGGCTGAAGGAGATCGTCGCCGGCAGGCGCAGCGTGTCGAGCGCGTAGGTGGTCATGTAGCTCAGCGTGTAGCTGCCGATGGTGCCCGACGTCAGCATCATCAGGCCCAGGATCACGATCGCGAGACGCGGCCGCGGGCGCTCGTCCGCCGCGAGCGTCGTCGAGCCCGCGGGCTCGGGTCGCCCCAGCGTCTCGGGCAGCGAGCCGCGCAACGCGATCCCGAACGGAACGATGCAGGCGCCGATCAGCATCGCGGCGCGCCAGCCCCAGTCCTGCAACTGCTGCGCGCTCAGCCGCGCCGCCAGGCCGGTCCCGATCAGGCCCGCGGCCAACACCGCGGAGTCCTGCGTCGCGTACTGCATCGAGAGGTAGAGGCCGCGGCGATGAGGCGGAGCGGCCTCGGCCATGTAAGCCGTCGTCGGCCCCACTTCTCCGCCCAGGGCGAAGCCCTGCAGCAGCCGGAACAGCAGCACGATGACCGGAGCCGCCGCGCCGATCTTGGCGTAGGACGGCGTCAGCGAGAGCCCGACGATCGCCGCGCCCATCAGAACGAAGGAGAACAGCATCGCCGGCTTGCGGCCGAGGCGGTCGCCCATGCCGCCGATCACGATCGCCCCGATCGGTCGGGTCAGGAAGCCGGCCCCGAAGGTAGCGAGCGTCGCGAGCAGAGCGGTGGACGGGTTGCTGCTCGGATAGAAGGTGCGGGAGATGTAGACCGCGAAATAGGAGAAGGTGAGGAAGTCGTAGAATTCGAGGCCGTTGCCGACGAAGACCGCCATCACGTGACGGAGCGGGATGCGGGCCGGCGGCGCGCCCTCGACGGTGTCGGCGTCGTTCATCGATCTCCTCCAGCCGGTCGGGAGCGGGTCACCGGCGCGGAGCAGTACGCGATTCCGCACGCCTTGCCAAGAGGGGAAGTGCAGCTCGCTCAGGGCGCCGTCGCGGGCCCCGGTCCCGGAGCAGCCGAAGCGAGTGCGGGAACGGCGCCCGTCGAGTCGTCCCATGGCTCGATCGTGGCCAGGCCATCGCCCACGAAACACGCTCGCTCTCGATCGAAGTCGCTCTGCGTGAAGCTGATGAATCCGCTGCTCATCGGGTTGGGGAGCGAAATGGACTCGCAGCCGCGGCTCGACTCGTTGGCGGCCTGTCTGATGATCAGGATGAACAGGACGACGCTCACCAGCACGCCCAGCAGGACGCCCCCCGCGACGTCCGCCTTTTGACCGCCCGACTCCAGCTCGGCGGTGGCGGATCGGATGTCCTCGACCGGGACGCGAATTGCGCTCGAGCGGACCTCCGTGTCTTGGCCCGGCGAGCGGTCCGTGAGCACCAGCGCTTCGGCCGACGGCAGCTGGCCTTGGTGGAACGCGCGGATCAAGTCGTGGAGCTGGACGTGTTCACCATTCGCCCGCCGAATGTCGCGCGTGAACTCGAACGGCACACGCACGCCGCGCTCGCGATCGAGAGCCCCGAGCAACAAGGCCAGCTCGCCGTAGCCGGAGAAGGGTGCGGTGTATTGGCCGCCGTCGACCAGCGCGACCGTCAGGGTCTCGCCGAGCGCCAGCGGCATGAACCCGGACGAGAGCGAACGTTCATGGAAGCGCGGGACGTACTGCGCCGAGTCGAGCAGGGCACGCTCCAGGAAGCGGCCTTCGACCACGGTGCCGTCGCGAAGGCGAAGCCTGAGCAGGGTGCCGCGTTCGAGATTCACGGCCTCGCCGGCCGGGATCACGTTCGATTCGGCCGACGCACGCCGCGGAGCGCCGACGGCCCCGAGCAGTCCCCATCCATCGATCTGATCGAACGAGACAGGGCCGACCCAGACCAGGAGCAGAGCCACCGCGGCGAACCGTGCCATGCGAGTCATGGCCTGGCTCTTTCGCATGCCGTGTGCCGGCCGCGCGGCGAGCCTCCATCACGGAGCTACGCGCGTGGAGGGTGGCTCGCCGTCACTCGCGACTCTTCATTCGGACAGTGGAACTGGACATTCGTAGAGGTGGCTGGGAACATGCGCCGCGGCGCCAGCGCGCCACACCCTATGCCACTCCTCCACGATTCCGCCGTCCGCGACTCGCTGCGCGCCCGAATCCGGGCGCTGTCGCCGAGCGCTCGTCCCAAATGGGGCAAGATGTCCGCGGACCAGATGCTGTGGCACTTGAACCAGGTCCTCAAGACCTCGCTGGGCGAGAACCCGGTCGCCCCGCGGCGCCCGCCCTTCCCGGTGCCGGTTCTCAAGTTCATGCTCTTCAAGCTGCCGTGGCCGCACGGCGCGCCGACCGCGCCCGAGTACCAGACCGCCGCCGCGCGTGACTTCGAGGCCGAGCGCACGCAGTGCGTCGACCTCATGGACCGCTTCGCCCAACGCAGGATGGAAGAAGGCCGGTGGGCCGATGCGGTGTTCGGAGCGATGTCGGGGCGGGAGTGGAGCGGCTTCCACGCGCGGCATCTCGACCACCACCTCAAGCAGTTCAGCGTTTGAGGGCGGGGAGCCGCGATTGAGCGCGACGGGTTCGCAGCGCTACCTCCACGGCTACGAGGAGTGGACCAAGGAGTGGATGTCGAAGCGCACCGCGGCGCGCGAGCTGGCGTTCCTGCTTCCCCACCTGCGCCCGGGGATGGATGCGATCGATTGTGGCTGTGGGCCGGGCTCGATCACGGTCGGGCTGGCCGAGCAAGTCGCGCCCGGACAAGTGGTCGGAGTCGACGTCGAGCCCCGCCAGCTCGAGGCGGCGCGCCGGCTGGCCGCGGAGCGAGGCGTGCGCAATCTTCGCTTCGAGCAGGCGTCCATTTACGAGCTGCGGTTCCCCGCTGCGAGCTTCGACGTCGCCGTGGCGCACTTCGTCATCGAGCACGTTCGCGAGCCGCTGCGCGCGCTGCGCGAGATGCGGCGCGTGCTCAAGCCCGGCGGCATCGCCGCGATCAAGGATCCTTACTACCCGGCGTTCACCTTCCGTCCGCGCATCCCCGTGATCGTTCGCTTCGAAGAGTTGGCGGCGAAAGTGCGCGCTCACTTCGGGGCCAGCGCCGCCTACGCGGCGGACCTGCGCGCCTGCCTCAAAGAGGCCGGGTTCGCGCGCACCGAGGCCACGGCCGGAACCGAGACTCCGGCCGGCTCGGCCGAAGGGCCGTGGCTGCTCCAGTTCGTGCTGCAGAATCAGCTGCGCGAGCGCGCCTTCCGCGAAACGGTCATCGAGCAGGGATGGGCGATCGAGGCGGAGCTGGATGCGCTCGCCGAGCAAGCCGGATCGCTGAGCGAGCGTGACGATTTGTTCGGCTTCGTGGTCTACGTGCAAGCGCTGGGCTGGGCCGCGCCTTAGGCGCACGCCTCCGCGCGAGCGGGTGCTAGACTCTCCGCGTTCCTCGAGGTGACTCAACCAACCCCCTCGTTGAGTTCGTTAGCGCAGCAGCATGAGCTTGAGGGTCTCGGAGCGGCCGGCGCCCTCGAGGCGGCACAAGTAGAGCCCGTTCTTCGCCGGACGGCCGTCGTCGCCGCGCCCGGTCCAGCGCACGGTCTGCGCACCACTCGCGAGTCCATCGAACAAGGTCGCGACCCGTCGCCCGGCTGCGTCGAACACTTCGAGCCTGACGCGTGCGCCCGCGGTGGGGACGTCGAAGCGCATCGTCGCCTCCGCGGCGAAGGGATTGGAGGACACGCCCCGTAGGCCGAACCCGGCGCTGCGTTCGGGCGAGGCCGATGCCGTGGGCGCCGCGCCTGCGCTCGCCAGGGCCACCGGCGCGGCGATGTGCAAGTAGTAGACGTCCTCCTCACCATTGAACGTCGCGGCCCACGCCAGATCGGTGCCTTGGTCGCGCGAGATTATTTGGTAGTAGTCGCCGATCTTCTTCTGCTTGGGCCAGCCCACGCTGGCGTCCCACACCGGACTGGCCTGGACGCTCGACGCCCAGGTCGTGCCGCCGTCGTTCGAATACGAATAGCGCAGCGCGCTCTGGGTGCTGTCGGCCGAGCCCCGCGTGTCGTTCCACACCACGTCGATGCGCCCCTTGGGAGCGACGGACATGGTGCCGAACCAATGGAACGCATGGTTGCCGATGGGATCGTCGTTGACGCGCACCGGCGCGCTCCACGTCTGCCCACCGTCCGTGCTGCGCACGAACATGACGTCGATCGGGGCCGTCGGCGTGTGCACCGAGCAGAGCGCGTAGATCCAACCGTTGCGCGGCCCGCTCGAGCGATCGACCGCGATCCACGGTTGGCCCAGCAGACCGACCGGGTTGGGAGGGCCGAGGCTCAGATAGCCGCCGAGGTCGAGCGGCGTGGTGATGAAGGTCGGCGCCGACGAGGGATCGCTCGCATTCGACGAGCGCGAAACCGAAAACCCCGTCGGGCCGAGTCCGATGACGTAGAGCGTCCCGTCGGGGGCCACGTCGAGCGTGCCCCAGATCGGGGCGATCGGAATGAAGCTCGGCGACTCGAAGCTCGCGCCGTGGTCGAGCGAGCGCGAAAAGGTGTTCGGGACCCACGGACTGCCGGCGAAGCTCCACGCCTCGTAGAGGTCGTCGTGTCCTGCGCCTGGCGTCCGGTCGATCGTCATCCACTCCTTGTCGCCGCCGAACGCGTCCACCGGCGGGCTCCACGATTTGCCGCCGTCGGTCGACGAGAAGAGATCGCACTCGAGGTTCGCCTTCTTCTTGCTCTTCGATTTCGAGGTGTGGAAGAGGCTGTTGTAGAAGAAGGTTCCCTCGGCATCCACACCGACCACCGGGTCGCTCCGGAACGCACCGGGGTCGAGGTTGCCGCTGGTCCAGGTCAGGCCACCGTTCGTGGTGTAGGCGAACCCTGCCTGCCGAAAGTTCGAATTGATGCTGTCGAATTGCCGCCAGGCGATCACCATCCGATTCGGATCGTTCGGATCGACGGCGATCGAGGGCTCGTTGGCCGCGTCGCCGACGATGTTGGCCCCGGTCGCGTCGACGTTGACCTGGATGCTCGTGAAGGCGCCGTACGTGACGTTCGCGGCCGGCGAGGTGACGTGGATCAGAGCGCCCGAGGTGATCGGCGGGTCGTCCGGGACTTCAGCAGGAAGCGCGTCCGGGGCGACCGGCTGTCCCGCGCGGGCCGGAGCGGTCAAGACGACGGCGAGGACGAGGACGAAACCGGCGATGGAGCGAGATCTCATCGCGCGGAGGATGCCCTTCAGGGTGACTTGCACGGGTTCTCCCTGAGCCGATCCTCGGCTCGATGGCGGCCAGCCCGGTCCGACGCGAGGCTCAACGCCGGGAAGCTACCACCGTGCGCGCGTTGCTGGCTCCAGAGAATTGGTGGAGCCGGGGGAATCTGAACGCTGGACACGCGGTCGTCACGTCGTTCGCGCCGCCGCAGGATCTCGTCGCTGGCCTCGAACCGTGAGTCCACCAGCGGCCGCGGCACGAGGCCGAGCCCGATCAAGGTGATCACCAGCGCCGTGAAGGTCCAAGCCTCGCGCGACTTGAGCCCCAGGCGCAGACTCGAGTGCGCTCGCACGTCGGGGCGGCCACAAAAAAGGGAGAAGTACATTCGCAGCACCGCCAGTCCGGTCAGGGCCGAGGCCGCCACGATGGCGAAGCCCATGACCGGGAAGACTTCGACTGCGCCGTTGACGAGCAGCTCCTGGCCCACGAAGCCGAGCGTCCCGGGAAAGCCAGTGCAGGCGAGCCCCATGGCGAGGAACGTGACCGCCAGGACCGGCATCCGTTCGTAGCCGCCGTGATAGGTGGCGAGGTCGAGCCGTCCGCGGCGAGCTTCGAGAACGAGGACGCAGCGGGCGAGTCCCGCGAACGCCAGCCCGGCGGACAACCACACCAGCAGGCCTCCGGCCAGCGCGGTCACGCTGGTGCAGTCGAGGCCGGCCATGACCAGGGCAGACTGGCTCATGAACAGGTAACCGCAGGCCCGTCGGGCGCTGGTCTGAACCAGTGCCAGCGCGGCGCCGTACACAGCGGTGCCGAGCGCGAGCAGGGCGATGACGCGCAGCATCTCGGGCGTGGCCCGCGGGACGATCAACACCGCGGTCATGTAGGCGCCGACCTGCGGCGCATTGAACAGGATGGCCGGGCCGAGGCGCCCGTGATCGAAGACCTCCGGGACCCAGGCGTGGAAGGGCACGATCCCCTTCCGCACCAGCGCGGCAATCACGATCAGCCACATCCCGACGGTTTCGAGCGCTCGATCGTGCGCACCAGGGCCGATGAACAGCGCCACCCCCGCGGCGAACAGGAGCGTCGAGAGGCCCAGGTACGCGGCGACGACGCGGCGCTGGCGTTGGTGGCTCGGATCTCCGACCGCGGAGAGGAACGTCCACAGCGACGCCACCGAAAGGGCGAGCAGCAGCACGGCGCTCTCGGTCAGGAACGAGGCGGCCGTCAACAGCGTGACCAACGCGGTTCGTCGCAAGCCTGCGCGATCCAGATTGGCCCGCGGCGTGACCGCGACCGTGAGCAGCCACAATCCCGCCGCGAAGGGCAGGAGGGCGATCGCGAGCGCGTCGATGCGCAGCAGCGCCTCGCCGCCCGCGCGCCGGCTGAGCGCAACGCTGTGAATCGCGAAGCCGCGCAGTGCCGGAACGAAGGGGATGGCGAGCGAGACGAGCAGCATTGCGACCGACGCCACGACCGCCAACCGCCGCAGCCGCTCGACGTCGCCCCGAACGAAGGACCCGCCGATCACCGCCGCAGGGAGCGCGAGGAGCGCCGCCAGCCACCAGCTCGCCTCATGTATCACGACCGCCCTCGTCGTCGGCGCGCGCCCTGCTCGGCAGCACGGCCCCGCACAGCCACGCGTCGAGGCGGGTGAGCCTTCTTGCCGTGCGCTGGAACGGCTCCACGATGGCGCGCTCGAGGACTGCGTCGAGGAAGCCGCGCTCGAGCGCGACCAGGAACGCCCAGCGGCGCGCTCGTTCCCAGCGCGTGGCCATGCCCTGCGGGGTGCGCGCGGGGTCGTGATCGCGAGGCTGCTCGAGGCCGTGCAGGTCGTGGAGGACGTTGGGCGCGCTCAGGAACTGGAGGAGTCGGAAGCAGGCGTGCCCCGCCAGGTGCACGAAGGCGATCGTGTACCAGCCGAGCGCGGTCTCGACGACGATCAGGCCGACCTGGGTGAGCGAGGCATAAGCCAGCGACGACTTCACGTCGCTCTGGGCGCGGGTGGTGAAGGCGGCGAACATCGCCGTCGCCGCGCCGAGCACGCCGGCGAGCAGCCGCGCCGCCGGGGCGCGCTCGAGCAAGGGCGCGGCGCGCAGGAGCAGAAAGCAGCCGGCGTGAATCGAGAGCGAGCCGTAGTAGACCGCGCTCGATGGCGTCGGCCCTTCCATGGCGCGTGGCAGCCAGCCCGAGAACGGCAGCAACGCGCTCTTGCCGGCCACGGCCACGATGAGCAGCACCGCGATAAGCGTGGCGTCCGCGGCGCCGAGTCTCGTCACCGACGCGGCGTCGCCACCGAACAAGAGCGACAGGCTGTTGGTTCCGGCGACGTGGTGCAACATGACGGCAGCCGACAGCATGGCGGCGTCGCTGATCCGGTAGACCGACGCCACGCGAAAGGCATTGGCGACGGCGGCGGGCCGCTCCTGGAAGAAGGCGACGAGCAGCGCCGAGCTGAGGCCGACCAGCTCCCAGCCGATGAAGAGGACCGCCACGTTGCCGGCGAGCGCGACCAGCAGCATCCCGGAGACGAACATGGCGAGCAGGACGAAGTAGCGGTTGTAGCCGGACTCGCGGTGCAGGTATCGACTCGAGAAGGCCGAGACCGCGCCGGCGATCGCCGTCGAGAGCATCGCGAACGCCAGCGAGAGGCGATCGACGAGGAACTCGATCGCGATGCCGCCGCGCGGCGAGTTGGACCACGCCGCATAAGCCAGCAGCTGCGTCCCGCGGGTCATGCCGTACGTGGTGAAGGCGACCAGCAGCGCAGCGAAGGCGACCGTCATGGTGGCCGCGGCAATGCGGCCTGTCCATCGCTCCGGCAGTGGCCGGCCGAGCAGCGACGCGCCGCCCAGGACTCCGAGCAACGAGGCCGGCGCGCCGACCCCGATCAGCAGCAGGACTCGGAGCGGGAGGTTCTCGTGGCCGAGCATCATGCGTGCGCCCGTTCGAGCGCGGCCGCTGGCTCCAATGCCACGGGGTGGAGGAAGCCGCGTTGGCCCTGGTACCAGGCGGCGGAGCTCCCGGCCATTACCGTCAGCGTGTGCTCGGCCGCATGCGGAACGAAGCGCATGGACTGCAGCTCCCACAGGACGCCGCGCTCCGCGTCCAGGCAGGCGAGCCAGATCCACCGGTTCCGCACCAACCGCTCGATCACCGGGTTCGCGTCGAGGGCGCGCTGCACGACCTCGCGGCGGGCCTCGACCACGATCGCGAGCCGCGCCGGCTCGTGGATCTCCACCATCTGCCACGGCAGCCCGGTGCGGAGATCGCTCTGCGCGCCATCCATCACGCCGAGCAGCGATGTCACGTTGTGCGGGAGCTTCGTGCCGCAGCCATACCCGGTTGGATCGACGTAGCTGAAGTAGTACTCGAGATTGATCCCGGCCACGACCGGGACCACAGCCGTCATGATGCGCGCCAGGATCGTGCCGCCGGCGTCGCGGGTGGAATCGTAGGAGACGAGAAAGGCGCGGCGGTCGAGGAACAAGCCGCGAGTGCGGGCCCTGCGACCAATCACGCAGAACGCGTTCGTCGCATGGCCGTACTCGGGTCGCGGCTGGGCCAGATCGTCGGCGCGCCCTTCGACGTGGGCCAGGGCGGCGACCGGCGGATACCAGGGCGGAACGTCGTCGAATCGGCGGCAGCGCTCGTGCGCCTCACGCCGCCGCGCCGCCTCGAGCGCCGCGAGGGCGCGCGCGAGCAGGGGCCGCGTCGCCGAC
>JACXTT010007938.1_pt1 | contig 14831 bp, 8 predicted proteins | sample 9270951 | NCBI WGS metagenome assembly JACXTT01 (sample SAMN15532306, study PRJNA645909) | rock metagenome | isolation source: weathered quartz diorite | place: Puerto Rico | collected 2017-06-21
CACGGAGATCTTCACTGGAGCAGAAGTGCTCGGGCCAAAGACGCCGTCGCCAAAATATTGGGCGCTGACCTGATACGTTCCACCGGGAAAGAAATCCACACCCTTGCTGGCAGTTCCATTCGCAAGGGGTATCAATTCGTTGCGCTGGAGAGGAAAGCCGCTGGTTGTGCTGATGGCGACATCGCCCGTGGGGGTGCCAGAGCCGGAAGTAGCGGCCACAGTGGCAGTAAACGTGACAGGAGTTCCGTGAACAACGGAGGAAGGCGAGAGCGAAAGCGTCGTTGTAGTGCCCACGAAAGACGTGCTGTTCCAATCGGTCACCAGCGCGTTAGCGTCGACCGAACCGAGACCGGTCGCAAGATCGTAGCCAGGGCCGGCAGGATACTGTTGCAGCGAGTACCGACCGTCCCCATTCGTGTCGAGCGAACAATTCGTGGTTCCTTGCCTGCAAGGAACGTTGTTTGTCCCCTTGACGATGTCGTGAAAGACAGCCGCATTATTTCGTGCCAGCGCGTACAAAGTGAAATCGGCCTGGCCCTGCCGGCCGAATTTCTCATTGACCAGCGCCATGATCCCGGCCATTGCCGGTGCCGAAGCAGATGTGCCTCCGACGAGCGTAACCTGGGGCTGGTTGCCGGACGCTGCGGCGCAATCCCCGGCTTCGGCGCAGATTGCATACGTGCTCAAATTCCAACCATCAGCTGCGAAGAGCGAAACGTCCGGCAGGTCGCGGACACCGTCGCTGGGCACTCCTGACGCCGTTTGCCAGCCCGGCTTGGGATATCCGGCAAGGCAAACGGTATGGCCAGTGGAATCAGTTGTGGATTGAACGCAACTGCTAGCGCCGCCTCCGGCTGCCTCAATGGAATTAAGGGACTCCACAGATTGGAAGATGTTCAAGCCAAATGGCACATCCCAAGCCTGCTCGGGAAGCGGAGCGATTAGCGATCCATTGCTGGAGTCGTTGGTCTGTTGCCAGAACGGGTCCGCGCTGGACGCGCCATTGGCATAGTTTGGATAAAAGAAATCGGTTCCTCCCACTGCGACATTCCACGGCGTTGAAGCAATTCCGCTAACGGCCAAGCCTTGAGTGGCGTCGGTTTCTCCGGCGGAGCCGCAGCCGGCCGACCCCGTGTCGCCCGAACTGACAAGGACGGTTTGCCCTTGCGCCGCGGCTTGTTCCCATAGGCTGGCCCAGAGCTGGTTTCCAAAAGGGCCGAGCACAGCCTCGCAAGCGCCCAGGCTGAGGCTCAGCACCGACGCCTGATTGTCTTCAATCGCCCGAATTGTCGCCAGGTTGACGGGATCCTGCACGTCGCTGCCATCGGAGATGTAGAGATTCACCGTCGCGTCTGGCGCCACGGCGCCACTGAGTTCCACATCAAGGTACGCCTCGAGGTCTGAGCCGGGCAGAGGGCCGATGCCCGGGTCACCGCCGTCGATCACAATCTGAGGACTATTGCCGGACAAGTGGAAAAGTTGGCGGTAGGCGTTCGTGAGGCTCAAATCGATGTTCGATCCACCAATGATGCCTATAGTCTGGCCCGAACCCTTTACTCCGGATTGATAGAGCGGAGTCAGGTTGTACTGCGTGGCGAAATCCTCGGGAGCAATGGCAAAAAAGCCCCCCGCAATCGTGAAATCGGTCCCCAAGCCATTAGGGCTTGACGCGAGCGGAGTTGCCTTTCCCATCTTACGCGAGTACGAGGCCGGTCCAACGGATCGAACATAGGGTTTCAAACGGAAATCATGGATCGGGGAAACGCCACGAACCAAAGGCGCAAGAGCTTCGGGGATCGCCAAATTCGCCGCGTTCGCGTGGTGAGTCTCGTTGTTTACGCGGTACTGATGGATCTCGGAATGGAACGCCTCCTTCACGTTCCCTGCGCTCCCGGAGAATTCGATCAGGTTCTTACTCTTTGTCACCCTACGTACGTGGAATCCGTGGGAGGAAAGCCATCGCGTTGCGGTTTGAATATCGGAGTCGGCAGGCCCAAACAACTCGCCGAACTGCTCTGGCGTAACCCATTTGTGAAACTTGGACGATCCGGGGCGATGCGCGTCAATGAGAAATTGGCGGAGAGCCGCTTCGCGTTCCGCAGGCCGGTTGAGCATCAATAGCATGCGATCGGCAACGAACGAATCGGCCACACGCCCCTGGTCGAAGCGGCCCTGTGCGAGCGGGTGCGCCGATCCCGGAAACGTGACCACCTTCGATTCGTCGATGGCGCGTGTAGCGAGGGGGCGCGCGAGATCTTGGCCGACAGATTTCGTCGGAAACCCGATTCCAGCGGTCGCTAGGAGTATAAGAGCAATCTGTACGGGCCGTCGGTGGGCGGGCAACACCAGGGAAACCCTCATCGCGCGGAGTATCGCCAAACAGAATGCAACGGCCTATGCCCGGCTGACTCCGGCGGAATCAGAAATCAACTTCTTTCGGGGGTGCTCACTAGTATAAAACCAGACTCCAGCCAAGTACACATAAGAAACGACTCTTGCGGAGTGGAATGCGGCGGATTTCGAGCCGCACGACAGCGATCCAAAGACACCATGAGCTTATCGTGTAAGGGTGACCAGCACCGTTCTGATTTGCGCTTGAGCAACGAGCAGGCGGGCAGCTGCCAGCTTTTCAGGGCTCGGCTTCGAGCTTCCGGATCCGCACTTCCACTCCGGGCGTGCCTTTGAGAGCATCCGCGAATTCGTCCAGCTTGGAACCGCGATAGTGGTAGGGGTACACGATTTTCGGTTTGAACGCTTTTGCGCACTCCGCCGCTTCGAGCGTGGTTTCCGTGCGCGGCGGATTCATTGCCAGGAACGCGACCGAGATGTTCTTCAGCCCTTTCATTTCCGGCGTGCATTCCGTGTCGCCGGAAAAATAAACGCGCGTGTCGCCGAAATTCAAAACGTAGCCGCTTCCGATTCCCTTGTGGTGGTACGGCTTGCCCGGCCCCGATCCGAACACCAGGTTGTACATGGGGACGCCTTCGAAGTCGATTCCCATGACTGTCCGTTTTTCGGAATCGCTGATGGCCTCGGCCACGCCGCAGGCCGGAGCGCAGTTCAACGTATCGATGACGGCGGGCGGCGCGACAATGATGGTCTCAGGCTTTTTCAGTTTGTCGACCATGGCGCGATCCAGATGGTCGGCGTGGGTGTGCGTAATTACAATCAAATCAGCCGGCGGAAACCCCGTGAAATCGCCCTGGCTCCACGGGTCGACGTGAATCACCTTTCCGCCAAACTCGAGCATCACACTACCGTGATAGATCGGCGTCAGGCGAAGCTCTCCGCGCGACGTTTGGATTGCATCCGCCTGATGGTTGGAGGTGTTCGCCGCGCAATATGCCGGTAGGCCAAGCAGCACGACAGCCAGGAACAACACACGCAAGCTGTACGCCACGGATTTTTGCATGAATCGGAGTCTCCCGCTTATGATGTGGCGCGTAGTATACACCGCTTCGGAGCGGCGGATGCGGGGCGGCGCGTCCTCAACAAGACATCTTCGGACCACGGTCTCCATGTCTTCGCTTTTCTAGGAGAGACACATGGGCACGGGGCGAGTGCAAGCCTTCAGCGACGGCGTTATTGCGATCATCATCACCATCATGGTGCTCGAACTGCAAGTGCCGCGCGAGGCGAATCTCGCAGCGCTGGTTAAGATTGCGCCGGTCCTTCTGAGTTATCTCCTCAGCTTTGTGGTGGTGGCCATTATGTGGGTGAACCACCATCATTTGTTGTATCAGGCGAAGCGACCTAGTGCGCGCTTGCTGTGGGCCAACAATATTCTCTTGTTCTGGATGTCGTTGATTCCGTTCGTTACCCGCTACCTCGGAATGAACTCCAGGGTTCCCTTTGCCGTCGCGCTTTACGGAGCAGTGTTAACGTGCAACGGGGCGGCTTTCACTTGGTTGCGCCAATCCGTGAATCTGCATCGCGTTCCCGACGCTGAGATGGCCGCGTACCACTTGGGCATGCTTCGCAAGAGCGCGTACTCGACAGTGCTCTATGCGGCCTCGGTGCCTCTCGCCTACATATCCGTCTACCTGGCCTTCGGGGTCTTCGTCCTGATTCCCGTGCTCTATTTCCTGCCCGAGCGCCGGCTGACGGAGCAAGCAGAAAACGATGCAAACAAATTTTCCAGTCCGAGCAGTTGAAGCGATTCCACTCTCTGCGTACGAGAAATCTGAAAACCAAAATCGAATACCGAGCGACAAAACAAGAACCGTTCCACTTTGAAACACCTCTCAGCACTCTCACGCGAATGTGAACTCTGCATTCAGCTTGCATACTCCTGGAATTTCTCTGCCAACGAATTGTGCCGCCGTTTTTCACACTCGATTTTGGTGGGCTCGAAGTGACGGCACTAGCAGCAGTTATTTTCCGGCGTTCCCTGGTTCGACAAATGCTCGGACAGCCGCGCGCTAATGCAGCGTTCCGGATGCCGTCACCCTTCCGGCAATCAACGGGGCAATGAAGACTCTTTGTTTCAGCGAACTCGGGCGGACTTCTCGTCTCAACGTTCCGTCTCCTGACCTGTTGAGAATCCCTTTCCCGAGGTTCGGCCTTGAGAACATCGACCGCAATTGTATCGGCGCTTTTCGTATGTCTGGTTGTTTTCGATCCCGCGGCCCTGGCGCAAAAGCCCGTGCCCCCCGTCAAGGACCGGGTCTCGATGGTGAGAGTGGGGTTCCTATTCGGAAGAACCGGTGACGCGGCGGGGTCGAGCGTCTATCTCGAGATCAATCCAGTTCGCTGGCTCGGACTCTGCGCTTTCGCCGCCCAATCCCGCGCAGAGAGCGCAACGGACGATGGCCTCGTGCAGCAGTGGGACAGCTCCTCCGGCGCGTGTGTCACGACACATCTCCCACAGTGGAAGGGTTTTCTCATCTCACCGTTTGCTCAGTTCTCGCACCAACGGGAGCACGTGCATATCGCTATCCCCGTCGGTGGCGGCGCTTCCTACACGGAGCTCGACAACAAGACGCATCTGCTCTGGGGCCTTGGCGTATCAACTGACCGTGCGATCGTGAAAAATGGTCCGCGCTGGGCCATCCGCGTCGGCAGAAATTTCGGCGCCGGCCCCGCGGTGCGAAATGGGGGCGGAGTCTATGCGGTCGGCGGCGTGATCTTTCCGCTCGACCATCCTGTACTGCTCGGCCGGTCATTTAAGCGCATGGTCGGATTGAAGCCCAAAAAAGACGCGTCGCCCGGATCTTGATTTTTGATCCCTTCTTGACTCAGGGCGCCATTCCATTTATTACCTGTACGAACGGAACTTCTCTTCCCAATCCCGCAACTCAGATAACCGCGGGCAACGGAACGCGGAGGAATTTTCCTATGTCAAACGCCCCTGCAAGCGGTACCCCTCCGCAAACCGTCCCCACGACCGATCCAATCTTCGACGGGGCGCGCTATCTCGCCAGCCTGCAGGACGCGCGGGAAATTTACATCTACGGCGAGCGCGTCCGCGACGTGACGCAGCACCCCGGCTTCCGCAATGCCTGCCGGTCCATCGCGCGCTTGTACGACGCGCTGCACGATCCACGGTACCGGGACGCGCTCACTGGTCCTGACCGCGCGGGCACGCGCACGCACAAATTCTTCAAGCCCAGCTATTCGGCGCAAGAGTTGCGGGAGGCGCGTGAAGCCATCATCACTTGGTCGCGCATGAGCTATGGCTTCATGGGGCGCACGCCGGAATATAAGGCAGCGCTCATGGGCAGCCTTGCTTCTGAGCCGGAGTACTACGCGCCATTCGATGGCAGCGCGCGACATTGGTACACACGATATTCGTCGCAGTGCCTGTTTCTCAATCACTGCCTCATCAATCCCCCGATCGACCGAAACCGCCCCGTGCATGAGGTTGCGGATGTTTTCGTGCACGTGGTCAAAGAGAAGGACAACGGCATCATCGTCAGCGGTGCCAAAATGCTGGGCACGGGCTCTGCCCTGACGCATGCGACATTCATAGCGCAAAATAGCGCCGTTACCCTGGATCAAGAAAAGGCCAAGGACTTCGCGCTGGTGTTCATCGCCCCGATGGATACCCCCGGCACGAAACTGATTTGCCGGAGCTCGTACGAAAAGAACGCCCAGAGTCCTTTTGACCATCCGCTATCGAGCCGATTCGATGAAAACGACGCAGTGCTGCTCTTCGACAATGCGTTTATTCCCTGGGAGAACGTTCTCGTCTACCGCGACCCTCAAAGGGCTAACGGTTTCTACCACCATTCCCGCTTTGTCAATCGATACACGCTTCAATCTTCCTCGCGGCTTGCGGTGAAGCTTGATCTCATGGTTGGCCTTTTCACCAAGGGCATCGCAACCAACGGAACGGACGCGTTCCGCGGCGTTCAGGCGGCTCTCGGCGAAATCATCGGATGGAGGAACTTGCTTTGGGGGATGACCACGGCGATGTGCCTCGACCCTGAGAGCGCGCCGGGCGGCACGGTCGTGCCGAAGTCAGAATACGCCTACACCATCCGCCTGTTCTGCACGCAGAGTTGGCCGGCGGTCCGCCACATCTTTGAAACAAATCTTGCTGGCAGCCTGCTCGTTTTCCCTTCGAGCTACAAGGATTTCCTCAATCCCGATCTCCAGCCGTTGATCGAAAGGTACTATCGTGGCTCGGCTTCCTCCGCCGAACACCGCATCAAGCTCTTCAAACTCATTTGGGACGCGATTGGCACGGAATTTGGCGCTCGCCACGAGCTCTACGAGATCAACTATTCCGGCAATCACGAACAGATTCGCCTCGACATTCTGACGGGTGCGCGCAAGAACGGAATCTTGGACCAATGCATCGCCCTCGCTGACCAATGCATGTCGGACTATGGCCTCGAAGGTTGGAAAAATCCCACCTGGATCTGGGAGAAATAGGCCAAGTGGAAAAAATCCGCCAAAATTGGGACATCTATTCTTAATTATCTCAAATCTTTTGCACTGATTCGGCACACTACGCTCATCGCGGAACAGCTATAGGACTACTAAGCCTCCGGGTTGCCTCGCTTAACTCCTTAATTTTGCGGGAATTGCCTCACTTCGTGGTTGGCGCGCAAATTGCTACAAGCAACCGGAAAGGCGCGGATACGCAGGGCTCGGCAAGGAGATGCCATGCGTGTGTCCTCAGGGAGAGCGACGAATGCATCGGCCGCGTGCAAATGGCCAAAGGCCAGGGACTGTCATGGTCGATGCGCCCGTGCGTCCCGCCCTCCGAATTTCTGACCGCAAGACGATTCGAATTCTCACCGTTTTTGGCACTCGCCCCGAAGCAATCAAGCTGGCGCCGGTCATCCGCGAGCTGCGCCGCCGGCCGCGAATTGCTTCCAAAGTCTGCGTGACGGCTCAGCACCGCGACATGCTGGATCAGGTGCTCGAACCATTCGGAATTGCTCCGGATCATGACTTGAATCTCATGAAAAAAGACCAGGCGCTGCCGGACTTAGCCGCGTCGGTTCTCTTAAGACTGGCGCCTATTTTTGAATCGGAAAAGCCCGATTGGGTGATCGTCCAAGGAGACACGACGACCGCAGCCATCGCCGCGCTCTGCGCTTTCTATCACCGCGCCAAGGTCGCCCACGTGGAGGCCGGTTTGCGCAGCCACGATAAGTGGCAGCCCTTTCCGGAGGAAATCAACCGCCGCATCGCTGGAATCGTTGCGGACATGCACTTCGCTCCAACCGAACAGTCGAAGCAGAATTTGCTGCGCGAGGGCGTGCCGGAATCTCGCGTGAAAGTGACCGGCAATACGATCATCGACGCGCTGCAGCGCATCCGCTGCCTGCCGTGGGATTCTGAAACACTCGGTGAATCCGCCGGTTTCCTGAAATCGCGAGATACGAGGCTCATCCTCGTTACCGCGCATCGCCGGGAAAATTTCGGCGAGCCAATCAATCGCATCTGTCACGCGCTGCGCACGCTGGCGGAAACCTACCCGGATGTGCGGATCATGTATCCGGTTCACAAAAACCCGAACATCTTGGAGCCCGTTCACCGCCTTCTCGGTAAAGTTCAAAACGTTTGTCTGCTCCCGCCCATCGACTATCTCTCCCTCGTGCAGCTGATGAAGCGATCGTACGTGGTGTTGACGGACTCAGGAGGCATTCAAGAAGAAGCGCCCGCGCTCGGCGTCCCAGCGCTCGTTCTTCGTGAAGTCACGGAGCGTCCGGAAGGCGTCGAATCGGGAAACGTCAAGCTCGTCGGCAGCGACACGCAGCGAATCGTGTCAGAGACCCGCTGCCTGCTCGATGATCCCTCAGAGCACCTGCGAATGGCCCGTGCGGCAAACCCTTACGGCGATGGGCACGCTGCCGAGAGGATTGCCTCGGCCCTGGAGTCACTGTAGTGATCCAAAATTTCTTCGTCGTGTTGACCGCCATTGTCGCCGTCACCTTTCTGGTGAGCGGCATCGATGATTTCTTCATCGATGCCTACTACTGGATCAGGCTGCTCTACCGCAAAATATTCCTCCACCACAAAATCCGCCAGGTTCGCCAGCAGGCGCTTTCCTCCATTCCCGAGAAATGGACTGCAGTCTGGATCCCGGCCTGGCATGAACATGAAGTCATCGACAGGATGCTGCTGCATACCCTCGAGAGCATCACCTACCAGAATTACGACATCTTCGTCGGCGCCTATCCGAACGACAAACCCACGCAGGACGCAATCGAATCGGTGCGAGCGAAGTTCCCGCAGGTACAAATGATCGTTTGCCCGCATCCGGGGCCGACCAACAAAGCGGACTGTCTCAACTGGGTATTCCAGGGGATGCTGGTTGCCGAGCAGGAAAAGGATATCCGTTACGAGATTGTGGTCCTGCACGACTCGGAAGACATCGTGCATCCGCTTGAGCTGAAGCTGTTCAACTGGCTGATCCCGCGGAAGGACATGGTGCAGCTCCCTGTAATTCCGCTCGAACGCCCAGCCTATTGCTGGACCGCCGGCACTTACCTCGATGAGTTTGCCGAAAATCACTTGAAGGATCTGCTCGTGCGCGAGCGTCTGGCCAAGATCATTCCCTCGGCCGGCGTCGGAACGGCCGTTAGCCGCGCGGTGCTGGATCAGCTGGCCGCCGAGCGCAAGAATCAGCTCTTCAACATCAATAGCCTCACCGAAGACTACGAGTTTGGCGCCAGCTTCTTCCGCCTGAAGCGCACAGGAATCCTGGCGCACTTCACCATAGCCCGCACGCAGACCGTCCTTCGCGGCTGGCGGAACAAGCGCAAGGTCGTGCGCCGGGTGCGCGAGCGCGTCGCTGTTCGCGAATTTTTTCCTGACCGGTTCCACCTTGCAGTGCGGCAAAAGTCGCGGTGGGTTTTGGGTATTTCGCTTCAAGGCTGGAAAAACATTGGCTGGCCTCCCGGCTTTTGGATCCGGTACATGCTTTATCGGGACCGCAAGGCGCTCTTCACCAATGTTGTGAACGCGCTCGGATATGCCGTCCTGCTCTATTGGCTGTTCAATATCGTTCTGTACGGCCCCAGTGGCTCGCCGAGTCTCGTCGAGTCCGATTGGGTGTGGGACGTCATTCTGGCCGACACATTTTTAATGGTGCATCGCCTGGTGCAGCGATTCGTGGCCGTTGTTCGAATCTCCGGGTGGTGGCAGGCGTTTCTTTCCATTCCGCGCTCGATCATCGGCAACGCCATCAACTTTGCGGCAACCGCGGAAGCCGCGGCCCAGTTTTTCCAAGCCGAACGATACGGCAGACGCGTGGAGTGGAAAAAAACATCTCACGCTTTTCCGACTTCCGACGAGCTCAGAGAGTACCGCCGGCGACTCGGCGACCTGCTGCTTGCGAATCGGCTGATCACGCTGGCCCAGCTTCGCACCGCGCTGCTGGCCCAACAGAAGGAAGGCGTCAAGCTGGGCGAGGTTCTTCTCCAATTGGGATACATCTCCGAGGAAGATTTGCTAGCCGTGCTGGGTCGGCAGTTCGGCATGGCCTCAGGGGAGATCGATCCGCGTGCGATTGACATGGAATCACTGCGGCGATTCCCGCGGTCCTCCGCGGAAGAGCTGCTCGCCCTGCCGATTCACCCCTCGAACGGAAGCGTCGAATTCGCCTGCGCGGACCCCGCAATCCCCGACTTGAAAAAGAAGCTCGAGGAACGCATGGGCTGCGCCGTGTCCTTGCGCCTCGTGAGTGAGTCGCATCTGCGCTTCGCCATCGCGCGCGCCTATCTGTCGAGCGAGGGCCACGCCGGGCCCCTGCTTGGCGAGCTTCTCGTCGAAGCGGGCGCAATCAGTCGAGCGAATCTCGAGCGCGCTATACGTTCGCACAGAAATTCCGGGCGGAAGCTGGGAGAGACTTTGCAGGACCTTGGCCTGATTTCAGCGGAAACGCTGGCCGACGCTCTTCGAAAGCAAGCCCCGAAAGCACCAGCAGATTGAAGGTAAAAAATGCATCGCCTACTACGCCAGTTCACCACGCCGCGAAAAGCGAAACGATGGATACGATCTTTGTGCATTTGCGCGGGCTTGTTAGCCGCCACGCCGAAGACTTACGCAATTCCGCAGCAGCCCGATAGTTCGCAGGGGACCGCCGCCGCGGAGCGAGCGTACCGCGAGGTCGACGCAAAGGAATATTCGGCCGCGGTCCTGGATTTTCGAAAAGCCCTTGCATCGGATCCCGCGAATCTGAGCTGGCAGAACGATCTCGCCTACGCATCCCTATCCGCCGGCGCAGTCGAAGAAGCCGCGTCGGAATTCGAACGCACGTTCACAGTCGATCCCAAGAACTTTGGCGCGGCGCTGCAGCTCGGATACATTTTCGAACAGCTGCACCGCGTCGGTGCGGCGACAAAATATTTTGAAATCGTCGCCGGCGGCCCGGACGAAGCCCTGGCGGGGCAGGCGCGCGCGGCGTTAGCGGATTTGCGGACCGCAGATCTGCAATCCCGCAAGCAGACGGGCTATGACCTACTCACCGCGAATCGAACGGCTGAAGCGATCCGAACGTTTGAATCCGTTCACACGGATGATCCTTCGGACGCTGCCACAACCCTCCAACTGGGATACTTGTATTCCGCCGCCGGAAATTCAACCCAGGCAGAAATCATGTTTACGGAGGCCAGCGCGAGCCCCGATCCGGCGATCGCAGTGCAGGCCAAAGCGGCCCTTCAACAGGGGCGACGCGACGCGAAGCATTGGTTTGCTTCCGTCTACGCTGCGCCATTTTACCAGTCGCGCTTCTCGAATGAGACCAATCCAACCAACGCAAAAATTGGATGGCAGCTTAGCCGGTATTTCCAGCCGTACGTTGGGCTACGTTTCAGCCGCGACATCCGCTCTCGATCGGGAACGCTTCCGCAGATTTATTCCGACAATTCGGCCGTCTTCTCCATCGGAATTCAAAGCGCGGTCGCGCACACCGGCGCCGTGGTTTACGCCGAAGCGGGCACGGCGCTGAATCTCGTCGGGGCAGGGCCAACAGCCCCGCCTGACTATCGTGCGGGATTGCTCTGGTTCCGGTCGTGGGGGGCTAGTCTTGTTCCCTCCCCGAACGCTGCGGGCGCGCCAAGGTTAATGGGAAGCGCATACGCCGATGGAGGCTACTATAGCCGCTACAATCGCAACGTGATTGGCTCCGCGCAGCTTCGCGAAGGGATCCGCTTGCCGCTATCGCGCCTACCCGTGGCGTTGCTCGGCGCGCTCAATTTAGTGAAGGACTCGAAGGGCAACTTCTACAACAACATCGTCGAGGTGGGACCAATGCTGCGCGTCGCGCCGTTGCGAAGCGTCCCGAGCCTGGTGCTCGAAGCGGAATACGTGCGCGGCTTCTACACGATTCATGATCGAACGAATCCATACGGCCCGCGCTATGGCGATTTCCGCCTCTCCCTCGTCTGGTCAAAAGATTTTTAGGCCGGACCCTCACGACTAAAGGGTGGCGCAGGCTTCAGCCTGTGGGTCTTGGTCCTTGCAAGGACGAACCCCCGCAGGCTGAAAGCCTGAGCCACTTCGATCTTTCGTCCCGCCCTCACCGAAGCGTGTAAAATAGGGCTTGGGGGTTGTGAGATGGAATTCCTTGCTGGCAGCTTGCTCGAATTAATCACCCAGACGTCCACCAACCTGCCTCCCGACGTGCGCGCCGCGATGTCGATCGCGGCCAACGAAGAAACGCCCGGTACGCAGTCTTCGCAGGCTTTCGACATCATCCTTACCAACATCGACATGGCGAGCGACGATTCCGGTCCGATCTGCCAGGACACCGGCATGCCGACATTTGTGGTCCACACGCCCGTGGGCGTGAATCAAATTCGCATCAGAAAGGCGATTCTGGAGGCGGTCGCGGAAGCCACAAGGCTCGGCAAGCTTCGCCCAAACTCCGTCGATTCGCTCACCGGCAAGAACAGCGGCAACAACCTCGGCGAGGAAACGCCCGTCGTTCATTTCGAGCAGTGGGAGGAGAATGACATCGAGGTCAAGCTGATCCTCAAGGGCGGCGGCTGCGAGAACAAGAACATCCAGTATTCGCTGCCCTGCGATCTCGATCACATGGGCCGCGCCGATCGCAACATCGAAGGCGTGCGCAAGTGCATTCTGCACGCCGTGTGGCAGGCGCAAGGGCAGGGCTGCGCGCCAGGCGCGGTCGGCGTCTGCGTCGGCAGCGATCGAGCGCACGGCTACGAACTGGCGAAGGAGCAACTCTTCCGCACGATCGAGGACGTCAATCCGAACCCCATGCTGGCCAAGCTGGAAGCGGAAATCATGGAGGAAGCCAACAAGATCGGTGTGGGCGCGATGGGCTTTGGAGGGAAATCCTCGCTGATCGGATGCAAAATCGCGGCGGCCAATCGCCTGCCGGCGAGTTTTTTCATCTCGGTGGCGTACGAATGCTGGGCGTTTCGCCGCCTGGGCGTGCGTCTTGACGCCGCAAGCGGCGCGATCACCAAATGGCTGTACCGCGATCCTTCGCGCCCCGTCGAGCGCATGGCGCGCGGCTCCGGTTTCAAACTAACGGGCCGTGAAGTCGTGCTGACCGCGCCGCTCAGCGAAGCGCACGTGCGCGCCCTGAAAGTCGGCGACCTCGTTCTCGTCAACGGCGAAGTCTTCACCGGACGCGACAATGTCCACGCCTATCTGATGAAGAATCCGCCCCCTGTCGATTTGCACGGTGCGGTGCTCTATCACTGCGGCCCCGTCATGTTGAGGCAAGGCAGCGAGTGGGTCGTCAAGGCCGCAGGGCCCACCACCAGCAGCCGCGAGGAGCCTTACCAGGCCGACGTCATTAAGAAATACGGCGTGCGCGCCGTGATCGGCAAGGGCGGAATGGGCGCGAAAACTTCAGCGGCGCTAAAGGAATACGGCGCGGTGTATTTGAACGCCATCGGCGGCGCGGCGCAATATTATGCGCGCACCGTTGAAAAAGTCCTGGGAGTCGAGCTCATGGAGTTCGGCATCCCAGAGGCGATGTGGCGCCTGCGCGTGAAGAATTTCGCCGCCATTGTTACGATGGACGCCCACGGCAACAGCCTCCACGCCGACATCGAAAAAGCCACCGGCCAAAAGCTGGAAACCCTGCAGAAGGTGTGAGTAGGACAGACTTCAGTCTGTCGGTTTTGTTTGCACGTTCCAGGAGATTCCGCAGAGAAGGAAAACCAAACCCGGCGGGCTGAAGCCTCCCGACCGGCAGGCCTGTCCTACTTACTGCCCCAATTCTTGATCGCCAACTCTGGAATCGCTGCGCCGTCCTTGCGCGGATCAGACGCGCCGTAATTCACTCCTGCGGCATAGTCGCGCATCACGGCCTGACCACCGCCGAACAAGTCCGAATATCCGCCATGCATTGTGACTTTGTGACCTTTGGCTTCCAGCTCAGCCTTGGCGCTGCCCGGGACCCGGTTCTCAAGATCCACATTGCACCCGCTAAAGGAACGCTTTGTGAACCGTGCTGTTTCTAGCGCGGCCTGAATGTTCTGGCCAAAATCCACGATGTGCGAAACAAACTGTGCGTGTGCCTGCGCCTGGTTCCACCCGCCCATGATGCCGAACGCGATCCGCACCTGATCCTTTTCCATGAACGCCGGAATGATCGTGTGTAGCGGCCGCTTGTGTCCCGCGATGGCATTTGGAGATGCCGGATCGAGGCTGAACAGCGCGCCGCGATCGTGCAGCGGAAACCCCGTGCCTTCGGCGACTAACCCGGAACCAAATTCCTCGTAGTTCGATTCGATGAACGAAACCATGTTGCCTTCGCGATCGACGACGCTCAGGTATATGGTGTCTCCCGCGTCCGGAACCGGCGTGCCGGGGCCCACTTCGCAATTGGCGTGGTCCATGTCGATCAGCTTTGCACGCCGGGCGGCGTATTCCTTGGAGAGCATGCCGCTCACCGGCACCTTCACCGATTTCGGATCGCCGATGTAGCGCAGCACGTCGGCGTAAGCCAGTTTTTTCGCCTCGATCTGCACGTGCAGCGCTCGCGCAGAATTCAGCCCGTACTGGTGCAGGTCGAATTGCTCCATGATGTTGAGCATTTCCAGCGCGCCGATCCCCTGCACGTTTGGCGGCATTTCGTACACAGCCCAACCACGATAGGTGGTCGAGATTGGCTCAACCCATTCGCTGGAGTAATCGGCGAAATCCGTTGCGGCGAGCGCGCCGCCGTGCCGCGCGGAAAGAGTCAGAATGCGCTTCGTAATTTCGCCTTTGTAGAATGCGTCGCGGCCCCCTTGACCAATCTGGCGCAGCGACCAGGCAAGATCGGGATTGCGCAAGATTTCCCCGGTGCGCGGCGCTCGGTCCGAAATGAGAAACGTGCGCGCCGCAACCTCGTTGTCGCGCAGAAGATCCACGTTCGCCGCAAAGTGCAGCGCGATCCATTCCGT
>JACXTT010007939.1_pt1 | contig 14831 bp, 10 predicted proteins | sample 9270951 | NCBI WGS metagenome assembly JACXTT01 (sample SAMN15532306, study PRJNA645909) | rock metagenome | isolation source: weathered quartz diorite | place: Puerto Rico | collected 2017-06-21
CCTGCTTCAGTTTCAGATTAAGAAATCGCTGGAAATTTGCCTCTCTGGTACTGGACAGCCAGGCCGGATCGAACTGTCTTTGGGAATCATTCCACAGAAAAACCCCACAACGATCGACTCCTGTCATCCGAAGGCAGGCATCCCCAGTGGTTCTGAGAACCGAACTCAGGTCCGAACAGGAGCCGAGACTGTGTGAGACTTCCAGCATGGACGCGTAGAGGTCGGCTTGCTCCGCCTTGCTCGACAGCAGCCAAACAAGTGAACTCAGCACAGCTGAAAGAGCAAAACCCAAAACCAGGATCGCGATCCCTCGGAAACCAAACTGCTCTCCCGATTCCTTGGGCCAAAGCACCAGATTCCAATTGTAATCGCGGACCGCGACTGCCTTTTTGACATGGAGTGGAGAGCTTTTCCAGTCCGGTTGTGCCGTGGGATCCGTCTGATAAACGAGCGTCTTGCCATCGTAAACCGCGCAGTTGTAACGCTGCTTCAGAACCGAATCGAAGATCAGTGTGAACATTGTGTTGATCTTGAAGACTCCCAGGATTGTCCCTTCAAAATTGCCGTTCTTGAAGATCGGGACTATCGCGATGAAGCCTTTTGAGCCTTCGGTCATGTCAAGCGTAGGTGTCACTGCAACCGATCTTTTGCGAATTGCCAGCTCCAGCATCTTATGGCGGATCGGTTCTGAGGCCTCTCCGAAATGGCCGGCCAGTTCACTACTCACAAAAGGCTCAACCCACACCACCTTGTTGGTCGGATCTCCGAATTCGATCGCTTGAAAACCCGGTATTTGGCTGATGATTTCCCGGCAAAATGCGAGAAACTGCTCGTGCGTGACCGATCGGCTGTTGATCCAAAAGTTTCTAACCTGCAATAGAATGGAAATCTTCTCGTTAACGAAGCTTTCAATTCCGTTTTTTAGTTGGTTGGCGCTGATTTCGGCAGTCTGAATATGCTTCTGCCTATCGCTGGATTCCGTGATGTACCAGAGGTAAAGGGTGAGACTCAGGAAAACAAGAAATACCTCGAGAGAAAAAAGAAGCTTCTTGGCTTGCATGATCTGAGCGATGAGGGCGACGCTCCCTCAAAACCTCGGACTATAGCAGAATCAATTTCTTAAGGCAAATTTCGTACTCCTGTGGTTGCGGCACGCCTAGAGTTCCTAATTCACAGCTGTAACCCTGCTCACACCGAAACAATAACTTGAGGCTTTGACCTAATTCTGGTAGACCAATTGTACAAGCAGAGCGTGGGCCTTTACAGGGTGCTCTTCGCTTTTTAAGGCCTCGATTTGCGGCCAGTGTAACCAAACCATTAGGGTCTCCCGGTTATTCACAAAATCTGTGGAAAAAACTGTGGAAACTGCCCGATGAAAAGGCACAAGTAACTGTCCTTATTGACAAAACAGCAAATTGCACATCAAGTGGTCAGCTGTTCAAGCGGTTATAAACAAAATGCTTATCCATGTTTCTACGATTTTCTGTAATTTCTTCGATGCCTGCCATGAAATCCAGATCGGATACGAGTTTTCCACAGAGGAACTTTTCCAACCCAGTCCCAGAAAGGGTTTTAGTGCTTGCGAGAGTTGAAAGCAGCACTATTCCAGTGATTCAGTCAAGGAGGTCATCGCGAAGCCCGACAGAACGGTCATTGTGACGGAGGATCATCCCAAAAGCCCTCCAAACCTAGCGCTCACTGAACCGACGCACGCAAGATGCCCAAGGCAAAGTGATCTGCATCAAAGTATTTCCCGGCCGTTTCCTTGACGAGCTCCGAATCGACGTCGAGAAGACGTTGGGCGTGCATTTCGATTTCTTCCACATTTTTTCCGAAAACCGAGGCTTGAGTAAACTCGACGACCTGCTCTTGGCGTTGCTGCAAACGCACGCGATACATCCCAGCGGCATGATTCTTGGCTTGTATTAACTCCTCGTCAGAGATGGGAGCAACACGTAAGCGCTTAAACTCATCCTTGAGGCTATCGAACGCTCTTTGCTCGTTCTCCGGAAGGCCAGCCACGTAGCAGGAAAAGAAGCCGTTCAAAACCCGTCTGACGTAGATTGGAGCCAGTGTGTAGGCGAATGCCTGTTTCTCACCCAGATCTTCAAAGCGTCCACCCGATCCGGAAACAAGATTCTGAATCACCTCGAGTGAATCATCAGAAGAGCCTTCGCCCGGTGGACCCAAAAAACCAAATACCAACACAGTCTGATCGCTCCGGCGGGTTTCCAATCTGGTAGTCGGGGCCTCCACTGGTCTTACGGGCGGCGCCCTCTTAGGATCGACCGCTGACGATTCCGATGTGCTCAGCTGGTTAGCGAAACGAGCTGCGAACGCGCTTCCTTCCGTATCACCCGCGAGGGCGAGCCGAGGGACTGCGCCTTTCACGAATCGCTGGTGCCAGCGAACGAGATCCGCCTGCGTCAATTTGGAGATGCTTTCCCGTGAACCAGAGGCAGGCAGCCCGTAAGCATGATCGTCATAGAGTGCCCGCAAGAACAGCTGCTGAGCCGCAAGCAGTCTGTTGTCATAAAGCGTGGCCGCATCCCGTTCCAGGAAGACCTTCTCCTTCTCGATCTCTTCCTCTGCGAACTGGGGGTTTCTGACAGCATCCAGGAGCGTGTCAAAAGCCTCTCCTATGTTTTGGGATAGTCCGGTGAGCAGATAACCGAAAAAGTCAGGCTCGACCTTTACTTCCATCCTCAACCCGTAGTTTTCAACGATGGAGCTGATTCGCACAGCGCTGAGGCTGGGTGTTCCTCTAATGGAGGTGCGAACCATCAAGGCTGTTATGCCACTATTCTGCTGATTTTCGAAGACCCGGCCACCAGGGAAGAACAATCCCAGAGAAATCAAAGGCAAAGCGTGGCCCTCCTTAACCAGGACATCGGGACCGCGCAGGATCGAATATTGGGTGAGCGGATATTCCATGGATGCAGGAGGGATTTCGCCAGGTGCTTTCTCAGGCCGCCGGCTGGGACGACCCACAGACGATTTGCCGGGTCCCTTAATAATACCTTCCAGACCGTCCGTTTTTGTTTCTTGCATTGCCTGCGGAAGCCGTCGAGCAATGGATTCTGCGATGGTTTCGGGCGTAACGCTCCGGGGTGGTGCTGTGCCTGGTTGATATTCGATGAGACTCGATTGAGGCAACGAGAAATATTTCCGGGCGACCTCGATCGCCTGCTCGCTTCCAACCGCTCTGATTTTTTTTGTGTAGTCACGCCACTCGGCATGTCGAGCTAATGTTTCAAAACGGGCCAACTGGAAAGCAAGTTCATCCAGCCGTTCCTGATTGAGGTAAAAATCCCGTTCCAAAATACTGCGCGCCCGTTCGGCATCCTCTTCTCCAAGAAAGCCTGACTTGATTCGTTCGAGTTCTGCAAAAACTGCGGCTTCAGCCCGATCAATCTTGCTCGTGTCGGCGGTCAATGTGAAAGTAAGGTAACCCCGCTCTTTCACGTCCAGATATGAGGATGAGACAGAGCGGGCAAGTCCCAGATTTTCCTTGAGCTTTCGATTCAAAATGGCGGTTCTACCAGCCGTTAGTGCCGCTTCTAAGACTTTGCAGGCATACCAGGCGGGGGAGAACGCGGCAGGGGCGGCGAATCCGATTTGAACGTAGCCTTCCCGGACGTCGCCTCTGAGTTCCAGGTCTTTCAACTTGGTCTGAGCGGCTTCTGTGGGAACTTTGAAATCAACTCTGTCTGCGGCAGTCATATTGGCGTAGCGCTTGACCACCTCTTCCAGAACGTTGCGCCGGTCGAGACTTCCAGCGATAATCAGGACGATGTTCGATGGGATGTACCATCGTTTGTAAAAATCCAAAACCTGTTTGCGGCTCAGCTGCCTCAAAGTCGATTCATCTCGGTGCCTGAGCGGACTATTTTCAAATGCTAGCTCATAAAGTCTTTCCAGAGAGAACGTGGCCGGATTGTCCGGCTCGCTCCGGGTGTCCTGAAGCATAGAGGCTATTTGCGGCTGGAATGCCGTATCAGGCCACGATGGATTCTGCAACACATCAGCCTGGATGTCCAAACCCGGCCGGAAGTTTTCGGCGGGCAGGGTCATGGAAAAGAACGTGTAATCATACGAGCTTCGGGCGTTCAGTGAGCCGCCTAACCGTCGCACTTCTTGCGCAATTTGCCTCGCGTCTCGTTTGATGGTCCCTCTGAAAAACAGGCGCGCCGCCAAACGGGACAGCCCACCCTGGCCTTCTGCCTCACTGAGGTCGCCTGCCTTGACATACGTGGCGATACTCACCAAGGGCAGGTCTCGCCTCTCGAAGAGAACGACCGTCAATCCATTCTTCAGAACCACCTTGGTGTACTCGTCCAAATCCTCTCGGGACAGATACGGACCTGCGATTCTCGGGGGCTTGGCCGGGCCACCTGGTCTTTGGGCTGACGGCAGCTTTTTCTCAGGGCTCGCCACAATGGCCGCGAGTCCGATCGCCGTCCAAAAAAACGCGAGAATCAAGTGGCAAAGCCGACGCGCGCGACCCCGGATAGCCCCCCCCGTCCTGAAACGAACGAGACGGCCCAGCTCTTCATGATTCGGCTGAACGACCGACGCTTGCGAACAGGCGTGGACCGATCTTGCATCCAGAAGTTTGAACGGGCTCATCGGTGGCTTTGAGTTTCCTCAACAAGTTTCTTCTTGGCTGCTGGTTGACGCAGATAGCGCCAGGCCACCGCACACGCTCCACCAAAGAAATCGACCATACTGTCGGCGAAGCTTGCTGTTCGAGACGGCACGTAGGATTGATGCCACTCATCGATTAGCGCATAAAGGGACACCAGGATCAGAGTCCACATAATCCATCCCGTTCGCAGGGAAGAGCGGGGCCCGGATGGGCCCTGAAGGGCGCGCAGCAGAAGAAACGAAAGCACGAAGTATTCACTCCAATGTGCTAATTTGCGCGAAATGTGATGAAGGAGATCCTGCAACTCTAGCGATGCGCTTGGAATGAGCCAGCGAATCAGAGGCCCAATAAAGCGAGAGGTGTTCGAGGAGGAAAATTCGTCGGTGGAGAACAGCGAGATCAAGGACGCCCAGACGATAACGGGAAGCCAGCATTTTAGAAAGGCGCGCATAAATGGGGGAGGCGGGAATCAGAAGGAAATCGAACGACTGCGGGCTCTAGAAGTCCGGCCAAAGAACGTAGTAGGCACCTCCCTTTCTAACGCCATTGGAACGGCAGGTCCAATCGCAGTCTATGAGGTTTCAAGATTCGCTCTAAGTTGCAGCTCTCGCTTCAGCCGGCCGCTTGAACTGGTACTGCAAAACTCGCACCTTGGCGATATTAGCTTGCTCCCTACAGCTTGTATCTGAATCGACGCAGCAGCTCTTTGCGTTGATTCACGGCTTCGTCGCTCTCAACTCCTTTGGGACTGAAGCCGTCAACGACTCCGAGAATGCCTCGTCCTTGGTCGGTCTCAGCGACGATTACTTCCACCGAGTTGGCAGTAGCGCAGAAAATCCGGCACACCTCCGGGCATAACTTGACCGCATTCAAGACATTGATGGGATAAGCTTGCTTCAGGATCACAAGAAAGGCATGCCCAGCGCCGACACCCCGAAGGTTTTCCACAGCGATGTTGGTGAGTTCTGGATCATTTCCCTCGCGACGCACCAGACAAGGGCCTGAGGCTTCATTGAAGGCAATTCCGAACTGGATTCCCGGAACCGCGCCCACTAGAATTTCATACAGATCTTCCACGGTCTTAATGAAGTGGGACTGGCCTAGAATGAGATTACAGTCCGCCGGGATGTGGATGGGAACTAGTTTCAGCTCCATCGATCAATCCTTTCTGAGATAATGCCCGGAGCGACCTCCCGATTTCTCCACGAGCCTAATGTCTGAGATCAGGATACCCTTGTCAACAGCCTTACACATATCATAGATGGTCAGTGCTGCGATGGAAACGGCTGTCAACGCCTCCATTTCCACACCGGTCTTGCCTTCTGCCGTGACTGTTGCCTCGATCTCAATGCCCTGTTCCAGGATCGCACAGTCAACGTCTACATGACTCAGCAAAAGAGGATGACACAGCGGAATCAGCTGAGAGGTTCTTTTGGCTCCCAACACGCCGGCAACTCGGGCGGTTTCCAGCGCATTACCCTTCGCAAGGGAACGATTCTGAATCTGCAGGAGCGCCTGTGCCGACATTTTCACCAGCCCCTTTGCTCGAGCAACGCGCACAGTGGATGCCTTGTCCGTCACATTGACCATGCGAGCCTTGCCCTCTTGATCCAGGTGCGAAAGCTTAGGCATCTAGAACGTACCTCCGACCCCGAACTCAAATTCGTCAAATAGAAGTGCCTCAACTTCTCGGCCCGGAACGAGGTGGCTAGCGTCCAAGGGTACGATCAAAAAGCCGTTGGCTTTTGCAGCGCCGAAAATATCTGCGGAGCCCTTCCAGGCAACCGTTGAAACAATGTTTCTGCCTGATTCACTAAAGACTCTTGCAGGCAAAAAAGCCGTTCGACCGGATTTCTCGACAACCTCGTCGTCCAGAATGCCCGTGATGAGTCTCAGGCTAGCGCACTCCAAACCCTGTAATCGGCGCAAGACTGGGCGCACAAAGAGCTCAAAAGCCACGAAGGTCGAAACCGGATTACCTGGCAGACCAAAAACAAAGCGGTCACCCTGAGTCGCGAAAACAGTAGGTTTGCCGGGACGCATGTTAACCGATTCGAAATGAACTTGAACTCCCAACTCACTTAGCACCGGCTCAACCAAATCATACTTCCCCATGGAGACCCCACCGCTCATAAGCAGTACATCATGCTGCATTCCAGAGCTGATCTGACGTCTGAGATCAGCCGGATTGTCACGGGCAATCTCCAAAATGGTTGGGATACCACCTTCGCGCAGCACCTGAGCATAAAGCGAATAGGAATTTGAATTACGGATTTGTCCGCCATCAGGCACGACTTGAATGTCCACGAGTTCGTCTCCGGTGGCCAAAATGGCAACTCGTGGTTGGCGGAAAACTTTAACTGAACTTTTGCCAAGGCTTGCCAGGACAGCAAGTTGGAATGCCGAAAGTAGTGCTCCCTCTCCGAACATAAAGCTTCCAGCCTTATGTTCTGAACCCTGCGGAGCAATGTTTTCTCCGCGGCGGACCGGTCTGAGAATCGTGACGACCTCTGGCCGCGGCTGCTCGGTGTACTCAACCATCACCACCGCATCGGCGCCTGCCGGGACTGGAGCGCCGGTCATGATCTGGAACGTCTCGCCTTCCTGTAAATCCAGGGACGGCCAGTCCCCGGCCTTAATCTCACCTCGGCATTTCAGCGTTGCAGGTACTCTGTCGACATCGTGAGCCTTGAGGGCATAGCCATCTCGCATACTACGATCAAAGGGGGGTTGGTCTTGATCGAGTACGATGGGCTCCGCGATCACCCTCCCCAAACAGTAGAGAAGCGAAAGATTTTCCCGATCGAGGCGCTCCGGATCGATCTCGAGGCAATGCTCAAGAACAACACTGCGCGCCGCTTTAACATCCAGAGCCAAGCGCTTGAATCTCCCAAAAGTCAAGCTACATCATAAACATAGCAAAACTAGCATAGGCCTCCGCCGCTGTCAAAAATTTTTACTTTTAGAGCTGCTGTGGGTATGATACGAACCGGCACTTTGTGGATATCGTGACCTTGTGGGGATAGGAGCCAGAGGAGAACCATGACCAAAGAAAAGATCCTGATCGTAGATGATGAGACCTCGGCCCGGACGGGTTTGGCTTCACTGATTTCTAGCTGGAACTACAAGACGGAATCCGCTGAGGATGGCGAGAAGGCACTCGCGCTGATTCCCCAGTTCGAACCGGCGGTTGTCGTCACCGATCTCATCATGCCCACGGTGGATGGGATGACCCTGCTGCGCAAAATCAAGGACGAGTACCCGGAGATCACCGTGATCATGTTGACCGCTCAAGCGAGTGTGGACACGGCAGTCGAAGCGATTAAACAGGGAGCTTTCGATTACTTGGAAAAGCCGATAGACCACACTCGCCTTCGAATTCTGTTGGAGAAGAGTCTGGAAAGGAAACGGACACTGAATGAAGTGCGGCTTCTCAAAAGTCAGCTGAAGCATTACGGAGCTTTTGGCGAACTGGTCGGAGCCTCTCGACAGATGCAGGAAGTATACCGCCTCATTGACATGGTTGCGCCCAGCACTGCCTCAGTGCTCATCACCGGGGAAAGTGGAACCGGTAAAGAGCTGGTGGCCCGGACAATCCATAAGCTGAACAGAAGAAAAGAAGGTCCCTTTATTCGCATCAATTGCTCGGCCATTCCAGAAACTCTGATTGAGAGTGAGATCTTTGGTCACGAGAAGGGGGCTTTCACGGGGGCCTTGGAACGGCGTCTTGGCTGTTTTGAACTGGCCAATGGAGGGACGATCTTCTTGGATGAGATTGCCGAAATGCCGATCGGAACTCAGAGCAAACTCCTTCGGGTTATCGAAGAGCGAAAATACCGCCGTCTGGGGAGCAAGAACGAGATCGATGTTGACGTGCGCATCGTTGCCGCTACAAACAAACAGCCCCTCAAAGCAGTCGAAGACGGCCATCTCCGTAATGACCTCTATTATAGGCTGAACGTCGTTGCCATCGCGCTGCCTCCCCTTCGGGAACACCCGGAAGACATTGCCATGCTCACAGAAACTCTGATCAAGCAGTTGAATGCCAAGCATGGAAAAGCAATCAAGGGAGTGAACGAAAAAGTCCTCAAGGCACTTCTGACTCACAACTGGCCAGGCAATGTCCGAGAGCTGCGAAACGTTCTGGAGCGATCCCTCATCCTCTGCCAGTCTGATGTCATTGACGAAAGTCATCTCTCTCCTCTGGAGCAGCGGGAGGTCCCCCAGCCCAGCAATGCTCTTGTCGTACCAGTAGGTTCTACCGTGGAAGAGGTTGAAAAGCGTCTCATCCACAAAACGCTGGAATTCACCAACAACAACAAGACTCGGGCAGCGGATATTTTGGGAATTAGTTTGAAGACCCTACACAACAAGCTAAATCTGTATGACGCTGAGGCTCAAAACTAGACTGACCCTGTCGATTACGCTTCTTGTCCTGGTGGTCTTGAGCATTGTTTCGTTTTACACCATCCTCAACGTCACTCACGAGCTGATCCGAGAAACCTATGAAAAGGGTGATTTAATCGCCAAACAGATTTACGAGCAGGTCAGGCAAGCCTTTTCGACTGCTGAGAACAAGGTCCCCCCCTCGCCCTCCGATCCCGAAGCGCTGTCGCTCTTCATCCGCGAAATACTGACGACTGATCCTGGCCTTGATACACTGCTTCAATCGACCAGCGGGTACTCCCCTATGATCCTTTATCTGGCTGTTACCGATGCCGCCGGTATTGCGACAGCCCATACCGATGCACTCAAAGTGGGACAGAAGCTGCCGCCAGTCGAGGAGTTTAATCAATTGCTGGTGGCTAATTCTTTGGAGCAGCTTCAGATTATCTACGGTGGACCGCGAATTTACGAAGTCCGGCTGCTGATGTTCGACGCCTCCCGAAAGCCCTTCGGCGCCGTTCACGTCGCCATGAACACAGCCTTTCTGGCCAAGGTGCTGGACACCTTTCTCGCGAAGAATTTGCGTATCGTATTCCTTGTTCTTGCTCTGGCGACGGCTCTGGCTGCACTTTTCTCTCATTTCTTACTGAGTCCCTTGACCTTTATCTCTGCCGGCGTCGAGCGACTGATCCGGGGTGAATTCGATAAGCCCATCAAATTGGACCGACGTGACGAATTTGGTTTGGTGTCACTGCGTCTCAATGAGATCCGCCACCGGATGGAATTTTCCCGCGACGAAATTGACACGTTGAAGGGGAACATTGGCCAGATTGTTAAGAGTTTGGAGGAGAAGCTTATCTTCATAAATCCGGACAAACATATCATCCTGCTGAGCCCTTCTGCAGCCAGCCTGATCAACACCACCGTGGAGAGCTCGATCGGAAAGCCGATCCGTCAGGTGCTTCCAGCGGATCATCCTCTCTTGAACCTGATTGAGACTGCTTTTGGTGTGCGAAGAGACTTGACCAAGGCGGATCTCCACATCCCCTCACTGGAAAAAACGATTACGGTTCGCATTCACTTTCTGGAAGAGAATCATCGAAGCATGGGGGCACTGGTGATATTGCAAGATCCCGAAACCGTCGCGAAGTTGGAAAGCCAGCTCGAATACGCCCATAAGCTATCGGCGCTCAGCCGCCTGAGCTCCGGTGTGGCGCATGAGGTGAAGAACCCTCTCAATGCGATCGTCATTCATCTGGAATTGTTGCGTTCTGGACTTTCTGGATCATCGCCGGAATCAGAGAAAAGCCTTCAAGTCATCACTCACGAAATCAAGCGACTGGATCGCGTGGTTCGGAATTTCTTGAATTTCAACCGTCCAATTGAAGTCCGACTTCAAGAAACCGAAATTCTTCCCATTATTCAGGACGTGGTGAGCATCGCCGAAACGGAAGCCAGGCAGCATGGCATTCAAATCTCAGTCCAGAACCACAATAGGCTGCCGGCAGTCCGATTGGACAGCGATCTGGTGAAACAGTGCCTGCTGAATGTTGTGCTCAATGGATGTCAAGCGATGCCGGACGGCGGCAATCTCACCATCCACAGCCAGGTGAGGAGCGGGGCTCTCGAAATCAACGTCCAAGATACGGGAGTAGGCATTCCGCCGCAGGATCGTGAAAAAATATTTAACTTGTACTATACTACCAAAGAGAACGGCAATGGGATTGGCTTGGCGACTGTATTCAAGATAGTTCAGTTGCATAACGGAGAAGTCACGGTTGACTCCACGGTGGGCAAGGGGACAACTTTCACGTTAAAATTTCCACTGGCTTGAGATTGGTTCCTCTATTGCGAACTTCCCTTGCCGTTGGAGATGGCTAATGACACTTTGCCGGATGCCAAGAATTCTAGCCTGCATTTTTCTCCTCTGCGCCAGCGGATGCAGGCGTGCAAAATCTGTTGCCCTGCCCCCGGTCTCCGAAGTGCCCCGTGTCATTTATCAAGAACCTTCCTCAGAAGCAGAGAACCAAGCCACGTCGGCTCCGGTTTCGGTGGTCGACACTTTGCCCAAGCCCGCCGCCACATCCACTGATCTTAAGCTCAATATTCCGCCTCCCTCCAGTTGGCCGAACCCGAAACCGCCCAGAGGGACAGTCGAGTCAAAGCGAGACACCAGGGTCGCTGCTTCTGAACCGAAGATAGTGGTGCAAAGCCCCACCATCCAATTAGCCCCGCGCATCAGCGACCGCGACAAGAACGATCTGATTAAAAAGATCAACGGTCAACTGGATTCGGCCAAGGCGCTGATCAAGTCCGTTAATCCGGCCAGCCTCGGTGAAGAACAAAAGATTAATCTGGAAGCGATCCAGGACTTCATCAAGAGGTCCGAAGAGTCTATGACTCGCGGAGAACTTACTCAGGGTCTCGTGCTGGCAGAAAAAGCCAACACCCTCGCAGCCAGTCTTTCCGGCCACTGAGTTGACAGACTATGATTTTTGAAGATTACCGCCTCTTTTATTCTCAGTTCCGCAGTAACTTCACGACTACCGGTGCAATTGCTCCCAGCTCGCCGCATCTCGCAAGGGCGATTGTTTTTCCCTTTAGCCAACGGCCCTGCCGACCTGTATCGGTTCTTGAAGTTGGCCCCGGGACTGGCTCCTTCACTCATCAGATTCTGCGCGATTTGCGCTCCGGCGATTCCCTGGACATCTATGAACTGAATCCAAAGTTCTATTCCTATCTGATGAAATCACTCGATTCCCACCGTTTTCCGGCGGCCGGCGTCCGATGCAATATCTACAACGCCGATATTCGTAGCATCACGGAGGAGAGGCAATATGATTTCATCATTTCTGGATTGCCGTTTTATGCATTCGATCCAGAAACTGTTTCGGAGATTCTTGCAATCTATATCGATCATCTTTCCCCCACCGGTGTGCTCTCTTACTTCGAATACGTCTTGACCCCTGAATTCAACTCCAAGTTTCTTAAGCCCGCTGAACGAGATCGGTTTATTCGTGTGGCCAAAACGGTGAGAAGTTTTGTTCAGAAGTACCAATACGAATGCAACGAAGTCTGGTGGAACTTGCCTCCCGCCAAAGCCCGCTACTGCAGGAAATCGAATCCTTAACAGCGCGCGGTTGTGGCTTACAAAGAGGCCGATCGGGCTAATGACTCAGCCAGACTGAATACCTGCCATGAAAATAGCTCCTCTCCTTGCCCAAGTCGCATGAGGAGGGGACGGGCGGAGGTCAGCGGTTCAGCCCTGAGGCCCCTCCTTGAAGGTGTGAAAAAATTCCCCTCTGGGTCAGGAGGGGAGCTGAAGGCCGTTAGGCCTTCAGGGGGTGGTCGACCGTCGCAGTGCCTGCCCATCTTGGGTTTTCGGGCGACCCTTACCACCCCCGAACCTCTTTCGAGCGTCCACCCCTCCTAAAATAGGAGGGGATTTTTTCACAGCGCCCTTGCGCAAAGGGGACATTTTCAGGCTCAATGGCCCCACCGCAGCGGGGCAGGCAACTCCTCTCCAAAACATCGTCTTCGATTCAAGAATCAAAGCTTTTCACAGCTCGCTCAGGTCAAAGCCTTCTGAGCGCGGCCGTGTGCGCCCTGTTCGTTGGAGTGAACGAATCTGGCGAGCCCACTGTTGGGCAAAAAGGAGACGTTTTGCTATAGAATCGCCGAAGCCAAATCGCGCACTCCGCCAATAATGGACCAGGAACGTCAGCAGCAGATCAAACAAAATCTTTCAGCAGGCTCTGGATCGTGAAGGTAGCGAGCGGTCCACCTACTTGGCCCAGGTCTGTGGCAACGACGGTGCCTTGTTGGCAGATGTGCTGTCTCTCCTTTCCTCCCATCAAGATGACAACACTTCCATTGGGATTTCGGCCGCCGAAGCCACCATTCAGTTCCAGGCCGGCAATTCTGAGACTGCGATTGCAGCCAAGCGCATCGGCGCCTATGAGGTGATTCAGGAGCTCGGGCACGGTGGCATGGGCGTAGTGTATCTGGCCAGTCGCGCCGATGACCAGTTTCGTCAGCAGGTGGCGATCAAACTGGTGAAGCGAGGGATGGACACGGATTTCGTTCTCAGCCGCTTTCGGAATGAGCGGCAGATCCTCGCGAATCTCAGCCATCCCAATGTTGCTCGCCTGCTCGACGGTGGTATGACTGATGCCAGCCTTCCCTACTTCGTAATGGAGCACATCGCAGGCCAACCTATTGATGACTACTGCGACGTTCACCACCTTTCGATCACCGAGCGTTTGCAGCTGTTTCGCGTGGTTTGTGCAGCTGTCTCTTATGCACATCAAAATCTGGTGGTGCACCGGGATATCAAGCCCAGCAATATTCTCATCACTTCGGAAGGAATCCCAAAGCTGCTGGATTTTGGAATCGCCAAGATCCTGGACTCATCCGGTACCGACCAGACGGCACAGACCTTGACCGAGCAGCGCGTCATGACGCCTGAGTACGCCAGTCCGGAGCAGGCTCGAGGAGAGCCAATCACAACCGCGACAGACGTATACCTCTTGGGGATTCTGCTGTACGAGCTGCTGACTGGGCATCGTCCCTACCGCTTTAACACAAGCCAGCCAGCCGAGGTGCTTAGGATCATCTGTGAGAAGGAACCTGAAAAGCCCAGTACCGTGGTCGGGCGTGTCGTCACTGTTGTCTCTCGCGATGGGGCAACAACGACAACGCTCACTCCGGAGTTGGTCAGTCGAACCAGGGAGGGACAGCCACAAAAGCTGCGCCGCCGCCTGGCGGGAGACCTGGACAACGTGGTAATGAAGGCGCTCCAAAAGGACTCCGCCAGACGCTACGCCTCTGTAGACCAGTTTTCAGAGGACATTCGCCGCCATCTCGAAGGCTTGCCTGTAACGGCCCGGCGAGACACTCTAACGTATCGTGGGTCCAAGTTCATCAGACGGCACAAGGCAGGTGTCAGCGTGGTAGTGCTTCTGATCTTAAGCCTGCTTGGAGGTGCAGCAGCTACGCTATGGCAAGCTCGAGTCGCTCGCTCCGAGCGGGCAAGAGCTGAAAGGCGCTTCAATGATGTTCGCAGTCTAGCTAATTCCTTCATGTTCGAGATTCATGATGCCATCGAAAACCTTCCAGGATCGACCAAACCGCGCGAACTCCTGGTGAGGCGGGCGCTCGAATATCTCGACAGCCTGGCAAGGGAGGCCGGCACTGATCTCTCACTCCAGCACGAGCTAGCAAGATCATATTCGAAGGTAGGTGATGTTCAGGCCTATCCATTTGGAGCTAACCTCGGCGACGCCGCCGGCGCCATGAAAAGCTACCGAAAGGCCCTGGTTCTCTGCGAATCCTTGATTGCCGCCCGCCCGGCGGACCCGCAATTCCGAAAGGACCTTTTGATCAGTCACGAACGAATTGGCGACGCCCTGATGGCCACGGGCGATACGTCAGGAGCTCGGGAGCATCACCGCAAAGCGCTGGAAATCTCAAAGACTCTGGCAGAGGAAAGCCCATCTGATCCGGCGAAACGTCGCATGTTGGCAATCAGCACTGTAAAGTTTGGCGAGTCCCTGAGTGCAAGTGGGAACAGAGGTCAGGCGCTCGAAGTTTTTCGCCAGGCGTTGGAGATGGCGGAGGCCCTGTCCACCTCTAATCCGAAGTCTGCCGAAGCTGGCCGTTTTCTTTCGGTGGTCTGTATGAAACTAGGTGGGCTGCTGGAAGAAGCGGGAGACCTGTCCTCAGCCAGGGCGAACTACGAAAAAGCCCTGAAAATGCGAGAACAGCTGGCCCGCGAAGACACCACAAACGCTCAGAC
>JACXTT010007940.1_pt1 | contig 14830 bp, 13 predicted proteins | sample 9270951 | NCBI WGS metagenome assembly JACXTT01 (sample SAMN15532306, study PRJNA645909) | rock metagenome | isolation source: weathered quartz diorite | place: Puerto Rico | collected 2017-06-21
GGATCGAGGGTTCGCCCCTTTGCATGCATGATCACGAGCTTCTTCTTGACTGCCCTCTTTTTGGCTTCCGTTCCCTTCCTGTCGTTCTCTGCCATGACGGAGTCCTCCTTAGTCCTGAAGCGCAGCGCCAGGGTACCGCGGACTCTCTCGGACGAAATTCTAATCCTGCGGACGTTCCCGAAGCAACCCCGGTGTGGTCGTCAAGGTCCGAGGCCCGCGGTTTAGTCCCGTCGAGCTCGGCAGCGGGACATCTGGAACATCTTGAGCAAGATCGCCACCGCCGATCTCTGAGGCTCCATCGATGCTCGCGGTTCAGTTCCCTCAAGTCTTGTCCGCCCTGCCCCATGCCGTTGAAGCGGGAGCCTTCTTGGGCTGGGTGGGCCCATCCATTTGCCGAGATGAGCCAAAAAAGAGATCGCGGAGCCCGCCATCGCTGGCTCCTAGGCCGTGGCTGAGGTCTCCCGCGCCGCAAACGATCTGATGCGCGCGGGCTGTGACCCCGGCGGCGCTTCTGACGAAAATCGGTGGACACGATCTCGGATCGAGCACTGAGAAGGCCAGGGCCCTCGGCGAGGGCCGTCCGTCCGCGACGGCTTGATGGTGCGTCCTGTGGATTCCCCAATCACGACGCCTCTTATGTCGTCCCATTTCTCCCTCTCTGGTCACTGCTTAACGCTGCCGTCGGGACGAGGACTCGACGTGGGCCCCCCTCAAATCACGACGACGAAGCAGAGATCCAGGCGGCCGGTGCGGTGAAAGCACGCGCCCCCGCGATTTGAACAGGCGACCTGGTTCCGAGGGGGCTGGGTTCGGTATCACAACACGGTGACCCGCTGGGAGACCGACCGCTACTTGGCGTTGTTTTAAGTCCCCGGTTCCCAGTGGGCGAGTCACCACTTGACGTGGAAGATGGGTTCGCGATACTTGGTAAGATTTCGCGTCCGCTGGGAACCCTAGTCAAGGAGGCCGGTCGATGAACAGGTGGATGCGTCCGTTCCTGATCCTGCCCGCCTTGTTGCTTCCCGTCTCGGTCCTGGCGCAGCCGACCGCCGTGCCCGGGCCGGGGCAGAGCAAGAAGATCGACGAGATTAAGAAGCGTGGCGTTCTGCGGGTAGCGGCTATCGGAGAGTTCCCGTGGCTCCCGGAGAATACTTCAGGAAGCGGTCCGAAGTTCTCGGGTCCCGCGTGGATTTTGGCTGAGGAGTATGCTAAGCGGCTGGGGGTGAAGCTGGAGACGATAGCGGTGAGCCACGAGACCAAGGTGCCGATCTTGGCCTCCGGTCAGGCCGACCTCTCAATCGCGCCCCTGTCGGTCACCGAGACGCGGCTGAAGGTCGTAGACTTCGTCGTCTACTCGAAGTCGAGTATCTGCTACGTAGGACTGGCCTCGAATCCAAAGCTCAAGAATGTTCGGTCCATGGACGAGCTGAACCGGGGTGACCTGACGATCGCCTACTTCACCGGATCGGCGCCGGAGCCGTTCCTCCCAAAGCGCTTCCCCAATGCCAAGCTTCGTGCTGTCCAAGGCTCTGGGGCGAACGTGCCCATCGAGGAGATCCTCTCGAAGCGCGCGGACGTCGCCCCACTGGATGCTATTGCCTACCCGAAGCTCAACAAGGAAGTCCAGGGACTCCAGTTCATTCCGGCCGGGGACGACTGCCTCCGCAGTTCCGAGATGGCGACCCCGGTGGGCCTCGCGCTCGACAAGGGCGACCCAATCTTCCATGCTTGGCTGATGGCAGTCGAGAAGGAGCTTCACCAACGCCTGGAGGACGAGGAGATCCGGATCACGAAAGAAGGCGAGAAGTAGCACGGCGGCCGACGCGGAATAGGGTGGCTGACGGTACGGGTGGAGGCCAGCCGGTCGACGCCACGCTATTGTCCACACACTTGCTTGACCGTCCGCCTCCGTGATCCACGTCGCGCCGCTGCTCCGGAACTGGCGCTTTCTGGCTTGGGCCCTCGGGACCAGCCTCCTTCTGAGCGCGCTCGCCATGCTGCTCGGGCTGCTCGTCGGCATCGCGGTGGGACTGGTCCGAACCTATGGGAGCCGCCGTCTCGCCGTCGCGCTCGGCCTTTACGTCGACACGTTCCGTGCTGTCCCGCTGCTCGTCATTCTTGTCTGGACGTTCTTCGCATTCCCCCTGGTAGTGGGCTACTCACTCCAGCCCCTCTGGGCGGGGGTGATCGGCCTCGGCCTCCACTCCGGGGCATACGTGGCGGAGGTAATCCGGGCTGGCCTCACCTCGGTGCGTCGTGGGCAGATGCGCGCGGCCCTCGCGTTGGGGATGACCCGGCGGCAGGCGATCCGAACCGTCGTGCTACCCCAAGCGTCGATCCGGATGCTGCCACCGCTCGGGTCGCAGCTCGTGCTGGTCATCAAGGACTCGGCGATCGCGGCGGTCATCGCCGTGCCCGAGCTGATGCGGCAATCACAAGTACTGGCTAGCCAAACGTTTCGCCCGTTCGAGATCTACACGACGACGATGATGGTGTATTTCCTGCTCACGTATCCGGTCGCTCGCGGCGTCGACCGGTTGTTCCAGCGTTTAGCCCCACTCGGCGCGTCTTGAGCTACGACTGGGGCGTCGTCTGGGAGTATCGCGGCCTGCTCTTAGCGGGCGCCGGGACGACGATCGAGCTAACCGTGTTCACGATGGCGCTCGCCATCGTCGGTGGGCTGGTCTTGGCCGGGCTCCGGATGAGTCGGGTGCGCCTCATCCGGACCGCGACGACGGCGTTCGTGGAGTTCTTCCGCGCGACGCCGCTGATCCTGCAGATCTACTGGGTGTTCTACGTGCTGCCCGCGACGTTTGACGTCCGCCTGTCGGCCTTTGCGACGGGGCTGGTCGGGCTGTCGCTCAACGTCTCGGCGTTCAACTCCGAAACATTCCGGGCGGGTATCACGTCGATCCGGCGCGGTCAATGGCACGCGGCACTCGCCCTCGGGATGACGCGCGCGCAGGTGATGCGAGAGGTGATCCTTCCTCAGGCGGTCTGGCGGGTGCTTCCTGCCCTGGCCAGCACCTGGGTCTCGCTCTTTAAGGACACCTCGCTCGTCGCCACGATCGCAGTGGCGGACCTCGCGTACAATGCCCTTCAGATCCGTGCTCGGACCTACCGCATCCTGGAGGTGCTCACGGCCATGGCGGCCCTCTATTGGCTGATGGGATACCCACAGGCGAAGCTGGTGGACTGGGTTCACCAGCGCTTCGAGGTAGTGGAGTGAGTGGCCATCCCACGCGGGTTGGGGAGCACGAACCGCCGATTCTCCTCTTCGAGGCTGTGGTCAAGCGATACGGGAACGTCCTCGCGCTGGACGGCGTACACTTCCATGTCAACCGGGGCGAAGTCGTATGCCTCATCGGGCCCAGCGGCTCCGGAAAGTCGACGCTTCTCCGCTGCGCCAATGGGCTCGAGGCGGTCGATGGAGGCCGCGTGATCTTCGAGGGCATCGACCTCGTAGACCGGCGGACGAACTTGGTACAGGTGCGGCAGCGGATCGGGATGGTCTTTCAGCACTTTGAACTGTTTCCGCACATGACGGCCCTTCGCAATGTCACCTCCGGGCTGAGGACCGTGCGGCGGATGCCGCGGCTCGAGGCTGACGCTCGAGGACTGGCGCTGTTGCAGAAAGTCGGTCTCGTCGCTAAGGCTGGCCAGCACCCGGCTGAGCTGTCAGGGGGGCAGCAGCAGCGCGTGGCGATCGCGCGGGCGCTGGCTATGGAGCCGGACGTCATGCTGTTCGACGAGCCGACGTCGGCCCTCGATCCGGAGACGATCGGCGAGGTCCTCAGCGTCATGAAGCGGCTGGCCGACGAGGGGATGACGATGGTGGTGGTGACGCACGAGATGGACTTCGCCCGTCGGGTGGCCGACTGGGTAGTGGTCTTCGACCGGGCACGGGTGCTTGAGGAGGGGCCACCAGCACGGATCTTCGAGCAACCTGTGGTGGCGCGCACGCGTGAATTTCTGAGCCACCTCGGCTGGCATGCGGATGCGGACGACGCGGGAGACGGCGTAGCCAGACGGTTCGCGCCTCGGGAGCGGGAGACGTCATGAAGGACCTCGAGATCGAACGGATTGACGTCACGGTCGTCGGACCGGAGACGACCCGATACACGTGGGCCTCGGATATGGGCGAGCAGTTTATGACCAACACGCTCGTCAGGCTCAGAACGCGGGGCGGCCTGGAAGGGGTCGCCGCGGCCCCTTCGTACACCGAGCATGCCTACGATCTGTCGGTCGCCGAGACACTGAGGCCCCTGCTGCCCGTGCTCATCGGCACCTCACCACTCGACCGGGAGTCGCTTTGGTATCGCCTCCAATCGCTCAACCTGCCGACGGCGCCCCAGGCTCTGTCCGCACTTGATGTCGCCCTGTGGGACCTGGCCGCCCGGCATGCCGGGCTCCCCCTCTATCAGTTGCTCGGCGGCGCCCGGTCGCGGATCCCTTCCTACGCCAGTACACCGGGCCTCGCCAGCCCTGAGGCGTACGTAGAGTTCGTTGACAAGCTCCGCGAGGAAGGGTTTCGGGCGATCAAGTTCCACGCGTGGTGCGAGGTTGATCGGGACCTGGCCATGGCTCGAGCCGTCCGGGCTCAATACCCAGACATCGGGTTGACGTTTATGCACGATGCGGAGCAGCGGTACGACCGCGCTGGAGCCCACCGAGCGGCGAGAGAACTGGAGGCACTGGGCTTCGCTTGGTTCGAGGCACCGCTCCGGGACACGGACCTCGAGGGCTATCGCGAGCTGCGCAGCCACGTGGGTATCCCGATCCTCCCGGCTGGAAACTGGGTCACGGAACTCGGGCTTCTGTACCAGGGGATGCGGCTCGGGGCGTGGTCCGCGCTCCGCGTCGATGTCAACGTGGTGGGCGGCATCACACCAGCCCGGAAGGTGATGGCATTGGCCGAAGCGGCCGGCATGAGCGTGGAGCTCCAGTGCTGGGGCTACACGCTCCAGCAGGCGGCGAACCTCCACGTGATGCTCGCCTATCGGAACTGCACCTACTTCGAGCAGCCGGTGCCGTATCCGGCGTTCGAGTTCGGGATGGTCGACACGATCCGCACGGATGCTGAGGGATGGGTGCACGCGCCGAGCGGCCCGGGACTTGGCGTGCGGGTCGACTGGGCCAGCATGCAGGGGGCAGCCCTGCTCAATGTCGAGCAGACCAGAGGCGGCTTTCGCACCATCAGCTGTCGGTAGAATGCTTTCGCGCTCCTTCGGGTTTCGAGTGGGTCCGGTCTATAGCTGTTTTGCACCAGTGACCCGGGAAGCCGTGGACGCTGAGGTTTAGTCCTGTCGCTACTTGTTGGGGGTGGTGTGTTGTAACGGCCGGCCCTGCATGGCGAAAACGTGATCGCGCCTCAAGCGCGGGTTCGAATCCAGCTGGAGCCACCACTTACCTAGCTCGCCTTCAAATCCGACGCACGCGATGTTCGAAACGGCCAGACGGTGTGGGAACGCACGTGACGATAGAGAGGACAGAACATGGTCGACCCGGTCCACGAGGACCAACAGCTGCGTGGTACCACGATCCAGACCGCGATGACACGGATTGGTCTCGATGGGGACCTCGGCCAGCGTCTCGTCCTCGACGAGATCTTTGACCTCTCCCTCTACCGGGCCCTCCAGCGCATTGCGCCCAGCGACCTTCGCCGTGTCCTCGATACCCTCATCCCCGTAGAGACGCGCCACGTCGCGTTCTGGCAACAGTTCTTCAGGCTCGAACACCTCACGCGTCTCGACGCCGTCCGCCGCCTGAAGCTGGCGGTGATCGTCGCCGCCTGCTGGATCTTCGGCGGCGCCGCGATCCATGTCGTGCTCGAGGCGATCGAGGTCCACGGTGTGAAGAAGTACCTGGACGTCTGGACGCGCTACGGCGATGGCCCGCTGGGGTCGGCCGTGCGAGAGGTGCTGGAGGACGAATTCAGACACGAGGACGCCCTTGTCACGGGCGCGGGCGAGCGGCGCATCAATCCCGACACAGTGCGCAACGTGTTCCTCGGACTCAATGACGGCCTCGTCGAGATCCTCGGCGCAGTCAGCGGCTTCTTCGCTGCGTTCAACCGGCCGGTCGCCGTCGTGGCCGCCAGCTTCACAGTCGGCGTCGCGGGGGCCCTGTCCATGGCTGCTGGCGCCTACATCGGCGCGGGCTCGGAGGCCGAGCTGCGAGAGACCGAGAACGCGCGACGCCGCTTCCTCAGCGAGACAGTGGCCAGCGCGGCCGCCGAGAGCCCGCTGATGTCCGCCGCGATTGTCGGCCTCGGCTATCTGGTCGGGGCGCTCGTGCCCGTGATGCCGGTACTGTTCGGTGCGCGCACGGTGTGGCCGACGATCGTGACAGGCGGGGCGATGATCGTCGCGGTCTCCGGGATCGTCGCCTTCATCTCGGGCATGAATGTGCGGCGCCGGATCACGCTGAACGTGATGATCACCGGGGTCGCGGTGATGGTGACGTACGCGCTCGGGCTCCTGACGAAGCGACTGCTGGGCGTGGAAATCTAAGCTACTACTCCTTTCGTCTCCCCTGTCTTGAAAGACGACCGCCCGGAGGCCCGGGCGCCGGGCTGGCACAGGAGGGAGCCCGACCGCTCGGTCCTGTTGACCAAGGCGTACCTGTCTCGGCACCACCTGGTTGCTGAAGACAAGTCCAGGATCTCGGCCGGTGACCCCGTCCGCGACCAGCCCCGTTCCCGGGGTCGTCCACGGCAAAGGAGCCTCATTGTCGCCAGCCACCGAGCCGACCGCCTCACGCCGCGCTTGGCGGTGATGACCGGGGGCGGACCAGTCGGTGGCGGCCGGGCCCGAGAGGGGGCCGGGAAAACATGCCTAGGACCGCCTCGGAACGGCCGAGCGGCGCAGCCAGACGCGACCATTGCGCGGCTCGGCGTAATGGCCCGCACCAACGGATGCCATGCGCGCAGCAGTCGGGTGGCCGCAGCCCCTGGCTTGGAAGCTCAACGGGCCTCGCTCGCTTTGGGACGCAGGAACGTCATGGTTTTATCCGGATCGCATTCTCCCCTCTCGGGACCGGGTCCGCCCGTGCTCACCCACACGGCGTACTCGCCGAGGACCGCGAGGTGGGCACCCGCCTCCGTCAGGTCAGCCCCACGAGCTCAAGCGGCCGTTCGTACAGAATCGCCTCGATCACCCGTTCGGGGATGCGCGGCAGGTGCGTCCCTTCCACCATCCGGTTCAGCCCTCGGAACTGCTCGATCGCGTGCACGGGCGTCGCGACCGGAAAATCGGTGCCGAACAGGAGCTTCTCCTCGACCCGGTACTCGAGCGCCAGGATGAGCCCGTTGTAGAGCTGCCACGGCCGGTGGAAGCGCGCCGAGAGGTCGGCGAAGACGTTAGGATGCTTCCGCAGGAGCATGACGGTCTCTGCCATCCATGGCTGGCCCAGATGGGCCACGATGAGGGGCAGCTCGGGGAAGGCCCGGGCCACCGGGTCCAGGAGCACGGGGTTGGCCGTCTCCAGCGAGGCGGAGGCCGGATACGCGCCGCCGGCATGGAACATCACGGGGACGCGCCAGCGGTTAGCCAACTCGTAGAGCCGCCAGGCCTCCGGAAGGCGCGGATCGAACCCCTGGTAGGCGGGCGAGAGCTTGAGCCCGCGCAACCCGAGCCCGCGGACGGCCCGCTCGAATTCGGCCGGCGCGTCGGGCTGTCGGGGGTTGACCGAGGCGAAGCCGATCGCGCGACCGCCGGACTCGGCCACCTGCTCGGCGATGAAGTCGTTCGGGACGTTAGGGCCGTGCGGGGCGCCCCACTGCACGCCGATGATCACATATCGGTCCACGCCGGCCATCGCCTGGCGATGGCGTGCCGGCGGAGCCGCCAGGGCTCCGACCTTCTCTTGCATCTCGGCCGCCTGGTCGGCGGTGAAGTGCTCGGGGAGCCACACGTGAGAGTGCCAGTCGATCAGGCAGCGGGCGGCCACGGCCCCTCCTCCGCGCCTCCGGTCTTCCCCCCGGCCATCGGATCCGAGGCCGGCGCTCAGCGGTCCGTTGGAGGGCGTTGGCGTCCCGCGGACACCCCTTCGGCCCACGGCGTCGCGGCGGGGGGCTCCCGGAAGGCGGGCATTACCACCGTCGCAAAGAGCTCGAGGTTCCGCAGGATGAGCCGCTGCGGGATGCCGGGATGGGCGTGCTCCACCAGCAGGGACTCCAGGCCGCACACCTCCCGGAGCTCGTGGACGCGCTCGGCCACGTGGTCTGGCGGCCCGACTAGCAGCGTCCGCGGCTCCAGGAACTCCCAATCGAGCTTCGCGTCGGACGGGAGCTCCTCCCCGGGGTTCGTGAACACGTCGCGCCCGCGGAAGGGGTCGTTGTAGACAAAGGCCGACAGGATGCCGGCCTCGGCCTCCCGCCGGGCCGCCTCCATCGTCGGCGCGATGTACAGGTTTCGCAACACGGCCTGCCCGGCCGTGGCCGGAACCGGACGGACCTCGAGCCGGGTGCGGATCTGGGCATAGAGCTCCATGCGCTGCCGAATGCGACGCGGCGGCGGCTGCCAATAGCACGGCTGCAATCCGAGCTCCGCAGCGAAGCTCACCGACCGGTCCGTGGAGACCGTCATCCAGAGAGGCGGATGCGGTTTCTGGTATGGTTTCGGCGTGACCCGCAGCTTCAGGACCTGATCCCCGTTCTGCCACTCCGGATCGGGTGGGTACCGGGGGTGCGCGAATCGGGTCTCTGGAGCGGGAAACGTGTAGTTCGGGCCCTGATGGGCGAAGCGCTCCTCTGTCCACGCCTTCCTGACGATCTCGACCGTCTCGCGGAAGAGCTCGCGGTTCTCCCGGTCCCTGCGCGGGTCCGCGTGCGGATGGAACTGCGGGCCCTCGTACGGCCAAACGCCCCGTCCGAACCCGACGTCGATCCGGCCTCGGGTGAGATTGTCGAGGATGGCGAGGTCCTCCGCCAGCCGAATGGGATGCCACCACACGGCGATGTTGGCCATCTGGCCGATCCGGATCCGGCTAGTCCGGGCCGCCAGGTCCGCACCCACGAGAATCGGGTTCGGGATGTCGCCGAGATCGTAGGGACCGAAGTGGTGCTCGCCGATCCACACCGCGTCAAAGCCGAGCTCCTCGGCGAGCTTGACTTGCTCGCGCAGGTGGTCGAGCACGGCGGCGGGATTCTCGGCCCCGCCACCGCAGTCGTACAGCGTCGTGAAGATGCCAAACCGCATCGGAACCCTCCGCGAGATCGACGCAACGAGCCGGACCCGTCCGCGCCCCGGCCACGGTATCACCCGCCCCAGACCCGATCAAGACCGCGGCAGCAGACCGCTGGGAGTGCATGATTGGCCTGCCCGCCTTCATGATCGCTGAGCTGAGCCGGTACACGACCCCAGGGCTGCCCGGGTCTCGCTGCTCTAGGGTAAAATCCCGATATTGGCCGACTCGCCGCTGGGTGTCGCTTCCAAAGAGCCGCGTATCACTTGAGACGCTGGATCCGCGCCCGCTCGGCCGTCCACGCTATGAACCGCCTCGCGATCACGATCCGCCGAGGCTGGTCCAGCCGGAAGTTCACGGGCAGAAACCTCCGAACCTCAAGAATACGAGGGGTTAGCGCCCAGCAAAACTAGAAGTGCGCGAGTCCAGCAGCTCAGGAAAAGGATAAGCGTAGCCATGCCGCAGGAAGGCCTCGATCGCCGCATTCAGTCTCGCCGACCCGCTCGCATGTGCGCCACCGCAGTGAGGCGCGAGCTGTGGCGCCCGCTGACGCTCTAGCGACGGGCTTCGAGGGGCTTGTCTCGTCTGCTTGGCATTCTCGTCGATCGGCAGTTCGGAGCGGTCGAGGTGACCTCGTCGAAACCGCGCGGCGCAACGTCCTCGGCTTGCTCGGTGAGTGGGTATAATCGGCATTCAGGAACAAGGGAAGGCCGAGGCGTAACCGGTCTTTCCGACTCATGTCTTTGAGTCCGGCACAGTGGGAAGAACTTCAGCGCCGGAGGTCGCACGGTGCTGGGACCTGGACTGGATAGACGGCCCGATCCACATGCTCAGGTCGGTGGGGTCCAGTCGATCTTCGATGTCTCGTGCCATCAATGTGCCGAATCCCGCACCGAGGGCGCAATCGGAGGAGGCGGCGCCATGTGGATCCCCTACTTCCTGTTCGAGTTCTGGGAGCCAGATACCTCGATGAAAACCGTCCGGGCGTCCGAAGCGGACAACGATGAGCGCGAGTTCGAGATGTGGTTCTGTCTTGAGAACCCCCCGACAAGAAGGCGTGATGTTGAGCTGCGGCTGGCCGCCGCCCTGGAGCGGCAGCGCCAGGACAGCGGCGGCCGGACGGGGAGAGGATGGGATTCAAGATCAGAAACACGAGCGCGAGGCAGGCATTTCGGTACTGTTACGACTGCCTGTGCCCACTGCTCAGCTACTGGGCTTTCATCGTTGGATCCGGGTTCTCCTTTTACGCTGTCATCATTGCTGATGCCAAACACGGCGTGCGGTGGAAAGTTCTCCCTCAGCGCGCGGCTCCTGAGGACTTCCAAATACCAAGCGAGATGGCGGTGCCAGACCACCACGCGGCTGTGCTCTCTCTATACAGGGAGGCAAGGAACGCGCAGAGCCCCTTCTATCGATTCTTGTGCTGCTACAAGATCCTTGAGGTGTGGTATCGAGGAGGTGGGATTTTCGGCGAGGCAGACCAGCTGGTGCAAGAACGACATCTCACTGTCCGCCGGCCGCGAAGGCGTATTACCCAAGACATGCTGGTCACATCTTTGGTGTTCAGTGCTCATCCGGAGTTCGAGGGCGTCACCTCCGCAGCATTTTTCGATCTTTTGGGTCCATGGCGCACGAGAGTTGCTCATGCGGTCACGGATGCCGGCGACTTCACCGACTTCGACAAGTACGAGACGCAGATCGAACTCGGTCCGCTCGCAAACCTTACTGACTTGGTGGCGCGGCAAGTCCTGCTCGATGAGTTCTGGTTTTGGACTGAGATACGGACGGCTCTCGCAAATCTGAGGCAGGCCGATCAAGCACCAACTCAGCCGCCGGCTTGAGGAGGGTGGGCGGATGTGCCTGGGCCACACGGACACCTGGATTGAAAACTCCTGCCCAAGCATGTTGGCCCCGCCAGGATACGATCCCGTGTCGCACGCGCGCGTAAGTCACGGCTGAATAAGGTCGACCGAGTATGTCAGCGGCACCGTGTAGCATTCTGCATATCCAGGCCCTGCAACCAGAGAAAACACCAACTGGCATGGAATCGTTGACGAGATCGAGGCGGCGGGCTGCGTCCCTCGGCTCGTTCAAGGGGGTCGCATGCTGGCGATCTGGGTGAAGGTGAGGATCAAGCCCGAGGGGCGGCAGCGCTTCCTCGACGCTATCGCCGTCGACGCCCTGGGGTCGGAGCGCGATGAACCGGGGTGCCTTCGCTTCAACGTGCTCCAGGACGAGCAGGACGAGAACGTGTACTACTTCTACGAGGTTTACACGGACAGGGCGGAGCTCGAGGCCCACCGGGCGACGCCGCACTACGCGGTGTGGCGGGCGGCGACCGACACCCTGGACGGCCCGACGGACGTCATCCGGTGTCGGCCGGTCTTCCCGGCTGCCCCCACGTACTGGACAAAGCCTCCCGGCGGGTCGGCCCCGCCGCCCCGGTGAGCGTCGGCGGGCCCGCGCCTGGGCGACACCGGCCCTAGTCTCCCTCGGGCTTGCCCGGCTACCTCGCGTCGCACGTGATCGTACATCTGGTCGATGGGACGTACGAGCTGTTCCGCCACTATCTCACGCCGGCCGCGGCCTTCCCCCGGGGCGTGACCGAGCGATTGAGGGCCGTGCACGGCGTCGTCACCTCGATCCTCGGGATGCTGGAGGCCGGCGCCACCCACCTCGGCGTGGCCACGGACCACGTGATCGAGTCGTTTCGTAACGCCCTCTGGCCCGGCTACAAGACCGGTGAGGGGATCGAGCCGGCGCTCCTCGCCCAGTTTCACCCCCTGGAGGACGCGCTCCGTGCGCTCGGGGTGGTGGTCTGGCCCATGGTCGAGTTCGAGGCCGACGATGCCCTGGCCGCTGCGGCGGCGATGGCGGCCGCCGATTCCCGGGTCCGTCAGGTCATCGTGTGCACGCCCGACAAGGATCTGGCCCAGTGCGTGCGAGCCGATCGGGTGGTCCAGCTCGACCGTCGCACTCGGGAGCTTCGCGATGAGGCGGCGGTGCGGCAGAGGTTCGGCGTGCCGCCGGCGTCGATTCCGGACTGGCTGGCGCTCGTCGGCGACAGCGCCGACGGCTACCCGGGCTTGCCGGGCTGGGGGGCCCGGTCCGCGGCGACCGTGCTCGCTCGGTACGGACACCTCGAGCACATTCCGCGGCGGGCCGCGGAGTGGGACGTGTCCGTGCGGGGCGCCCTGCGCCTCGCCGTAACGCTCGACGAGCGCCGTGAGCTCGCCGAGCTCTTCCGGGTGCTGGCCACGCTGCGTGAAGACGCAGCCATCGGAGTCGATGTGGACGGGCTCCGCTGGACGGGACCACGCCCTGAGTTCGCCGGCTGGTCGGAGCGACTCAGCACCCCCGCGCTTCACGAGCGCGCGTCGAGGCTGGCTGCCCGAAAGGCCGGGACCCAGGCCGGTAGCCGCCCATCGGCGAACCACGCGGGCGGACCCTGACTCCCGGCTCGTCGAGTCGTTCCTATGACGGCCGCTGGTGCGCCGGTCCGTGGCCCGGTGGCCCGATGGCTGGGCTGGGTTCAGGCCGCCGACCAGCGAGAAATTCGCATTAGATTTCGGTAGCCTGCGGTCGCCGGAAAGCTATCTCGGGTATGAGCGGGGCGAAAAGTTCGCGTCTCCAGGTGATGCGCCGTTGGACGCGCCTCACATGGACACCGTTCCGCCGAGACTGGCGCTCAATCAAATCGGCACTCGCCGGGGAGTGGTCCGTGAACGGAAGAGCTGGCGTGATGAACGCCGCGAACGGTAAGATCGTGTATCGGTTTCACGCTCGGGACGTGAATCTGATCGGGGGCTCGCCGCGGGGAGCGCAGTCCGTGCGGTTCGCCGTGAAGCTCGATGGAAACCGCTTGGTGCAGCTCACGGAACTGACATCGACGAACACTGGAAAGTGCCGGCTGCCGGCCACAGGACGTACCAACTGGTGCGTCAGCGGAAAGCGATCGCCGATCGCGAGTTCGACATACAGCAGTACGTAATAGCGCATCACACTGCCCAATCAGCCGGTTCGGGTTAGAAGTCCTTTTCGGAGATACCGCACTCGCAAGGGTTCCTAAGTGCCTCGTGTTGTCACGCGTTGCTAAGATTGGATGAGGCGCCGCGTCGACCCACCGGCACGCCGGTTCCGTACGCCGCCGCGGCCCCGCGAGATTCCCATTGACGGGTCGCACCGCGCAGCCGTACTGTAACAGCATGTATTTCAAGCAGATCTTGAACGAGGACTGTGGCTGCTCCTCCTACATTCTGGCGTCGCGGGCGTCGCGCGAGTGCGCCATCGTCGACGCAGCGCTTGACATCCAGCCCTACACGGACGTCATGCAGGATCGTGGCCTGACGCTGCGCTACATCATCGATACGCACCTGCACGCCGACCACGTGTCCGGCAATCGGCGCCTCTCGGGTGAGACCGGCGTGCCGGTCTCGCTCCACGAGGCTGCGGACGTGCTGTTCCCGTTCGAGAAGCTCCGCGACCGGCAGAAGCTCGAGCTCGGCACCCTGGCCATCGAGGTGCTGCACACGCCCGGTCACCGCCCGGAGTCCGTGTCGCTGCTCATCACCAACCCACCACGCAGCCCGCTGCCGTCGATGGTCTTGACGGGTGACTGCCTCTTCGTCGGTGACGTCGGCCGGCCCGACTTCGGCGGACCCGACGCGGCCGCCCAGCAGTACGACAGCAACCGACGGCTGCTCGGTCTCGAGGACTACGTGGAGGTGTTCCCGGCGCACTTCGAGGGCTCGTGCGGCCGCGGGATGTGCGGACGACCCAGCTCGACCATCGGCTTCGAGCGGCGCTTCAACCCCATGCTGCTCCTCACGGCGAAGGAGGACTTCGTCCGCGAGCTGACCTCCTCGCGGCCGGCCCGGCCGTTGAACATGCACGCCATCATCGCCACGAACCGAGGTGCGGCGCCAATGGGCTGGGCCATGCTGCGCCATCCGCTGGCCCATGTTGCAGACGTGCCAGTCGCCGAGGGACGGCCGAAGATCGAGAGCGGCGAGTGGTGGCTGTTGGACGTGCGCGAGGATGAGGAATGGGAGCGCATGCACATCCCGGGGGCCCACCACATCCCCCAGTCTGACCTGGCCTCGCGGCTATCGGAGATTCCCAGCAACGCGGTGCCGCTGGTGGTCTGCCACAGCGGCGTGCGCTCCTACCGGGCGGCGCAGTTCCTCAAGCAGGCGGACTTCCCCCGCGTCTACAGCTTGGCCGGCGGCACGGCGGGGTGGCACGCGGCGGGCTTGCCGGTGGTTAGCGGTGACCGGTCCCAGACTAGCGTCCGGCTCACGGAGATCGTCGGGCCGCACTGATCAGGGGTCTCGTCCCGTCCAGGCTCGCCGCCGAGGAAGCGGCGCCTCAGGCAGCGTCCGCGCCCGGCCGAAACCCCGTGAGGCGGCGAGGGCGAGCGTGGCGGACAGCGTCGATTCGGGCGCTGGTGTAGACGGCTCATCCTGCGTGCGACGCCCTCGTGCATGCGCTCGACCGTGGCTACACTCAACCGGGGCGGCACGCTCACGCTACGGTCGGTTGGAACCGGACGCCAGCCAGATCGCGATGTCGAGCTGAAGATCACCGCACAGGGCGTAGTCGAGCCACTCGGGGCTGGCGGACACGATCATCGAGAGCAGCGGGG
>JACXTT010007941.1_pt1 | contig 14830 bp, 14 predicted proteins | sample 9270951 | NCBI WGS metagenome assembly JACXTT01 (sample SAMN15532306, study PRJNA645909) | rock metagenome | isolation source: weathered quartz diorite | place: Puerto Rico | collected 2017-06-21
GGCGGTGCGGGAGGTCTTCGAGGACATGCCGGGGGCGCGTGGGCGGACCGTTTACGACTCGGACGGCGAATGCTCCTCAGCTCATGTGTTGGTGTTCGAGGAAGCCGAGAGGGCCCGGCGTGCCGCCGCGGCTCTCGGCGGGCACACACTCGCCGCGTCTCCGAAGCACAACTACGCGACGATGGCGCAGCTACAACATTTCCTCGATCGTCACATAGCGGCCGAGCCGCGGCTGCGCTTCGGCAGGCCAGGAGAACTGCCACGCACCGATTCGATCCTGCCCAGATGCGTGGCGCTGGCCATCGGCGTGGTGGACGGCTATCTGGGCACCCTCGGCGACATCACCATCCTGGACGACCCGAATGGCGCGCGCGCCAAGGCGTGTGAGCTGCGCCGGGCGATGGAGCACGCATGACCACGAAGCGGGACCAGGCGGCGGTATTGTTCGATCACATCCGCCTCGACGTCAAGGACATCGAACGCTCCTCCAGCTTCTACGCCGAGGTGCTCGGGCTGGCGACGGTGGTGCGCTACGTCATCCCTGGCGGGGTGATCATGCAGATGGGCGCGTACGGGCGTCCTCCCGGCGTGGAGCTCTGGATGGAGGCGGGGAACGACGTGCGCCCGCACGCCACCCACCACGTCGCCTTCCTCGCCCACGACGTTCCCGCTGTGGTCGCCCGTGCGCGATCGCTGGCGGCCACCATCGAGCGAGAGCCGTTCCGCATCGGTGACGAGACGGTGGCTTTCCTACGCGATCCCGACGGTCATCTCGTCGAACTCAACGACTTCCGTGGTCGATGACGGACACATGGCGCAGTGAGGCACTGAGGTGAGGGAACCACGCATGACCAAGCCCGTCCTCGCCACCGGCGCCGGCGGGTTCGTCGGCGGGCACGTCGCCAGGACGCTCGCCGCGCGCGGCTGGCGGGTGGTCGGAGTGGACCACCGCGCCGGCTACTCCGAACCGAACGGGGATGGGTCGATGACCCGGCTAGAGGTCGACTTCGCCTCGGACGAGATCCTCGACGCCGTCGCCGCAGGGTGGTTCGCCGCGGTTGTCCACCACGCGGCGATCGTCGATACGACCCGGCAGGACGCGGACTCAATGCTGGCCGAGAATGCCACTAAGGCGCTTCGCCTGGCCGCGGCTGCGTATTCGTCGCGCACCCCGTTCGCGTACGCGTCGTCGGCGAGCGTCTACGGGAGGACGGCTGCCGGCTCGAGGGTTCGGGAGGAGAATGTGGACGACCCCCTGGTATGCTCCGGACCGCTGAACGCCTATGCGACCTCCAAGCTCACGTTGGACAAACGGATGGTGGATGCGTACGGCGCGACTGACTGGGTGTGGGCCGGCCTTCGATATACCAACGTCTTCGGGGAAGGCGAAAGCCGCAAGGGTGCGATGAAGAGCATGCTCCACAAGCTGATGGAGCGCACCGCCATCGGCGAGCGCGTCGTTCTCTTCGACGATACGCTCTTCGCCTCCCGTGACTATGTGCCAGTCGAGGCGATCGCCGAGCGCATGGCAGCGATGCTGCGGCGGGGCTCCATCCGCTCGGGCGTCTACAATGCCGGCTCCGGCATTGCCGTGTCGTTCAGCACGTTGCTGCAGTGGTGCGCCGAGTGCAGTGGCCGCCCGCCCCTCGTCGAGCTGGTACCCAATCCGTATGCGAGTGCATACCAGTACTGGACATGCGTCGACATGACCAGATGGGCGACGGAGCTCGACGACGACATCGCACTCACGGAGGCCGACATCCAGAGGCATGCCACGGACCTGTACTCGTCCATCGTTCGACGAGAGCGTGAGCCATCCGCGGTTCGCTGAGCGATTTCGGCTCGAGGGACTTCTTTCCAGATGCGCCAAAGGCCTGCGCTAGAATTGCCGCCCAGGAGCACGGTGACAGGGCGGGTGACGGAACGGTGCCATCCGCTGACGGGGAGCGTCGGGGAGTGGTAGAAGCGGCCAGCAAGGAGCTGAGCACCCTCGTCGTCGTCGGTGAGTCGTGCCTGGACGAGGATGTCGAGGGATACGTCCGTCGCATCGCTCCCGATGCCCCGGTACTGGTCGTGGAGGAGGCCAGGACCCTGGTGCGTCCGGGCGCCGCGGCGCATACTGCGGTGTGGGCCGCGCGTGACGCCGGACGCCGACACTCGGCGATCCTCCTCAGCGCGCTGGCTGACGACGCGGGAGGTGACCGGATCAGAGAGGCGATGGCGGCTGAAGGCGTCGAGGTGGTGGACCTGGGATGGAGCGGTCCCACCACCCGGAAGACCCGGATCAGGGGAAACGGCCAGCCGTTGCTGCGGGTCGATCGGGGAGCGTCCTCGGGTGCGGTCCTGCAGCCGCGCCTCGCCTGCCCGGCTCTGGAGCGCGCCGACGCCGTCCTCGTCAGCGACTACGGTCGCGGTCTCACCCGGGAGCCGACCATCCGGACAGCTCTCGGGGCGGCCGCACGCCGGTGTCCCGTGGTGTGGGACCCGCACATTCGTGGCGGCGATCCGGTCGCCGGTGTGACCGTCCTCACACCCAATCTCACGGAGCTCCAGTACCTTGTCGACATGGACCTCGAGCCGGACATCAGCTCCATCCGTGAGGCCGCTCGTCAGCTGCTGGACAGCGGCGGCGCCGCCGCCGTGGCGGTGACGATGTCGGAACGCGGAGTATTGCTGGTGACCGCCGGCGCCGCGCAGCTCGTCCCCTCACCGCCGGTTCGAGTCGTCGACCCGTGCGGCGCCGGTGACCGGTTCGCAGCCGCGCTCACGGTCGGCCTGCGCGACGGCCGCCGCCTCGACGAGGCGGTGGAAGCCGCCGTTGCAGCGTCGGCGGACTATGTCGCGGCAGACCCGGCTGTCCGCGGCGCGGCACCGGTGGGCGCCGACTTCGGCGACGAGACCGCCGCGACCGCCGTAGTCCGAGCGGCACACGAGCGCGGTCTGCGCATCGTTGCGACGAGCGGGTGCTTCGACCTCATCCATCCGGGCCACACGCGCTTCCTCGAGGAGGCGCGCGGCCGTGGGGACATGCTCGTCGTGCTGCTCAACTCGGACGAGTCGGTGCGCCGGATCAAGGGCCCGGGCCGGCCGATCACGGTCGCCCGCGACCGCGCGGCGGTGCTGCGGTCGCTCGCCTCCGTCGACATCGTCATCCCCTTCGACGAAGACACTCCCGCTGAGATCCTCCGCCGCATCCGGCCGACGATCTTCGTCAAAGGGGGCGACTACGTGGCCATGCAGCTGCCGGAGTACGCTGTCCTGAAGGAGATCGGAGCCGAGGTCGAGGTCCTGCGCTACTGGCCCGGCTACTCGACCACCGGCCTGATCTCGGTGGTGCTCTCGTGACGCCACAGGGACCTCGTCAGTCCATGCGCGCAGTCGTCGCCCAGCCGGGAGCTCCGTTGCGCATGGTCGCCGTCCCCCCGCCGGCCCTGCCGCTGCCCGGATGGATCCGTGTGGACGTGCAACTGGCTGGGATCTGCGGCAGCGACCTGCGACGCTGGGGGCCCGGCTCCAGCCATGGCGGCCCGGCCGACGCACACCAAAAGCCGAGCGATGTCGACCCGGTGGCGCCATCGCGGCCAGCGGTGATACCGGGACACGAGATCGTCGGTCGCGTCGCCGCGGCCTGGGATGCACGCGCGCTCGACGAAGCAGGCCTTGCTCCCGGCGAGCGGGTGGTGGTCGACCCGGTCCTGTCCTGTGTGGCTCGCGGCCTGGAGTCGTGCGCACACTGCGCACGCGGCTGGCATTCCCAGTGCCTTCGACAGGCGCACCCGATCCCCGCCACGGGAAAGGGCGTCGGATTCACCGCGAGCCTCGGCGGCGGGTGGGCCGACGACGTCGTAGCGCATGGAACGATGCTGCATGCCGTGCCCGACGTCGTCGACGACCAGACGGCGATTCTCGCCGAGCCACTCTCGGTGGTTCTCAGTGGCCTCGGTCTGGTCGCCGCCGCTCTGCCGCGCCGTCCCAGGGTCGCGGTCATCTCCGCTGGCACCCTCGGCCTGCTCTCAACCCTCGCCGTTGCCACCACCTTATCGCCGGAGATCCTGGCCGTGGTGGCCCGCCATCCACACCAGGCCATGACCGCCACGGCCGTCGGCGCGAGCTCTGCCTTCGTTGCCGGCGACGACGGCGGTTTCGAGGCGCTCCGCGACCTCGTCGGCACGACGGCGAGCGGTTCTGCCGAGTCGGCGATGCTCTGGGACGGCTACGACCTGGTCATCGAGGCCGGTGGTTCGGCCAGCGGGCTGGACCTCGGTCTGCGGGCGGCCGCCACCGCCGGCACCGTGCTCACCCTGGGAACGCCGGAGGCTGAACGCCTCGACCTTCGGCCGCTCTGGCTGAAAGAGCTGCGGCTCGTCGGCGCGGTCGAACGCCGCGCGCCCGAACAGGGTGCGCCGCGGACGGCGGGCGCATTCGCCTGGGCGTTGGACCTGCTCGCCAGCGCGCCGGGCATCGGCGGGCTCCTGGTCACCCACACTTTGCCACTCGATGAGTTCGAGCAGGCACTGAACATCGCACGGCAGCGCGCCGATCACCGGTCGACCAGGGTGGCTCTGGGACGACTCCCCGAGCGGGTTGATTCGCGGGTCTCGCCGTGAGCACCCGGGAACTGGTCTCAGCCGTACGCCTGCATGGTCCCGGTGACGTGCGTGTCGACAACATCGAGGGTCCCCAGCTCGTCGAGGGAACGGCCCTTGTCCGGGTGTCGTGGTCCGGCATCTGCGGAACGGACGTGCATGTTTTCCGCACCGCCGCCATGGCCCCGTCCAGCCCGATCGTCCTCGGGCACGAGATAGCCGGTCGAGTCGCCGCCACGTGCGACGACGACCGCTGGCCGGTCGGGACCCGCGTCGTCGTCGATCCCGCCCTTGCCTGCCGTCGGTGCCCACGTTGCCGGAAAGGGCGCACGAACCTCTGCGAACGGATCGGCATCATCGGCTTCGACGAGCCCGGCGGCCTGGCCGGGATCGTGCGTGTGCCCGTGCAGAATCTGCTGCGCCTACCGGAGGGGCTCGACCTCCGGGTGGGCGCCTGCGTCGAGCCACTCGGGTGCGCCGTCCACGCGGTGCGCCGGGCCCACCTGGATGACGGCGAGTCCGTCGTCGTGGTCGGCGCCGGCGGGATCGGCCTCGGCGTGCTGTCGGCCGTCGTGGCGGCAGGCACGACGCGCGTCATCGCCGTCGATCCAGTGGAGGCGCGCCGGCGCAGCGCACTGGCCGCGGGCGCATGGCTGGCCATCGACACGGGCACGAGAGTCGCGCCGCACGAGATCCGAGAAGCGACCGGTGGTGGAGCCGCGGTTGCGTTCGAAGCATCCGGGACTGAAGAGGGATTCCGTCTCGCTCTCGAATGCGCGGAGGCGGGAGGGCGGATCGTTATCGTCGGGGTCCAGGGCAAACCCCTCGATGTCGACGCAGGCGTGGCCTTCGCCAAGGAGCTGTCACTCACCTGGTCCCTGGGCGCGTTGCGACAGGATCTCGAGGAGGCCGTCGCCCTGTTGTCCACGCGCACCGTCCGGCCGGATCTCTGGACGACAGAGGTCGAGGTTTCCCAGGTGGACAAAGGCCTCTTCGAGCGCATGGCGGCGGGCGCTGTCGCGCGGCCGCTGGTCCGGTTCGACAGCAGGACGGAGCAGGGTTGACCATGCCGGACCGGGCGCCGCTCTGGCTGGGGGACTATGCCCGCGTGTTGGACGGGCTGGTCACCTCTGGCTGTGTGGTGACCACCCGCTCCGACGGACGAGATGCGGGCAGCTTCGTCACCTCGGTCATGGCCTGCAACCTGCGGACGGTGCGCTTCATCGTGGCCACCTGGCAGGGGTCGCTCACCGACGAGCTGATCGCTCGCTCCGGCGTCCTGGTGCTCCACGTTCTCGGTGCCGAGCACGCGCCTCTCGTCGACACCTTCGGCAAGCAGGCAGGGCGCCAGGTCGACAAGTTCGCCAATGTCGCGTACCGGCGCGGCGTCACCGGCGCGCCGGTCCTCGCCGACTGCCTCGGCTATGTCGAGGGCCGCGCCGTGTGCGCAATGGACTGCGGGGACCACACCGCCCGTCTGGTCGAGCCGGTGGCGGCGGGGTGGAAGGCTCCAGGCTGCGACCGCAGCTTTCTGACGACGGATATCCGCCGGTTGGGCCTGGAGCCTCCATTCGCTGACGACCCGCATCGACTGAGATGAGCAGCCAAGCCTCCGACCCGGAACACGCCGAGGATCCGATCGGGCCCCCCGCCGCGGCTCGCCTAACGCCGGCCGCGGTGGTCGTCTTTGACGTCATGGACACGCTCATCGCCGATCCCTACCGCGAGGCCCACCAGTCCGCGACCGGTATGACCTTCGAAGGCTTCGACGCCCTCCGACCGGACGGCGTCTACCACGCCTTCGAGCGGGCGGAGATTCGCGAGCATTCATACTGGGATGCGCTTCGCCAGGCGAAGATACCGGTGGACGTCGCGCGGTTCCACGCCGCTCGCTTGGCGGGATACAGGTGGCTCCCCGGGGCGCGGGCTCTGCTCCTTGAGACCATGCGGACGCACCGCGTGGTCCTGGCCACCAACTACCCCGCGGAGTGGTTGGCGGATCTGCGCGAACGGTTCTTCAATGGCTTGGAGCTGATGATCTGCGCTTCATGCGAGCTGGGGGTGCGCAAGCCCTCCAGCGCATTCTACCAGCACTTGGCTGCGCGCTTCGCGCTCGATCCGCGGATAACCGTCCTCATCGACGACACCGTGGCGAACGTCGACGCGGCCATCGCACTGGGCTGGGAGGGGATCGTCTTCCGCGGTGCCGTCGAGGCGAGGCAACGACTGGACTCACGGCTGCGCAGCCTACCACCGCCGCCCGGCGCGCCGCCGGGCGGACGGTCACGGGTCCGTGATGGTTCAGGTCCTGACGTACGCCGCGGGGGCTGACATGACGTCGAATCCGTCATACCAGCGGCGGACGCTGGCGCGATCCAGGGATTGTGGGTTGAACCACTCCCACCTGCGGAGGAGGGTCTCGTCGATCTGCCGGTGAAAGTCCATGAAACCCTTGCGCCGGCGCCGCTCTTCGCGGACGGTCTTGCCGAAGGCGCACTTGCGGCACAGGGACATCTCGTCGTTGCGATCGCGGAACTCGCGGGCTGCGGGGCTGCACCAGATGCTGGCCAGACTGTCGGTGCGCAAGTCGCCGAGCACGACCTCGCCGTTGTAGTCGTGGCAGCACGGTACCACCCGACCGTCCCACAGAACGGCGACGGAGAGCCAGGGCCGAGTGCATGGCGCCGTGTACCCCGGCGACGTGTGCTCACCGATGCTGGCGACGACCTCGTCGTCGAAGTCCCACCGCTCCAGTCGGATCACCACGCCCCTGTCGACGCCGACGTCCTCGCAGTATTCGAGGAAGGCCGCCGCCTCAGCCTGGTTGGCACGCATGCTGATCATCTGCAGGGTGAGGTTGGTGTCGTGGCCCCCTTCGTTCCGGAGGCGAACCAGCTCTCGAAGGTTGCGATCCGCGAGATCGATGCGCGCCGGGAGCCCGCGGATGCTGCGGTAGACCTCCGGGTCCAGGGAATCAAGCGAGAGCACCAGGTTGGCGATTCCGCCGCGCAGGATCGCCTCGGCGCGCCGCGGCGAGAGGCTGGGGGGATTGCAAGACAAGCCCGTCCGGACGCCTCTCTGCAGGGCGATGGCCACAGCGTCGCCGATCCGAGGATGAATCAGGGACTCGCCGAAGTGATGCAGGGCGGTAAACTCGGTATGGCCGCTGATCTGCTGCATGATCTGGTCGAAGAGCTCCAGTGACATGTCGCCGAGATGGCGGTCCATCTCCAGCGTGCGGGGGCACATGCCACAGGTGTAGGGGCATCGATTGGTCAGCTCGATCTGCTCGATCTTGGGCAGAACCGTCTGGTCCGGCGTCTGCTCATTTCTAAGCCAGCCGTCCGCCGCCGCCGCGTCGGCGAACGTAAGTCGCAGCTCGACGGACACGGGGGGCACGGGAAAGCTGAGCGAGGGCTGCTCGTAGAGAGATGCCAGGGCCTCGACGCTGGCCCAGGTGTCGACCGCCCGCTGCCCGGTCACTTGGTTGGTGAGGACCGCGTGGTCACCTATCCGGCGGAAGCTCCAGAACGGCATCACGTACATGAATCACCGCCGAGATTCTCTCCATTGGCGACTGCACCCGCCTGGCCACCCGTATAGAGCCGCAAGCGGAGTTCGGCCACGGTGGTCGGTGGTGCGATCCCCACTCCGAGATACCTTCGGGCCCGGTCGGGAAAGCCGTCGAGGATGGCGGCCGGCACTGCCCTGGGAAAGTCCATCTGGGGACGGAACCAGGGCAGGGTGAAGAGGGTCTTGATCACGGTCCGGGGTGACGCAGAGTGATTGGTGCCGGCGCAGTGCCAGATCCGGGCATCGGAGACTACGGCGTCGCCCGGTTCGACCTCGACGGCGACGGACCTTTCGACGAGCCCACCCGTGTCCGGCGCTTCGTCGAGTAGCAGGTGCGTGGCGTGGGCAAACCAGGTCACGCCATTCGTCTCCCGCAACCTGTCGAGGGAGTAGATGACGTTGACGCCGGGAATCTTGTGCGGTGGGAACACCACCCCGGTGAGCGGCATGAGGTCGGTGTGGTAGTCCCACGGGAAACGGCCCTTGCCCGGGAAGAGCGTCAGGGCGTCGAAACAGTTGAGGATCGCTTGCGGTCCCAATAGCGCGTCGACGATGTCCAGTGCCGCCGAGGTGTGGAGCAGAGGGACGAATGCCGCGCCGGCGGCGGCCAGATTGCGAAGCGCGCCTCTCTCGCGGATCTCGACCAGGCGCTCTGCGCCCCACGTTTCGTCATCCTCGCGAAGAAGCCGATCGACGGCGGCATTCAGGTCCGCCACGAGATCCCAGCCGAGAGCGCCGCGCAGGATCGTGTAGCCGACCGTTCGGATCTCTTCGATCGCGACTGTCCCTCCTGTGAACACCGCGGCCTCCGTGCTTCCCTGCCTCCCTTCCCTCCACGGATGGAGACGGAGCCTCGGCGCGCCGCCGCCAAGGCTTCCTGCGGCGGTCAAGCTTACTTGCCCCAGGGGGCATTGACAACCCGGCCGTACGCCACTGCGCGAGGCGCCGCCTGGCTGGACCAGCTGGGGCTGCTCGTCGCCGGGACGCGCGATCCACCGCTGAGCGGCGGGTTCGCACGGCTCACGAGGGTGTAATGTGATGCGCGTGGCAAGCCAGGGTGCTGGGGATCAGCGAGATCGGCCGGGGCACTATTTCAGCCCGCAACCCCCGACCCCGACCGCTCCGCGAACCCTGACCCTCCACCTCCCCGACATACGCCTGGAGCTCGCGGCCGACGCCGGCGTCTTCTCCGCTGCGCGGGTGGACCGCGGAACCCACGTCTTGCTCTCGGAGGCGCCATTTCCCCGCGCCTTCGGCGAGATCCTCGACCTGGGCTGCGGATACGGCCCGATCGCCATCGCTCTTGCGCTCCGCGCACCCGGAGCGACCGTCTGGGCCATCGACGTCAACGTGCGTGCGCTGGAGCTGGCGCGAGCCAATGCGAGGCGGCTGGCACTGGGCAATGTCCGTGTAGCGTCCCCCGTCGGCGTGCCGCCGGATGTCTGTTTCGACGCCATCTATTCCAACCCGCCGGTGCGGATCGGCCGGAGCGCCCTGCAGGAGTTGCTCGTCGAATGGCTCGATAGGCTGAAGGCCGGCGGGCGGGCATACCTGGTAGTGCAGAAGCACCTCGGCTCGGACTCACTGGCGCGCTGGCTGGTCGACCAGGGTTTCCCGACTCGACGACTGATCTCGAAGCACAGCTATCGGGTCCTCGAGGTGGAGCCGCGCCCGGCGTGACGAGACGGATCGTCGTCGGCGCGGCCCCCACGATCGCCGGGGACGACCACGTCATCGCACTCACGTTGGACGAGCTCCGGGCGGCGCTCCAGTCCGGGGCGTCGTGCACTCCATTCCACGAGCTGGTCGCTGGCGCGCCGGCGCCGCACGCTCCCGAGGTCGTCGTCGTACTTCCCGGCTGGAGGGGATATCGGTTCTTCCGCATGGTCGAGTGGATCGTCGCCGCGCAACTGGCGCGCCACGGCGAGGCCCTCGTTCGCTGGCGGGTTGGCAGAAGGAGCGGCGCGAGTGGGCTGGGACGCATCCTCGCGGAGAGGGGCTGGCGGGTCTCGGTCACCCAACGAGGCGACAGCGTGGAGTACACGGGCGCGGCCCCGGCGCCCGGGCCGCGTCCGGAGCCCGCACGCTTCGACACCGAGATCGACGGCCGGCCGGCGCGGTTCTTCGCGGACTGGGGCGCCTTCTCCTCGGAGGCGGTCGACGAGGGCAGTCGCCTGCTCCTGCACGCGGCGCTCGATGGACCGTCGCTGCCGGTCGTCCTCGACGTGGGCACGGGGTACGGACCCATCGGGCTCGGCCTGTCGATTGCCGGGCGGGCGAAACGGCTGCTGGCCACCGAGGTCGATTCGGTCGCGCTGGCGCTGGCGGAGATGAACTCCCGCGCCACGGGCACGTCGATGACAACGTTCCTCGACGATGATCCGGCTCGGGCGGAGCCGACACCGCTGACCGTCTGCAACTTTCCCACGCACGCCACCAGAAGCGTCTCCGACCTCCTCCTCAGAGGTCTCTGCCAGAGGGCCCGCCACGGCAACGTCCTGCTGGTGGTCCACTCCAGCCTCGAGGCTCGCTTCACGACGCGAATCGCTGCGGAAGGGAGCGGGGTCGACGTCGTCGCCCGAGCCACCCACTCAGTCCTCCGGCTCGTCGCCTCAGACCGCGGCAGCCTGTCGGCCCAATAGGCCCCACCCCGTGGCGGGCGCGTGACACGAACGAGCCGGTCATCGGTAGTATCCCCCTTCCGGTGGGCGACCGTCCGGGAGAAGCACGACAGGCGAGCGGAGAGAGGTGCGGAGTGATCACCCTCGGCATCACGGGGAGCTTTGCCGACCTGGCGGGCAGGTTCATGCCTGATGCCCCCGAGTGGTTGTTCCACGATTCGGCCGCCGCTCTCGTCGTCGACGGTGTGGTCGTGGCCGCCGTCGAGGAGGAGCGGCTGAACCGGTTCAAACATACCAATTTCTTTCCATCGCTGGCGACACAGGCCTGCCTGCTAACGGGCGGGGTACGGCCGTCGGAGATCGACGAGGTGGCCTTCTTCTTCGCAGAAGACTATTCCGATCTCGAGTTCGGCCACGAATACCTGAAGTCGTCGGACGTACCCACGATCAGCTCACGGGACCTGCTCATCACCCGGCTGGCGGAAGCCACTGGCCGGACCTTCGAGCCCTCTGACGTTCATTTCGTTCCACACCACGTCGCGCACGGGTTCGGGGTGCTCTCTGATTCCGGCTTCCAGACCTGTCTCGTCGTCGTCGTCGACGGCAATGGAGAAGACGAGGGGCTGTCGGTGTTCCGCGGCGACGCCGGGCGTCTCGACCTCCTCCGGAAGTATCCGATGAAGGACTCGCTGGGACACCTGTACCTAGCCAGCCTTCCGCTGATGGGCTTTAGGCGATTCGACGAGTATAAGGTGATGGGCCTAGCACCGTACGGTGATCCGACCATCTACAGGAAAGACCTCGGCGGGTTCTACGACCTCCTCGCCGACGGTGGATACAAGGTGGATTCCGCCGGGTTCTTGGACCACTTTCTGCGCATCGGCTTTCAGCCGCGCCGTCGCAACCAACCGCCGCGACCGCAGGACGCCGACCTGGCAGCGGGCCTTCAGAAGATCCTCGAGGACGTCGAGCTGCACGTGCTTCGCCACTGGTCGACGCAGACGGGTCTTCGTGAGTTGTGCCTGTCGGGCGGGGTCGCCCAGAACTCCTCCGTGAACGGCTCGGTGCTGCGCGCCGACCTCTTCGACCGCGTGTTCGTGCACCCCGCCTCGCACGACGGCGGCGCCGCCGCCGGCGCCGCGCAATTCCGCTGTGCGCAGCGGACCCGGCACTCGACGGGCCGGCGACTCGCCACCGCGTTCCTGGGCCCGGAACTGGGTACGCGTGACGACATCGTCGAGGAGGTCCGGCGATGGACACCGTTCGTCGAGTGGGAGTCCCTCGCCGACGAGGACGAGGCGCGGACCGCAGCGTCCCGGATCGCCAGGGGTGAGGTCGTTGGCTGGGCGACCGGGCGCTCCGAGTATGGACCTCGGGCGCTTGGCCATCGCAGCATTCTTGCCGACCCCCGCGATCCCGGATGTCGAGATCGGGTCAACGGGATGGTCAAGAAACGAGAGTCGTTCCGCCCATTCGCACCCGCCGTGCTCGGGGACCACGCTGCGCGCATCTTCGACCTGCCGCGGACGATCGCATCCTACCAGTACATGTCGTGTGTGGTCTATGTTCGGCCTGAATGGCGGGAGCGACTTCCTGCAGTCACCCATGTCGATGCGACGGCCCGGATACAGATCGTCACCGAGGCGGAGAACCCTTCGCTCTGGAAGCTGCTCACCGAGTTCCATCGCCTGACCGGTGTGCCCGTGCTTCTCAACACGTCGTTCAACAACTTCGCCGAGCCGATCGTGCAGTCGGTCGCTGATGCCCTCCGCTGCCTGGTCACCACCACCCTCGACTGCGTGGTCATGCCGGGCCATGCGATCCGGCGACGCCCGAAGATCGCCGACGCCGTCCTCAGCAGCAGCATCCTGCTTCCGGCGAGGACGGAGCTCCACAGCGTCCACCGCGGCGGCCCCGGTTTGAGACAAGAATTCCTGGCTATTCGCCGTTACACGGGAGCGCCGTCGATTTCGCTATCAGCGCGACTCCACGAGGTCCTCGTCGCGGCCGCCGGCGGACGTATGTCCCTCATCGACGCCGGGATCGTGCCGCGGACGCCAGAGGCGGCCAGTTGCGCCCAGGAACTGCTGCGCCTTTGGGAGCAGCGTGTTGTCGATCTCGCGCCTGCAGCCGCGCCTACTGCTTGACTCGGTCTGAACCGGGCGCTGACGTTCGGGCGCCGGTTTCCAGCAGTCGGCAATCACCAGGGAAGGAATAGTCTTGCGCGCGCGACAGCTCGGCGTCTGGCGGCTGGACCGGCTCTTCTGACCCGCGGTGGCTCCCCCTGTACTCCACTGCCTGCTCGCGGACGAGACCGTTGCTCGTCCTCGGTGACCGCACCGGCGCTGGCCTCATCAGCCGCCGACGGACAGTCGGGGGTGAGCAGGCACCAGACGAGCAAGGAAGGCAGGACGGCGAGCAGCGGGACGCCGCGGGGCGACGCACCCAGCCTGCCCGTGGACGCACCGGACGGCATGAGCACCAGGTTGGAGTCGGGCGTCGCGCGGTGAACCATGCCACGACGTCGCGTCGGCTCACGGAACGTCGACTTCCAGGCTGGACGACACGGCGAGACGCCCCTCGATCACGGCGCAGAGCAGGTGCACGACGACCAGGTGCACCTCCTGGATGCGTTGCGCGTCGGAGGAGTCGACGGGCAGAGAGTCGTGGCAGCACTGGGTCAGCGGGGTGGGCGCACGCCCGGAGAGACCGAGCGTCAGCATCCCGAGAGAGGCGGCCGCTTCGACTGCCGCGAGGACGTTGGGACTGCGGCCGGAGGTACTCAGGGCGACCAGGACGTCGCCGGGGCGGCCATGTGCCTGCACTTGGCGGGCGTATGCCCTTTCAGGCCCGTAGTCGTTTACGATTGCGGTGTACGCTGCGCCGTCGGAGTGCAGGGCAATGGCGCTGCGAGGCGCCCGTTCGCTGTCGAAGCGTCCGACGAGTTCGGCCGTAAGGTGCTGTGCTTGCGCGGCGCTGCCACCATTGCCACACGCCAGCAGCCGGCCGTTGCGAAGGAGAACGGAGCCTATCCTGTCGCCCCACTGATCGATGCGTGTCAACTCGCACTCGAGGTGGCCGGGAGTGGTGCGAAGCGCGGTCAGGCTTTGGAGCGAGGCACTCAGGGTCACGTCCCTGCCTGCCCGCGGAGGCCATCAGCCGGACGGCGATTGACAGCGCTCGAAGAGCTCGTCATCCGCCTGCCACGCATCGCTCTACCTGACCCGGGTATTCCTCGTCAGCGCGCAGCGAGGATCGAGACGAGCCGGCGTCACCACCCCCACCGCGCAGTAAGCGCGCGCCACGAAGCCGGTCGAGGCGGCGACCCCAGACCAGATCTCCGAGGTAGAAGGCCACAGCCGTGGCGATGATGAGAGCGGCCACGGACCCCGGCGGCGCGGGGCCGACGCGACCTAGGTGCTGACGTCCGATAAGCACATTATATCGGACATGAATCAGCGGTTCACGTGGTTCGTCCCGGGCGGCACCGGCTCTCACGTCGTGATGCGGACCGGGGGCACCCGGCCCGACCCCAACGCGCTCGCCGCCCGGCTCGCCGCCCTGGACGCCGCCACCAGACGGTTCGCCGCGGCGGCGAGGGCGACCAACACCGTCCGCGCCTACCGTTCCGACCTCGCCAACTTCGAGATGTGGTGTAGGGACCACGAACCTGGCTCCCTGCCCGCGGAGGCGACCACCGTCGCCCTCGACCTCACGGCCTTCGTCGAGGCGGCCGCCAAGCCCTCGACCCCCCAACGGCGTGTCTCCGCGATCTCTCAAACGCACCAGCTCGCCGGGCTCCCCCGCCCGACTCAGGACCGCGCGGCCCCCGGACGACGATGGGGGGATCCGCCGGACCCTCGGCACGGCCCCGTCTGAGACCGTCTCGATGGGCTGCGGGATCGCGCGGTCCTCCGATTCCGCGGGAGGCTCGTGAGCCTCCCGCGAATTGGAATTCGAAGATGAGGCAGTGGGATTCGGCGGTAGCCCGACGAGGCCTGCCCACGCCTCCGAGCGCAGGAGTGGGCGCCCGACTTGAAGGGATTGCGG
>JACXTT010007942.1_pt1 | contig 14829 bp, 12 predicted proteins | sample 9270951 | NCBI WGS metagenome assembly JACXTT01 (sample SAMN15532306, study PRJNA645909) | rock metagenome | isolation source: weathered quartz diorite | place: Puerto Rico | collected 2017-06-21
AATACGCGCTCAAGGAAGAGCTGTACAACTGGCGCGACGACGTGCGCCCCAAGGTCTACGGCAAGTTCGACGAGAAGGACAACGCGGGCGGCGAATGGTCGATCCCGCAGAGCAACTGGTTGCTGCCGGCCCACTATGAGCTGTCGCCGGCCATCATCGCCAAGGCCATCGCCACGCGGCTGGAGAAGTTCGAGCTGCCGGTGGATGTGCGCGCCCGCATCGCCGCGCGCCTGGCCATCATCGAGGCCAAGGAAAAGGCGCTGGCCACCCCGCGCGTGACCGCGGAGCGAAAGCCGTGGTTCTGCTCGGGCTGCCCGCACAACACGTCGACCAACGTGCCCGAGGGTTCGCGCGCGCTGGCCGGCATCGGCTGCCACTACATGACGGTGTGGATGGACCGCAATACCAGCACGTTCAGCCAGATGGGCGGCGAAGGCGTGGCATGGATCGGCCAGGCGCCGTTTGCCGGCGACAAGCACGTGTTCGCCAACCTGGGCGACGGCACGTACTTCCACTCGGGCCTGCTGGCGATCCGCGCCTCCATTGCAGCAGGCGTGAACATCACCTACAAGATCCTCTACAACGACGCCGTGGCGATGACCGGCGGCCAGCCGGTGGACGGCCAACTGTCGGTGCGGGACATCGCCTGGCAGGTCCACAGCGAAGGCGCGAAGCAGATCGTCATCGTCTCGGACCAGCCCGAGAAGTACAACGCGGCCATCAAGCTGCCCGAGGGCATCGCGATTCATCATCGCGACCAGCTCGACCGCATCCAGCGCGAACTGCGCGAGGTGCCGGGCTGCACGATCCTGCTCTACGACCAGACCTGCGCCACGGAAAAGCGTCGCCGCCGCAAGCGCGGCACGATGGAAGATCCGCAGCGCCGCGCGTTCATCAACGACGCCGTGTGCGAGGGCTGCGGCGATTGCTCGGTCAAGTCGAACTGCCTGTCGGTGGAACCGCGCGAGACCGAGTTCGGCACCAAGCGACAGATCAACCAGTCGTCGTGCAACAAGGACTTCTCGTGCGTGAACGGCTTCTGCCCGAGCTTTGTCACGGCCGAAGGCGCGCAGGTGCGTAAGCCCGAGTCGCATGGCGTGTCGATGGACAACCTGCCCGCGCTGCCCGAGCCCGCGCTGCCGTCGCTGCACCATCCCTATGGCGTGCTGGTGACCGGCGTGGGTGGCACCGGCGTGGTGACCATCGGTGGCCTGCTCGGCATGGCCGCGCACCTGGAAAACAAGGGCGTGACGGTGCTCGACATGGCGGGCCTGGCGCAGAAGGGTGGCGCGGTGCTGTCGCACGTGCAGATCGCCGCACGTCCCGATGATCTGCACGCCACGCGCATCGCGATGGGCGATGCGGACCTGGTGATCGGCTGCGACGCCATCGTGTCGGCCGGCGACGAGGTCATCGCCAAGACCCAGGCGGGCCGCACGCGCGCCATCGTCAACACCGCGCAGACGCCGACCGCCGATTTCATCCGCAACCCGAAGTGGCAGTTCCCGGGCCTCTCGGCCGAGCAGGACATCCGCAACGCCGTGGGCGAGGCCTGCGAGTTCATCAACGCGAGCGGCCTGGCCGTCACGCTGCTGGGCGACGCGATCTACACCAACCCGCTGGTGCTGGGCTTTGCATGGCAGAAGGGCTGGCTGCCGCTGTCGCTGCAGGCGCTGGAGCGCGCCATCGAGTTGAACGGCGTGGCAGTGGAAAAGAACAAGGCCGCCTTCGACTGGGGCCGCCACATGGCGCATGACCCCGAGCACGTGCTGTCGCTGACCGGCAAGCTGAAGACCACCGCCGAAGGCGCCGAGGTCATCAAGCTGCCGACCTCCACGGGCGCGCTGCTGGAAAAGCTGATTGCCCGCCGCGTCGAGCACCTGACCGCGTACCAGAACGCCGCCTACGCCGAAGCCTATCGCGACGCCATCCAGCGCGTGCGCGCAGCCGAAAGCGCGCTCGCGGGCAGCGGCAAGCCGCTGCCGCTGACCGAGGCCGCCGCACGTAACCTGGCCAAGCTGATGGCCTACAAGGACGAGTACGAGGTTGCGCGGTTGTACACGGACCCGGCCTTCCTCGACAAGCTGCGCAGCCAGTTCGAGGGCGAGCCGGGACGCGACTACCAGTTGAGCTTCTGGCTCGCGCCGCCGCTCTTTGCCAAGCGCGACGACAAGGGCCACCTGGTGAAGCGCCGCTATGGACCGTCGATGATGACCGCGTTCCGGTGGCTGGCAAAGTTGAAGGGCCTGCGCGGCGGCGCGTTCGACGTCTTCGGCAAGACCGAGGAACGGCGCACCGAGCGCGCGCTGATCGACGAGTACCGGGCGTTGCTCGATGAACTGGTGGCCGGCCTTTCCGCTGCCAATCACGAGACCGCCGTCGCGCTGGCCAACCTGCCGGACGACATCCGCGGCTTCGGCCACGTCAAGGAGAACAACCTCAAGGCCGTGCGCGGCCGGTGGGCGACGCTCCTGGCGCAGTTCCGCCGTCCGGACACCGCGCAGCGCGTGGCTTAGGCACGCGTTTCAAAATGAGTTCTCCTCACGCTGAAGGCGTGTGCCGGCAAATGAGGCAGCAAGCCAGTTTGAGGAGAGCTTCGTGAATGTCCGCGCGACGCGCGGACGACGGAGCGCGTGGAGTCAGGCATGGGTACGCTCTACCAGCCAGCGAACCTTGCCGAGCCCGCTGCCGTGAGGCTGACCTCGCCGCGCAATCGAAGTGAGGAGACCAGCGGCAGGTAGCGGCCGGCCGTATTTGTCGTGGCCATAGGCGCGGTCGGCATGGGTCCTGCCCGGTTTGCGCAGGCGACGACGACGTGGTGCCTGGAACCGGGTCGCGCGCCATCGGTGGGGTTCGGTCCTGTTCTTGGCCGGCCCCGCCAGCGCTTGCCCAGCGCCCGCTTGCAACGACCTTCTAATGTCTTTCCGCTGTCGACTCGGCTACGCCGAGCATGGCACGCTGGCCGGAAATTCATTGCCGGCGGTATTCGCTCGGGCTGTACCCGGTGTAGACACGGAAGACACGACTGAAGTGCGAGACATTGCTGAAGCCCCAGGACAGGGCGATCTCGGTAATCGAACGCGCGGTCAGGTCTGGCGCGCACAGGTCGCGCATGCAGGCATCCAGACGCTGATGCTGAATGAGCTCCGCCAAGGTCAGGCCGCTGCCGGCAAACACGTTGTGCAGATGGCGCCTGCTGCAATTGAGCAGTTCGGCCAGCCGGTTCACGTTGAGGGCGGGATCCCGCAGGTGCTGGGCGATGGCCTGGCGAACGCGATCGCGCAGCGCCTCGCGCTGCGTTCGTTCGGTTCGCAGGCCGGCGAGTTCCAGCAACGACATCTGCACCAACTGCATGATGACCTCGCCGCTGCCGTGCGCGCTCGCCGCATTCATGTGAGGCAGTTCCTGCCAGGTCTTATGCAACGTTTCCAGCGTGACACGCGAGATCCCGAGCGCGCCGCCGGCGTGGCGTGCCGTCAACTCGCCAAGTTGCAGACCTGCGATCAGCAGGCGAGACTTGGGCACCATCACGACCAGATGATCCGATGACTGCGGGCTGGACACCGTGTAGCGCTCGGTGGTGTCATAAATGGCCCAGCCGCCGGCACCCACCGCGGCCTGTCGGCCCTGCTGCTCGACCGCCGCGCTGCCATGCAGCGGAGCGACGATCTTCAGGAAGGCGCTGTCGCTCGCGCGCGCCAGCGACTCGGTGCGCATCACGCGGTGACGATTGGCCTGCAGGCGCGTCAGGATCACGTCTCCGGCGTGGCGCACATCGACCCGGCCGCTAAATGTGGCGTCCCCATACACGTCACATTCCAACCCGCCAAACAGGCGCCACATCCACGCTCGCCACACCGCAACCTGTTCGCGGGGGGCGAACTGCTCGGTAGAAATATGTTCGGCGCTGGACATGATGCAGGCGGGCGGTGGCGGCGGGGGACGCTCAAATTATAGGCAGATTGGCGGGCCCACGCCGGACGCTAGGACTGGGGAAATCCCTAGACCAGCGGACGTGCGCGATCCGAACAGTGCGTTGTGCACACTTGGCAAAGCGCCGCCAGAGAATTCTTCCTACGATCTCCGGACACGCGCTTCTTCCGTCGCGAACACGGCCGCCTCCGAACTGGACAGACGCTCCTGCGTCACCAACACTGAATCTGGTCTGCCCGTGATCGGCCGTTGCTTTCGGCCAATTCCCGCCGGATGACAGACGGAGGTTTGCGCGCCTGACGGGGCTGTAACGCTCCGCTCCACTATCTCAGGAGACAGTCCATGTCCGACATCCAGATGCTGATCGGTGGCGCCGGCTGTGACGCCACCAACGGCGCCACATTCGAGCGCCGCAATCCCCTAGACCAGAGTGTGGCCACGCGCGCGCCGGCAGCCACAGTGGCCGATGCCGTGGCCGCGGTTGATGCCGCTGCCAGGGCCTTTCCGGACTGGGCTTCGATGGGGCCCGGCGAGCGTCGCGCATTGTTGCTGACAGCATCGGATGCGCTCGAAGCCAAGGGCGCCGCCTTTGCCGCTGCCATGGCCGCCGAGACCGGCGCCTCGGACATCTGGGCGCGGTTCAATGTCCACCTGGCCGCCGGCATGCTGAAGGAAGCCGCCGCGCTCACCACCCAGATCCATGGCCAGGTGATCCCGTCCGATGTAGCGGGGAATCTGGCCATGGCGGTGCGCCAGCCCGCAGGCGTGGTGCTGGGTATCGCACCATGGAATGCGCCGGTCATCCTCGGCGTGCGCGCCATCGCAACGCCGCTGGCCTGCGGCAATACCGTTGTGCTCAAAGGCTCGGAACTGTGCCCGGCCACGCACGGCCTGATTATTGAGGCGCTGCAGGAAGCCGGCCTGCCTGCGGGCGTGGTCAATTTCGTCACCAATGCGCCGGCCGACGCCGCTGCTGTGGTGGAAGCCATGGTGGCCCATCCTGCGCTGCGGCGGGTCAACTTCACCGGATCCACGCACGTGGGCAAGCTGATTGCGCAGACCTGCGCCAGGTACCTGAAGCCGGTTGTACTGGAGCTCGGCGGCAAGGCGCCGATGCTGATTCTGGACGATGCCGATATCGACGCTGCGGTGGCCGCCGCAGCGTTCGGCGCCTTCGCCAATTCCGGCCAGATCTGCATGTCCACCGAGCGCATCGTGGTGGATGAGACGGTGGCCGACGAGTTTGTCGCCAGGCTGGCGGCCAAGGCGCAAAGCCTGCCGCTGGGGGACCCGCGCAAGGGCCCGGTCGTGCTGGGATCAGTCGTGGACCTGAGCACGGTGCAGCGCTGCAATTCGCTGATCGACGACGCGCTGGCCAAGGGCGCGCGGCTCGTATGCGGCGGCAAGGCCGACAGCACGCTCATGCCCGCCACGCTGCTGGACCACGTCACGCCAGCCATGAGGATTTACCGCGAAGAGTCCTTTGCTCCGGTGAAGGCCATCGTGCGCGTGCGCGGGGTGGAGCAGGCGGTGGCCACCGCCAATGACAACGAGTTCGGCCTGGCCTCGGCGGTGTTCAGCCGCGATATCGCGCGCGCATGGCAGGTGGCATCACGCATCGAGGCCGGTATCTGCCACATCAACGGACCAACGGTTCACGACGAAGCGCAGATGCCGTTTGGCGGCGTCAAGGCGTCGGGCTACGGCCGCTTTGGCGGCACGGCCGGCATCGATGCATTTACCGAACTGCGCTGGATCACGGTGCAGACCGCGCCGCGCCAGTACCCGTTCTGAGCGCATCGTCCCGCGCGCGAGACACAAGATCAAACAGACGGAGGAGACACATGTTGAATCAATCAGTCAGAAAGGCGGCCACCAGTGTGGCCATCGGCGTGGCGTTGGCAGGGCTGACTTGCCTTGCCGGCGCGCAGGAAGCGAAGCCCGTCAGCAAGGGCCAGCGCTACTACGAAAAGGTCTGCGCCAAGTGCCACGAGGCGGGCGTCGGCCCGGTGATCAAGGGTCGCGGATTCCCCGAGATGACCTACATCGTTATTGCACGCAATGGCTTCAATGCGATGCCGGCCTTCCGCGTGACCGATATCGACGACGAGACGCTGAAGGACCTGGCGTCTTACCTGTCGAAGACACCCGTCAAGAAATGAGCCGGAGAACAATGATGAACACCGATCGTCGTTTGGTTCTGAAGCGCCTCGCGGCCGCCGGCCTGGCGGTCTCAGTCCCCGGCGCGGCCTCCGCGCGTGCCGGCCAGCCGGACCTCTCCCCCCTCACGCCCACGCCGCCTGCGGCGGGCACGGCTGCCACGGCCCTGCTGGCGGTGACTTCGCGGGCCGGCGGCGCCGCACTCAATGCCGCGTTCCTCGCTGGCGTGGCGGCGGGGAGCACCGCCAGCGCGCCCAGCCTGCCCGCCATGCCCGCACTGCAACTGCGGGGGCTGGACGCTGACGCCTTCACCCGCCTGGACACCCTGCTCAAGGACGGCGAGCCGACCCTGCTGGTGGGCCTGACCGATGACGCCGCAGCAACGCTGGTGCTGGACCTGGTGCGATCAGCGGGCGGCCAGGTGCTGGCCGTGACGCACCACCGCGCAGGCGGCGGACCGGACGCCGCGCCGTGGGCGCTGGCACTGGGCCGCGACCTGGTGGCCGGCCACGCTGCCGCCTCGCCTTCCGCCAGCGCCGGCTCGCAGGCCTGCGTCTCCTTTCGTTGCATGATCTGACTGAACAAGACCATGAAAAGCAAATACGTTTCCCTGCCCAAAGGCGTTTCCGAAAGCCAGTTCGATGCCGCGATTGCCAAGTTCGCCGGCGTGCTCGGCGCCGACAACGTGCTGACCTCCCTGGAGCGTCTGGCGTCCTACATGAAGATCATGATTGCGGAAGACGCGGCCAAACACGCGCCCTCCGCCGTGCTGATGGCCACCACGGTGGAGCAGGTGCAGGCCATCGTCAAGATCTGCAACGCCTACAAGGTCCCCGTCTGGACCATCTCCACCGGCCGCAATTTCGGCTACGGCTCGGCCGCGCCGGTCGAACGCGGCCAGGTCGTGCTGGACCTGCGCAAGATGAACAAGATCATCGAGGTCGATCCGGTACTGTGCACCGCCCTGGTCGAGCCCGGCGTGACCTACCAGCAGTTGTACGACTACATCGAGGAACGCAAGCTGCCGCTGATGCTGTCCATGCCCGCGCCGTCCGCGATTGCCGGCCCGGTGGGCAACACCATGGACCGCGGCGTCGGCTACACACCTTACGGCGAGCACTTCCTGATGCAGTGCGGCATGGAAGTGGTGCTGGCCAATGGAGAGGTGCTGCGCACCGGCATGGGCGGAGTCAAAGGCAACAATAGCTGGCAGGTGTTCAAGTGGGGCTATGGCCCGACGCTCGACGGCATCTTCACCCAGTCCAACTACGGCATCTGCACCAAGATGGGCTTCTGGCTGATGCCAAAGCCGCCGGCGTACAAACCGTTCTCGATCAAGTACGATAATGAGGCCGACATCAGTGAGATCGTCGAGTTGCTGCGGCCGCTGCGCATCGCGCAGATCATCCCGAATGCAGTGGTGATCGCCAACGCGCTATGGGAAGCGGGCAGCGCCAATGTGCGCCGCGCAGACTACATCCAGACCCCCGGCGCCACACCGGACAGCGTGGTCCAGAAGATCAAGCGGGACAAGAACCTGGGTGCGTGGAACGTCTATGCCGCGCTCTATGGAACGCCCGAGCAGATTGCAGTGAACTGGAAAATCGTCTCCGAGGTGGTCAGGAAGTCCGGCAAGGGCAAGCTCATCACGCAGGAAGAGGCTGGCGAGACGCAGCCGTTCAAGTACCGTGCCCAGCTGATGTACGGCGTGCCCAATCTGCAGGAGTTCGGTCTGTACAACTGGCGCGGGGGTGGCGGCTCCATGTGGTTCGCCCCGGTCAGCCAGGCGCGTGGAAGCGAAACCGACAAGCAGGCCAAGCTGGCCAAGGCCATTCTGAACAAGCATGGTCTCGACTATGTGGGGGAGTTCATTGTCGGTTGGCGCGACATGCATCACATCATTGATGTGCTGTATGACCGCTCGAACGAGGAGGAAACCCGGCGCGCCCACGCTTGCTTCAGCGAGTTGCTGGATGAGTTCGAGAAGCGGGGCTACGCGGTGTACCGCGTGAACACCGCTTTCATGGACCGGGTGGCGAACAGCTACGGTTCGGTCAAGCGCGACGTAGAGCGAAAAATCAAGCGCGCGCTGGATCCCAATGGCATCCTCGCGCCGGGCAAGTCAGGCATCCGCATCTGAGAGGGTCGCCAGCAGGGTGCCGTCGGGACGAAGCCTGATGACACCCGGTGGGCGGTAGCTCGCGAATCGCTGCGCCCGTGTTCGGCACTGGCGCCCTGGCCGGGGCGCCGCAACTCCCGATGTCATTCTCCCGCTGGCGCTGCCTGTACCGGACTCATGGCTGCGCCAGCGTCTCCTCGCCCTTCTTCACGTACATCGAATTGCGCGGGTGCGACAGCACGTTGCGCACCATCGGCGCGAAGAACGACAACGGCAGCGTGTCGTAGTCGGTCATGAATGCCGCCGCATCGTACTTCCGGCAGAACTCCTCCGTGCGCGCGAACAGCTCCGGCTGGTCGCGGAATTGCTCGCGCAGGTTCCGGTCCAGCCCGAGGTGATGGAAGAAGTAGTAGCCCTGGAATACCCCGTGCTTTTCCACCATCCACAGGTTCTCCGCGCTGACGAACGGCTTGAGGATTGCGGCCGCGATATCGGGGTGGTTGTAGGCGCCCAGCGTATCGCCGATGTCGTGCAGCAGCGCGCAGACTACGTACTCCTCGTCGCGCCCGTCGCGATGCGCGAGTGTCGCGGTCTGCAGCGAGTGCGTCAGACGATCGACGGGAAAGCCGCCGCAGTCGCCCTCCAGCAGTTGCAGATGCGCCAGCACGCGCTCGGGCAGCGCCTTGGCGAAGGGCATGAACTCGGCGGCAATGGCCGCCCAGTCCTCGCGCGTGCCTTGCTCCATGTGATGAAAGGTCGCGCGGGCCGGCGTGTGAATGTCGCTCATGGGGTCTCCTTGATTTTTATGTGGCCGTGATCACGGATAGGAGCATTCTGGCACCGCCATCGCGGCTACACTGTCAAACACTTGACAATGCGCTGGCATATTGCGGCGCACCACACGTTCATGCAGATCCGTCCGTTCCGCACCACCGATGAAGACGAGATCGTTGCCCTGTGGCGCGTCTGCGGCCTGACGCGGCCGTGGAACAACCCGCGCCGCGACATCGCGCGCAAACTGACGGCGCAGCCCGAGCTGTTTGTGGTCGGCGACCTGAATGGGCAGGCGGTGGCAACCGTGATGGTGGGCTTTGACGGCCATCGCGGCTGGGCCTATTACCTGGCCGTGCATCCCGCCCATCAGGGCCACGGCTACGGGCGCGCGCTGATGGCACACGCCGAGCAACTGCTGATCGAACGCGGCTGCCCCAAGATCAACCTGCAGGTGCGCGTGGACAACGGCGCCGTGCTCGATTTCTACGACAAGCTCGGCTACGCGCGCGACGCGACGGTCAGCCTGGGCAAGCGGCTGATCGCCGACAAGTAGATCCTTTCTTTTCCGCCAGCAGCCTCACTCGCGCCACTGCCTGGCGAAATACCGCCCTGGCGATTCCCCGAACGCGCGCCGGAACATGGCGATGAAATTGCTCGGCGTGGCATAGCCAAGCGCATCGGCCACCTGCGCGACCGGCTCGCCGCGCGCCAGGCTTTCCAATGCATGCACAAGGCTGGCCTGCTGGCGCCACTGCGCGAAGCTCATGCCCAGTTCGGCCTGCGCCAGCCGCGTGAGCGTGCGCGGCGAAAGCCCTGCCCAGTCGGCCCAGTCCTCGAGCGTGCGGCCCAGCGCCTCGGCGTCGCCCGGCGCTGCCAGCACGGCATTCGCGATGCGCAGCAGGCGCCGGTCGGTGGGCATGGGCAGGTGCAGCGCCTCGCGCGGGGCATGGCGCAGTTCATCGAGCAAGACCGCCGTGACGCGCCGCTGCGCGGGCGTGAGCCGGTCCTGCCAGGTCCATGACACCGCACGGCGCACCAACGCCCGCATCAACTCGCTGACGCCCACCACGCAAGGCTCTTGCGGCAGGCCACGGGCCGCCTGCGGGGTCACCAGCACGTTCCAGCCGCCCAGCACGCCGCTGATGCTGGCCGAATGCGGTTCCCCCGGCGGCACCCAGCCCGCCCGGTGCGGCGGCAGCAGCCAGGAACCGTGGCGCGTGCGCAGATGCACCAGGCCGTTGTCGATGCAGAAGATCTGTCCACGCAGATGTTGGTGCCAACCGGTTTCGCGGGTGCCGAGCTGGAACTCGCTGCCCGCGACGGCGTTGCCCTCGATAGCGATCAGCGCGGGGCCGCCGGCGAGTTCGCTCAGGTCCTGGAGGGCGGCCTTCGGGGACGCCGCATTCGAGGGCGCCGCGTCAGGGCGTTCCGATGACGTTTCGAGTTCCGATCCGGGCATGGCCGATTTTCATTGTTTTGTGTCCAAACAACGTTACCCGATCGGAGCATGGTGGCGCAACACTGCGGTATCGCCACTTCCTTCCTGTCCCATGTCTAGAACCCCCGCTCTTCCCGCTTCCGCCGAGTCCGCATCGGCGCCCCCCGCGTTCCCGCTGCTGCGGCCCGGCTGCCCGTTGTGGCTGGTCGTGGCGCTGGCCTGCCTGGCCTCGTTCATGGTGGTCATGGATGGCTCGATCGTGAACGTGGCCCTGCCTGCCATGCAGCGCGACCTCGGCCTTTCCCATTCCGCGCAGCAGTGGGTGGTCGACGCCTATCTGCTCAGTTTCGGCGGCTGCATGCTGCTTGCCGCGCGGGCGGGCGATCTGTATGGCCGCCGGCCCGTCCTGCTGACGGGGCTGGCGCTGTTCACGTTCGCCAGCCTGGCCGGCGGATGCGCCCAGGGCGGATATGGCCCCGGGATCCTGCTGGCCGCGCGAGCGATACAGGGTCTCGGGGCGGCCGTGCTGGCCACCTCGTCGATGGCGGTGGTGATGGCCGCCACGCACCACGACAAGGCCGCGCGCGCCAACGCCTTGTCGCTGTGGGCGGCACTCAATTCCGCCGGCTTCGCGCTGGGCGTGGTCATCGGCGGGCTGCTGACGGAGGGCGCCGGCTGGCGCTGGGTGATGTTCGTCAACGTGCCCGTGGGCCTGTTGTTGATCGCCGGCGTCGCGGCCGTTCTCCAAAAGCCTGCGGCACGGCCAAGCCGGCCGCCGCTCGATGCGGCAGCGGCGCTGGCATCCACGCTTGCCTGCGTGGCACTGGTGCTGGGCATTACCCAGTCGGCGTCGCTCGGCTGGGAATCGCCGTGGGTGCCGGGGCTTCTGGCGCTGGCCGGCGCGCTGGCCTGGGTCTTCGTCCGGCTCGAGCGGCGCAGCGCAAACCCGCTGGTGCGGCTCTCGATCTTCGAGCTGCCGGGCCTGGCCGAAGGGAATCTCCTGATGCTGGGGCTCGGTGGCCTGCTGGCTGCCTCGATCTATCTGATCTCGACGACCTTGCAAGGCGTTGCCGGCTACGGGCCGCGCGAGGCGGGCCTGACCATGCTGCCGATGGGCCTGGCGCTGGCGGCCGCGCGCCTGGTGTTTGGCCGCGCCGTCGGCGATGGCGCGGCAAGCCGCCTGCCGTTCTGGGGCGCCGTGGCCACGGCCCTGGGGCTAGGCTGGCTTGGGTGCATGCCGGATCAGGCGCTCTTCCTGCGCGACGTGCTGGGCCCAACGCTGCTGGCCGGCGGGGGCCTGGGCCTGGTGATTCTGGCGGCCACGCATGCCGTGACGGCAGGCGTGCCGCCCCAGGACGCCGGGCTGGCATCCGGCCTCGCCAACACGGCACGCCAGCTCGGCGGTGCGGTGGGCGTGGCTGGTGCGGCAACGCTGGCCCGTGCCGTGGCTGGCCAGTCGCCGGGCATGTCGATGCACGCGGCACAACTCGCCGGCGCTCACGCCGCCTTCTGGGGCGCTGCGGGACTGGCCTTGTTGTGCGGACTGCTCACGTTGCGACTGCGGCGAGCGAACGCGCAACGCCGTTGACCGACCCATCGCTTTCCGAACTTGCGAAAAGGAGAACCCAATGAACCCGAATTTCGACAGCTTCGTCCATCATGACATCGCGCACTTTCCGGTGGTGCTGGCCCCGGCGGCGGCGGCCGCAGGCTACGCGGCCCAGTGGGCGCGGGAGATGGAAGCCCTGCTGGATCATGGCAAGGCCTTCGTGCTTGTGCATCTGGGGACGCGGGGCGAGGAGTCCCATGACGATCGCAAGCAACGTGGCTTGTGGCTCAAGCGGCGCAAGGCCGAGCTTGGCGCGGTGTGCAGGGCCGTGATCAGCGTCGAGCCCGATACCGACCGGCGTGCCGAGCTGGCGACGCAGTCGCTGCTGGCACAGAAGGCGTTTGGTATTCCGATGCTGGTGGCGGCGTCGGAGGCAGAGGCGCACGCGCAAGCGCAGCGCCTCCTGGCGCCAGAAGGCGGCGGTTGAGGCGGCGGTGAGGCAGAACTCGTCCGGTCGCTCGCGGCCGGCAACCTCACTACAATGGACATCGGCCACAAGGCGGCGGCGGGGTTACGCCGATGTCCCGGCTTCCTTTTTGCGGGAAACGACCGCCCGGCGCCTCATAACCAGAACCAGCCAGCCTGCACGCGGGCGGCCATCATGAAGGAGACGACATGACGTTCCAGGGAAGCTGCCACTGCGGCGGTATCCGCTTCGAGGTGGATGCCGAGAAAATCCCCAGCGTGATCCGCTGCAACTGCACGATCTGCCGGCGCCGCGGCCACCTGTTGTGGTTCGTGCCGCGCGCGCAGTTCCGGCTCGCCACGCCGGAGGGCAACGCGTCCACCTACCGCTTCAACACAATGAAGATCGCCCACCGTTTCTGCCCGGTGTGCGGCTGCGGCCCGTATGCCGACGGGCAGGACAAGGACGGCCACCCGATGGCCGCCATCAACGTGCGCTGCCTGGAAGACGTGGACCTCGATGACCTGCAGGTCATCGACTACGACGGCCTGCATCACTAGGCGGCGTCTCACGGCCATGTTCCGTATCGTTGGCATCGACCATCTGGTGCTGCGCACCGCCGACGTAGAAGCGCTCGAGCGCTTCTACGTCGACGTGCTCGGCTGCAGCGTGGAGCGCGTGCAACCCGCCTTTGGCCTCACGCAGTTGCGCGCGGGCAGCGGGCTGATCGACTTGGTTTCGCTGGACGGCCCGCTCGGGCGCGCCGGCGGCGCGGGGCCGGGCGCGGAGGGACGCAACCTCGATCATTTCTGCCTGCGCGTCGACCCATTCGACGCCGACGCGCTGCGCGCCCACCTGACGGCGCACGGCGTGGCGGCAAGCCCGGTGGAACAACGCTATGGCGCGCAGGGCGAAGGCCCCTCGCTGTACGTGAAGGACCCCGACGGCAACACAGTCGAACTGAAGGGGCCGCCGAGCGCCGGACAACATGGCACAACAAGTGACGCCACGTAAGCACGGCAAGCGAATGCTCGCTACAATTTCCGCCTAGCCCGCCGCGCCAATCCCCCTGCTGGCGCTCCGCGTCCCGGCAATCCTCGCCGGCCGTTCTCCTCGCGCGACGGGCGCGACATGACAACCACCCGAGACAACGCTTCCGGCCCGGACGCCACCTCCGGCGATCCGGCCTCCCAACACCCCGCGCCAGCCCTTCCGCCGCCCCGCCTCGCCTGGGTCCTCGGCCTGACCGAAACCATCTCCTGGGGCACGCTGTATTTCGCCTTCACGGTATTCATCGGTCCGATGAGCGAATCGCTCGGCTACTCCAAGCCCTTTCTGGCGGGCGGCTTCTCGCTGGGGCTGCTGGTCTGGGCGCTGTGCTCGTTCGCCGTGGGGCGGCTGCTCGATCGCGTGCCCGCGCGCCGCGTGATGGGCACCGGCTCCGTGCTGGCCGCCGTGGGACTGGCGTTGTGGGCCTGGACGCCAAACCCGACGGTATTCCTGCTGATGTGGGTGCCGATGGGCCTGGCCATGGCGACCACGCTCTATGAACCGGCGTTCGTCGTGCTGCGCCAGGCGTATGGCGACGGCTACCAGAAGCCCATCGTCAGCGTCACGCTGGTGGCCGGCTTTGCCAGCACGATCTTCGTGCCGCTCGGACAATGGCTCGTGCTGCATGTGGGCTGGCGGCCGACACTGCTCGGCTTTGCGGCGCTGAACCTCTTTGTCTGCGTCCCGTTGCATGCGCGGTTGCGCTACGCGTTGCATCCGACCTACGCGGCGGTGCAGCCGGCGGCGCCGCTGGCGGGCATGGCGGGCGCGGCCGGCCACAACATTGCGGACCTGACGCTGCGCCAGCCGGTGTTCTGGGCCGTGGTGCTGGCTTTTACCGCGACGGCGGTGATCGCGTCGCTGCTGGGCGCGCACCTGATCCCGATGCTGACCGAGAAAGGACTGCCGCTCGCCAGCCAACTGATCGTGGCGGCGCTGATCGGCCCGGCGCAGGTGATTGGCCGCCTGCTGATGATGCGGCTGCCGATGAGCCATCCGGTACGCGTGTCGCTACCGGTCTACGCCGTGATGAGCGTCGGCCTGCTGTGCCTGGCGCTGGGGCACGGCGCCTGGCTGATGATTGCCGCCGTGCTGTACGGCTGCGCCAATGGCATCAACACGATGCTGCGCGCGATGGCGATGCCGGAACTGATCTCGCGCCATCACTACGCCACGCTCAACGGACTGATGATGACGCCGGTGCTGCTGATGCAGGCCGCCGCGCCGTGGCTGGGCGCGCTGCTGTGGCGCGCGGGCGGCGGCTACTGGCTGATGCTGTGGGTCATGGCGGCGCTGGCGCTGGCGGCGCTGGCCGCCTTCGCCTTCGCGCTGCACCGGCG
>JACXTT010007943.1_pt1 | contig 14827 bp, 15 predicted proteins | sample 9270951 | NCBI WGS metagenome assembly JACXTT01 (sample SAMN15532306, study PRJNA645909) | rock metagenome | isolation source: weathered quartz diorite | place: Puerto Rico | collected 2017-06-21
TCCAGGCGACCTAAGAATGACGTCCTATAGGGACTTTACCAGCCCAATCTCAGCCGGATCGGCATTGCCAGGAATGCGGCATAGTTACCACTACGCCGCTAGCGGCGTAGCTTGAAATCTCTCCTTGTCCCTACCAGTTTGCCGGACTGGCGCGGGGCCCGCGAAAGCGATTCGGGCCATACCTGCCGCGCCGCCCGGCCATTCCTCCTATCGCAGGGCAATGGTGGTGTTTACGCCTTCATTGAAGGTCGCATCGTCAAACCAGCGCGCCGTCACCGTCTTCGTCTGTGTGTAGAAGTGGACCACCTGCTTGCCATACGCGCCCAGATCGCCAAGCTTCGAACCGCGCGAACCGGTGAAGCTAAAGATGGGGACCGGCACCGGAATGGGAATGTTGATGCCGACCTGGCCCACATCGATCTCACTCTGGAACTTGCGCGCCGCCGCACCGCTTTGGGTAAAGATGCTGACACCATTACCCATCGGATTGCGATTGATCAGTTCGATAGCGTCGTCCAGCGAGTCCGCCTCCATCACACAGATCACGGGGCCAAAGATCTCTGTCTCATAGACGGTCATGCCCGGCGTCACATCCGAGAAGATCGTCGGACCGATGAAGTTGCCTTCGGCGTAGCCGTCGACCGCAATATCGCGCCCGTCGAGCGCGAGGGTCGCGCCTTCCTTCACGCCGGCGTCGATCAGGCTGAGGATGCGCGCCTTGGCCGCGCGGGACACGACCGGCCCGACGTCGGTACCCGGCACCGTGCCGGCATTGACCTTGAGGCCGCGCGCACGGTCGACAAGATCCGGCAGCCATCCTTTAGACGCACCGACCAGCACCACCACCGACGTGGCCATGCACCGCTGTCCCGCGGCACCGAAGCCCGCACCAGCCAGTGCATTGAGGGTCTGCTCCTTGTTCGCGTCCGGCAGAACCACGGCATGGTTCTTCGCGCCCATCATCGACTGGACGCGCTTGCCATGCTGGCTGCCAAGGTTGTAGACGTGCGTGCCAACATGCGTCGAACCGACGAACGAGATCGCCTTGATGTCGGGATGCGTGCAGATGGCATCCACGACTTCCTTGCCGCCATGCACCACGTTGAGCACGCCAGCCGGGACGCCGGCCTCGAGTGCAAGCTCTACCAGTTCCATCGTGGACAAGGGATCTTGCTCCGACGGCTTGAGGACGAAGGTATTCCCGCAGACGATCGCCATCGGGAACATCCACAGCGGAATCATCGCCGGGAAGTTGAACGGCGTGATGCCGGCGCAAACGCCGATCGGCTGTCTTAGCGTATACGTGTCCACCTTGCCAGCGACATTCTCCGCGAATTCTCCCAGTTGGAGCGTGCCGACTGAGCACGCGTGCTCGACGACTTCGAGACCGCGGAAGATGTCGCCCTCGGCGTCCGGAAGCGTCTTTCCCTGCTCCGCGGTCAGCGTCTGCGCAATGCGCTTCATGTTCTGACGCACCAGGTCCTGGAACTTCAGCATCACCCGCATGCGCGTACCGATCGGTGTCACGCTCCACGTACGGAACGCCTTCTGCGCGGCCTCCACGGCGGCGTTCAGTTCGCCCATCGTGGCATACGGCACGCGGCCAATCACCGCCTGCGTCGCCGGATTGACGATGTCGCGCCATTCTTCACTCTTCGATTCGACGAAAGCGCCGTCGATCAGCAGCTTTGCGGTACGCAGGCCTTGCACGCCATGGACGTTTCTTTCAACAGCGATATTCACAGATCACTCCTTTTGATTGAACCCTCTTTCTCAAGCCTGGGCGGACACAGCGCAAGCAAGTTCCGCCCGCTGGCCTGCCGGACCAGCCGTACACAGCGGCTAGTCGACGCTGGTGCCGCGCGTTTCCCGCACGAAGAACAGGCAAACCACGCAGCTCATCGCCGCGATCACGATCGGGTACCACAATCCCGAATAGATGTTGCCTTGGGCCGCAACGATCGCAAAGGCGGTGGCGGGCAGGAAGCCACCGAACCAGCCATTGCCGATGTGGTACGGCACGGAAAGGCAGGTGTAGCGGATGCGCGCGGGGAAGCACTCCACCAGCATGGCTGCCATCGGCCCATACACCATCGTGCCGTACAGCATGAGGACTACGAGGATGAGGATGGTCATCGGCACGTTGACGCGAGCAGGATCAGCGGCACGCGGGTAGCCTGCCTCGGTCAATGCCGTCACCAGTGCAGCGTTGAATCCAGCCGCCTTGGCTTTGGCGTTCTCCGAAGCCGCATCGTAGGAGGCAATCTGGACCGAGCCCACCACGATCGTTGCAGTCTGCGGTGCTGTTGCAGCCTGGTTTTCATAGCTCAATCCTGCTTTCGACAATGCGGCTTTTGCCACGTCGCAGGAACTCGTGAACTTTGCCGTGCCAACTGGATTGAACTGGAATGAACACTCCTTGGGATCCGCGATCAGGACAATCGGCGAGCTCTTCTGCGCGGCTTCCAGGGCAGGATTGACGTAGTGCGTCAATGCCTTGAACAGCGGCATATAGGTCAGCACGGCAAGCAGACAGCCGATGAACATGATCGGTTTGCGCCCGATCCGATCCGATAGCGTCCCAGCGACGACATAGAACGGGGCGGAGATCAGCAGCGCAGCAATGAGGATCGTGTTCGTCATCGACCCTTCCAGCTTCAATGTTTCGGTAAGGAAGAACAGTGTGTAGAACTGGCCGGTGTACCAGACCACCGCTTCCCCGGCAGTGACACCGAACAGGGCAATGAGCATGAGCCGGACGTTTTTCCACTGCCCGAAAGCCTCCTTGACAGGTGCCTTGGACGTTTTACCTTCATCCACCATCTTCTGGAATGCCGGCGACTCGCTGAGCTTCAGGCGGATCCACACCGAGATTCCCAGCAGTACGATCGACAGCAGGAACGGGATGCGCCATCCCCAGGCACTGAATGCCTCTTCGCCGATAAGCGTCCGCACACCGAGAATGACAAGCAGCGAAAGGAACAGCCCCAGAGTTGCGGTCATCTGGATCCATGAGGTCCAGCCGCCCCGCTTGCTTGCTGGGGCATGCTCGGCCACGTAGGTTGCAGCGCCACCATACTCCCCGCCCAGCGCCAGACCTTGCACCAGCCGCATCGCCACGAAGAAGATTGGCGCTAAAATGCCGATCGTGGCGTAACCGGGCAGCAAACCTACGAAGAACGTCGAAGCACCCATCAGCAGGATGGTCACAAGAAACGTGTACTTGCGGCCAAGCATGTCGCCCAGGCGACCGAACACTACAGCGCCAAGAGGCCGCACGGCAAAGCCGGCAGCGAAGCTTAGCAGGGTAAAGATGAAGGCGGCGGAGGGGCTCACCCCCGCGAAAATGGCCTTGCTGATAAAGGGTGCGAGCGCGCCGGCAAGGAAGAAGTCATACCATTCAAAGATGGTACCCAACGAGGACGCGAACACTACTGTGCGGCTGCGGCCCGTCATTTTCTCGGACCGCGCGGACTCTTCGATAGTTGTGGTTAGCATGGAATGTCTCCGGATTGGAAGTGGTTTTCATGAACCACTTTCCTATGGATGCAGCGTCGCAATTGGCACAGAATCGCCCGTATCGACCACGCGAACAGGCTGAAGCATCGCGACCGATGCCCGGTGAGTGCCAGTGGCGACGGCGGCCAGCGCATGCGTGCCGGCCGCGGCCATTGGCGGTGCGGGGTCCTCAGGCGTTTCTGGACAGGTGCAGAACCAGCGACGTTGCGTCGAGATCCGCACCACCGGCTTCCGCGTGCCTGGTCATCAGCGCGTATGCCGTTTCAGCGGTTTCCAGGCTGGCGCCCACCTCGCGTCCTGCTTCGACGGCGAGGCTCAGATCCTTGGCCAGGAGCCAGGTCTTGAAGCCCGGTTTGTAGCCATTCGATGCCGGCGATGCCTCGACGACACCCGGTGCCGGATTCCAGAGGCGGAAGGACCAGTTGTCGGCAGACGACCGCGTAGCGATCTCGAAGAACGCCTTCATGTCGAGGCCAAGCCGTTGCCCCAGGGCCGTAGCCTCGCAGTTGACCGTGACGCTGACTGCCATGATCAGGTTGTTCACCACCTTGGCGGCCTGGCCTGCGCCCGGGCCACCCACGTACGCGATGTAGTCGCCAAGCGGTTGCAGCAATTCGGTCGCCTGCCCCGCATACATCTTGTCGCAGCCGATCATGAACGTCAGCGTGCCATCGCGGGCACCCTCGGTGCCGCCCGAAACCGGCGCCTCGACAAATACAACACCAGCCTTCTCTGCGGCGGCATGCAGCTTGCGCGCATAGTCGATGCCGATCGTCGAACAGTCGATCACGATTGTGCCGGGACGCGCGCTTGCAAACACGCCATTGGCCGACGTCATGACTTCGTGGACATCTGCGCCGGAAGGCAGCATGCTGTACACCACGTCAGCGTCCTTGCACGCCGCGACGATCGTTTCGGCAACCAGCACGCCATTGGCAGCGGCGTTCTCGCGTGCCGTGGCGTCAATGTCTACACCGCGGACGGTGTAGCCCGCCTTGATCATGTGTTTGGACATGGGATTACCCATCAGGCCGAGGCCAATCCACGCAATAGTGGGCATGGCGATGCTCCTTTTCTAACGATGTTTGGTAGTGGCAATGAAGTCCGATGCGTTGGAGCCCCTGCGTCTCCTGGACAGTGGCGGGCTCTGGACTGCGACGAATCTTAGGATCCGGAATGCCGGAGGCACAGCGCACCGGCGGCCAATGGCTGTGCAAAAATGTGGGAACCGTGGCGCGCTGAAGAGCCGGGGATCAAATCAGACGCTCGCGTCGCGTACCGACACCCTTTTCATGCGCCGGTACACTGCGTGGCGCTGGACATGCGGGTCGCCGCGTTCGATCCCGCACTGGCTGACGCCGCAGCGCGCCCCCCGAAGGCCACCAGCGATGGCGAGCATGCGCTGCTGCATCGCCAGTTATGCCAAGCTACGGGAGAGCAAGCACTCTGCCGCGTGTGCATCATGAGATACTCGCCTGAATCATTGTGAGACAGCTTCGGTGACAGGACGGACGTTCGGCAACCATTCCGGCGCCAGCGCCGGCTTACGCTTCAGCAATGCACGGCTATTGCAAAACTAGCGAGCGATCACCCGCATATCATTGCCGATATCGCGTGCCGCCTCGCGAACGTGTCCGCAGGAGAAATCTTGCTCGCCGATTAATTTGACAGCGCGCTGACATTGTCGGTAATACCGGCGATAGGCGAAAAATGGCTCGCCAATTCATTGGCGAGCCATTTAAAGAGCCAATGGATATCTTGGCCTTATTCGGCTTACGCACTCAATCTGGTGTCTAGCCAGACCGAGCCGTAGCGGGTGTAGGGAGGAGGAGTTTCGATGTGTTCCTTCAAATCGTCAGCAGCGCTACGCACCCAGAATGGGTCCCGGAGCATCTGCCGGCCCACGAACACCAGATCGGCGCGGCCATTTTGCAGGATCTCTTCAGCCTGACGACCATTCTGGATCAATCCAACTGCGCCCGTGGCAATGCCTATCTCCCGCCGAAGCAGTTCGGCGGCCGGCACCTGATACCCGGGATAAGCCTGTACCTTGATCATCTTGATACCGCCTGAACTGCAATCGATCAAGTCCACACCCTGCTCTTTCATCCAGCGGCCGTATTCGAGGAACGAATCCGGAGTGTTGCCCCCTTCGCTGTAATCGGTGCTGGAAATCCGGACGAACAGGGGACGGTCTCCCCAATGCCGTTTCACCTCTTCGATGATCTCACGCACGATGCGATAACGGCGCGCCGCGTCGCCCCCATATTCGTCATCGCGCGTGTTCGCCAATGGCGAGAGGAACTCGTTCAGCAGATAGCCATGCGCGGTGTGGAGTTCCAGCACGTCGAAACCAGCGTCGCGGGCACGGCGTGCTGCGCGGCCAAAGGATTTGACAAGCTCTGAGATTTCCTCCACCGCAATCTCGCGAGGGACAGGACTTTGCGGAGTGAATGGAATCGCTGAAGGGGCGATACGAACGACACCTGGCAAGTCCGCGTTACGGCCCGCATGACCAATCTGGGCGCCAACCTTGGCACCTAAGCTGTGCAGCAGATCGGTCAGGCCGCGCAGGCCCGAAACATGATCATCACTCCAGATCCCGAGATCGCCCTGACCAATGCGCCCGTCCTCGTGGACGGCTAAGGTTTCAAAGAAAATCAGACCCGCCTGGCCCAGGGCACGAGCGCCGTAGTGGACGCGATGCCAATCCGTAACCAAGCCGTCTTCCCCAGCGCTATGCATGCACATCGGGGACATGACGACGCGATTTTTCAGTTTGAGGCCTTTGATTTCGAAAGGGGATAACAACAGACTCATCTTGACACTCCGTTAGGTTTTGATGTGAGCCGATGCTAAACTCAACCTTCGATTTTCGTAAGTACGCACAATTTTGTGCAGTAGGCACATTTTTTATACCACTATCTGGTCGAGGCGCTTGAGATGAAGCTTGGAATTCCTCATGGAGAGGTCGAGGCATTCGCCTGCCCCGTTACATTTACAGTGGATGTGATTGGGGGAAAATGGAAATCCCTGATCCTCTTTCACCTCATGTCCGGAACCCGTCGCTTCAACGAATTAAGACGTCTGATGCCCGAAGTGACTCAGCGGATGCTTACGCTGCAACTGCGTGAGCTCGAGGCCGACAACATCATCACCAGGGAGATCTATCGGGAGGTCCCGCCAAAGGTGGAGTACTCATTGACGGCGCTTGGCTTGACGCTAGTACCTCTGATCAGCGCGATGCGCGACTGGGGGGCGGCCCATGAGCAGGTAATCGTGGCCCGCCGACAAGCCCTCAGGGGCGATAGCGGAGACGAAGCGTAGGCATGCAAGCATGCGACTCGACTGAGTTTCCATCGCCGCGCAGCAGCCGGCATTGGTGCCGGACCTGTCCCCGGCGTTGGTGGTGACGCGCCAGTTCCGGCTGAATTGTCGTGAGGACCTGTACAAGCCCGGGGCGCATCACGGCATGATGGGTCTACCTGCGGACGGCCATTGACGAAAACGCGGCGCTACTGGCAGGCAATCGGCAGAGCTCAAGCTCGGCGAGAATTCATGGTACGCGTCCCGCGCCGCTGGACTACGCGACAGCAATTCATCGTTCACTCAGATTACCGACAGCCTTGGCTTACGGGAGCAGCAGATGTTGGTCCCGCTGGGCGTAATCGCGCAACAGTTGCCAAACCTTTTTGAATCGTCCGACATTCTTCAGTTCGGCATGCATGGTGATCCAGTAGCTTTTTCGGATCGCAATCTTGCCGTCAAGTACCGGAACCAATCCCATGTCAGCCGTCACCAGGTATGCGGGGAGAATGGCAATGCCCAGTCCCGCCTGTGCCGCAGAACGTTGGGCCAGGATACTCGTGCTGCGAAACCTGGTACTGCCGGGCCGCGTCAGATGGTTTGGATTTGGCACATCCTTTGCCAGCACCATCCCTGCAACATAGTCGATGAACGCATGGCCTGCGAGATCGTCTGTCTTCGCAATCGTCGGGACGGCCGCAAGGTATTGCGCAGAGGCGTACAGCCCCAGGCTGTAATCAGCGAGCTTCGAAACAATGTAGGGACCACGCTGCGGCCGGTCGATGGTAATGACGATGTCAGCTTCGTTCCGGGGCAATGGAATCGCTCTAGGCAGAGCCAGAACATCGACAGACAGGTCTGGAAATTGGCGCATGATCTCCGCAGCATGCACGGGCAACAGCGAAGTCCCATAGCCTTCATTGCAGCCAACCCGAATCAAGCCATTGATATCCGATGAAGGCAGACTTGCCTCCACAACGGCATAGGCTCGCTCCATCTCTTCCACTTTGGCCAGCAGCGCGATACCTCTTTCCGTTAGTTCAAAGCCAGCCGCTGTCCGGACAAAAAGTGGGCTTTCGAGCGCCTTCTCCAAAGCGTGAATCCGCCTCGCTACCGTGGTGTGCTCCACGCCAAGCCTCCTGGCAGATATGGTCAGCTTTCCCGTACGTGCAAGCTCCAGAAAGAATCTGAGGTCATCCCAATTCATCGTGCGTTCCACATGGAGACATGTGCAATTCTGCACAGTGAGTGTGCATGATACATGAAGGATTCCGGAGCACTTGTCGTGATACGTTTAAGTCCTCGACGCGGCAATGCCGGCGTCTATCCGTAATTGCGAAAAGTCGCTTAGTGTTGTCAACCGATAAATTCAACGAGCGGAGGCAGATTTATGTCAGTAATTGGTTTCATAGGGCTCGGCAATATGGGCCTGCCCATGGCGACGAATTTGCTCAAGGCTAACCATGCCTTGAAAGTCTTTGATCTGAATCCAGTCGCACTGGAGACGATCGGAAAATTAGGTGCCACGGTGTCGGCGCATGCCATCGATGCTTCGCAGGATGTGGATGTTGTGATCACCATGCTGCCGAACGGAAGCGTCGTTGAGTCGACGTACCTCGGCGAGCATGGGATTCTGCAGCAGGCCAACCGTGAACCAATCTATATTGACTGCTCCACCATTGCTCCGGAGTCGTCAAAAAGGATTGCCGAGGCAGCAAATCGACATGGCCTAGATGTTGTCGACGCACCGGTTTCCGGTGGGATCATGGGTGCGCGCGAAGGCACGCTATGCTTTATCGTTGGCGGCGAAGCGGGAACGGTAGGAAAGATCGATCCGATACTTCGCGCAATGGGCAAGACAGTCATCCATGCCGGCGGACATGGCTCAGGGCAATTGGCCAAGATTTGCAACAACTTGCTCGCAGCCGTCTTGATGACCGGCACCGCGGAGGCGCTGGCATTGGGAGTCAGGAACGGGCTGTCACCTCGCATCCTGTCGGATGTGATCCGGAACAGCAGCGGACGCAACTTTATGGTGGAGCGCTGGAACCCGTGGCCTGGCATCCTGCCAGATGTGCCATCAAGCCATGATTACAACGGTGGCTTCCAGGTCAATCTCATGCTCAAGGATCTGGGTCTGGCATTGAAATGTGCCCAAGCTTCACAGGCGAGCGTTCCACTCGGAGCCCTGGCCAGAAACCTGTTTACCCTGCATGGCGAGGCGGATGAAGATAATCCGCTTTCTGACATATCCAGTATCCAAAAATTGTATTATCCGAATCCTCAACGGAATTAAGGAAAGGCTGACTAAAATGACCAAAGCTTATTGGGTTGCACATGTAGACATTTTCGACGCAGAGGCCTATTCCATCTACGCAAAGGGAGCGACAGAGAGCTTTGAAAAATATGGTGGAAAGCCGCTGGCCAGGGGCGGATTTACACAACATCTGGAGGGGGAAATCCGGCCAAGGAACGTAGTGATCGAGTTTGACAGCATGGAAGCTGCATTGGCGTGCTATAACTCGCCAGAATATCAAGCGGCAAAATCTCATCGTGAAGGTAAGGCTGTCGCCGATCTGATGATCATGGAAGGAACGGAATAACGGACGGCGAACGACGATTCAGGGCGGGCCGCCGAAGGCCCAAGAAGTCCAATTGTGGTGTCGCGGACAGTCAAAAGGCTAAGCACTCGCCAAGAGTGAGGGACCACGGCCGCGGCCGACCGTTAAGAGTCGCCCCCCCGAGCAGAAATACCGTTTCGTTCAACTTTTTTCTTTCGTGAGCCTCTCATGCTTCAGGCTCCATCCGATTCGCACCGAACTTCTGCACTGCAAAGTCCAGAAAACTCCGCAGCTTCGGCGTCATTCGTCTGTCAGACGCATACAGTGCATGCAACGGACGGGCAGCCGGCTCATACTCGGGCAAAAGTCTTACTAACCGCCCGGCCTCGATCTCTTCAGACACCAGCTCGTGCGGCTGCAGAAGTACACCCATACCTGCAACTGCAGCTGCACGAAGTGCCTCGCCGCTGTTGGTCGAGAATCTGCCGCTAATCGGCACGGACACGCGCCCGCGGGGCCCGTCGAACGACCAGTGCGTGCGAAGCGACGTGTGCGAAAAGACCAGGCATTCATGATGTCGAAGATCTTCTGGCGTACGCAGCTGTTCCGCTGACTTCAGATAGTCGGGTGACGCGCACAGGAGCAAACGATGCGGCGCCAAAGGTCTTGCGAGCAAGGAGCTGTCCGGGAGCGCCCCAGTCCGGAATACAACATCGAAACCTTCGTCCACCAGGTCTACCGTGCGGTTGGTGAGACATAGGTCCACGGAGACCTCCGGATGCTGCCTGAGATACCCCGGGATCTCAGGTGTAAGCGCGTGACTTCCAAAGGTAATCGGCGCGCTTATGCGAAGCCGGCCCCGCGGTTTCGAGCGAGTCTCCGCAATCATTGATTCGGCCGCCTCCATTTCTGCCAGGATGTTCTTCGCCTGCTCGTAGAAGACTTGACCGCTGTCCGTCAGGCTCTGACTGCGTGTCGTGCGGTTCAGCAGCTTGACGCCCAAGCTTTGCTCCAGCGCCCGTATCTGCTTACCCGCGAGCTGCGACGACAAGTTCAATTCGTTGGCAGCAGCGGAGATGGAGCCAGCTTCCACGGCTCTCACAAAGACCTCCATGCATTTCAGTCTGTCCATTTGAAACGTTCCGTTTATTGTCTTGGTCTTTTTTCATCATTTTACCCGCAACGTTTCATGCGTACACTCATCACGTCGAAACCTGCTGACCTGGGTCAGCTCAAACCTGGAAGAGAAACTGATGCAATCCATCTCTAAAAATGCAATCCTTGCGGCGACTTTGGGAACTGGTGCCTTGGCCTCGACTGCTGCACCGGTCAGCAACGACGACGTCCAGAAGCCTACTGTCGTGCTCGTTCATGGCGCATTTGCCGACGGTTCGTCGTGGAACAAGATCATTCCGATCCTTCAGGAAAAAGGGCTGAGGGTGGTGTCGGTCCAAAATCCGCTGAGCTCTCTGGCCGCCGACGTTGCTGCGACACGGCGCGCTCTTGACATGCAGACTGGTCCGGTGGTCCTCGTGGGACACTCGTGGGGTGGCGTCGTCATCACCGAGTCGGGCCAGCATGAGAAGGTCAAGTCGCTGGTCTACGTCGCTGCGTTCGCTCCGTCAGTAGGGCAATCGGTGATCGACATGTCCAAGGACTATCCGACTCCCTCAGGTTTCAACCATATCGTCACGGACAAGGAGGGTTTTCTGACCCTCAGTCCTGAAGGTGTTGAGAAACACCTCGCCCAAGACGTTACGACGGAACAAGCAAGGCTGATGGCCGCCACACAAGGTCCCGTGCACGGAACAAATTTCGAGGAAAGGGTTTCTGCCGCTGCCTGGATGACGAAACCTTCATGGTATGTAGTGAGCGAGCAAGACCGCATGCTGCAGCCGGCGCTACAAACAGCGATGGCACAGAAGATCTCGGCTCATGTCGTGAGCCTGCCGGCCGGGCATGTGCCGCAGCTGTCCCGGCCATCTGATGTCGCGAAAGTGATCCTCGCAGCCGCGGCGCACATGTCAAAGTAGCAGTGTGTTGAGGCGCTCGGATCGACATACGTCGGCCGTCGCGTGTGTTCTGTCAGAAGAATGAAGGCACCAGAATGACAGGCATGATCGTCGGACTACCCTGACGGTTCTCAGGTGGCGGGCTGGCGCGATGCGCTAGCGCGCTGATCCCTGCAGCTTGGACCGGGGCGACGCATACCAGCAAAACGATGCGGCAGATTGCTTACGGCGCGCGCCGTCAGGCGCGGCGGGACACGAGGTGCTCACCCCGCCAACCATGCTGTTCAAAGGCTGGAAGTACCGGAGAGCCGGCTTCTGCGAAATAGTGGTGCGGTGTCCGGGAATGCGGAAGAATGCGTCCCTAATCGCCGGCGAGTCGATGCAGATGCATCCCGACACGGTGATCCATCGCAGTCAGGGCTATCGCGATCTCCGTGAATCTCAGTGACGATCTGGACTAGCGGCGTCCCTGGCCCATAGATGCCGAGGACGCCTTCTAGCCCCAGGGCGCGCCGCTGCGCCTCCGGAATAATCCCACCGACAAACACCCGGCACGATAATCTCCGCGCTGCCGCAGGGCATCGAAGATCCCTGTTGGGTTCTCAAATTGTGCAGCAAGTGGGGGGCTGCGCAGCGCTAACCAGTCTGGGTGCGACACTGGGCTTGCTCCCCCGGCCCCGTCGCGCTTGGCAGGAGCCGGTGGGCGTAGCGAGCGATCGGAAACTCGAAGGTGCCCCGAAAATTGATGCCGTCGAGATGGTCGGGCCGATCTGACATAGGTCTTCGGTGCGCATCCTTTCTCCCCCGATGGCCCGATCGCATCCAGCGCACGTTGCATGTGCATCGTATTCCAGGCAATCAAAGCATTGGAGAGCAAGGTCAGGCCGACGACACGGCCGCCAGCGATGCGTCATGTCGCGCCAGTTCGACCGGGATCTTGCCCTGATGGATCGCCCGCTGGATCACATGGAGGGCCTCGCCGCGGTTCAAAGCATGCTGCATCTCATGGCGGAACGCGGGAATGGTGAAATAGTCGATCAGGAAGATCGGTTTCAGGCACATGCTACATCGCATTCCTTCAGGATCCAGCCCGGTCTCTGTTGGCAGATCGCGCCAGTGTGCTGGCGCGCCTGGATGTGGAGGTAAATTTATGGCGGTTAATTGCGTTTCATTTGTTGTGAGCAGTGCACCGGGCGCCGCACAATCCTAGAACATGGCGCTGCTCATCAACGCCTTGGCCACCAGCACACCCTCATCCGGCACTGCGGCGTACACCGAGACGTCCGTCACCACCTGCCTGCGGCCACGCCGAACCACCATCGCCACGGCCCGCAGCGCCGTGCCCTGCGCCGGCGCGAGGTACTGGATCGACAGGGAACTGGTCGCCCCACCCTTCACCTCATCGGCGCTGGCACCAGACGCCGCCGCAGCCGCCCCGGCAATATCGACCAGCGTGGCTATCACGCCGCCATGCACGATGCTGCCGTGGGTCACGTTGGTCGGCAGGAACGGCATCTCCAGCTCGACATGATCGGGGGCCAGGCTGGTCAGCCGCACGCCGAGGGCGCGCGCCACGGGGGAGCCAATCAGGACGTTGTCGACCATAATGCGCATGCGGGGGTCGACCGCGGCGTGGCGATCGTGTTGGCGGGGCAAGGTGGCGAGGGCTTGGGACATGCTGGGCTCCTGTGAGTGGCTTAAGTCATGCCTGCAGCGTAACGGCATGGCCTACACAGCTCAATTACGTCAGACGTAATTCTTTCCAGCCCAGCCCGGCATTCCGACTGCCTGTCGCTCGTACCCGATATAATGGCCGGCCGTTTCACCCCAACCCCTCCCGCCACCATGCAGTCGCCCTCAGAATCCGCCCCGCTCCGCCCCGAACCGGACCACGGCACCACGGATTCCACGCTGTCCGAGCGCCCGGACAGCCCCTGCATCGGCATCTGCTCTACGCTGTTCGACGAGATCTGCCAGGGCTGCGGCCGCACCGCGGCCGAGGTCAGCAACTGGGTGTTCTTCAGCGAAGAGGAAAAACAGGTGGTCTGGGAGCGCATTACCCGCGAAGGCACGGGGAAGCGGTTCCGCCAGGGCTGAGGCTGCGGCGATCAGCCGCCCGCCAGCCGCCGCTCCATATCTTCGATTTCGCGCCGTTCCACGCGCTGCCGGGCAAGCTTGCGCCAGTTCACGGCCAGCGGTGCCAGCTCTGACATTTCCACGAGCGCGGCATGGTCCAGCCGGTCGACATACAGCACCTGCAGCAGGCGCTGCAGCGACCATTGCGGACAGGGGCGCGCCACCAGTTCCAGCGTATCGCCCGCCGCCACGTCGCCAGTCTCCAGTACACGGTAGTACCAGCCAGTGCGCAGGCTTTGCTGCACGGCGCGCGACATGCCGGCATAGCCAAATCGATGATTGAGCTTCCAGCATGGCTGGCGTGCCTGCGATACCTCCACCAGCGCCGTGCCCAGACGGAAGCGGTCGCCGATGCAGACGGCGGCCTCGGTCAGCCCGGTGGTGCTCAGGTTCTCGCCGAAGGCGCCCGCAACGTCGAGCACACCGTTGCCTTGCGCACCTTGCGCAGCCAGTTCCTCGCGCCACGCCGGGTAATGATCGAAGGGGTAGTGGTGCAGCGCCTTTTCCGGGCCACCGTGATGGCGCGGATCGCCCTGCCCGTCGCCTTCAAGTCCAAGCGCCGTCACGCGAATCCGCTCGCCAGCCGCGGTCTTGGCGATGCCGCTGGGCACGCCCTTGGGCCCGAACGGACGCACCTGTCCCGTCAACACGGCGCCGATCACCGCGCGCACAGGCGATGCCGGCTGGCTCACAGCCCGGCTTCCTCCAGCCAGCGCGCGAACATGCGCTCGCCCGCGGCCGCCACGGTGGCGCCGACTTCGGCAGTGCGCGTGCGGATGGTGCGCGGGTCAATGCCGGCCTTGGCCAGCTCGACGGTATGGCCGATCAGCCAGGCCTCGATATCGCGCGGCATGACCTCAGGGTGGAATTGCAGCGCCAGCACCTGGCTGCCGATGGCATAGGCCTGGTTCTGTACCGCGGCGGTGGACGCCAGCAGTTGCGCGCCGGGCGGCAGGTCGAAGGTATCGCCATGCCAGTGCAGCACCTCCCAGTGGGCGGTGGCCAGTTCGGCCAGCGCGGAATCCTTTCCCGCCGGCGTGGGCGAAATCGGCGCCCAGCCGATCTCGCGCGTGCCCGCGTAGACGCGCGCGCCGGCAGCACGCGCGATCAGCTGCGCGCCCAGGCAAACCCCGATCATCTTGCCGCCAGCCGCCAGGCGTTGGCGGATCAAGGCGATCTCGGCCTCCAGCCAGGGATAGGCTTCGGTTTCATAGACACCGATGGGGCCGCCGAGGATCAGCAGCAGGTCGGCCGGATTGTCCGCGATAGGTGCCAGGTCATCGACACCAGCCT
>JACXTT010007944.1_pt1 | contig 14825 bp, 13 predicted proteins | sample 9270951 | NCBI WGS metagenome assembly JACXTT01 (sample SAMN15532306, study PRJNA645909) | rock metagenome | isolation source: weathered quartz diorite | place: Puerto Rico | collected 2017-06-21
CACCATCAACCTCAAGTTTAGACTTGAGGGTTTGGGCGCCTCCGACGGTGCCGCTCGCGGCAACGCCTGCTGCCGCCCCCGCTGTCGCGTCAGTGGTCGTTGCCGGCGGGTTCGGAGCGTGGTAGATCGACCCGGCGACCGGTCGTTCGGGCACGCTCACGTCGACGTAGCGGGTGTCGGAGTTGACGAGCGGGAGCACTTTCGCTGCCACGGCCAGCTTGAGCCTCACGTCGGTGGCGTCCCCGAGGCGGAGCTCCATGCCCGAGCGGAGTACGAGCGACAGCTCGTCGGTCTCCGCGCGAACCGACGCGACCCGGGCCGGGAAGCGCATCGTCTCGAGCGGCGCCACGGCGGCGAGCGAGGCGTCGATCCCGCCCGGCACCATCGCGCCGACCGCGAACGGGGCGCCCTTCGCGACCCAGATGCGCGGCAGCCGCGGCCGCGCCCCGTGCGGCAGGCTGGCCATGATTCGACCGCGGGCAGAGACGAGCCAGGACGCTGTGCCCTGCCGGACGACCGCGACCGGCTGTTCCGGGACGACGGCGATGCGGAGCGTATGGGGGAACGCGCGATCGAGGGTCGCGCGTGCCACCGTGGGAACGGCGGCGATCTCCTCGCGCACGCGATCGAGATTCAGGCGGAGCAGGCTCGTGCCGAGGTCGCCGCGGACGGCGTGCTTCACCTGTAGCGCCACCGCCGGGGAGGCGCCGTCGACTTCGATTGTGTCGACGTTGAAGACAGACGTGTCGCGGGCGACGAGGTAGCCGCCGATCGCAGCCGTTGCGATGCCGAAGGCCACGAGCAGGGACCGCGCCGAGGGTGCTAGCCGCGCCAGATCGGTCCGCTGCGCCGGCCTACGGCGCGGCAGCTGGACCACGGTACTTGTGACTCGCACGGGGTTGCCCGCTTCGCGCTCGACTCGTCTCCCCGCCACGACAGCCAGTTCGCCTCGGCGCACCGCACTCCTGCGCGCCGTCCCACCCGGCTACGCGTCTGGCAGGCGGAGGTCACCGAGCAGGACGACCTCGTCCTCCAGCTCGATGCCGTGCTCCTCACGGACTCGCCGTCGCGCTTCCGCCATCAGCGCCAGGCAGTCGGCGCTGGTGGCGCCGCCCGCGTTCTCGATGAAGTTCGCATGCATGGGCGAGATCACGGCGCTGCCGACGCGGTGGCCCTTGAGCCCGCACAGCTCGATCAGCCTCCCGGCGCCCATCTCGCCGTCCGGGTTCTTGAACACCGACCCGAAGGTGCGCTTCGTGGTCGGTTGCGTCGACTTCCGCAGCGCGACCAGCTCGGCCACCCGGTCCCGGATCTCGTCGACGGGGCGCGGCTCGAGCCGGTACTCGACCTGCGCCACGATTCGACCGGCACCAAGCTCCGAGTGACGGTACGAGAGCCCCAGCTCGGTGGCGTCGAGCCAGCCCGAGCCTTCCGGGGTGACCACCAACGCGCGTTCCAGGATCGCCGCGCAGTCGCTACCGTAGGCGCCGGCGTTCATCCAGACGCCGCCCCCTGCTGTCCCCGGGATCGCGCAGGCGAACTCGAGACCACCGAGACCGGCCGCGCGCGCCCGATGCAGGCAGACCGCGTTCGTGGCGCCGCCGCCGGCGGACAGGACGCCGTCCCGGATGACGACCGAGGCCAGCGTGCCCGCGAGCCGGATGACGAGAGCCTCCACCCCGGCGTCCGCGGCGAGGAGGTTCGAGCCGAGCCCGACCGCCCTGGTCTCGAGACCGCGTTCGGACGCCCAGCCGAGGAGCTCCTCGAGCTCGCCGATCGACTCGGGCCGGGCGAATGCGCGGGCGCGCCCACCGGTGCCGATCGTCGTCAGCCGCGCGAGAGCAACTCCCTCCTCGACGGTCACGTCTGCAGTCCCGCGACGATCGCCCGCGCGGCGCGCCAGGGCTCACCGACTCCGAGCGTGACGACCACGTCCCCCGGACGTGCCCAGGCGACCGCGAGGCCGGCCGCGTCCTCGAGCGTCGTCACCCAGCCGGCGCGGACGTGCGCCCCGAGGCGGTCGAGCACCCACTTCCCCGTGACGCCGTCGCGCGGCGCGTCGCGTGCACCGGTCACTTCTGTGACGATCGCGGCGTCGGCGAGACCGAGTGCGTCGGCGAGCTCCTGCGCGAGGTGCCGGGTGCGCTCGTACACGTGCGGCTGGTAGACGGCGATGAGGTTGTGACTCGTGCGCTCACGCGCGGTGACGAGCGTGGCGGCGATCTCCGTCGGGTTGTGTCCGTAGTCGTCGTAGACGGCGACGTCCTTCCCCCCGCCGACGAGTTGGAAGCGGCGCTCGATTCCCGTGAACCGCGCGAGCGCAGGCTCCGCCTCGCTGCGCGTCACGCCGGCGAGCTCGAGCGCCGCGAGCGCGGCCGCGGCGTTCTGGCGGTTGTGTGCGCCCGCCACGGCGAGCTCGAAGGCGACAGGATCGAGCTCCCAGCTTCGCACCACGCTGGGAATGCCGGCCGCCCAGATGTCGAGGAACGACCGCAGCTCCGCCTCGGAGGCGTAGGTCGCGTGGTGGTCGAGCTCGATGTTCGTCAGCACTGCGATCTCGGGACGCAACATGCCGATGGAGCGGTCGGACTCGTCGCCCTCGACGACGAGCCAGCCGCTGCCGGCACCCGCGTTGCCTCCGAGCTGCGGGACGACGCCGCCGACGATCCACGAGGGATCGCTGCCGGCCTCCCGGAGGGCGAACGCGATCATTCCCGCCGTCGTCGTCTTCCCGTGGGCGCCGCCGACCACGATGGCGCGCCGTGAGGCGACCAGCTCGGCGAGGAACGCCGCCCGCGGCGTGCCGTCGATCCGGTGGGTATGCGCGGTCGAGACGACGACCTCCCACCCGTCCGGAGGCGCCGGTTCGCCGCCGAGGTCGATCTCGACGCCGCTGAGGGTTTCCAGGAAGATGGTCTCGCGGACGTCCCAGCCGCGCACCTCCGCCCCCCAGGCGCGCGAGATGTTGGCGTACGCGGACAAGCCCGCGCCGCCGATGCCGACGAAGTACAGCCGGCGGCCCGCCAGCGGCGCGTCGTCAGCGTCCGGCAAGCCGGATCAGCTCCTCTGCGATCTCGTCAGCCGCCTGCGGCCGTGCGAGCCCGAACATCGCCGTCCGCATCGCCGCCAGCCGGTCCGGGCTCGCGAGCAACTCGTCCACGAGCGCCGGGACGCGTTCGAGCGCGCCGTCGGGCACGACCACCGCGCCCCCGCCCTGCTCGAAGTGGCGCGCGTTCTGCGTCTGATGGTCGGCGGTGGCGTGCGGGTACGGCACGAGGATCGCGGGCGTGCCCGCCGCCGCGAGCTCCCAGACAGTGCCGCCCGCGCGCGAGACGGCGAGGTCGGCGGCGGCGACTGCGGCGCCGAAGTGATCGGTCTGCGGAATGAGCACGTAGTCGGCACGCTGCACGCGGTCGCGCAGAAGGTCGTGGTCGCGCTCGCCGCAGATGTGGAGCACGGCCGGGCCGGCGGCTGCCCACGTGGAGACCGCGAGCTCGTTCAGCGACCTCGCCCCCGCGAGCGCTCCGAAGACCGCGACGACAGGGCCGTCGGCGGGGAGGCCGAACAGCGCCCGACCCTCCTCCCGCGTCGCTCCCAGATGGCCGCGCGGGATCGGCCGGCCGACGACCCGGTACTTCTCGCCGCCTCGGCCGTCGATCGCGTAGGCGAGAAAGACGCGTCGCGCAAACGGCGCCGCAAGCCGGTTCGCGAGGCCGAGATGGGCGTCCGCCTCCGTGAGAACGGCCGGGATGCGTCGCAGCCAGGCTGCGAGCACCATCGGCCCGGCGACGTAACCTCCGGCGCCGAGGACGACGGCGGGTCGGCGGGCCCGCAGAATCGCGAGGCACGCGAACGGCGCCTTCACGGCCCGCACGAGCGCGTGCACCAGGGCGACACCCGGCGCACGGGGGATGCCCGAGACGTCGAAGATGTCGAGCTCGAAGCCCGCTTCAGGAACCAGTCGCGACTCGACGCGATCCGGGGACCCGGCGAACGTCACGGTCGCTCCGCGCGCGCGCAGTGCTTCGGCGACGGCCAGAGCGGGTCTGACGTGCCCGGCTGTCCCCCCGGCTGCGATCACGCACGCGAGCTTCGACGACGCGCTCATTGACGGCGATGTTAAGGAGAACACCGACCGCGGTGAGGAGCACGATCAGCGACGAGCCGCCGTAGGAGACGAACGGGAGCGGAATCCCCGTCAGCGGCGCCACGCCCAGCACGGCTGCGAGGTTGATCACGGCCTGGCCGCAGATCAACGTCGTGATCCCGGCGGCGAGCCGCTTGCCGAACGGATCGCGGCACGTGAGCGCGACCCGGAAGCCGGCCCAGGCGAAGACCACGAACGCGGCGCCGAGGAGCGTCAGCCCGATCAGACCGAGCTCTTCGCCGATGGTTGCCGCGATCATGTCGGTGTGGGCCTCGGGCAGGTAGAAGGACGAGCCCGTGCCGTGCGCGAGACCCACGCCCGGGATGCGCCCGGAGCCGACGCTGATCATCGCCTGCTGGATCTGATAGCCGGCACCCTGGGGGTCGGCGGTCGGATGCAGGAAGCTGAAAAACCGGGCGCGGCGGTACGGCTCCGCCCAGATCGCCGCGGCGCCGACGCCGAGCGCCAGCGCCGTCGAGAGCACGAACAGCCGCATCGGCACCCCTGACACCAGCAGCACGCCGCCGACCATCACGGCGATCGCGATCGTGGTGCCGAGATCCGGCTCGAGCACGATCACGCCGCAGAACACGCCCGTGACGATCCCGATCGGTTTGATCAGACCGGCCAGCGTCCGCGGCGCAGGTCGCCTCGCGAGGCGCGCGCAGACCCAGAGGCAGAGCGCGAGCTTCGCGAACTCGGACGGCTGCACGCTCAGCGGCCCGACGACGAACCAGCGCCGCGCGCCGTTCACGACCGGGGCGATCGCGAGAACGGCGAGGCAGAGCCCGAGCGCGCCGACGAGCAGCATCGGCGCGAGCGGCCGCAGACCGTGGTAGTCGAACCGCGACATCACCAAGAGGAGGACGACTCCTGCCAGGGCGTACAGCGACTGCTTGACGAGGTAGGTCATCGGGTCGCCGTTCCCGATCGCGGCCGAAGCCGAGGTGGCGCTGAACACCATCACGAGGCCGAACGCCACGAGACCAAGCGTGACGAGAACGAGGACGTGCAGCTCGGTGCGGCCTCGGGTCATGCCCCGAACCCCTCGAGATCGGCGACGAGCCCGCGGAAGACGTCGCCGCGCTGCTCGTAGTTCTCGAACTGGTCGAAGCTCGCGCACGCGGGCGAGAGGAGGACGATCTCCCCGGGACGGGCCCGGTGCGCGGCGGCCGTGACGGCGGTGGCGAGGTCGCCGGCGTGCTCGTACGGGACGTCGTGCGCACCCAGCGCCTCCGCGATCTCGTCCGCCGCGTCGCCGATCAGGTATGCCCGGTCACCCTCGGCGAACACGGCCGCGAGCGGCTCGTAGCTCTCCCGCTTACCCAGCCCGCCCAGGATCACGTGCAGCGGGGCGTCGAAGGCCGCCATCGCACGCAGGGCCGCGGCGACGTTCGTCGCCTTCGAGTCGTTCACGTAGCGGACGCCTCGCGCGAGGCCGACGTCCTCGATCCGGTGCTCGACCCCGGGGAAGCCGGCCAGGGCACGTCCGATCGCCTCGTCCGGGATCCCCGCAGCGCGGGCGGCAGCTGTTGCCGCGGCGGCGTTCTCGCGGTTGTGCGCACCGGGGAGGACGAGCGAGCCCGGCAGCGGGTCGTCGGCTGCGAACTCGATCAGCCTGGCCGCCCCTGGAACGTCGCCGAAGCCGCGCGGCACGACGGCGAAGTCGTCGTCGGTCTGCCGCTCGAAGATTCTGAGCTTCGCGTCCCGGTACGACTCGAAGTCGGCGTGGCGGTCGAGGTGATCAGGTTCGAGATTGAGGAGCACCGCGACGCGCGGCCGGAGCGTCTCGACGTCCTCGAGCTGGAAGGACGAGAGCTCGCAGACTATCCAGGCCTCGGGTGGCAGGCGCCCGACGAGCGACGTCAGCGGCGGCTTGATGTTGCCGGCCACCCCGACCGGCCGGCCGGCCTCGCGAAAGATCTCGCCCAGAAGGGCGGTCGTCGTCGTCTTGCCGTTCGTCCCGGTGACGCCGACGAGCGGATTGGGGAGGAGTCGCGCGCCGAGCTCGATCTCGCTCCAGACGGGGATTCCTTGCGCCCGCGCGCCGGCGACGAGCGGCACCTCGCCGGGTACCCCCGGGCTCTTGACGACGGCGTCGATTCCCCTGAGCAGCGTGGCGTCCTCCTCTCCCAGGTGGACTTCGACACCGGCCACCGCGAGCCTTCCCGCGAGCTCCGGGTCCAGCTCGGGCTTGCGGTCGTAGCCGACCACCTCGGTGCCTTCTGCGCGGAGCGCGAGCGCAGCCGCCTCGCCGGACAGTGCGAGCCCCACCACGAGCACGCGCCGTGGCGTCACAGCCTGAAGCGGAGGTAGTACCGGTAGTAGAGGACGAAGCCGACGGCGCAGAGGATCGCGCAGACGATCCAGAAGCGCACCATGATCTTCGTCTCCGACCAGGCCTTCATCTCGAAGTGGTGGTGGATCGGCGCCATCAGGAAGATACGTCGGCCGGTGCGCTTGAACGAGATCACCTGGACGATCACCGACAGCGCCTCGATCGCGTAGATGCCGCCGATGAACGCGAGCAGGACCTCGGTCTTGGTCAGGATCGCGAACGACGCGAGCGCGCCGCCGAGCGCCATCGCGCCCGTGTCACCCATGAACACCTCCGCCGGGAAGGCGTTGAACCAGAGAAAGCCGATGACGCCGCCGATCAGCGCGGCGCCGAAGATGGCGAGGTCGAGGTAGCTGTCGCTGCGGTGGCTCGGAATCGGGTCGGAGCGGATCCAGGAGATGACCGCGATCGAGAGGAACGTGAGGAGCGAGATGATCGAGGTGCCGGCGGCGAGGCCGTCGAGGCCGTCGGTCAGGTTGACGCCGTTCACCGTGCCCGCGATCAACAGGAACAGGAACGGATAGAAGGCGTAGCTGAGGTTGAGGTGCCAGTCGACGATGGGCACGTAGATCTGCGTGTCGACGCCGCTCGTGTGGTCGATCGCGACCGCGACGCCAACCGTCACGCACAGCAGGCCGAACATCTTCCAGCGCCCCGGCAAGCCGAGCGAGCGGCGGCGGCGGACCTTCAGGTAGTCGTCGGCGAAGCCGATCAGACCGCACCCGAGCGTGGTGCCCATCACAGTCAGCCCGGGCAGCGTGTACACGGAGAGAACGAGGAACGGTGCCAGCGCTGCGAACAGGATCAGCATCCCGCCCATCGTCGGCGTTCCCTGCTTGACGTGATGCCCGGCCGGCCCCTCCGCCCGGATCTGCTGGCCGACGCTCCGCCGCTTCAGCCAGTCGATGAACGTGGGCCCGATCACGACGGCAATCACCATCGCGACCAGACCGGCGATCAGGACGCGGACCATGCCTGGGCGAGTTTCGCGATGCGGGCGGGTACGCCTTCCAGCCCGACCGCCCGCGACGCCTTGACGAGCACGGCGTCGCCGGGGCGCAGGATGCTTTCGAACCCCTCCGGCGCCTCCACCCAGTACATGTTTGCCACACCGGGCTGCATGTAGAGGCGCGCCAGCTCTCCCACCGCCACGAGCACGTCGACCGTGCCGGCGACGACCTCTCCCATCTCACGGTGATAGTGGGGAGCCCGCTCGCCGAGCTCGGCCATCTCACCCAGAACGGCGACGCGGCGGCGGCCCTGCGCCCGCGCGGACAGGTCGCGCAGCGCCGCGCGCATCGACGTCGGGTTCGCGTTGTAGGCGTCGTTGATCACGAACCCGCCGCCCGGCAGGGCCGTCTCTTCACCGCGCCAGCGCGAGAATCGGATCTGGGACGCCCCCTCCTGGACGCGCTCCAGCGGCAGACCGAGCGCGCGGTACGCGAGGAGCGCTCCGAGCAGGTTCTCCGCGAAATGCCGCTGCGTGAACGGGACGGTGACCCGGACGAGCTGCTCGTCGAGCCGGAGCTCCGCGACGTCCCCGTCGATCTTCGCGTCGGCCGCGTCGAACCGTTGCAACCCGATGTCGGTGCGGGTGAGACAGCGTTCGAGCTCGGGCACGCCGGCGGGGACGACGGCCACGCCGCCCGTGGGTAGCGCGTCGATCGCCTCGGCGTTCGCGCGCGCAACCTCGTCGATCGAGCCGACCAGCTCCAGATGCTCGGGACCGATGTTCGTGACGAGCACGTGTGTCGGTCTCGCGATCGCGCAGAGCTCCGCGATCTGACCGCGGCCGCGCATTCCCATCTCCGTGACGAGAACCTCGGTCTCCGGCTCGAGCCCGCAGACGGTGAGGGGCAGACCGATCTCGTTGTTGAGACTCTCCGCGGGGTAGACGGTCGGCACCACTGCCGCGCAGAGCGCACCGAGGATGTCCTTCGTCGTCGTCTTGCCCGTCGACCCGACGATGGCCACGACCTGTGCACTGCTCTTCGACCGCACGAGCGAGGCGAGCGCGGCCAGCGCGGCGTCCTGGTCGTCCGGGACGAGCGTGGCGGCGCCTCGTGTCGACGCGTCCTCGACGTACGCGACCCCCGTGTTGAGCGCGACGAAGAGCTCCCCCGGCCCGACCGTGCGCGAATCGGCGCGAATGGCCGCGATCGCACCGTGGCCCTGTCCGCGCGTCAGGCGGCCCAGCGCAAGCGCCTCGATCTCTTCCCAGGCGAGGGGGATCATCCCGCCCGCGGTGCTCCTCGCCGCTGCCGCCGGAGACATGTGCGCTCCGGCCGGGTCGCGGGGCACCCCAACCCACCACCCACTTTCAATTCTATCCTGACAACACGAGCACAGCTGCAACCGATTCGTGCCGAGTGTGTGCCGGTCGCTCCACATCGAGTGCGACCGCCGCGGAGCACCTGGTCGAGCCCAGGGCTCACGCAGCCTCGCCCCCCGCCGCAGGAACGCCGCCCCCCAGCACCTCGCGCACGACCGCGAGATCGTCGAACGGGTGCACCACCCCCGCGATCTCCTGTCCCTGTTCGTGACCCTTGCCGGCAACGACGACGACGTCCCCGGCCTCTGCCACCGCGAGCGCCCGGGCGATCGCCGAGCGGCGATCGGGGTCGATCTCGACATCGACGCCTGCTCCCTGGAGCACGTCCTGGATGATCGCGAGCGGATCCTCGGAGCGCGGGTTGTCGGAGGTGACGATCGCGAGGTCGGCCCGCTCGCGTGCCACCCGGCCCATCAGCGGGCGCTTGCCGCGGTCACGGTCGCCGCCTGCGCCGAAGACGACGATCAGCCTCCCCTGCGCGAGCTCGCGCGCAGCCTGGAGCACGATCTCGAGGGAGTCGGGGGTGTGGGCGTAGTCGACGATGACGGTGAAAGGCTGACCGGCGTCGATCGCCTGGAAGCGCCCCGGCACGCCGGTCATGGAGGCGACACCCACGGCGATGTCCTCGTCGTCGATCCCGAGCAGAATGCCCGCCGCGACCGCGCCGAGGACGTTCTCGACGTTGAACCGCCCGCGCAACGTGGTCTCGATCGCGATCCCGCCGGCCCGGAACCGGCTCCCGGCGGCTCGCAGTTCGAGCGCCTCGGGGCGAAGCTCCGCGGCCGCGCCAAGCCCGAACGTCAGCAGCGGGGCGCGGTGCGCGGACTCCAGCTCCTCGGCGAGCCGCGCGCCCCACTCCGTGTCCACATTGACGGCCGCCGGCGGCGGCTGCGGCCCGACGAACAGGCGCCGCTTCGCCTGGAAGTACTCCTCCATCGATTCGTGCAAGTCGAGATGGTCCTGGCTGAGATTCGTGAACACGAGCGCGTCGAACCGCACACGGTCCAGCCGACGGAACGCCGAACCGTGCGAAGACGCCTCGATCGCCACACTCCTGTTACCGGCAGCCAGCATCTCCCTGAAGAGGCGCTGCAGATCGATCGCCTCCGGGGTCGTGTGCGGCGCCGCCCGACGCTCGTCGCCGACGATCCACTCGACCGTGCCGACGAGCCCTGGGCGTCGCCCCGCCGCGTCGAGCAACGAGCGCAGCAGGAATGCCGTCGTCGTCTTCCCGTTCGTCCCCGTCACACCCGCGACCTCGAGCTCGCGGGTCGGCTCGCCGAAGAAGGCGTCCGCGGCGAGCGCCATCGCGCTGCGGCTGCTCTCGACGACGAGCTGCGGGGCTGCTACGTCGACGGGCCGCTCGACGACGAGGGCAACCGCGCCGTTGGCGAGCGCCTGGGCGGCGAACTCGTGGCCGTCGGCACGCTGGCCGCGGATACAGAAGAAGAGCGACCCGTCGGTCGCACTGCTCGCGTCGTACGCCAGGTCGCGCACCTCGACCCGTCTGCGCCCGACCACCTCGACAGGGCCGAGCGCCCGGATCAGCGCCTCCAGCTCCACGGCGGAGAAGGCTAGCGGCTCGCCGTCAGCAGACGCGTCTGCGGTGCATCCGGCGGCACCTCGAGGTACTGAAGGTCGAACTGTGCGATCTGCGCGAAGGCCGGCGCCGCGACCACGCCGCCCCAGATCGTTCCCTTCGGCTCATCGATCATCACCATCACGACGAGACGCGGCTGCCGCGCCGGGACGACGCCGACGAACGAGGCCACGTACTTCGTCGTCGAGTATCCGTGCGTGGTGGGCTTGTTTGCGGTACCCGTCTTGCCCGCAACGGTGTAGCCGGGGATGGCCGCCTCGGTGCCCGTGCCCTGGACGACGACGTCGCGGAGCATGGCCATCACCTTCCGCGCCGTCGCCCTGGCAACGACCCGGTGCCCGCGCGGAGCCGTGACCCGGTGCCCGCCGACCGCGAGCACGAGATGGGGCGTCATTCGCACGCCCTTGTTTGCGATCGTCGCGTACGCCGCCGCCATCTGCATCGGCGTCACCGCGATGCCGAGGCCAATCGGCACCGTCCCGATGGTGGAGCCCGACCACTGGTCGAGCGGGAGCACCATCCCTGGGCTCTCACCCGGGAAGTTGACCCCGGTCCTGGCACCGAAGCCCCACCGGCGCACCCAGCGCGAGAGCTCACCAGGTCCGAGCCGCTCCGCGATCGTCACCGTACCTACGTTCGACGAGTGCGCGAGGATCTGCTGCACGGTCATCCGCTCGGTGCTGCGCGTCTCGGCGTCGTGGATGGTGCGGTCGGCGACACGGATCGTGGGCGGCAGCGTGAACGACGTCAGCGGCGTCACGACGCCGTCCTCGAGCGCGCCCGAGATGGTCACGAGCTTGAACGTCGACCCCGGCTCGTACACGTCCGTGACGGCCCGGTTTCGCCGAAACTCGGGGTTCGCGGACCCGAACCGGTTCGAGTCGAAGCCCGGTGCGTCCGCCATGGCCAGGATCTGCCCCGTGCGCGGATCCAGGACGATCGCAGACCCGCCGCGGGCATGCCACTTCCGCACCGTTGCCTCCAGTACCGACTCGGCGTTCGCCTGGATCTGGTGGTCGATCGTCAGCGTCACGTTCTCGCCACGGCTCTCCGGACGCGACTTGACGATGTCGACGACCCGTCCGAACGGGTCCTTGACGATCGTCCGGCTCCCCGCGGTGCCTGCGAGCGTGCCGTCCAGCGAGCGCTCGAGTCCCTCCAGGCCACGGTTGTCGGTGCCCGCGTACCCCACGACCTGCGCGGCAACACCGGCCTGCGGGTAGACACGCTTCTCCTCCGCGTAGAACCCGAGCCCCGCGATGTTCTGCCGCTCGAGCTTCGCCGCCGCGATCGGATCCGCCTTGCGCGCGATGTAGACGAACCCGCGGCTGTGGTCGGTGAGGTCGCGGTAGACGAAGTTCGGCTCGAGACCGAGCGTCTTGCCGATGGCGAGAGCGGCACGGCGGGGGTCGGTGACCGCCTTCGGGTCGGCGAAGACGGTGGTCGTCTGCTCGCCGATCGCGAGCGGCTCGCCGGTGCGGTCGAAGATCGTGCCGCGCCCGGCGGGAATCGGAATCGTCTCGCGATGCTGACGCAACGCCAGCTTCTCGTAGTCCGCGCCCTTCACGACCTGGAGCCACGCCGCACGGCCCAGCGCGAGCGCAAAGAGCAGGACGAACGCGAGCAGGAGCAGACGAATCCGCCGGTTCGGAGTCCGGGGGCTCACGGCTCGAGCTTCAGATACCGGGTCGTGTTCGGGTCCGCCGGGACGAGTCCGAGCTTCGACTGCGCCTCGCTGCTGATCTGCGCGCTGGCGCCCGCACTGGACAGCGCCGACTGCAGGCGCGCCAGGTCCGCCTGCAGATCGACCCGCTGCTGGCTGACCTTGTCGAGCCGGACATTCAACCGGAGGACGGCGACGTTGACGGCCACCACCCCGGCGAGCAGGACGGCCACGACGACGATCCACACCACGCCGCCGAACGTCGAGCGGAGCCGTGCCCGCGACGCCGCCGACGCACGCGCGGGGCGGGACTCGGCTCGGCGCCGCCGAGGTTCCGCCGCAGCGTTCTCGGCGTAGGACGTCACACGGCCACCGCGGCGCGCAGCCGCGCCGATCCCGCGCGCGGGTTCTGGTCGAGCTCGTGGGCGGACGGCCGCACGGCCTTCCGGGTCAGGAGCCGCAGCTCGGGCTCCTTGCCGCACGCGCAGACCGGGAAGTCCGGCGGGCAGGTACAGCCCCTGGCGCGCTCCTGGAAGAAACGCTTGACCGTGCGGTCCTCGAGCGAATGGAACGAGATCACCGCCAGACGACCGCCCGGCCGGAGCATCGCGAGCGCGGCCGGCAGCGCCGTTTCGAGCGAGGCGAGCTCATCGTTGACCGCGATCCGGAGCGCCTGGAACACCCGCTTCGCCGGGTGCCCGTCGCCGAAGCGCGCCGGCGTCGGGATCGCCGCCTTGATCGTGTCGACCAGCTCCCCCGTCCGCGCGAAGGGAGCCGACGACCGCCGCGCCACGATCGCGCGGGCGATCGCCGGCGCGTACCGCTCCTCGCCGTACCGGCGGAAGATCGACACCAGCTCCTTCTCGCTCCAATCGTTGACGATGTCGCGCGCCGAGAGCTCCGACGAGGTGTCCATGCGCATATCGAGCGGTGCGTCGGTGGCGTACGAGAAGCCGCGTTCGGGGCGGTCGATCTGCATCGACGAGACGCCAAGGTCGAGCAGGACGGCGTCGGCGCGGACGTCGTTCGCGGCCAGCTGCGAGAGAACGACCGCGAAGTCGCCGCGAAGGAAGCGCGTCTCCACCCCCGAAGCCGCCTTGAACCGGTCGAAGAAGGGCTTGACCGTGGGATCACGATCGATGGCGACGAGCTTTCCCTTCCCCTCCAGCCCGCGCGCGAGCAGGCGCGCGTGGCCACCGGCGCCGAAGGTCGCGTCGACGACCGTGTCGCCCGGCTTTACTGCGAGGAGCTCGCCCACCTCCTCGGCGAGCACCGGGACGTGCGGGTCAGCTCCGCTTCTCTGCAAGACGTTCGGCAACATCGTCTACCCTCCCTTCGACGGCGTGGAGGTGCTCTGTCCAGGCGGTGCGGTCCCAGATCTCCAGGTGGTCGTAGACGCCGACGACGACCACCTCGCGCTCGAGGCCCGCGCGCGCCGCCAGCTTGGGCGGCACGAGCACGCGGCCCTGCTTGTCGGGCACGGCATCGACGACGCCCGAGAAGAAGAAGCGCTGCAGCTCACGGGTCTCCCGCGAGAACGGGTCGAGGCCGGCGAGCCGACCCTCGACGACGCCGGTCCAGCTGGCGCGCGGGTAGACGTCGAGGTTCGCGTCGATCCCCTTCCCGATCACGACGCCGCCGCCGAGCGCGTCACGAAAGCGTGCCGGGAGCGTGAGCCGGCTCTTCTCGTCGATAGCGTGCTCGTATTCGCCGAAGAACATGATCCGTGCCTGGGAGTATCTCCCACGTTGAACCACTTTACCCCACTTCACACCACTTGACAACCCCCGTCGCCCACCCACCCGCGCACGGCCGCACGGTCACGATCAGCGAACGTCCCGATCTCGCCGACGCCGCCTGGGAGCGGACGAAGGATGTGCTGCCCGAGTACAACAACCACGGTGACGTCCTGAACCGCTACTGGCCGCGGCTGACGGACGAGCTCCCCGATTTCCAGTTCCACCTCGTCGACGACGCGGATGAGATCCTCGCGCGGGCACGAACGATCCCGGTGCGCTGGAACGGGTCGCTGGACGACCTGCCCGCGGGGATCGACGGCGCCATCGCGCGGGGGTTCGACGAAGGCGGCGCCAACGTTCTCTGCGCGCTCGTGATCGTGGTGCCGACGGATCTCCAGGGTCGAGGCCTGAGCGCCATCGCCGTTGAGGCGATGCGGGAGCTCGCTGGACGTCGCGGCCTCGAGTCGCTGATCGCGCCCGTGCGCCCGAACTGGAAGGAGCGCTACCCGCTCGTTCCGATCGAGCGTTACGCGACCTGGCGCCGTCCCGACGGCTTCCCCTTCGATCCCTGGCTACGCGTCCACGAGCGACTCGGCGCCACCGTCCTCAGACCGGAGCCGGAGTCGCTGCGGATCACCGGCACGGTCGCCGAATGGGAGGAGTGGACCAGGATGACGTTTCCCGAGCCGGGGGAGTACTGGTTCCCGCGCGGGCTCGCGCCGCTCACGATCGACGTCGACGCGGACCGCGGCAGCTACTGGGAGCCGAACGTCTGGATGCGGCACGACCTCTGACGAGGCCGTTCAGGCGTCCGGATCCGCGGACAGATCGACCGACTGCGGCGCCACCCCGCGCCCGCTCAGCGCTGCAGCGCCGCAGCGAGCCGCAAACGCGATCGCCTCGCCGGCGCCCTGACCCGCCGCGAGCGCGTAGGTGAGACCGGCGGCGAAGCAGTCCCCCGCTCCGTACGTATCCTCGACCGGGCCCGGCGGAGACGCCGCCGAGT
>JACXTT010007945.1_pt1 | contig 14825 bp, 9 predicted proteins | sample 9270951 | NCBI WGS metagenome assembly JACXTT01 (sample SAMN15532306, study PRJNA645909) | rock metagenome | isolation source: weathered quartz diorite | place: Puerto Rico | collected 2017-06-21
CGCGCAGCTGCTCGAGTCTCGCAGGACCGATCCCGGGCACCTCGTCGAGCGCGTCGACCGACGCGAACGGGCCGTGGGCCACGCGCCAGTCGACGATTTTCTGCGCCGTCACCGGCCCGATACCGGGGAGCGAGTCGAGCTGCTCGACCGTTGCCGACGACAGGCTGACCCTGGAGGTCGGCGCTCCCGCTCCCGCGCCACCCGACGCCGCGCTGCCCGACCCACCGCTGCGGAGCGGCACGACCACCTGCATGCCGTCCGCAACCGGCGCGGCCAGGTTGATCGCCGCGACGTCCGCCCGGCGCGTCGGGCCACCGGCCCGTACGACCGCGTCGGCGATCCGCGCGCCGTCCCGCAGGCGGTAGAGCCCCGGACGTCGCACCGCCCCGACGACGTCGACGACGAGCCGCGCAGGTGAGACCGACGGACCGGCTACCGGCGAGAGCCGCGCAGCCCGCGGCTGTCGAGCAGTCTGCCCTCTGCCGCCGAGGCGCATCCCCACCAGGGCAAGCACGGCGAGCAGTCCGAGACCGACAACGAGCATCTGTCTTCGCGTGACCGGAAGCGAGTCGATGCTGTCAATATTGACAACAGAGTTGCGACAGCACTGTGCCTACTCCGCGCCAAGACGGTCTCTGTGCCCGACGCGTCAGACGACGAGCGAGACGAGCTTGTCCGGCACGATCACGGTCTTCCGCGGCTCGGCGCCGTTCAGGTGCGCCTGCACGCGGCCGGACGCGAGCGCGAGGCGAAGCAGCTCGTCCTCCAGCGTCCCCGCGGGGACCTGCAGCCGGTCCCCCAGCTTGCCGTTGACCTGCACCACCACCTCCACCTGATCCTCCGCGAGCAGGGCCGGTTCGGCCACGGGCCAGGGGCTCTCCCAGAGCCGCTCGTGCCCGAGCACCTGCCACAGCTCTTCGGCGACATGCGGGGCGTACGGCTGGATCAGCGAGACCGCGGTCTCGGCGGCGAAGCGCGCCGCCGGGTCGTCGGGGTGACGCTGGATCTCGTTGACCAGCTCCATCACGGCGGCGATCGGCGTGTGGAACGCAAAGCGGCGGTCGATGTCGTCGGTCACCTTCGCAATCGTGCGATGGGTCTTCCGCGCCAGAGGCCCGTCACCGGGGTCGCCGCCCGGCTTCCCCGCCTGTTCGCGGACGAGGCGCCAGAGCCGGTTGACGAAGCGCCAGACGCCCTCCAGCCCGGCGTCGTGCCAGTCCATGTCCTCGTCGGCCGGGCCCATGAACAGCGCGTACAACCGCACCGTGTCGGCGCCGTAGCGGTCGGCGTAGACGAGCGGGTCGACGACGTTGCCCTTCGTCTTCGACATCTTGTGACCACCCGCGGTGATCATCCCCTGGTTGAAGAGCCGGGCGAACGGCTCGCGGAAGTCGAGCAGGCCCAGCTCGTTCATCACCTTGGTGAAGAAGCGCGCGTACATGAGGTGCAACACCGCGTGCTCGATGCCGCCGATGTACTGGTTGACCGGCAGCCAGTAGTCGGCCAGCGCGTGGGAGAACGGCTGGGCGTCGTTCCGCGGGTCGCAGTAGCGGATGAAGTACCACGAGGAATCGACGAACGTGTCCATGGTGTCCGTCTCGCGCAGACCCGGCCCGCCGCAACGCGGGCAGGTCGTCGCCACCCAATCTTCGGCGGCCGCGAGCGGCGAGCGCCCACGAGGGAGGTAGTCGTCCACCTCGGGCAGGAGCACGGGCAGCTCGTCGTCCGGGACCGGCACCTCGCCGCAGCCGGGACAGTGGACGATCGGGATCGGGCAACCCCAGTAGCGCTGCCGCGACAGCAGCCAGTCGCGCAGGCGGTAGCCGATGGTCGCCTCGCCGAGCCGGCGCTCGGCCAGCCACGCCGTGATCGCCTGCTTCCCCACCGGCGCGGGCAGACCGGTGAACTCGCCGGAGTTGACGAGAACCTCGCCCTCGGTGTGGGCGACAAAGGCCCCGTCGCCCTCTGGCTCCGAGCCGTCTCCGGGAGCGACGACCTGGCGGATCTCGAGCCCGTACTTCTCCGCGAAGGCATGGTCACGCTCGTCGTGCGCCGGGACGGCCATGATCGCGCCCGTTCCATACTCCATCAGCACGTAGTCGGCGACCCAGATCGGGATCGACTCGCCGTTCACGGGGTTCAGCGCATGGCGGCCGGTGAAGACGCCGTCCTTCTCCTTCGTCTCGCGCTCGACGGTCGACCGCGCCGCTGTGTGCCGCACGTAATCCAGAACCGACGTCTCGTGCTCGCTGCCCGCAACCAGCGCGGGCACGAGCGGATGCTCCGGCGCGAGCACGAAGAACGTGGCGCCGAACAGCGTGTCGGGACGGGTCGTGAAGACCGGCAGCTCGTCGGCGGAGCCGTCGACCTGGAAGACGACGCGCGCGCCGTGCGAGCGGCCGATCCAGTTGCGCTGCATCGTCAGGACGCGCTCCGGCCATTGCTCGAGCAGGTTCATCTCGTCGAGCAGCGCGTCGGCGTAGTCGGTGATCTTGAAGAACCACTGGGTCAGGAGCTTCGCCTCCACCTCCGCGCCGCAGCGCTCGCAGTGCCCGTCGATCACCTGCTCGTTCGCCAGCACCGTCTGGTCGTTCGGGCACCACTTGACCGGGGCCTCCTTGCGGTACGCGAGGCCGCGCTCGAAGAAGCGGAGGAACAGCCACTGCGTCCAGCGGTAGTACTCGGGCTCGTGCGTCGAGATCTCGCGCGACCAGTCAATCGCCCAGCCCATCCGCCGCATCTGCTCGCGGATCCTGGCGATGTTGCGCTCGGTGATGACCCGTGGATGCCCGCCCTCCCGGATCGCCGCGTTCTCGGAGTTGAGGCCGAAGGCGTCGTAGCCCATCGGCCGCAGCACCTGCATCCCCTTGCGACGCCGCATGTGCGAGACGACGTCGCCGATCGTGTAGTTGAGCGTGTGCCCCATGTGCAGATCGCCGGACGGGTACGGAAGCATCTCGACGACGTAGGTCTTGCTCGGATGCTCAGCCATCTCTGCGGCCGACGGGTTGGGGACGACGAACGCCTGCGCGTCCTCCCAGACGCGCTGCCACTTCGCTTCGATCGCCGTGGGGTCGTATCGCTCCATGTCGTTCTTGAATTCGCCTCCAGCAATGAAAAAGCCTCTCGCTCGAGAGGCTCCATGGGGAACTGACGCGGCTCGGCCGCGTTCGCTCCCTGGGCTACGGAAGAAGCTGCATCATCTTGAATCGATGGTACCACCTGTGATCGACCTCTTCCCCGCATCGGCGCGCATCGAGGACGGCGAGCTCGCGCTCGGAGGAGTGCGGGCTTCAGAGCTCGCGGACCGATTTGGCACGCCACTATTCGTCTACTGCGAGGAGACGCTGCGCGCTCAGGCGCGAGCGTTGCTCGGGGCAACGGGCGGCCGTGTCGCGTATGGCACCAAGGCGTTCCCGAACGTCGCGCTGATGCGGCTCCTGCGTGAGGAAGGGATCGGCGCCGACGTCGCCTCCGCGGGTGAGCTCGCGTTTGCGCGTGCAGCCGGTCTGACGGGTGAGGAGCTGATCGTCCACGGCAACAACAAGGACGAGCCGTTCCTGGCCGAAGCAGGTGCGCTCGGCGCAACCGTGGTTCTCGACGCGCCCGACGAGGCCGAGCTGGCGGCTCGCGCAGGCGTCGCGCGGGTGCTCGTACGCGTGACGCTCGGCGTCGACGCGGACACGCACGAGGCGATCCGCACGGGCCACTACGGCTCCAAGTTCGGACTGCCTGAGGAACAGGCTCTGGGGCTCGTCGAAGATGCGCTGGCGTGCGGGCTCGACGTCCTCGGCCTCCACGTCCACGTCGGGTCGCAGCTCTCCGACTTCACCTCGCAGGAGGAGACGATCCGGCGTTTGGCGGGTTTCGCGAGGCATTGCCACGACGAGACAGGATGGGTGCCCCATGTCGCCGACCTCGGCGGCGGCTTCGGCATCCGCCACCACCCGGACGACGCGATACCCGAGGCGGCGGGTCTCGCAGCGTCGGCCGCCGCAACCGCCCGCGGCCTCTTCCGTGCGTCGGGTCTGCCCGAGCCGGAGATCTGGCTCGAGCCCGGGCGCTGCCTCGTCGGCCGCGCCGGGGTGACGCTCTATCGCGTGGGCGCAGTGAAACGGCTTGCCGAGCGCACGTGGGTTGCGGTGGACGGCGGCATGTCGGACAACCCGAGGCCGCAGCTGTACGACGCGCGCTACACCGCGCTCTCCGCGGCTCGAGCCGGCGAGCGGGCAGGCGAGACCGTCAGCATCGCCGGCATGCACTGCGAGTCGGGCGACGTTCTCATCGACGACGTCCCCCTTCCCTCTCCCGTCCGCGGCGATCTGCTCGCCGTTCCGGCCACCGGCGCGTACACCCTCTCGATGAGCTCGAACTACAACGGCGTCGGCCGGCCGGCGGCCGTCCTCGTCGGCGGCGGACAAGCCGTCCTCATCCGGCGTCGCGAGACGGTCGACGACCTCCTCCGGGTCGAGCTCGCCTGACTACGTGCGGTGCTCGAGCGCCAGCCGGGCTCCGAGAGCAACCAGCACGATCCCGCTCAGGCCGTCGAGCAGCCGCCTCACGCGCGGACGGCTCAGGAGTGCTCGCCCCCTCGCTGCGGCTACGGCATACGACAGGAGCCAGACGACGCCGATCACGTTGAACAACGCACCCAGCAGCGCCAGCCTCACCCCGATGACGCCGCCGCTGCCGACGAACTGCGGCAGCAAACTCGTGAAGAAGACCGCGATCTTCGGATTGAGCAGGTTGCTGACGAGCCCCTGGCGGAAGCCGACGCGACGCGTGATCGGCGCGCGTGGCGCGAGCTCGACGCGATCGTGGCCCGCTGGCCGCGAGGCGCGGATCGCCTGAAAGCCCAGGGAGACGAGATAGATGGCACCGGCGAGCTTGATCGCCGTGAACGCCTCGGCCGACGCAGCGACGACCGCCGCGAGACCGACCGACGCCGCAACCGTCCAGAACGCGATGCCGACGTTCACGCCCACCGCGGTCGCGACAGCCGGCGCGCGCCCGTAGAGGAGCGCGTTTCTCGTCACGAGCGCGGTGTCGACGCCGGGCGTGACGACGACGACAACGGCGACCGCGAGAAAGGGCAGGACGTGCACGCCCTGATCATGGCATCGCGGCTCAGCCGGCGGTTCCGAGCGCAACGCTGACGGCCACAATCACCGCGCCGCCGAGCGTGATGTGCGCGACCGACCGGAGAAAGCTCGTCTCCAGGAAGCGGTAGCGGATCCACGCCAGCGCCACGAGCTCGACGGCGACCACGACAGACGCCGCCACGAGCGCCGCGTGGTACTGCGAGATGAGGAACGGCAGCGTGTGGAAGATCCCACCCGCGAACGTGCCGGCGCCGGTGATCAGCCCCCGCACGACTGGGTTGCCACGGCCGGTGATCTCGCCCGTGTCCGAAAGCCCCTCGGAGTACGCCATGCTGATGCCGGCGGCGATCGACGTGGCCACGCCGGCGAGAAACGCATAGCGCGGCACGTGCGTGGCGATCGCGACCGCGAAGATCGGAGCCAGCGTCGACATCGACCCGTCGATGAGCCCGATCAGCGCGGGCTGGACACGCTGCAGGACGAAATCGCGCTGTCCCATGAGCCGGGGTATACCGGGTGGTCCGGCCGTGAGAGCGGCGCAAGCGGCCCCGCTGTCCGGCGTCAGGCGCGCCTCACGTCAGGATCTCGACGGCATCGCCGTCGACGACGACGTGCTCGCGCCCGACGCGCTGGCCGGGAAAGCGACCCGATGGCCCCCAGAGCAGCGCACCGACACAGCTGTCGCCGAGCTCATGATGGATGGCGTCGGCGACGCCGGCGACCGTGGCCCCCGCAGGCAGCGCGAGCGGCTCACCGTCGATCGCGCCGCCCTTGCACAGATGGACGCGGATCAGCCCCGTCAACCCGAACACGGCCATGCGGAAGTCGTCCAGCGACGCGTCATCGAGAACCGAGACGGCGACGACCTCGAGATCGGGATGCGCCCCGGCGAGCGCAGCGAGCGCACCGTGCGGCGCCTCGTCGGCCTTCGTCGCCGCGACGATCGTCGGCTTCTCGATCCCCGCGGCGGCGAGCTCGGCCCGCACGGCCTCGAGCTCTCCGAGCGGCGACGTCAGCGCCTGGCAGAGCACGATCGCGTCCGCTCCCCGGAGGACGCCGAGCAGCGCACGGCCGCCGCCCCGGTCCTCGGTCGCCCCTTCGATCAAACCCGGGATCTCGACCAGCTGGACCGGGACACCGCAGATCGCCGTCAGCGACGGTACGGGGCGCAACGTCGTGAACGCGTAGTCGCCCGTCTTGATCTGGATACTCGAAAGCGCCTGCAGCAGCGAGGACTTGCCGGCGTTCGGCGCTCCGACGAGCGCCACCTGGGCGGCTCCCTCGCGCCGCACCGAGATGGAGTCGCGGTGGACGACCTTTGCCCGCGCGCGCGTGCGGTCGAGCTCCTGCTGGAGCCATTTGCGGAGATCGGCGTACGGGCCGTTGCGGTAGTCCGGGAGCTCGGCCATGAGCGCGCGAATCGTCCGGACCCGCTCGGAGCCCTCCTTGCCGACCAGCCTGCGCTTCGCCATCTGGGCGAAGGTGCGATGCGGCATCGGCATCGCTCGCTCCTTCCTCCCGCGAGCCCGAAGACCGCGCGGAAGCCTAGCGCTAGCCGGGGATCCAGAGCCGTTCGGTGAACGGGAGGACGTTCTCGAAGTAATGCGTGCTCGCCCGGGGCGGGACGGGGGTCGGCGGGGACAGTGCCTGATTCACGTTGAACGTGAACCGGTACGCGCTCGCCTCGGTGACGAACCCCTGCGTTGCCGAGAGCTGCAGCGTGGCGCCCATCGGCGAGGCATCGGCAAGCGGTGGCGCGGTCGCGGCGGCGAAGGTCGTGCCTGCGGGAAACGTCAGCCGCACCGAGTTGACCTGGGCGAGGTTGGCCAACCCGATCGTCACGACGAACGCGTTCTTCGTTCCGGCCACGTGCGCCAGCTCGGCCGACACGTAGGGGAAGCCGAGCAGCTCCATCTCGGCAACGGGTGCACTCTCATCGAGTGCGAGCTTTCGCGCGTCGACGAGCAGCCGGCGTGCCGCGATCTTCGGCGGCGGCGTGCCTCCGAGCACCGAGGTGACCGCGGGCACCGGGAGCGCCGAGGCCGGTCGCGGGTTCTGGTAGAGGACGTCCGGAGAAACGGACTGTCTGGTCACGGTGTACGCGGCCGGAAGCCGCACGGCGACGCCGGCCGGCGCTCCGCGATCGGTACCGCCGGGGTCCGGAGGGCGGTTGAACACGGCGATCGTGGCGATGAAGCGAGTCTTGCTGGCCGGATCGCGTGCGATTCCGCCGACAACGAAGGCGCTCGCAGGCAGCGTCCTGCCGGCGAGCCGCAGCGTCGGCGCGGCCGCACCCGCCTTGGCCGCGATCGTCAGCTGCGCCACGCTGAGGTTTCCGGAGGCGGGAAACGCGATCACGGCCGTTGCGGACGTCGTCGCCTTCCCTGCACCAGCTGCGAAGCCGGTTGCGAGGACGAGCGACACGAGTGACCAGCCCCCGAGACGCATGTCAGGAGTACGTTGCGTAGAGCGAGTAGTGCTTGTTGCTCGTCGTGGTCGTGCCGAAGGGGTTGGTGGCGCCGCCGGCATAGCCGCCGGTATTGACGTTGTAACGCAGGTCACCCGTCGCGGTGTCGTAGCGCAATTGCGTCAAGTCGTTCGTCGCCCCGGCGATATACCCCATCCAGACGGTGCCCGCAGGCACCGCGACCGCGCTCGAAAACGTGAAATCGACCCACGCCCACGCCTGCCCCGCAGACACCGTCACCTGGTTCGACACCCCCAACAGCGCACCCGGACTGCCGTTGTTATCGGCATAGATCACTGCCCGCAGCGGCTGCGACCCACTCACCGCACCCAACCCCGAGATGTACCCCGTCAGCTTCGACACGTTCACCGCCCCCGGTGAGGTGTACTTCGATACCTCTTTGTAGTTGGCGCTCGCAGTGTCGATCGACGCTCCGATCGTGGTCGTGCCGAAGGTGCCGGGGGGAGGTGGCCCGCCCGATGTATACGTCGCCGTATAGGTCGTGTCCGCCGCGGGCGCCGTGATGTTGTGGGTCTGTGCACCGCCGTCGGACCAGCTCGAGAACGTGTACGCGGTGCCACCGAGGGTCTGTGGTGTCGGCGCGCTGACGGAGTTCGCGGAGCCGACGATGACGGTGCGCGTGAACGGGGCCGTCGCGGAGGAGCTGCCAACCGTCAGCTGCAGCCCGGCCGGGGCCGACTGGAAGGTGAGGTTGACCGTCTTGGGTTGCAGCATCACGCTCGTCAACGCCGTTGCGCCCCCCGAGTCGGTGGCCGTGAGGATGAGCTCGAGGAACGACGGGTAGTCGTGGTCGGGAGCGCCGACGCTGCCGCTCGACACGCCGGGCCACGTCTGCACGTCATGGGTATGGCATCCCTGCCCGGTCGGGCAGTGGTGAATGATCAGCTTCCAGGAGAGGCCCGAAGCAGGCAATGTCCCGTCCTGCGCGTCCGTCGCCGATCCCGAGAAGGTGATCGTGTCGCCGACGTTGTACGTGAGCGTCGAGGTCGGCGAAGCGATCGTCGGCACGGGCGGGCTGTTGCCGCTGGAAGCAAATGTCGCGTAGAGCGTGTACTGCCTGTCGCCGGTGCTCGCATTGCCAAAGGGGTTGGTTGCGCCGCCCGCGTAACCGCCCGTGTTGACGTTGTAGCGCAGGTCACCCGACACGGTGTCGTAGCGCAACTGCGCCAGATCGTTCGTCGCCCCGGCGATATACCCCATCCACACCGTCCCCGCCGGCACGGCAACCGCGCTCGGGAACGTGAAGTCGACCCACGCCCACGCCTGCCCCGCTGTCACCGTCACCTGGTTCGACACCCCCAGCAACGCACCCGGGCTACCACCGTTGTCGGCATAGATCACCGCCCGCACCGGCTGCGACCCACTCACCGCACCCAACCCCGAGACATAGCCCGTCAGCTTCGACACGTTGCCGGCCGCCGGCGCCGTGTACTTCGAGACCTCCTTGTTGTCCACACTGGCTGCGTCGGCGAGGAACCCGATGTTGCCAGGGGTGACGCCGAACGTGCCGGACGGTGGAGGGCCACCGCTGGTCACGGTGATCGTGATCGGCGCGCTGATGGTGGAGGCGCCGTGGTTGTCCGTCACCTTCAACCGCACCGAGTACGTCCCCGCTGTCGAGTACGTGAAGCTCGGCTTCTGCGCGGTCGAGTCGCCGTACGTCCCGTCGCCGTTCAGGTCCCACGAATAGGTGATCGTGTCGCCCGCGTCCGGATCGGACGACCCCGACCCGTCGAAGTTCACCGTCAGCGGCGCCGTGCCGCTCGTCGGCGATCCCGTCGCCACGGCGGTCGGCGGGTTGTTGCCACCGCCGCCCCCGGTCGTGTACGTGGCATAGAGCGAGTAGTGCTTGTTGCTCAGGATCGGGCTGCCGAAGGGATTCGTCGGCCCGGCGGCGTAGCCGCCCGGATTGATGTTGTAGTGCAGCTCGTTCGCGACGCTGTCGTAGCGCAGCTGCGTCAGCTCCCCGATCGAGCTCGCGATGTAGCCCATCCAGACCGTCCCTGCAGGCACCGAGACCGCGCTCGGGAACGTGAAGTCGGTCCAAGCCCATGCCTTGCCCGCCGGGATCACGACCTCGTTGGAGACGCCCAGCAGCGATCCGGGGTTCCCGGACGAGTCCGCGTAGATGACGCCGCGGACCTTTTGTGACCCGGATGCCGCCCCCAGCCCGGAGACATAGCCGGTGAGCTTCACGACGCTGACGGCCGACGGAGCCGTGTACTTCGAGACCTCCTTGTAGTCGGCGCTCGCGGTGTCGGTCGAGGCCCCGGGCGTCGTCGTGCCGAACGTCGCGGTACCGGCGCTCGTGACCGTGATCGTGATCGGGGCGCTGATGGTGGAGGCGCCGTGGTTGTCGGTCACCTTCAGCCGCACCGTGTAGCTCCCCGCCGTCGAGTAGGTGAAGCTCGGCTTCTGCGCGGTCGAGTCGCCGTACGTCCCGTCGCCGTTCAGGTCCCACGAATACGTGATCGTGTCGCCCGCGTCCGGATCGGACGACCCCGACCCGTCGAAGTTCACCGTCAACGGCGCCTGCCCGCTCGTCGGCGAACCCGTCGCCACCGCGACGGGCGGATTGTTGCCGCCGGTGTACGAGATCCGGCGGATCGTGCCGCTGTTGAGGTCGGCGAAGAAGAGGTCGCCGCCCGGACCGATCTCGAGGTCGACGGGAGCGATACCGCTGTCGAAGACCGAGATCTGGTTGGTCGCGGGCAGCCCGTTGCTGCCCGCCTTCATCACCCAGATGCAGCCTCTCGTGTAGTCCGCGAAGAACAAGGCACCGCTGAACGACGACGGGTAGGAGCCTCCGTTGTAGAACGCAAGCCCCGTGATCGACGAGCCGTTGGTCGTCGGACAACCGTCTCCCGAGACGACCGCCGCACCGTGGTTGTAGGTGTAGTACGGCGCTGTTGCCGTCCCGCCGCTGTAGAGGGAGGTACAGAGGCTCAGACCCGCGCTCTGATATCCGGATTGCGCGCCATTGCCCTCGTAGCACGGCCAGCCAAAGTTGACTGCGGAGGTCGTCGGGCTCGGCTGCCTGTCGATCTCCTCCCAGGAGTTCCAGCCGACGTCGCCGATCCAGACGTCGTTCGTGCCGGGCCTGATGGTGAAGCGGAACGGATTGCGCATGCCGTACGCCACGATCCGCCGCTTGTTGGCATCGGTGCTCGAGGCAAACGGGTTGTTCGGGAGCCCGTTCCCTGTTGCCGGGTCGACCCGCAACAGGGCGCCGTTCAGCAGCACCGGCTCGCCCGCCGCCCGTCGCGGACTCTGCGATCGCAGCGCACCGCCCTCCGCGCTGGGAGGCGTCATGCTTCCGCCGACGCCCCCGGGAGGATCGCCGCACGGGTTTCTTGGCGTCGGAGTGCCGGTGAGCGCCCCACCGCCCTGCCCGTAGTCGGCGAAGTCGAAGCTTGCCCCGTCGCCGCCCGTCACATAGAGGGCGCCGTCCGCCCCGAAGAACAGGTCACCCGCCGAGTGGCTCGGGTACTGCTGGCACCAGCTGTTGATCAGGACCTGTTCGTTCGTCGCCGTGTTCCCGGAGATCGTGAGGCGGGACAGACGCGTGGAGATCACGCAGCCGTCACTGGTGGCGCCAGGAGGCGTCGGGCACGAGTCGTTCCACACCGGCGCTGTCCCGCCGATCGGTGCGTCGAACGCGTAGAGGATGTAGATGTACGGATTCGCCGGGAAGTTCGGGTCGAGCGCCAGGCCGAGGGGCCCACGGTCCCAGTAGTCGTCGACGAGCGTCTGGAACTGATAGACGGTCGTCGGCGTGGTGTCGGTGAGGCTGTCGAACTCCTTGAGCGTCCCGTTCTTCTCCATCACGAAGACGCGGCCGTCGGACGCGAAGCGCACGGCAACGGGGCGGTCGAGGCCGCTGAACACCGTCGTCTCCTGGAAGTTCGGTGCGAGTGCAGTCGTCTCGCCCGAGGCCGGCCCGAGGACCGTCAACCAGACGACCAGCACCGCAAGGGCGGCCAGGCCGCCCCTCAGCCAACCCGTCAAACCCTTCCCCCTGAACTCCTCCTCGAGAACACCCCTCGCCTCTTACCTTCTAGTCGAAGGCTTGCCGATTGGCAAGGATCTGACCGAACTTCACACCACGCCGTCCGGTCCGCACGCCGCTATCCTGGTCGGCCGAGGGAGGGACGAGAGTTGCTGAACATGGCGGGCGTCGAGAGCACCGGAACCATCGACGCCGACATGTGCGTGATCGGCGCGGGCGCGGCCGGGATCGCGATGGCACTGGAATTCGCGGGATCGTCGACCAGCGTCGTCCTGCTCGAGAGCGGTGGAGCCACCACGGAGCCTCACGGCCGCCCTCCGTATCAGGTGCTCCCCGGCCGGCACCTTGCTCTCGTCGAGGACGACACCAGACAGTGGTACTTCGGCGGGAACACGAACAACTGGGCCGGAAACTGCCGGCCGCTCGACGACGTCGACTTCACGCCACGGGACTGGGTGCCGTACAGCGGGTGGCCGATGTCAAGGAACGACCTGACGCCCTACTACGAGCGAGCCCAGTCGACGTCCGGTCTCGGCGACTACCGCTGGTACGACGTCGATGCCTGCCGCCCCCATCTGCAGCACCCGCCCTTCGACGGCGATCCCGGCACGCTCGCGACGCGCATGATGCAGGTCTGCCCGGTCCTGAGCTTCGCCGAGCTTCATCGCGACCGGCTCGAGGCCGCCGAAAACATCCGCGTCCTTTTGCACGCCACTGCTCTCCGGCTCGAGACCGACCCGGGCGGCGAGCGGGTTCGTGCCGTCGAGTTCGCGGATGCCGAGGGGCAGCGTGCGCGCGTCACGGCGAAGGTCTTCGTCCTTGCCGCAGGTGGTGTCGAGAACGCCCGGGTTCTGCTCAGCTCGAACGACGTTCGAGCCGAGGGCCTCGGAAACGCGAACGACCTCGTCGGCCGCTTCTTCATGGAGCACTGGCACTTCGTCATCCCCCTCGGCGACTGGCGGGCGAGCACCGACCTGGCGCTCTACGACTTCGATTCGCACGCCCCGGACGGATTGCAGGGCACCGGTTTCGAGACGGTGGGTGATGCCGCCGTCTGGGCGCAGCTCGTGCTCACCGAGGAGCTCCTGTACGAGCGGCGTCTCCCGGGTCTGAGCATGTGGTTCCTGAGGCTGCCCCAGTCGACACCTGGCATGGTCGCACTCGCGCGGATGGCGGCATCGCTGCGCGGACGTGCCATGCTCGACCCGCTCACGGACCTCCGGCTCGTGCTCACCGATCCCGGCGAAGTCCCGCGGCACGTGCTGCGGCGTCTCCGCGAGCGCGGCCGAGCCCGGTCCGAGGGATGGGTGCTGAACGCGCAGATCGAGCAGGAGCCCGATCCCGACAACCGCGTCCGGCTGTCGACTCGCACGGACGCGTTCGGAAGACTCGAGCCCGCACTCGACCTGAGCATCCGCCCGGAGGTCCGGCGGAGGCACCTCGAGTCGGTGAAGATCGCCGCTGCAGCACTCGGGCTCGACGGCGCGCGCACCTCGCGGCAGGTTGAGCTGCTGCTCGGCGCCGGGCGCTTCGGGTTCTACTTCCACCACATGGGCACGACGCGGATGGCCTCCGATCCCGCACGCGGCGTGGTCGACGAGAACTGCCGCGTCCACGGCGTCGACAACCTCTTCGTGGCGGGGAGCTCGGTCTTCCCGACCGGAGGGACCGCGGCACCGACCCTGACGATCGTGGCGCTCGCGCTACGCCTGGCCGATCACATTCGGCTGGGCAGCTGGTAGTCGGGCCAACCGGCGTCCCGCGCCGAGATGACCGCGGGCGACTCGAGCGGCCAGTCGATGCCGAACGACGGGTCGTTCCAGCGAAAGCCGCGGGCCGCCTCGGGCGCATAGGGAGCGGACATCTGGTAGAGCACCTCGGTGCCCGGAGCCAGCGTCTGGTAGCCGTGCGCGAAGCCGTCGGGCAGGTAGAAGGCGCGGCGGTTGTCGGCGGTGAGCTCGACGCCGACCCACCCGCGAAACGTCGGCGAGGCCGGCCGCAGGTCGACCCCGACGTCGTAGAGCGCGCCACGAATGCAACGGACGAGCTTGACCTCCGCGTGCGGAGGTTCCTGCCAGTGCATGCCGCGCAACGTCCCGGCCACGTTGTTGAACGCGATGCTCGACTGGCTGACCCGAACGTCGAGCCCGTGCTCGGCGAGCTCACGTTCGCACCAGACGCGAGCGAAGAGCCCGCGCTCGTCCGCGATGGGCTCGACCTCGATGACGTAGGCGCCGTCCAGCCGGGTCTCGGTGAAGATCATCGCGCCGCCCGCGTCCAGCGCAGCGAGTCGTCCACGAGCCCGTCGTCGAGCAGGCGGCGAATCTGCTTCAAGCGGGTATAGCGGCGCCCCTCGAACTCCGCTCCGGAGAGCCCGTTCTCGCGGTAGGCGCCGACGAGCTCGTGTGCACCCGCCCGGGCTGTCCATTCGGCTCGGTACGCCGGCAGAAGAGCCTCGTAACGGCCGAAGTCGACGCGATAGCTCCTGGGGTCGGCATACGACGCATCCGCGATCTCGATGTCGCAGTCGGGGAGCTCCTCGTGCACCAGCCCCGCCAGCTCGCGAACGCGATAGTTCTCGGTGGTGCCGCCGACATTCACGGCGACGCCGTGCACGGCCTCCCGCCGAGCATCGAGCACGCCGAGCGTTGCCCGTCCGATGTCACGGATGTGGACGATCGGCCGCCACGCGCTGCCGTCCGAGAGCAGGCGGATCCTGCCGGTGGTGAACGCCCAGCCGGCGAGGTTGTTGAGGACGATGTCGATGCGGAGACGCGGTGAGACACCGTAGGCCGTGGCGTTCCTGAGGCTGACCGGCGAGAACCTGTCGTCGGCGAGCCTGGCGAGACCGGCCTCGGCCGCCACCTTGGACTCGGCATAGGGGGTCAGCGGTCTGAGCGGGGCCGTCTCGTCGAGCAGGTCGTCGCCCGATGCGGCGCCGTACATGCTGCAGGACGACGCGAACACGAAGCGCTCCACCCCTGCCGCCTTCGCGCATTCGGCGAGGTGGAGCGTGCCGCGCAGGTTGATGTCGTACGTCAAGTCCGCGTTCAGGTCGCCGAGCGGGTCGTTGGACAGCGCCGCCAGGTGCACGATCGCCTCGAACCCCTCGAGATCGTCGGTGGTGACGTCGCGGATGTCCAGCCGGCGCTCCTCGAACGGCCGCTCGTCGACTCCGAAGTCGCAGCCGTCGTACAACAACGTTTCCACGCCGACGAACCCGTGC
>JACXTT010007946.1_pt1 | contig 14825 bp, 16 predicted proteins | sample 9270951 | NCBI WGS metagenome assembly JACXTT01 (sample SAMN15532306, study PRJNA645909) | rock metagenome | isolation source: weathered quartz diorite | place: Puerto Rico | collected 2017-06-21
GTCGGCAGCACGCGGTATTGCTTCATGAGGACATCGTGGATATCGGACGGCGTCAGATTGCGCGCGAGCATTTTCTGCGGATCGAGGTTGACCATGACCTGCATATCCTGGCCCCCGTAGGGATGCGGCAGGATGGCGCCGTTGACGGTGACGAGCAGCGGGCGGATGCGCATGTAGGCCAGGTTATAGAGCTCCGCGGGGGTCATGGTGTCGGAACTCACCTCCAGCATGGCCACCGGAATGGAGGAGGGCGCCAGACGCATGATCATGGGCGGCGAAATGTCCGGCGGCAGCGCTTTCACGACCGTCTGCGCAATGGCCGCGATATCCGCTTCGGCCCGCCCCACATCCACCTCGTCTTGGAGGAAGATATTGGTGATACTGCTGCCGTAGTAGGAGTGACTATGCATGTATTTGATGCCTTCCACGGTCGCGGTGACAAACCGCTCGAACAGGTAGGTGATGCGGCCTTCCACCTGTTGCGGCAGCAGGCCGGCATAGGTCCAGACCACGGAGGTGACGGGGATTAAGATGTTCGGAAAGACATCGGTCGGCATGTGCTGGATCGTCATGCCCCCGAACAGCACAATGAGGATCGACATCACCACGAAGGTATACGGCCGGCGCAAGGCGATCTCGACGATCTTATTCATAATATGCGTTGCCCCTCAGCATGTATGAACTGTAACGGTCTCATTGCAGCGTCGGCTTTCATGCTCCTTCACCTTCTCCATTTCTCTTCACGTGTGAACCTATCGCAAACAGACCGACCGGAGAACTCGTGAATTCCGAAGAAGACCCATGAAACATTACGAGGTCTGCGGACCGGAGAAAATCCATGCCGGGATGATTCATTGAGGAGATCGACACGGCCGGATCAACGGCATACCCACATTCCAATACTGTTGCGATTGGCCTGGAGCAGTGGATTGATTGACAGCCGGGCCGCGCCAGTCGCGTTGCCCTAGCATTCAAGGGCCGCAGGGGATCTACACGCTGTCGCTGTCGAGAAGCCTCTGCCTGGTACGCAGACACCGCTTCGACAGCACAGAATGAAGCCGCGGCGGAGATTACGTATAGACCAAGTCGTGAATAATCCGGGCTAGGAGATTCCAACGATCCCGTGGGTCAGGGCGTATTTGATCAAATCTGCAGTCGTGTGTAGTTTGAGCCGCATCAAGATCTGACTCTTATGAAACTCAATCGTTCGTGAAGAAACTTTCAAGAGATTCGCAATTTCCTTCGCCGTCCGGCCCTCAGCCAGGAGTTGCAGGACTTCCCGCTGACGCATGGTGAGGGTATGTGTCTCAGCAGATGTTTCCGAGGATTTTGAGAGAAAGACGTTCAGCATGTCTTTGGTAATTAACGGAGTAATGTAGGAATGTCCCGTCACAGCCGCGCGAATAGCTTGTTCCAATTCATCCACCGCTGAGCGTTTGAGCACATAGGCCGTTGCTCCCGCCTCAAAGGCGGACTGGATATATTCAGTGTCCGCGTGCATCGTGACGATGATAATTTTGGCGTTTGGGCAGATCTTTTTCAGTTGAGCCGCCGCATCGATACCGTTCAGCAACGGCATGGATATGTCGAGAATCACAATGTCGGGCTGAAGCTCCTTCGCGGCATGCAACAGCGCGCGCCCGTCTTCGACGGTGCCGACCAGTTCATACTGACTTTCGAGAATTCGACGAAATCCCTCTAAGACGAGGAGATGGTCATCGGCCAATAGAATGCGCAGTTTCGGCATGGCGCCCTCCGTGAATCAGCGGAATATCAACCCGGATATGGGTGCCGTGTCCTGGTGTCGATTGCACGTCGAACGCGCCCTTCGCTAAGCGTGCACGTTCCTTCATATTCAGCAATCCGAGGTGTCCGCCGGGTTTGTTTGGCTGTTCGATAGCAAATCCCACTCCATTGTCGCGAATGGACAGGGCCACCGCTTCTTCCTCGAAAATGATCTCCACTTCGACATGTGAGGCTTGAGCATGCTGAGCGACGTTGCTCAGACTTTCCTGCACGACCCGATAGATACAAATGGTGATTTCGTCCGGCAGCGCCGCTACGGGATCATTATGCACATAGTCACTCCGAATGCCCGTGCGCGAGGAAAAGTCCTCGACAAGGCGACGCACAGCCTTCACCAATCCCAAATCATCCAAGATGGATGGATGAAAGCGATAGGCCATTTGACGTACATCGTCGGAGACGGCGGTTAAGCGGTCGGACACCAGACGGATCCCATCCCGCATACAGCCGGGATCAGCCAACGACTCTTTCTCAATCCGCCGAAGATCCATTGTGAGCATTGCCAGCCGTTGATTGATATCGTCGTGCAAGTCACGAGAAACCCTGCGGCGCTCTTCCTCTTGCGCTGTCAGGAGCTGCCCGGCCAATGATCGCAACTCCTCTTGACTCTGTTGAAGCAACCGCTCCCTCGCGTGTAGCGCGGCCTCGCTTGCGCGCAGCGACCGTTCCGTCTCCGCACGATTCGCGATTTCGGTGGTCAACGTCTGATTGATGGTGGCCAGTTGTTGCGTCCGCGCTTGCACACGAGTTTCGAGTTCATCATGCGCGTGTTTGAGTTCATCCTCGGCTCTACGGCGATGCAGAAAGAACAGAAACGGCAACCAGATAGCCGTCAGGCTGAACAGACGATTGACGACGACCATCCAAAAGGGTATGCCAGTAATGGACGGGCCGAGAACAATGCCGGTCAAGTCGAGCACGGAACAGATTGCCGCAGCAATGAGCGGGTTTTTTTGGTATGGCAACAGTAAAAAGGAGAGGATGGCCAGTCCACCGTAGAGGACTCCCGTGCTGATGCCACGAGGAATATAGAGCTGATCAAGACAGAACAACACCAGGCCGAGGCCGATAATGATAGGCAGCAAGGCTGTGTTGGAGTCGCGAACCATGCAGTGATCCCTCACATCATCATGCGAAACCCTATCTCAAAGCTGAAACCTTCCTCCGAAGAATGACCTGTCGTCCGAAGCCCAACATGTCTTCATGATTTCCCGAGCAATGTGATGCTTGGTTTACCAATTTGTCCGACACGTAGCATCGACGCCAGTACACATCGGCTTCACCCGATACAGTTCTGCGCATATTCGGTGCCACGCGCGACGCCTCTCATCTCTCCAAGCCATGATCAACGCAGATGGATCTTACGTGTAGAATGAAAAGGTCGCCGAAAATGGCAAAGATGGACCTGATAAAGAGTGCGGCAATATTGCGTTTTCAAACAGAGCGCAACTCTCGGACGAATCACGGCATTTTCCCGGCTCCTCTCGATTGTTCACTTGAGAGTCTATCGCGCAGGAATACCAATAGGCATTGGTGAATTCCGAAGAAGACAAAGAACAATTACGACGTCAATCGAAGTGCAGCGTGGTCTCGCATGTCAGTAAGTCGTGCGCTTGCTGTGCGAGCACGCTGTGCGGATTGGCTCGGCCAAGTTTCTTACTTGCTGTAAATGGGAATTGCGGTCAGCCTCACACAGAAACGTATTATCTGATTGCGTGATCGCGTCGCTCGACAGTAAAACAGAAAATCCAAGACAGCTGCTACTTCCGCGACATGAATACTATCGACTCATTGAGTGGTTCGTTGTCTCACAGCACTGGAAACGACACACTTGTTGCGCTGAAAGTATGACGCCGACGTGGACTCTCAATGTCCTGTGCCGCGCACATCGATCACCATGCTGTCGATGGATGGAGTTTTTGACTTGATCCATTAAGTGAGAAAAGATGTGGAAGCGTCACAGGGCGGTAGAAGAGGACGATCTCGTAAAGGCGGCCAGTAAGCTTAACGCCTATTTGAAACTCACACGGTATTAACACCTGCCTATTCTGGCGAAGCTACTGTTTCCGTAACCGCTTGAAATTTGGTGCCCCCGATACGAATTGAACGTACGACTCGCGGTTTAGGAATCAGTGACAAGGGGGGTTGCTCAAGTCCTTGAAGATTTGGGCAATCCCTCCTTCCTTCAATCCCAGAGCGCATTTCAAGGTGCTTTGACTTCGTACCAGTTCACTTCAATTCAGTCCGTTTTGTCGCTCTCGTTAACACCCTATTAACACTGCCACACCTTGAACCGGCAGACCCCCCAGCCTAAAGGAAAGGAACCCCTTTTGGATTTGTAGCACCAGAACAAAAGGGATCGTGGCAGGCGAGTCGGAGTTTTCAACTGGCTCCAAGGGTTGTAGAACCAGCTTAGCAAGACAGTCATGTCACGCTGCAGCTTGATTTCTTTGTGGTTAGCGACCATCCTTTCGCGGGTTCAAAAAGAAATGCTTCTGAGCCTTCCTCTGTTCGATTTCAGCAGCCAATCATGCAGCATAGGAGGAACACCATGCATCCTTTACGCAAACTACGGGAATCAGGTAAACCTACACCTGCTCAGGTGGCCGAGCTGCTTGCCGAAAACGTCGTATTCAACAGCCCGATCCTGGTACGGCCGATCCAGGGACGTGAAGTCATCGCAGCGATTTTCGCTCAGTCGAGCGCTACGCGTGGGTCCGGTCCCTACACAGCCGAGTGTAAGCTTGATGAGCGCACGACCTTCATGCGCTGGGTGGGGACCATGGATGGCCACAAGTTCGAGAGCTTGGAGGTCATCGTGGATAACGAGCAGGGGCTAATTGTGGAGCGCACGATTGCCCTCCGGCCGTATCCGGCTCTGAAACTGTTTCGCGACGCCATGTATGCATCGCTCAAGGATAAGCTGCCACCTGATGTTTGGGACTACCCAGCTCCGTGAGCACGACGGCGTGCTGACAGGAGGACCCCATCTCGTGTGCAGGACTTGGTATGTCGATAAGCAAAGATCCAACGCTGAGGTTCGCTCCCGGAGCAGTAAGAAAGCTCGTCGGTGCCACTCACAAGGCTTAGTAGCTGAAGGTGGCTGATCGTAGAGTTACCGCACGTCGACCACACGAGATCAGAGGAATTGGCCCGCGCGTGATCGATTTGGGCCACCTACGCGGCAATGCGAGCCTAGTCTAGCTCACGTGAGTGCCTCCACCAATTCGTGTGCTGACTCGCTCACGTTCCATAACGATGCTGGTTGCATTGCAGATGGGGATGCGCTTGCACAGACACTCAAGTAACATGGCGTAAGATTGGATGCTGTGTGTATCAATGCTGCTATAACCTCGATTCACTCCTTCGGAAGGTGTTCAGGAAGAGCTGTGTTACAACACCTTCAACACCAACGTGAAGGGGCCATTTTTTCTGATCAAAGCACTAACCATGCTTCTTAATGCAGGCTGTGCCATCGTGCTGAACGGCTCAAACAATGCACACATCGGCATGGCGAATTCCAGTGTCTATACCGCGAGCAAACCCGCGCTGATATCATCACCCAGCGATCCGTCAACAATCCTCTTAGGCTTCCACAACAGTTTGGCTTGATGTAATCGACCATTCTCTCGTAGATCCAAAAAAGAAGTTCTCTTGAACTCCTTTCAACGAGTGCGTGTCGGTGCTCTGACAACCCCTCTATGGCAGCGTGTATGTCAGATTCGGCCAGGATGCATAGCCAATGGCTCGCGCTCGTTCCCCTTCCAGCTTTTCAAAGATAATCCTGCTGAACATCGGCGTGGTTCCCGAGATGCCGGTCCACCCGCCGGTCCCATGCGTAAACGTAAACTCACCTTCGCACTCATTCAACCCGCCGTCGCACTTCCACTGGCCATACCCCACGTCTTTTCCGCCATGCGCGAACACGGTGCAGAGGCCAAGTTGGCCTCTCTGGTTTTGCTTGGCGTTCATAGTCACACGAACCGAACACATGAGCTCCGCCGTATGAACGTGTTTTTTGTCGCTCTCGCCTTTGAAATGTCGAACGATCAAGGCACCTTTTACCGTGGCATGGATGACCTGCCCTTCATCAGGAAGGTCATGTATCTCGCCGGTCCCGACCCAACTCGTACTCACATCTCCAGCCTCAATAGTCTTGGCGGAAGCGAGAGAACTGGTTCCCGTCCATGCGCTCAAAACAATGACGGTCAAGAAGAAGTACACGGCTCTCATTTTGCCCTCCGTAAAAAGTAGTCACCAGAATGCTGCGCTCTCAACGGCGGAAGTATATTTAGAACAATCTGTAAGGACTAGCAAGGTGCTTATTCAAATAGGCTGGAGAGGTTAACTCATTACAATTACTGATGTCGTGCTGCCAGTGTTGGGCAATACGCCATGGCCGAATTGAATCGCGCAGGGCGGTATAATCGAATGGCGGATGGTGTTGAGCGGGTGACTGGCCGTCCGGCGATGAGCGTCCGGGCATTTGTGTCGCTTCGCGCCGGTGAGTTTGGTGGTTGTAGCTCTTAATGGTTTGCCTCGCTGTGCTTATTTTGTGCGCACATCCACCTCATACGATATCATTCTAGCTAACCATCGCTACGACTCTCTTCAAGCAAATTCCTACCGATCCGGCAGACTCTGCATCGGTTTAGGCACGGGGCCCATATTCGGTTTGCAGCACCAGGGACAAAAGGATGAGGGGCAATGACAGAGTGTAGTCTTGATCAGTCGGTAGCAAGAATGAAGTGGTCGGATGGATTAAGCTATCGCTCGCCCCTATGTATTCCCCCAGTACCACACGACTCACAAATCTGGCTACCATGATCCACCTATTCATACGGGTGTGACTGGTGGCCGCATTTTCCCACGGGAAGGGAGAGGGACCATGACAATTCGACAAACTTGTGCCGCTATCATGATGGCGAGTGGGATTCTCTTCAATACGGGGTGTTCGTTAATGATAGACCAACCCAAAGGGGATACGTTGTCTGCAAGCACCTTAAGAACTGAATCAAAAAGTCTCGCAGGCGTGTACACAGATATTGATTCGAACGCTTCCATCAAGCCCCATCCCCAAATAGTGGGAGAGGGAGGCAGGATCAATGGTCTCATTATTCTCAGTGCCCCGGCAGACATGCTCGATATTAAAACGGGCGCCGTGAAACACAAGGAGTCGACTGATAACACGCCGACAGTGAGGATGGGGGAAACAACGTTTAGCCCAGGCTCTGGCTCGAACAGCACAGGTTCATCGAGTAAAGGTACTGAAGCTGGCAACCATTAGGTTTGTGGTCGTTCGTTGAGAGTTCTGGGCGGTCGACGAGGGCGATAGAACGAATCAATTGCCCCACGGTCTAGAACAGCTGGCACTCTCTAGCAGAATCCCACTCACCACCTCTATCGGCACACCCTGCCACGGCATAGACAGGGGTCCCATATTGGCTTTGTGCCACTGAGACAAAAGAGCGTCCCATAGTACTCGCTTGACGGTGCTTTGGCTGTGCGGTCGCCAGCCGAGTACCATGCGGCATGGTTAGTCAAAAACCAGACACGACCTGTCCACAACTAAACGGGGCGGTATACCCAATCTGGACAGGTTTCATCACGGTGTCCATTTCACCCTCCTTCGCGTACGCGGCCAGTCCAAATCTTAAGTGGGGCACGACAAGCCCAATGCGAAGACATGTCAGCTTCTTACCGGTAGGGAGCCCAGGGACGCGGTAAGCGATTGATGCCGTCCAGTGCGGCGACTTTGTAACATTCTGCCAGAGTCGGGTAATTGAAGACCGTGTCGATGAAATAGTGGATTCGATCACGATGAGCCATGATGGCCTGACCGATGTGGATCAGCTCCGTAGCCCCTTCTCCGATGATATGGACGCCGAGCAATTCGTAGGTCTGCCGGTGAAACAAGAGCTTGAGCATGCCGGTTTCGTCGCCCATCAGCAGCCCACGGGCGATTTCTTTATAGCGAGCGATGCCCACCGCATAGGGAACCCCGGCCTGAGTGAGTTCTTCCTCGTTCCGTCCCACCATGGAGATTTGAGGAATGGAATAAATGCCGTAGGGCAATAATGAATTGTCGGTGCGATCCGAATATCCAAAGGCATGGCATGAGGCGTGTCGGCCTTGCTGCATGGAGGTCGAAGCCAGGGCCGGGAAGCCGATGACGTCGCCGGCTGCATAGATATGTGGAACTGCGGTCTGGAGATGTTCGTTTACGCTCAGGCGGCCCCGAGCATCCGGCTTTAGTCCTGCCGCTTCCAGCTTGAGACCCTTGGTCGAGCCTACGCGGCCGATTGCGTACATGAGCGTGGATGCGTGGATCGGTTGGGTATGTTGCAAACAGACATTGATCGAATTGTCGGGACGCCGCTTGATCTCGACTACTTCTTCTTCGTGATACAGGGTCACGCCGAATTCTTCCATCTGTCGCTGGAGCCTGTCGATGATCTCGGCATCGGCGAACTCCAAGAGCCGAGGACGTTTGTCGATGAGCGTGGTGGGAATTCCCAGCGCGGCAAGGATCGACGCGTACTCTGTGCCGATGACCCCGCCCCCGACGATCACGATGGAGGAGGGAAGGTGTTTGAGCGTCAAAAGTCCGTCCGTATCGATGACGGAAATATCGTCGAATGGGATCTCGGACGGGCGGCTTGGTTCCGTGCCGACGGCGATGACAATGAAATCTGCCGTATGTTCGCTCGGGCCGCTCGGGTGTTGGACGCGGAGACGGTGCGGATCGACAAAGCTGGCGGATCCGGAAATCATATCGATCCGGTTGCGGGCCATCTGATCGTGGATGACCTCGATCTCGTTTTTGATGACGTAATTGGCGTGGAGCGCGAGTTCCGCGATGGTAATCGTGTCCTTGGGTCGGTACGGGGTGCCATAGATGCTGCGCTGTGGAATTCCTGAAAAATAGAGCACGGCTTCGCGCAGGGCTTTACTCGGAATCGTGCCGGTGTTGATGCAGACGCCTCCGAGGACTTCCTTTTTCTCGATCAAGCCCACCTTCTTGCCGAGCTTGGCCGCCTGCACTGCGGCTTTTTGGCCGGCCGGTCCCGTGCCGATCACGAGTAAGTCATAGTGTGCCATAGTGCTCCGAAGAACTGAGGCTAAGGGTGAGGTTCAGGAAAACATGAAAGCTTCTGGTCCACGCATACCATTAATTTTTCACCTTAACCTGTTTCACCTTAACTTTCCGTCCCCAATCGACGGGCGGACCTGAAGACTGCTTCTATGTCCGGTAGGCAGTTGGGTGAGCTCAGGGGGTGATTTAGAGATAGCGAATGGTGTTCATTTGGCGACGGCCATAGGGCTCTGGTCAAAATGGGGGGACCTTCCAAGAAGAGGCCATGGCTTTCCCGAACTCTCCTCCGCGGTAGTCGGACAAGATGGTCACATTGGCGATCTTGGCTTCCTCGTCAGATCGCTTTCGGGCGAAGGGACATTGCCCGTACCCTTGGTATCCGCAATATTCACGAAGGATTAAGTCGTTCTGCCTCACCTTCACGTCGCGGAGCGCCGACTTGAACTCCCTTACCGGTGAGCGTCAGCGGCATCTACTGTCCCAACTATTGCTCATATCGCTAGGTCGCGCTGTCAACTTTCATTAGTGGTGAATCGTAGATCGCCCTCGCACGAAGACTCACCGAACAATTTCGGAGAGGGAGGTGCCAGGAACCATGTCCTAATTGCCGAACGGTATCCAGCCACATTCACCCGCGAGGGTCCTACCGTGCCTCACGAGAGACCTGACTTCCGCAAAAATGTAACATGTCCCAGCTCTTCCTTTCCCTGGTTCTTGCCTTAAGTATAGCCGAGAAACCGAGGTCGGCCCCGGACAGAAACCATTTTCACTAAGTCCCGTATGGAGAGCACGCCGACAATCTTGCCGTTCTCACTTACGGCTAAGTGACGCACACCCTGTTCGGCCATGACTTGACTGGCATCGCGAATCGTATGATTGACATCAATGCTCAGCAGAGGGGAGCTCATCACGTCGCGGACACGGGTCCTGCCTCCCTCCTGGTTGGAGGCGAGCCCTTTTCGGACCAGGTCGCTCTCGGTCACGACGCCGACGAGCTCGTCGGCCTCAATCGTCAGCAATGACCCGATGCGTCTGTCGCTCATTTGCACAGCGGCCGCAAAAATGGACTCCTCGCTGCCGATTGTAGCGGCCGAGGTCGCCATCAGGGCACCAAGCGGCCGGTACACCCCGTCGAGCTCAATGGCGGGGCCGCTCTCCGTCTCCACAAACGATCGCATCAAATCCCGTATTGAAATAACCCCGACGATCTCCCCCCCTCTACCACGCAGAGATGACGGACCTGGTCGCCTTCCATCATATGGCTGGCATCCAACATGGAGCATTCTGCCGCGATCGTCAACGGTGGACGGCTCATCACACGATCCACCATCGTGACCGCCGGATCCACTCCCTTCGCAAGGACTTTCCGCACCAGATCCGTCTCCGTCACTATCCCTATCGGTCCTCGTTTGGGATCGCCGGACTCCACCAACACGCAGCCGATATGCCGAGCACCCATCCGCTCGGCCGCCAGCACGGCCGTCGTCTCTTGTGGAACCAGTTCCAGGTAGCGATGCATAAAGTCCTTGACAGCTCCGCCTTTACACTCACTCATCGCAACTCCGTGTTCCTGTGAACAGATCGCTCTTTCGTGCACCCGATAGTCCGGAGAGCCTTCGCCCTGATGCTCTCGCAAGCACTATACATGATTGCGTCGGCACGCACACGATGTGGTGGCACTGTTGTCCAAAACAGCGTATGACGTTGGGTCATCCGAAGGTGTAGAGTGTCAGTGAATCCCCAAACTCACCTGAACCGGACCGAAGGAGACCCAACGTGAACGCATCATGCAGCCTGTTCAGCCAGATACTCAAGCTCACCCCGCGCACCGACTTCGAACGCATCGTCAAGGAGACCGCCCCGTGACCCCTGAACAACTCGACGACATCAAAAGGAAAGCTACACGTATTTCCGTGAATACTGGTAAGCGGTCTGAGGAATGTTTAGTGCTGGCCACATTGGAGTATGTGTGGGATGAGTATTGCCGATTGTGTGAGGAGAGCACGACCGCTAGCGCGGGCTTCTATGAGCTTGGAGAATGGCTTCAAAACCAGCGCAAGGAATCAAGATGGTAAAGTCTGCGTATGACGCGTCCGGCTCACAATTCGAACGCATGGTGTATACACTGGCCCACTAAATCGCTGTTAAGTGTATTTGTCTGCGGATTACGCGCAAAGCCATGGGCAATCCTAAAAGACAAACTACCCATTTAGATGCTCGTCCATCCCGCCTGCGTCCGTAGTAAGGCCCTGGGATGGGCGCTCATGATGTCGAACATGTCGGTCGCTAAGCACTCAGCCGAGGCATAGCAACCCAAGCCAACGAATGGCAGGTGTGCAAGGACGTTTGTCGCGAGACGCTCATAGCGCATAAAGGCCCGGCGATGTGCTTCGGACAGAAATTTCCCCGGACCGCCCGCCCCACGGACACTCGCATATCCAAGCTCGAAGGCCAAGACCGGTAAGGCGGCCATCTGAGCCAAAGAACCCTCTACATTGAAGGTGCCGTTGGAATACCAGTCTTGCGCGGTAGAAATCTGCAACTGCTTCGTGGCTTGCAGCACAGGTCCATTCAGCCCGAGATAGGCGAGTTTGTCGAGGGCCATGGGGATGGTCAATGGTGAGGGAAGCACCCAGACGCACAATTGATGGTCAGCGAGACCGGCCTTTCAAAGGAGGCGGTCACGTCCAGAAACTCTTGGGGCCGCCGATAAAACAAACAGAGATGTGATCCTAGCGGAATGTGATGGGTGCCTCGAATACCGCTGGCAGGCGTGAAGACCACCTCCCTCCATCATAGTCATAGTCCAATCTTCGCTTCTTCACCTGAGACGGGCGTACTAAGAGCCAGAGTCATAGCGTACCGTTCGAAAACATAACGGAATGGGATCTCTTGCAGAGAGTCGAAGAGAAAGGAGTGGTAGCGGCTGCCATACGGTCCCGCACTTTCCCACAAGGTGTCGGCGGTGGGCCTTTGAGTACCCGTCGGCAGGTTGTGCGTTGGCGTACAGCCTTGGAGCGTAGGCTTAAACAGAAAAAACTGTCAATAGGGAAGCGAACTAAAGAAAGGGCTATTTCGGGCTTTAACTATTTCACCACGATAGTCCTGCGTGCCATTTGACTGTATTCAGTCGATCGAGACAGCGGGAATTTTGCCATCAATGATCCGTCGGCCAAAGTCGATACAATGGGCGGTCGCTTCCTCCTTGGTCGCATACTCGTCAGTCGTATAGATATGCCGACTTTTCTCCTCGTTGTGAGAGGACCACAAAATGAAGAGGTTCAAGCCCCACTGGCCGGTATCCAGCTGTCGCGGTGCAGGTTGAATGGCGTATCCCTGGTAGGTCACGGTTTGTCTCATTTCCTCTTCGCTTTCTCTGTTGTGGGCACATGATTGCCAGTCTTGAATCAATCAAACTGCCTTCCAATTCTTGCCATGCTGTGGACCTAAGAGTCAGATTCAAGATCCTTCATCGTTTGAAAACATGCGAGCAGGAGCTACATTTGACTCGTGCCGCCTTGGATCGCCGTTGCTGTGAACAGATGGCCGCGAGGATTTCTACCATGTAACGTGTGAGCGATCGCTTGCGGCGATGCGGACCATACAGCCCACAGAAGGGACATCGGGCGATGATTCGCGATCGCATCAGTTACCTACTCGGACATCCGTTCCAGATGGCCGTAGGCGTTCACTTTGATGGAAACTACTTGCCACTAAGGTCGCTTGCATAGGCTGGATGAAGAAATAGAAGGTCCAGAACGACTAGAACCAGGAATTATTGAGGAGCTGTCATTCGATCAGCAGTGCTTGCTAGTGTCATGATATTAACACATCGACACAATCGGCGCACCCTCCCTAGGTGATGGGAATGGGTCTTCCATTCGGTTTGCAGCACCAGGTAAAAGGAGGAACCCATGATAGAGTTGGGAATCTATCTGGCCGGAGTGGGTAAATCGAAATCGATGAGGTGTTTTCCCCTGTCCACCGCAGCTGCCTCCGCCTCTTCGCGTGTCGCGAACAAGCCGTCAGGGTACGACGATATGTAGGCTGAATTCACCGGCGTGAACCGAAGGAACAAATAGACACATTCCCATCTTCCCGTCATGGTTTGGCGAACCATTAGGGAGATCGTGCGTCCCTTATATTCGTGTGTGGCTGAGGGATGGGGTGGATCATAGCTCATGAATAGATGATCGATCCTCAGCTTCCAGTTGTGTGCTGATATCTCCCTGATTTTGCACCATGTGTTCTGGGCAGGTGAACCTTACTGCGTCGAACCTTCCTGGCACAGGGTGAAGAGCCGCTCCAACGCCCGTTCCCTGGCGCGTCGTTCGATTGATGCCGCCATGTCGAAGAATGAACTTTCTTGCTCGACATTTAACATCAGTCGGATGCTCGTACTGACCGTGAGCAACGTCTGGTCGAACATTTCCAACTTCTTCAGGAACGCCATTTCCAGTCTCAGATCATCGGGAAAGGCTTCCATGTGGTGCCGAAACCTGGACAAGGCCCGCTCTTTGGAGGCCAGTAATTGTAGGAGTTTGTTCTGCCATAACGCTAAACGAACTGCTTGCGCGGCTTGCCTTGGATCAATGGGTTTGACAATGAGATCGAACGCCTCGCGTTGCAGCATCCGCTGGGCCGACCAGCGGTCCTGCTTCCCAGCCGTGATGAGCAGGGGCGCGGTGATTTGATGAGGCCGTTTGAACTTCAGGAAGCGAAACGCCTGAAGGAGCACAGGACTCATGGCAATCGTACTGTACGAAGCCAGTTCACTCTTCCGACTCAATTCCTCCGCCGAGGTGCATGTCTCAATGGCCAAGCCGGGAATTCGGTCTGACAAGATACGCGGGAGGATGTGAAGGGTATGAGGATCAGTTTCAGCGATAAGAACAGGTCGAGAAAGCATTAGTTCCTCATCGGGCCAACCTGGGTATCACTACAGCATGCGGTATTCAAACACACATCCGAGTGTAAATGTCGGTTCCCAATTGTTAGGCAGAGCAAACAAAATGCCATTATCAAGGAATCCGATGGTGCATTTGAACACATGGAACCAAAAGGCCATCGAATAGGCGTAACAATTATTTTTGATTGGGTAGGTGCTCTGTCTTAAAACCGTTGGATTGTGTCCTGACCTGTGCTGCGCGGATACGACACACGCAAGCTGTGCGTCATCGCTCATTTCGAAGCAGCTCGCTCACTTTCATATATGCGCGCGTTGAGTCTCTCGACTTCGTTCTTGAAAACTAGGTCATTCCCTAGTTGGGGCCTTCACAGGGGAGAGTACGTTCAGCACTATTCATTACTCACTCGCTGGTGTCTCACGAACGTGCGACCGTACTTCACAACATGAGCCACTGCCAGCATGTGACTGAGAGATTATCTGATGGCTAATACCGTGAAAGGGTTCTTCCGCACTCACAAGGACGCGGAACTGGCGAAAGGCGACATCGCCACCCTCAAGAAGATTCCGACTCTCGAAATCCAGGTGTATGAGCAAGCCGGTTTTCACCCAACCACCCATACCGACATGTCTACGCATGGGTTCTTCGCGAGCCTCAAGCACTTACTTGGAATTGATCCATCGAGTCACACACTGGGCCCGGAAGGCGTTCGGCGTGGCGGGCCGGTGCTCGATGTCAAAGTCGATGATTCGCACGTTGATGCCGTTGCCGATGTGTTGGAGCAATATGGAGCGGAGGAGATCTCCATTTTCACGTCAGCAGAGGAATGAAGCAGGAACCGTACGAGACCTGCAGAATGAATCCACTGCTGATCACCATTCACCGAGGGGAGAACCAGAGTCTTAACCAGGTATCCACGGAATCTGGACTCGCTCAGAGCGACCCTCATGTCATTACTCGAAGCTACAGTCTGTTCCGATTCCTTGCCTCCCTCGGGAGACAAGACTCAGACGATC
>JACXTT010007947.1_pt1 | contig 14823 bp, 15 predicted proteins | sample 9270951 | NCBI WGS metagenome assembly JACXTT01 (sample SAMN15532306, study PRJNA645909) | rock metagenome | isolation source: weathered quartz diorite | place: Puerto Rico | collected 2017-06-21
GGGACCGACGGGGGATCGGGGCTGGCGCCCAGGACCCGCTCCTTCGCCCGCACCAGGAGCTTCGGCAGCATCATCCACTGGAACAGGTAGCGCGTGCGGTCGATGCGCAACCCCGCCCGCTCGGCGGTGCGAGCGAAGGTCCGACGCGTGTAGCGGACGACGTGGCGGTTCAGCTCGTCGTGCGCCGTCCAGAGCGCGGGGAAGGCCGGCACTGTGATCAGGACGAGGCCGGCAGGCGCGAGCAACTCGACCGCCCGGCGCACGCCCGCGACGTCGTCGTCGAAGTGCTCGACGACGTCGAGCATCACGACCAGGCCGAATCGGAGATCGGGCTGGAAGCTGTCGTCGAACGGTCCGACGTGGATCGGTCCCCGGCGACGACCGAGCTCGGTGACGAGGCCGGCATCCATCTCGACGCCCTGCGGCCGACCGAACTCGCGCAGGCGCTCGAAGAAGAGACCGTCGCCGCATCCGACGTCGAGAATGCAGCCGAATCCCGCCGGCGGAGCGAGTCGGCGCAGCCAGCGGACGACGATCTCCTCGCGCGACCGCCACCACCAGTGGCGCGTGTAGAGGTCGCGATAGGCGGCGGCGTACTCGGGGCGCAACTACCTGGCCCGGATCACCCGATCGACGAGATAGAGGGGACGACCCTTGACCTCCTCGTAGACCCGTCCGAGGTATTCGCCGATCACCCCGAGGAACAGCAGCTGGACGCCGGAGAGAAACACGATCGCGATGATGAGCGCCGTGAAGCCTCGCGGCGACTGGCTGAGGACCAGCTTCGCGTAGACCGAGTAGGCCGCGAACCCGACGCCGGCCGTGATCGCGACCAGGCCGACGACGGTGGCGGCACGGAGCGGGACGACCGAGAAGGCGAACATGCCGTCGAAGGCGAGCCGCAGGAGCTTCACGCCACCGTATTTCGATACGCCCGCGCGACGCTCGTCGCGTTCGACCGGGATGCCGATCTGCCTGAACCCCACCCAGGTGCGGAGCCCGCGCAGATAGCGTTGCCGCTCGGGTGCCTGCCGGACCGCGTCGACCACCCGGCGCGAGAGGAAGGCGAAGTCGCCCGCGTCGAGCGGGAGGCGCGTGTCGGAGAGCACCGCGATCAGCCGGTAGGCCACGAAGTAGCAGGCGCGCAGGAGCGCGCCCTCCTTGCGATTCACGCGGCGGGCGTACACCACGTCGTACCCCTTCGCGTGCTCCGCCAGGAAGCGGTGGATCGTGTCGGGCGGATCCTGCAGGTCGCCGTCCATGACGACGACGCCGTCTCCGCTGGCGTGGTCCAGTCCGGCGGAGATCGCCGCCTGATGTCCGAAGTTGCGCGACAGCGACACGACGACGAGCGTTGGGTCGTCGGCCGCCGCCGTCTCGAGTAGACGGAGCGTCCGGTCGCTGCTCCCGTCGTCCACCAGCACGACCTCGTGCGGACCTCCGGGCACGCCGGAGAGGCAGCGCCGGACGTGGGAGAGCAGCTCGGGAAGGACGGCTTCTTCGTTGTAGAGCGGAATCACCAGCGACAGGCGTCCCCGCTCGCTCATCGCGCCGCTGTGCCACGAAAGTGCACGAGATTCCAGAGCGTGACGCCGAAGAGGCCGACGGTGAACGTGTCGATGCTCACCGGGCGAAACGCCTCGCCGAGCAGCAGCCGCCATTCCGCGAGCGGGCGGGCGAAGTGACCACGGTCGAGACGGCTGAACAGGCGGGCAGGGCCCGGACGCTCCGGCACGAGAAGGTCGATCACGTGGATGTGGCCGCCGTCGCTGAGCGCGGGACGTAGCCGGTGGAGCACGTCGCGCGCCTGCGCGTCGTTCAGGTGATGAAAGAAGCTGTTCACGAGGACGAGGTCGTAGCCGAACGGAAACCGGTGGGTGGTGAGATCCGCGACCTCGAAGGTCCGCCCGTAGCGCCGCCGGGCGTAGTCGACGTAGCGCGGATTGATGTCGAGGCCGAGGTAGTCCTTGCCCTGGAAGTAGCGCGTGTTCGTGCCGGGTCCGCAGGCCACGTCGAGGACCCGGTGCGCGCCACGGAAGTCGGCCGAGCGCAGCACCGGCCGGAGCTTCTGCTCGACGAACAGGAGCTGTGTCAGGCGGTACGCCAGGGTGTTCTCGAAGACGCGAGCGATGACGCCGTCCACCCTCACGGCGATAACGCTATCCGTCGGAGCGCACGGGCTGCAAACGGGATTCGAGTCCGCACCGGGACTGGTGGTGCTGTGCGCCGCTTCGAGGTCGTGCCGCGGAGTGCGTCGGGAAGGACGGTTGTGATATCAGTGGACGGCGTACCGGACGCGGGGATGCGAAGTGTCGGTAATTCGGCACTTCAGGCGAAGGGGGAGGATCGTGGTCGTGGTGACGGATGCCGCGTGACCCGGAGCGACCCAAATCGGGCGTGCTCGGATGAGGCTGGAGGTCCGCGAATTCATTGCGGCCAACGTCGAGCAGCCCGACCCCGGGGCACTCACCATCGCCGCGGCGGTCGTGATCTTCTCCTGCTTCGTCGTGACGATTCCACTCAGCGAAAGCGTCCGGCGCGCCGCCATCGAGCGATTCCAGCTCGTGCGCTGGCCGCTGGCGGCGTGGATGCTCTTTCAGCCGGTACCTGCGATGTACAACTTCGAGAACCGATGGGAGGTGGTGAGGCCCGAGGCAGGCCCCTGCCCTGAAGACAGCAGCGGCTTCATCAACCATCATGTTTACAATCGGATCGCTCTTTTCACCTGGCGCTTGCAATTCCGGCAGTGTCAGCTGCCGGCGCGTGTGACGTTGCGGACCACCTACCGCGGCACCACCCTGCAGACGTCCTACCTCGTCGACGCATCCCGGGACGACGACGGGTTGACGGTCCTGCCGATGGACGGGTCGTGATCGCCGACGGCGCAGCAGCCGTCACACGCGCATTCCGTATCGTCGCCGCATCGATCTGCGCGGTGAGGATCATGCTCATCAGGCAATACATCCTCATCGCCGCGGTCGCCGCTGCGGTTCCGCTGCACGATCACTTCTTTCCGGCGATTCTGCGACACCCGGCCGTCCTCGCCGGCGCGTTCTTCGCACCCCTCTGGTTCGAGGTGCTCGTCCTGCTGCGCCCGACGATCCGGCGCGCCAAGTGTCACGCGGTCGCGGTGACGCTGTCGGCCGCCGTACTCCTCGTCCACCAGGCGAGCTACTTCTTCGCGACCTGGGTCGTGATCTTCTGGGCCGGGCTCTTCCTCGTCTGGCTCGCGTGGAAGGGCGAGGCGGATCCCGACGGTGCGTGTCGCATGGGACCGTTCCTCGCGCAGCTGCTCATCGCCTTCTGGTTCCTCGGGGGAGCCGTCGGGAAGTGGACGGCAGGCTACTGGGCCGGCGAGCCCCTCTACGAGATGTTCTTCGCCCATCACCCCTACCGCCTGTACGCGCTGCTCCGTGGATGGCTCGATGCGGAGTCTCTTCGCGCCGCGGCGACGTGGTTCAGCCGGGCGGTGGTGGTGGTCGAGACGGCCATGGCGGGCGTCGTGGTGCTGCCCGCGCCGCTGGCGTCGACCCTGACGATCGCGGTGGCGCTCGGGATGTGGCTGTCCCTCGGGGACATCTACGACATCGCGTGGCCCATGATCGGAACCGCGCTGGCCGGACGCATGCTCGCGAGCGGACGGTCCCCATGACGGGCCGATGAACGAGATGCGACCCGAGGCGACGCGGGCGGGTTCCGGGACGTCGGTCACCGCGGGTGGTGTACCGGGCACGCGCAGAATCGCGACGGGTCTGTTGAGGATGTCACCCCTCATCCTCACGGCGATGTCGCAGAGCATCTGGCTGGCCGCCCTCGCGCAATCACCCAAGCCGCTCGTCACCGCGCATCTCGACTGGTACACGTTCTTCGATGCGGGTCGGAAATTCGTGCGAGGTGAGATCGCCTCGATCTATCCGCACGCCTTCACGACGTACTTCTGGGTATACCCTCCGTATTGCATCTACCTGACTGCACCCCTCGGGGTGCTGACCGAACCGTGGGCCTACGTGCTCTGTGCGGTCGCCCAGGCCGTCGCGATCGTTGCGGCACTCCTCTTGATTCGTGCCGTCCTGCCGGCACCCTCCAGCACCCATGTCGGTGCGTTCGCCGTCGTGCTTGCGAGCATGCCGTTCAACATGGTCGTGATCCTCGGCCAGCCCACGGGGATATTCGTCCTGGCACTCGCGGCCGCCCTGTGGACGTTCAGCAAGGGGTATCCGCTGATGGCCGGCCTCTCCCTCTCGTTTCTGGCGACCAAGCCCCCTCTCGCCATCGGTCTCGCGTTCTTCTTCCTGGTGGCGCGCCAATGGCGAGTGCTGGCCGGGCTCGGGATCGGATTCGCGGTGTTGCTGGCGAGTTCCGTCCCGCTGGGTCTCGAACGCTGGAGCGAGTACCGGTCGACGACGCAACGTTATCTCGACCTCGTCCAGACGGATCTGCCGATGTGGAAGCAGGTCACCATGTACGCCTTCTGGCGAACCCTCCCCGGGCTCGCTCGGCTTTCCGAGCGCGAACGCTTCGTCCTGTGGTTTGGCAGCATCACGCCCCTGCTCGTTGCAGCCTGTGCCGCCTGGGATCGCGCTCGACGGATGAGCGCACCGCCGTGGCCGCGATTGTTCGGGCTCGGCGTCCTCGTTACGATCGCGGCGAACTACTACGTGTTCTACTACGACTCGCTTCTGCTGCTGTTCCCGGGCCTCGCCTGGTACTTGCAGTCGGATCGCTACCGGTCACGGACCTGCCATCGGCTCGTCGGGATCACGATCCTGAGCGTCTTCGTCATCGGGTACGTCTCGGTGTATCTCGTGCAGGGCGGCGTCGCATGGACGGGTCCGGTACTCGCATTCTGGCTGCTGGCTGAGGCGTGGGACCTCTTCGGCCTATCTCCGGGAGACGTGACCATTGCGCCCAATCGGGAGGCGGGCGGTCGCGGGGGCCACGCCGCCCTGCGTCCGCACACCGTGGCGCTGGGTACGCCGGCGTCCTAGACGCCGTCCTCGTCGTCTCGCGTTCCCGGCTCTCGCGCCCGGCAGACGCGCCCCGCTGAAGAGAAGCGTCCGGCCGGTTGTGCGAGCGGCGCGGATACGAGTACATTCCCGCCATGCGCGTCGGCATGGCCACCGTCTTCCAGAACCCGCTCGATCGTCGGAGCGACCACGAGGTCTACACGAACGAACTCCGCCTGACGGATCTCGCCGAGCCCCTCGGCTTCGACTCCGTCTGGGGGGTCGAGCACCACTTCACCGACTACACCATGTGCCCCGACGTCCTGCAGTTCCTCACCTGGGTCGCCGCGCGCACCCGCCGCGTCGCCGTCGGTTCGATGGTGGTGGTGCTGCCCTGGCACGATCCTCTCCGGGTCGCCGAGCAGGTCGCGGTGCTCGACCACATGTGCGGCGGGCGGCTCATCCTCGGCCTCGGACGTGGCCTCGGACGGGTGGAGTTCAACGGCTTTCGCGTCCCGATGGAGGAATCGCGCGGGCGCTTCGTCGAGAGCGCCGAGATGATCCTCCGCGGGCTCGAGACCGGAGTCTGTGAGTACCACGGCACGCTGGTGAAGCAGCCGCCGACGCGGCTCCGCCCGGCGCCGTTCAAGTCGTTCCGCGGCCGGACGTATGCCGCCGCGGTCTCTCCGGAATCGGTCGAGATCATGGCGCGGCTCGGCGTCGGCATCCTGATCATCCCGCAGAAGCCGTGGGACGTCGTCACCGCCGAGCTCGCCGCGTACCGCACGGCTTACCGCGCCGTGAACGGCAGCGAGGCGCCTCCGACCGTCTGTGCGGGGTGGACGTTCTGCGACGAGGACCCGGCCCGCGCGCGCGAGATGGCGGTGCGCTGGATCGGCGGCTACTGGGACAGCGTGCTCCGGCACTACGAGCTGACGAGCGACCACCTGAAGCACACGAAGGGCTACGAGTACTACGGCCGCATGGCCGAGATCGCGCGCGACAAGGGTGGCGCGGACGCCCTAACGGAGTTCTTCCTGGGACTCCAGGTCTGGGGCACGCCCGAGCAGTGCCTGGCGAGGATCCTCGACATCCGCTCGCGGGTCGGCTGCGACACGTTCGTCGGAGTGTTCAGCTACGCGGGCATGCCGTACGAGGAGGCCGAGCGGAACGTGCGGCTCTTCGCGCGCGAGGTCACGCCCGCGCTCCAGGCGCTCGACGACGACACGCGCGCCGCGGCCCGAGCCTGAGCTACGCCGCCGGCGGCACGCCGAGCAGTGCCGCGGTGTCGGCACAGCTCGCGACCGGCCGCCCGACCTCGCGCACCAGCGCGGCGGCTTCGCGCACCAGCTCCTCGTTCGTCGGGGTGCGCGGGCCTGCGTGATCCTCGAGCCCGACCCGGAGGTGTCCACCGCGCTCGAGCGCGAGGCGCGCGAGCCCCGAGGCGACCACGTCCCCGCCGACCAGCGCGACCGACCAGGCGAGCCCGGAGCCGTCGAGCATTTCGAGGTAGGCTTCGAGGGCCGCCCGGGTCGGAGGCAGGCCGAAGGTCGCCGCCGGCCGCCCGAAGTAGTCGTGGTCGCCGCCGAAGTAGAGCTTGACGAGAACGCCCGCCGGCAGGCGCCCCTCGCGTTGGAGTGCCAGCGCGGCGCGCAGGAACCCGGGCTCGAAGATCGAGACGCTCGGCGCGAGTCGATGCCGGGCGCAGAGCCCGACCTCGTGCTCGATGTCGCTCGCCGAGTTGACGTAGACGATGTCGCCGAGGTTGACCGAACCCGGATCGACGAGCCCGACGCGCAGCGCGCCCGCCTCGGCGAGGATCGGAACGTGGGCGTAGCGCTCCTCGATCGTCGCCCCGAAGCCGACCGTCGGATAGAGGAGCACGTCGGGCCGGACGCGGAGGACGGGACGCCACGCCTCGAGGTAGAGCTCGGCGGCACGCGCCGCATCGACCGCCATCTCGGCGTTGTGGTTGTGAACGATCGCGGCGCCGGCCTCGAGGCAGCGAAGCGCGTCGGCGGCGATCTCCTCGGGCGCGCGCGGAACGTGCGGGTTCCGATCGGGCATCGTCACCCCGTTCAACGCGGCCTCGATGATCGTCGCTGTCGAGATGCGTCCTCTTAGCGCGCCGGGGGCGGCCGCGAAAGTCTGGCCGCGGCGCGCGGTCCTGTGCTCTAAAGGCCCTCCATGGACGTCACCGTCGCCGATCGCCTGCTCACCACGACCCGTTCGGTCCGCAGACGCCTCGATCTCCGCCGGCCGGTGCCGCCGGAGCTGATCGAGCGCTGCATCGACGTCGCCCTCCAGGCGCCGACCGGCTCCAACGCGCAGGGCTGGCACTTCGTGGTCGTGACCGATGCCGAGAAGCGGGCGGGGCTCGCGCGCCTGTACAAGCGCGGCTTCGACCTCTACACGAGCGGACAGCTGGCCGGCCGCCCCGAGTATCCCACCCACGACCCGCGCGCGGCGCAGCTACCTCGCGTCCTCGCCTCGGCGACCTACCTCGCCGAGCACCTGCACGAGGTGCCCGTCCACGTTCTGCCCTGCATCGAGGGGCGGGTGGAGCAGGCGGGTCCGCTCGCTCAGGCCTCTTTCTACGGCTCGATCCTGCCCGCCGCGTGGTCGTTCATGCTCGCCGCGCGCGCCCGCGGCCTCGGTTCGGCGTGGACGACCCTCCACATCATGTTCGAGCAGGAGGCGGCCGCGCTCCTCGGCATCCCGCCGAGCGTGACGCAGGCGGCGCTGCTTCCGGTCGCGTACTACACGGGCGGAGACTTCAAGCCCGCGAAGCGGCTACCGTCGCGTCAGCAGACGCACTGGAACAGTTGGGGCGCACGGCGCGGCGCCTGAGGGCGCCGATCAATCCGCGAGCGCGTGCACCCGGGGCCGCCGCCCGCGCCACGGCCGTGCCTCCTCGAGCTGGGCGGCGACGCGGATCAGCAGGTCCTCGCGTCCGTAGGCCGCGACGAGCTGTACCCCGATCGGGAGCCCCGCCTCGCTCCAGTGGAGCGGGAGCGAGATCGCGGGCTGGCCGGTCACGTTGAACGGGAGCGTGAAGGCGACGAAGGCGCCGCCGCGCGCGAAGCCGCGCATCGGCTCGTCGGGAGTGGCGTCGAAGTCGCCCAGGCGGGGTGGAGGCTCGAGCAGCGTCGGCGTCACGAGGAGGTCGAAGCCGTCGGCCCACCACGACGCCATGTGGCGGCTGTAGGCCTGGAGGTACTCGACCGCCCGGATGTACCCGACGGCGGTAACCGCCCGGCCCATCTCGGCCAGACCCCACACCATCGGCTCGACGTCGTGCTCGCCGATCGTGTGGCCCGTACGCTCGCTCCAATAGGCGAGGTCACGCGCCGTCCATGCCGCGACGACCGTGGACGCTGCCTGCGCACACTCCGGATCGTCGAGCGCTCCCGGCGACGACTCCTCGACGTGGTGACCGAGGGTCTCGAGCAGACGGGCCGCACCGCGCGCGGCCGCGACGCACTCGGGATCGATCGGGAACAGGCCGCCCGGGGCTCCGACCCGGAAGCCGACGCGGAGCCGCCCGGACGCGGCGCCGACCTCGTCGCGGAAGGGGCGGGCGGGGGGCGGTGCGGTGTACGGGTCGCCCGGCATGTAGCCCGCGACCGCGTCGAGGATGGCGGCGGTGTCGCGGACCGAGCGCGTGACGGCGTGCTCGGTCGACAGGCCGGCCCAGCTCTCCCCGAGGTCGGGTCCGAGAGACGTCCGCCCGCGCGACGGCTTGAGACCGACCAGCCCGCACTCGCTCGCCGGGATGCGGATCGACCCGCCGCCGTCGTTCGCATGGGCGGCGGGGACCATGCCCGAGGCGACCGCGGCGGCGGACCCGCCGCTCGATCCGCCCGGCGAGCGGTTCGTGTCCCAAGGATTCCGCGTTGGGCCGTACGCGAGCGGCTCGGTCGTCGGCACGGGGCCGAGCTCGGGGGTGTTCGTCTTGCCGAGGAAGACGAAGCCGGCGGCGCGAAAACGCGCGGCGAGGTAGGTATCATGCGGCTCCACCCAGCGGAGCTCGCGGAGTAGGCGCATGCCGGCGTGGTACGGATCGCCGGCGGAGTGGCAGATCAGGTCCTTCAAGAGGAACGGAACGCCGCGGAACGGGCCGTCGGGGAGGTCGCGGGCCGCCGCCTGCACGCGCGCACGCTCGAAGAGCGGCGTGATGACGGCGTTCAGCCGCGGGTTCACCTTCTCGATGCGGGCGATGGCCGCGTCCACCAGCTCGCGCGGCGTCGCCTTCCGCTCGCGGACCAGGGCGGCCTGCGCGGTGGCGTCGAGAAGGGCCAGCTCCGGGGACGGATCGGAAGCGCTCGTCATCGGTCGCGCGAGGCTATGCCAGCGCCGGCGACGCGTTGACAAGCCCCCCGACGGGAGCCTAGAACGCCCGCTTTGGCGGAGGATCGGCGCACGCCGGACGGGATCGTGGCCCGCCAGCGGGAGCTCGACGCGCAGGTCGAGGAACTCACGCGGCAGATCGCGGACCTGGTGAACTCCGCCGGAGTCGAGACGAGGCAGCACCTGCGCGAATACGCGGTCGACCTGCTGAAGGAGGAGACGGAGCGAGACGACGCCGCACCCGCCACGTCGAGCGAGACCAGGTCGACGGCGAACTTCAGCCCGCTCGCCTTCGCGATCCTGATCGGCCTCGTCGCGCTTCCGCTGGTTTTGCTGTTTCCGCCGCTCGGTCTCGGGCTTCTCGGTGTGGCGATCGTGATGGGGATATGGGGGCTCATCGATACCTTCCTCGTGCGCCGCTGAATCGTCCGCCCGCCGTTTCGTGACAGCCCGCCTAATGCGTCGTCTGAGCGTTTTTCATTTGGCCCGGGTCGTGCGCGGGTGCAGGCTCGCGGGGGGAACCTGAGCGATGGCGAAGGCCGAGGCGCAGAAGGAAGATCCGGCCGCGCTCGCCGCGCGCCGCCAGGTCGAGCAGCAGCGCGAGCGGGAGAAGCGCGCGCGCGAGCGTGCCGCGCTCGGTGGCCTGTGGTCGCGCCGGGACGTGTTCGGACGCTTCGCGTGGGGCATCTTCGCCGCCTTCTCGGGCGTCTCGCTCCTCGCCGCCGTGCGCTCGGCCTTCCCGCGCGTCCTCTTCCAGCCTCCGTCCACCTTCAAGGCCGGCCTCCCCTCCGACTTCACGGTCGGCGAGGTGAGCGAGAAGTTCAAGAAGGACCAGCGCGTCTGGATCATCCGCAACGAGGAGGGCATCTACGCGCTGTTCGCCAAGTGCACCCACCTCGGGTGCACGCCGCGCTGGCTCACGGCGGAGAACAAGTTCAAGTGCCCCTGCCACGGCAGCGGCTTCTACAAGACCGGCGTCAACTTCGAGGGCCCGGCGCCGCGGCCGCTCGAGCGGCTGCGCATCACGAAGGCCGAGGACGGACAGATCGTCATCGACAAGGCGGTCAAGTATCTCTACGAGAAGGGCGAGTGGTCGAAGCCCGGCTCCTTCCTGAAGGTGTAGCGCATGTCCAAGTGGGAAGAGGTGAAGCGGCAGATCACCGAGTCGCAGGTCTGGAGCTCGATCTTCCGCCACGGCTACGACGACACGCCCCGGAACCGCATCCTCATGGTCTCCGGGAACGTCTGGCTCCACCTCCATCCCTCGAAGGTGCGCCGGCACGCGACGCGGCTCCGCTTCACCTGGTGCATGGGCGGCATCACGTTCCTCATGTTCCTCGTGACCGTCGTCACCGGCATCTACCTGATGTTCTACTACCGGCCGACGGCGGAGTACGCCTACGCCGACATGAAGTACCTCGAGTTCGACATGCCGTTCGGGATGCTGATGCGGAACATGCACCGCTGGGCGGCGCACGGCATGGTGATCGCCGTCTGGCTGCACATGTTCCGGGTGTTCCTCACCGGCTCGTACAAACCCCCGCGCGAGTTCAACTGGGTGGTGGGTGTCCTTCTGCTCGTCCTGACGCTGCTCCTCTCGTTCACGGGCTACCTGCTGCCGTGGGACCAGCTCTCGATCTGGGCGGTGACCGTGGGCTCGAACATGGGCCGGGCGACCCCGATCCTCGGCCACGAGGGTCCCGGCCACGAGCTCATCCCCGGCCTCAACAACGTGTACGACGCACGCGCCTTTCTCTTCGGCGGCGGCGAGATCGGCCCCCACACGCTGCTCCGCTTCTACATCCTCCACTGCATCTTCATCCCGCTGGTCGCGAGCCTGCTCATGGCGGTCCACTTCTGGCGCATCCGGCGGGACGGGTTCTCGGGACCCGCGCTCTGAATGCAGGCGCTGGTTGCCACCGCCCTGCTTGTCGTCTCCGGGCTATTCGGATTCTTGGCCGTGCGCGGAGTTGGGACGGCCGAGTTGTGGGGGGCGCTGGCGACGATCGCGATCATCGCGGACACCTTCGTCTTGGTGCGCGCGCGTGTGCTTACCATCCCGTTCTTCTTCGTGTTCGTCATCATCCTGCTCTTCTGGTCGGCGCGACGGTCGGCCGAGCGGCAGGACGCGGAACAGGAGTGACGACGCATGGCCACGCCTGAGACGAAGCCCGCGCTGCGACCCGTCGCCGGCAAACGTGTCGAGGTGCCGATCAAGAAGGCCGCCGGTCCCGGCGACGACAAGGTCCATACCTGGCCCCATCTGGTGCGCAACGAGTTCCTGATCTCGATCGGCATCATTCTCCTCCTCCTCGTCTGGTCGCTGCTGGTCGACGCGCCGCTGGAGGAGCCCGCGAACCCGACCCGCACCCCGAACCCCTCGAAGGCGCCGTGGTACTTCCTCGGGCTCCAGGAGATGCTCGTCTTCTTCGACCCGTGGCACGCCGGCGTGGTCCTGCCGACGTTCATCATCCTCGGGCTGATGGTGATCCCGTACATCGACATCAATCCGAAGGGGAACGGCTACTACTGCTGGAAGGATCGCAAGTGGGAGATCCTCACCTTCATCCTCGGTTTCCACATCCTCTGGGTGTCGCTGATCATCATCGGCACATTCGTACGCGGCCCGGGGTGGAACTGGTTCTGGTTCTGGGAGAAGTGGGACGTCCACAAGGTGGAGGCCCTCACCAACGTCGACCTGCCGTTTCTGCTCGGCGTCCGCGACGAGACGCTCGCGACGATCGTCGGCGCCTCGATCGTGCTCGGCTACTTCGTCGCCGGCTACCTCGGCTTCTACCTGTTCTGTCGCCGGGTGAAGGGCGCGGAATGGCCCGACTTCATCGCGCGCTGGGGCTGGCCGCGATTCGGACTCACCGGCTTTCTCTTCCTCAACATGATGGCGGTCGTCTTCAAGATGCTCGGCCGGCATCTCCTGAACCTCAAGTACATCATGGTGCTGAAGACGCCCTACTTCAGCATCAACATCTGAGCGCCGTGTCGATCGGGATGGCGGTTGGCGGTGTTCTTCCTCGCGAAGGCGCTCCAGGCGGTCGGGTTCGCGAACGTCGGCCTCGGCCTCTGGCTCGGCGTCGTCCACGACGACATGTGGAAGGAGCTCTACCTGGCCCTGAGCGGCCTCGTCTTCTTCTCCATCGGCCGGCTGCTCGAGCCGAGGGCATGACCCCCTAAATGCCGCGACAGACGCTGCCCATCGACGACGAGAAGCGGTCCTACGGGGCGCTCTGGCTGCTCTGCTCGCTGCTGCTCCTCGTCGGTTCGCTGTGGGCGATCGCCGACGACAACGTCTTCCGCCGGCCGTGGAAGAAGTACCAGGCCGGCTTCAACCGGCTCGAGATCAAGCGGCTCGAGGACGCGATCCACGCCGAGCAGGCCCGGCTCGACGCCGACCCGGCCTACCAGGCGGCGGTGAAGGCGCTCGCCGACGCGCGGCGCGACGTGACGTCGGGCGACGCCGCGCGCCGGATCGCCGAGCTCCAGCACCAGCTCGTGCAGGCGCAGAAGGAGGATCAGAGCAAGGACCTGAACCTCCGCTTCGTGAAGAGCGAGCTCGAGGAGCTGCGCTTCAAGTACGACGACGCGCTCCACCACGGCGAGCCGACCGAGGCGATCCAGCAGAGGATCGACGACCGCGAGCGCGTGCGGCTCGAGCGGCTGAAGATCTACAGCGAATCGCAACAGCACATCGACGACATCCAGAACCAGATCAAGGCGGCGCAGGGCGCCGTCAAGGCGGGGGAGGACGAGCTCGCCAAGCTCACAAGCGCTCGGGACGACCTGCAGCAGAAGCTCGAGGGTGTCTCGCTCGGCTATTTCCCCGGCCCCAAGGCGGCGCCGCCCTTCTTCGGCTGGGAGTGGCAGCCGAAAATCCCGAAGATCCAGCAGGTAGTGCTCGAGGAGTTCGACCGTAACAACTTCGACAAGCCGGTCGCTCGCGTCGACCGTTGCATGTCGTGTCACGCCGGTATCAACAAGGCGGGCTTCGAGGACCAGCCGAACCCGTGGAAGACGCATCCCGAGCGCGAGCTCCTCCTCGGCAAGCATCCGCCTGAGAAGTTCGGTTGCACCCCGTGCCACAACGGCCAGGGGCCGGCGGTCAACAGCCCGGCGCAGGCGCACGGCAACTTCGTCGACGAGCACGGGCAACTGGAGAATTTCGAGTTCATCGAGCAGCCGCTGCTGCGCGGCGAGAAGATGCAGGCGAACTGCATCAAGTGCCACGCCGGGGTCGAGCACCTGCACTCCGCCGAGGAGATCGCGCGCGGCGAGCACCTGTTCGAGGAGCTCGGCTGCCACGGTTGCCATCTGACGGAGGGCTACGAGGACCTCTCCAAGTCGGGCGGCCTCTCCGTGATCGGCCCGTCGCTCCGCCGGATCGGCGCCAAGCTCGACCACGCCTGGATGGTGCGCTGGGTGAAGAACCCGCACGAGTTCCGTCCACGCACCCGCATGCCGAACTTCATGTTCGACGACGAGCAGGCGCTCCAGATCGTCGCCTTCCTGCTCTCCGACACGCGCACGCCGAGTGAGGAGTGGCGTGCCGACCACGCCGCGCCGGTCGTCGATGCCGGCCGGGCGGCGCGCGGCAAGGAGATCGTCGAGTCGATCGGCTGCCGCGCCTGCCACGCGCTCGCGCCCGACGAGGTGGCGGGCCAGCTCGGCGCGAACAAGGACATCGCACCGAACCTGTCGGGCATCGCCGAGAAGACCGACGCGCGCTGGATCTTCCACTGGGTCAAGAACCCGCGCGGATACTCCGCGGTCGCGCGCATGCCGAACCTCCGGCTCTCCGACGACGAGGCGGCGGCCGTGACCTCCTACCTGATGACGCTCGGGACGAAGCGGCCCGGCGCGGCGGACCTCGAGGCGCGCCTCGCCGATCCGGCCAACGTGGCGGCGGGCGAGAAGCTCGTCCGCAAGTACGGCTGCGCCGGCTGCCACGACCTCCCGGGGATGGAGAGCGAGTCGCGCATCGGCGTCGAGCTCTCCGCCTTCGGTTCCAAGACGAAGGAGGAGTTCTTCTTCGGCGACCGGACCGACATCCCGGAACGCTGGGACGACTGGACCTACAACAAGCTCCTCACGCCGCGGACCTATGCCACCAAGTGGATCGAGCAGGTCATGCCGCAGTTCGACCTCGCCGACGAGGACATCAAGGCGCTGCGCGCCTTCCTCGCCAGCCGGACGGACAACAAGATACCCGCGAAGTACGTCTACAAGGCGCCGGGCCAGGACCGCATCGTCGCCGGCCGTCGCCTCGTCGCGCGCTACAACTGCACCGGCTGCCACGTGATCGAGGGCACGGGCGGCGACATCCGCCGCCTCTATGCCGACAACCTGACCCTGGCGCCGCCGATCCTGAACGGCGAGGGCGAGAAGGTGCAGGCCGACTGGCTCTTCAACTTCGTGAAGGCGCCCTACTCGATCCGTCCGTGGCTGAGCCTCCGCATGCCGACCTTCGGCCTCGCTGACGAGGAGGCGAACGCCGTCGTGCAGTACTTCGGCTCGC
>JACXTT010007948.1_pt1 | contig 14821 bp, 17 predicted proteins | sample 9270951 | NCBI WGS metagenome assembly JACXTT01 (sample SAMN15532306, study PRJNA645909) | rock metagenome | isolation source: weathered quartz diorite | place: Puerto Rico | collected 2017-06-21
TTCTCCATACGGGAGTCCTCCTTCTGTTAGGTCGTAATCTTGCTCATTACCTGATTACTTTCCCTCAGAAGTGCCTCCCGTCTACTCCCTCCAGTTCCAGGGATTTTAGGACATAACCTTCTACATCAATGTCGTGCCTGGATTGCTGGCGGCAGCATTGGTGGACCTGGCATGGCAGGAGAAAGCTCACGGCGTTGCTCGGACTACTCTGCCCGTTGACTATGCCGGCGCTGGCTTGCTCACCGTCGGGGTCGTGACCTTGCTGCTCGGCTTGGTTACCCTCGGGACGAGCTGGGGCTGGGCGTTGCTGGTGCTGGCTGCTGGGCTGCTCAGCGGTCTGGTCCCGGTGGAGCGGCGGGCGCGCGACCCGATGCTCCCGTTTGCGCTCCTGCGCGACCGGTTGTTTGTCATCGCCTGTAGTCATGGCGTCTTGGCGGGCGCGGCGATGTTCGGGAGTCTCTCCTTCGTGCCCTTGTTCGTGCAGGCGGTTCTCGGAACCAGCGCCACGGTAGCTGGGACGACCTTGACGCCGATGATGCTCGGCTGGACCTGTGCCAGCATTCTGGGGAGCCGGTTACTACTGCGGCTTAGCTATCGTACATTGGCTTTGACAGGGATGGGTTTACTGACGCTCGGTGCTGGAGTACTGGCGTGCGTGAGCGTCGATGCCAGCCATGTCCTGTTGATGCTGCCCCTCACCGCCATGGGGGTCGGGATGGGATTATCCGTGCCCGCCTTTTTGATTGCGGTCCAGAGTACAGTCCGGCCAGCCGAGATGGGGGTGGCCACCGCCGCCATCCAATTCAGTCGGAATATGGGGGGTGCGCTGGGGGTGAGTGTGATGGGGACAGCCCTTAGCTGGCGGCTCGCGACTCGGCTCGCCGCTACGGGCGCAGACCCAGCCGCGGTGTTAGTCGAGAGCTTGCTGCACCCGATGGCCCGCACAGCAGGCAGTGTCGTGGGGGAAGGCACGCTACGCACTGCGCTGTCCGGGGCGATGCAGGAAGTTTTGCAATGGCCTTTCTCGCGGCGGCGCTGGGTTTCGTGGCCACGGCGCTGGCACCGCGCGGACGAATTGACCAGCTCGGAGTCCGTCGAGCGCCTGCGGAGGATCGCCGCCCCGTGAAGCCGACCGGCGTCCCTCCAGCGGCAGGCGAGAAGAGAGAGGAGCAGGCGCTGGAGTAAGGACGGGATTGTCCGCGGATGGACAACCAGGCCACCACTGGGCAGTGCAAGAGGAGGAGCGACGCTGCACGGGTACTCTGCGGCCAAAGCTGGTGTCCTCGTCCGCGATTCCGTCCGCTCGGAGGCCCAAGAGCTCAAGGATGCATCTGGCGAACTCGAGGTCGTCCCCGACCATACGCTGGGAGCCGCCCGCAGCCTCCGGCACTCCACCGGGAAGGACAAAGAGGAGAAGCCCGTGGAGAGCACCGTTCGCGTCACTGACCTCGTGCACGAGGTCGGAGACACAGGGACACACATATTCCTACGTGTCCGCGCCATTCGATCCGGCCACTGGACAGGGCCTGACAAATGGACAGTCGTGAGGTGAGCAGCCGTACGGACGGAACCCGTGGGCCAGTGCCCTGGGGCTCGTCCCAGCCACCCGGCAGGCGGCCCGCAGTGGCGCTCCTCGTCGCATGACAAAGCAAAGGGCATGGATACGCCCGGAGCCTGCTGCTCCCAGCCATCCGGCGTGTGGGGCGGCCTGCGTCTGTGCGGCGTGTGCTTGCGCTGCCTCACATGGGCACGACGTACTCCATGGCCATCGTAGGCCCTGCACGGATAGGGGGCGCGATTGCCGAGGGATGCTCCTCACTCAGAACCCGTACCGCTATGCCCAGTCGCCCGTCACGTAGATGTTCGCGTCTCGCAGATCGGACACGCACGATCACAGATGAGACGCTCCTCCCCCTGCCTTCCGTGCAGAATCCCTCCTGCTTCCCTTTCCATCACGAGCGATTAGTAGCGTAGGAACACGGAGTTATCCCTGCGTACAGGATCTCTCCTGTCGCGCTGCCCTGTGTCGTCCCTCTTCCAAACTCATCGGCATTGGTCTTGCACTCTATCCCTCTGGGAATGGAGGTCAGTATGCGAGCTCAACGGTGTACCCTACTTGTGAGCGTCCTCGCGTTGCTGATGGGGGTGTGGAGTGGGCCTCTGGAAGCAGCGCCTACGCACCCTCGCTCATCGTTTACGCGATTCTCTTCCCCCGATTATGATCTCCGGGCGAGACAAGACGAAGAGCGTCATCTCCAGCAGGAGCAGGTCGCCCAGTGGCGCGGCCTAGCCCAGCAGCGACGGCATGGGCTGTCCCGCTTGCGCCAGCAGGAGCGCACCGCGAAGCAGGCGGCCGCACGCCAATGCCTGCTGGGGAGGCAGGAGTTCTGCGCACGTCTGGTGCAGATTGAACCAGTCTATGCGCAGAAGCGCGCGCAGCTGGAGCGTTCGTTAGCCAAGGAGCAGGCACAGCAAGAAGCCGCACTCGCGCTCGAACGGGACCTTTCCCAACTCCCCGATTAGACAGAGCGGGGGGTCTCCGTCCATGTTCATGAGCAGCGCTGCGCCAACAAGGATGCGATGGCGCGAGCGCTCACGGTGGTCTCGCCATGCACGGCAGATCATCTGGTGGAGCACTTCAGCAACGCAGCCACACAGAGAGAGCAGTGAACACATCGATAGTGAGAGCGTGAGATCTGGCTGCAGCTCCTGAAGAAATCACCGCTGTCAGAAGATGGGTTCTCAAAGCCAGGAATCGCTCAAGGAGGTGGATGATGGACAATGGCATGTGGAGAGTCGCAGCATTGAGCATGGTCATCTTCCTGTCAGGGGCACCACCCCGCTCCGACAGGAGTACAAAAAACAATGGCCACCCTCCCGCTTGGGCCACCACCGTTGCGACCCACGTGGCCGAGCGGGCGCATCGCCTGGAAACGCAGGAAGGTAAACATAATTTAGTCAAAGATCGAGTCAGGATGACGACCAGGGCTCACGGACACACCCTGCTTGAACAGGTGGGAGAAGCCTCGGTCTATGGCCGCAGGTTGCAAGGGAAGCGCATGGCCAACCACACGCGGTTCAACCCGCGCGCGTTCACGGCGGCGCATCCCTCCCTTCCGCTGGGGACCCACGCGACAGTGACGAACCTAGAGACGGGAAAAGCCGTCCACGTGCAGATCACCGACCGTGGACCATATGCCAAGGGACGGGATATCGACCTCTCCCCGCGCGCCGCCCAGGCAATCGGACTCACCAGACACGAAGGAGAAGCCCCGGTGAAAATTGAGGCCCTCCTCCCTTCGTCCAGGGAGCAGCTGGTCGCGCTTGCCCAGCGGAGCAAAGAGCATCAAAGGGGCACAAACTGAGAGGTACAGGCCGCAGCATACAGGCCGGATCTCGCCGGCCTCACTGGACAAGCTATCAACACCCCTATGACTGCGTCGCAGGCTTACAGTGGCGACCCGGCCCAATCTTGCCCGATCGTCGTTTCTACCACGATCGGCACCATCTCCCCAACCAACTCTTGCACCGCTGCGGTCATATGCCGGATGAGCCAGGCGGCGGTCTGCTCCGCGAGCGCCGCTGGCGCTTCCGCCACCACTTCATCGTGGATCACGGCCAAGAGTCGTGCCGCTGGCGCTTCTGCCCGGTGGCGATACAGACGGGCCAACGCCCGCTTCAGGCCGTCCGCCCCGCTGCCCTGTACGGGCGAGTTGAGCGCGACCGGGAAGTGTTGCACCGTAAGCGGTCAAACAGCGACGTTATTGACGGACACGATCGAGATCCGAGCGGAGGGGATTCCCCGCGAAGTGGTGCTTCCACAGGCGGGGCGTGAGGAGCTGGACCTCAAAGGCGGGGTGGGTATCGACCCGCTGGAGGACATCGACGAGATAGATGTAGGGATCGAGGCCTTGTACGCGACAGGAGGCCAGCAAACTCTGAATGATGCCGACATGGCGCGCGCCCACTTCCGTCCAGCAGAAGAGCCAGTTGCGCCGGCCCAGGGCAATGACGCGAATCTCCCGTTCCAGATGATTGGTATCAATGGGCACGTTGGGGTAGACGAGAAACACTTTGAGCGCCGCTTCCCGCTCCAAGGCTGCGTTTTCTGGGTCGAAATGATCACGGATTCTGGTGCAACGTGATCAGCGATTCTGGAGCAAGTGGATCAGTCATTCTGGCGGAACGTGATCAGTTGGACGTCGAAACCAGAATCCATGATCCAGATCCCAGAAACCGTGATCACGGTCCCAGAATGAGTGATCACGGTCCATAATTTTCCCTGGGAGCGGGCGCTGGAAAACCGAGGGTCCCCTCTCCATCCTGCCTCATTTGGTGTGAGGAGGAAGAGGAGAGAGGGCCAATCCCAGGATTTCCATGCGCAAGATCAAAGACGTCTTACGGCTGCGGCATACTGCAGGACTCAGCTATCGACAGATCGCGGCGAGTCTACAGATCGCCTACGGAGCGGTTGCCCGGTATCTCCAACAGGCCGAAGCGGTCGGGCTCACCTGGCCCTTACCCGAGGGGAGGAGTGACGAAGAACTGGAGCACCGGCTCGTGGGTGCCCGGGTGCCGCCTGCCCGGACGATCCGCAAGGAGCCCGACTTTCCCGCGATCCATCAGGAGTTGCAGCGCAAAGGGGTCACGCTGCAGTTGCTGTGGGAAGAATATCGAACCACCACTACCGGTCCCAGTTACAGCTATCCCCAGTTCTGTGTCCGCTATCGGACGTGGCGGCAGACCCTCAACCGCAGTCTCCGCCAGGTGCACCACGCGGGTGAGAGGCTCTTTGTCGATTACTGTGGCCCGACTGTTCCCGTCCTTGATGGGCTGACAGGAGCAGTTCGTCCGGCGCAGATCTTTGTGGCGGTGCTCGGGGCCTCCAATTACACCTACGCCGAAGCGACCTGGACCCAAAGCTTACCTGATTGGATTGGCTCCCATGTCCGGGCGCTCACCTTCTTTGGCGGCGTGCCGCAGCTGGTGATCCCGGATAACCTCAAAGCCGGGGTCGCCAAAGCGTGTCGCTACGAACCCGACCTCAATCCCACGTACGCCGATTGGGCGCAGCATTACCAGACCGCCGTCTTACCAGCACGGCCCTACAAACCGAAAGACAAAGCCAAAGTGGAAGTGGGCGTGCAGATCGTCGAGCGCTGGATTTTAGCACGGCTGCGGCATCAGAGTTTCTTCAGTTTACCTGAGCTCAACACCGCCATTGCTGCGCTGCTCACCGACCTCAATCAGCGCCCCTTTAAGAAACTCCCGGGCTCGCGGCACTCTCAGTTCTTGACCTATGACCAGCCGGCGCTCAAGCTCTTGCCCCCCAGCCCCTATGAATATGCCGAGTGGCGACACGCTCGGGTCCATCTCGACTATCATCTTGAAGCGGAAGGCCACTTCTATAGTGTTCCACATCGCTTCGTACGCCAAGCGGTGGACGTACGCCTCACCGCCACCACGGTCGAAGTCTTTCGCAAAGGCGAACGGATCGCCACTCACCGCCGCAGTTCCCGTAAGGGGAGTCCTACCACGCTGGCCGAGCATATGCCCAAAGCGCACCAACGCCATCTGGAGTGGACGCCGGGCCGATTTCTGCTGTGGGCACAGTCCATTGGTCCTGCCACGCGCACGCTGGTCCAACACCTGCTCGAACCTCGCGCCCATCCCGAACAGGCCTATCGCAGCTGTTTGGGCTTACTCCACCTCGCCAAACGCTATAGCGCACCACGCTTAGAAGCCGCGTGTCAGAAAGCCCTCGCCCTCGGTGCCTTCACGCGCCGCAGTGTGGCGTCCATCTTAGCCCATGGCTTAGACCAGACCGAGGCTCCAACTTCCCCCGCAGACCCCCCACCTCCGCTGCTCCACGACAACCTCCGCGGTCCCTCCTATTACCACTAACGCAGAGAAAGGAGTTCGTTCTGTGAACGCCTCCCACCTTACACGCCCTCCAGACGCTCAAACTCTTCGGCATGGCTGAAGCCCTGGAGCACCAACTCCAGCAGCCCGACCTCCAAGCGCTCTCCTTTGAGGAACGCTTGGGCTTCTTGGTCGATCGGGAAGTGCTGGCGCGCGAGAATCGACGACTCGCCCGTCTCTTACCGACGGCCAAACTCAAAGTGTCCGCCTGCATTGAAGATATCGATTACCGTCACCCCCGGGGGCTCAAACGGGGACAACTGACGCCGCTTCTCACCGGAGAGTGGCTGCGCGCGCATCACAACCTTTGCCTCATTGGGGCCACGGGCACCGGCAAAACCTGGCTCGCCTGCGCCTTTGGCCAGTTGGCCTGTCGCTTAGGCTTCTCCGTGCGCTATCTGCGCCTCCCGCGGCTCTTTGCGATGCTCCGCCTCGCCCATGGCGATGGCAGCTATCTGCGCCTGCTCCAACTCTGGGCCAATACCGATCTCCTCATTCTGGATGATTGGGGGTTAGATACCCTGACTCCCCCCGATCGGAAAGACTTACTCGAACTCATGGATGATCGCCACGGCTTACGCTCTACCCTCATCACCAGCCAACTCCCGTTAGAGCATTGGCACGCCTATCTCGGGGAGCCCACCGTGGCCGACGCCATCCTCGATCGCCTTTTGCATAATGCTCACAAACTGCATCTGAAAGGAGACTCCATGCGGAAAACCACTCCCATCTTGACCCAACTGGATCACTCAGAATAAAACTGCACTCTCCAGCGCTCGCTTCCGGGGAACGTGATCACGTTCTCCAGATTCACTGATCACTTTCGCCAGAATACGCACCAAGGCGTAGCGCGCGGCTTGGGCGAAAGGATTCGACGGGAGGAGCACCTGCGTAATCAGCGCCTGTTTAAGCCAGGCAAAGAAATCCTCCACCAACGGTTTGGAATACTCCCCCCGGTGCGCCAGCTTGGCGTCGACCTCTAACCCGTGCGCCCGGATGTACGCTTCCTCTCGATAGAAGGCCCCGATGCGGTCGAGCGCCTCCGCAACTAACCGTGGCTCGGCCCGTTCCGCATCTACAAAGTGACGGCGGGTGTGGCTCCAGCATTGGGCATGGACGAGGCGGTTGACCGTCTGGGCAAAGCAATCATAGACAATGTAGCCGTCGGTGAGTAACACCCCGCAGAACTGCCCCAACGCCTCCCGCACGACGGACTGGGCACGGGAGGCGGCGAAGGGGAAGGCGAGTTCCTCCTGGTCGCCATAGATCGGCCAGAAATAACCCGTGTGGAGTTTCCCTGGGCCGTGCCGCCCGGCTTTGACCGGGGTTTCGTCCATCGCTAACACCTAACTCAGCAGGATCGACGATAATAACGCGTGATAAATGGGCTCCAACAACTCCGCCGCCCGCTGCACCCACTGCGTCAGGGTGCCCCGACTCAACCGAATCCCCGCCTGGAGGAGCCGTTGGTGTTGGCGATACAGTGGTAGGTGGTAGGTAAACTTCTCAATCAGGAGCCCCGCCAGGAGACTCACATCCGCAAAGCTCTTCTCAAAGACTGCCGGGGGAGCGGATGGACAGCTGAGGGCTTCGGTCTCCTTCTGTTTGATCACCGGACGAATGTACTTGAGGATGACATAGGCTCCCGGGCGTTGGGCTAACCGATAGGTCACCTTCTCCCCGATCACTTCATATGCTTCGGGGGGAAGGTCGGCCACTGCCGGATTCGTCAGTACGATGGCTTGGACCGGGACCGAGGGATCAAATCGCAGTGCACTCTCCTCGGGCAGGTTGGGGTCAGACCACTGCCCGCGCCGCTGATAGGCTTTGACGGTTTCGGTTGGCGGGGGCGGCTGGTCGGCCGCAGGCGTGGGGATGGTCAGCAGCCCGCTGAGCGAGAGTTGCTGGGGATCGGGCTCGCGTAAGCGGCGTTCGGATTTCTGGCCAAAGAGTTGGCGCTTGAACCACTCGACCTGCCGTTTGAGGTCAGCGTTCTCCACCAACAACGCGGCAATCTCAGCGGGACGTAACGTCGCGGCCTGCTCCTCCACGGTCATAGCCGCGACGTAGCACAGTCAGTGGTGCCCGCCAAGGGCAATCCCATCCAACAGCAATTGGAAGACTTGGAGGCTCAAGGCTTGCTTGGCCTCGGCCTGGGGAAACCGAAAGCGCCCGTGCTCCAAGCGCTTGTAACTCAATCCAGAGTGCAGACGCTTCGATCACAGCGACGCGTCTTGTGCGTATCACGCATCCATTCCATCCCTTCAGCGGCCACCAGCTCGCGTGCGTGGGCGAGCGGTACAACCGGTATGGGAGACGGCTCCTGCTGCGCGTCGATGAGGCGACCGTCTGTTCTGTACCGCCGCAGTGGACGGATCTCATGGGGCCGGACCCGGAGCTCGTCATCGGCGCGCAGCGGGCGCTCTTTCGCGTGGCGGATCTGGTGGAACTCGCCGAGCTGGTCGCGCAGCTGGCAGGACGTAAGGCGGTGAAGGAGGCCGATAGTGTGTAAAGTGAATTTCGCCGCAATTGTAAAGGAAAAGACGCCGCACATAGTAAGGAAAGTATTCGTTTATGGCTATTATGAGAATTTATGAACCGGATTCTGTCTTATTCTTTCGCTTGACAAGATCCATAGTGCGGCATAATTGATATACGTTCTGGGAGGATCCATGGCTGTAAAGCGCAACAGCACGCCCCCGAAGGTCACGGCCCTCCTTGCCGAGGGCACCTTACACCCCGCTCCCGAGACGGTGCGCGATCCGAAGTTTCGCGACCACGACTTCTTCGATCCGCGCGACCTCGTGCAGGTCAAGTACGAGCTGCTGCGCCGGGTCTCTCTCGAGCGCGCGTCCGTGACCGACGCCACCAAGGAATATGGGGTGTCGCGACCGACGTACTACCAGACCAAGGCCCACTTCGACCACGCGGGGATCGCGGGGTTAGTCCCCCACAAGCGTGGTCCTCGTGGTCCCCATAAACTGCAGGGGGAGGCGCTGGCGTTCATCGAACAACACCTCGTCGCGGGCGAGCCCGTGCGCGCGCGCACCCTTGCAAAGCTACTGCGCCAGCACTTCGGCCTCACCATCCATCCCCGGACGATCGAGCGCGCGGTTGCAGGAAAAAAAACGCCGCGATGACGAAGGCAACTACCACTGCAGTCGAGCACTCCGCTGTCGTTTCGCACTACGAAACGCTGCGCCGCGCCGCCCTCGGGGACCCGCTGCCACCCGAGGCGCGGGCCGGGCTGCTGCTCTTTCTCCGGCGAGGCATGTGGGGATGGGCGCGGGCAGTGGCCACCACAAGCGCTTTGCCCCAGCCAGTTAGCTCTCGGCCCGCGCACGGGCAGACGCCAGAGGAAGCCCCCACTCTCATTCACCTCTTCGCCGCCTTGGCGATCACGACTAACCATAAGGAGCACAACCATGCATGAGTCGCTTAAAATCCAGCCGCACCATCTCCAGCGCGGCGCGTACCTCTACATTCGGCAATCCTCCCTGCGACAAGTCCTCGAGAACGTCGAGAGCACGAAACGGCAATACGCCCTGCGGAGCCGCGCCCTCGCCCTGGGCTGGCGCGAGGAGCAGCTGATCGTCATCGACCACGATCAGGGCGAGTCGGGGGCGTCGGCCGCCTGGCGGGCCGGCTTTCAGCGGCTGGTGACCGAGGTGGGCATGGGCCAGGCCGGCATCGTCATGGGCCTGGAGGTCTCGCGCTTGGCGCGGAACAATGCCGACTGGCATCGCCTGCTGGAGATCTGCGCGCTCGCCGACACGCTGATCCTGGACGAGGATGGCATCTACGATCCCACCAGCTTCAATGACCGGCTCCTGCTCGGGCTGAAAGGCACGATGAGTGAGGCCGAGCTGCATGTCCTCAAAGCCCGATTGCGCGGGGGCATCCTCAACAAGGTACGCCGCGGCGAGTATCGCTGTACCCTGCCCACAGGCTTTGTCTATGACGAGGTGGGCAACGTCGTGCTCAACCCCGACGCCCAGATCCAGGAAGCGATCACCTACTTCTTCGCCACGTTCACGCGTGTGGGCTCGGCCAGTCAGACGGTGAAGGTGTTTCGGCAGGAGGGCTTATTGTTCCCCTCACGTCTCCGCAACGGCGCCGTGACCGTCTTCCGCCCCCTGACCGCCTCGACGGCGATGCGCACCCTGACCAATCCCCGGTACGCTGGGGCCTACGTGTACGGCCGTCGCCATTATCGGCGGGCAGCCGATGGCAAGAAGAAGATCCACAGCAAGCATGACGACGGAGAGTGGCTCGCGTGCATTCCCCAGGCCCATCCCGGCTACATCACGTGGGAGCGCTTTCAAGAAAACCGCCACATCCTGGCGACCAACGGGCGGGGCTACGAAGTGGCGCGCAGGTCGCCACCGCGCGAGGGAGCGGCACTCCTGCAAGGACGGGCTGTCTGCGGGCGCTGCGGCCAGCACTTCCGGATCCGCTATGCCACGCGCCGCGGCCGACAGGAAGCCTGGTATGTCTGTGATCGGGCGCACGGGGCGCGGGGCGAACCAAACTGCCAGTCAATTGCCGGACCGCCTATCGACGCGGCCCTCAGCGCCCTCGTGACCGAGCAGATGACGCCCGCGGCGGTCGAGCTGGCCCTCGCCGTCCGACGCGAGATCGAGACGCGCTACGCCGAGGCCGATCAGCTCCGCAGTCGCGGGATTGAACGCGCACAGTTCGAAGCCGATCTCGCGCAGCGCCGCTTCCTGCTCGTCGATCCCAGCAACCGGCTCGTGGCCGACACGCTGGAGCGGGACTGGAACGACAAGCTGCGCATGCAAGCCGCGGCCCGAGAGGATCGCGAGCAGGCCCGCCAGCGGGACCAAGTTGTCCTCGACGACACAATCCGCCAGCGCTTGGCCACCCTGACGACGGACTTCCAGACGCTCTGGCATGATCCGGACACGCCCAACCGCGACCGCAAGCGCTTGCTCGCGTACATCATCGAAGATGCCACACTGCTCAAGCTCCCGGCCGCAGGCCTGACCAAGATCCACATCCGCTTTAAGGGAGGAAAGACCGCGACGCTCACGACGCACAACCCCAAGTCCTCCGCCCAACAGGTGAAAACCCCTCCTGGGCTCGTCGCGTGCGTCGACAAACTGCTCGATCACCATATCTATGCCGAGATCGCGGCCATCCTCAATGCCCAAGGACTGCGGCCCGGCGGCGCGGCGCGCCGCGGCCGAAGCGAGGCACGCTTCACGGCCTTGCGGGTCGCCTATCTCGTCCATCACTATGCGCTCCGCTCGCGCTATGAACGACTACGCGCCCGCGGCCTGTTGACGACCAGGGAGGCGGCAACGCGCCTGGGCATCCACGAGTCCACCCTGATGCGCTGGGTAGAATGCGGGCTGGTCACCCGCCACGCTTACAATGCCCACGCCTACCTCTATGAGGTGCCAGATCAGCACGTGCCAGGGAAGCATTGCAGTCGCTGGGACCGCCTTGTCGACCGTGCGACGGCCTTGCACACCGCGAGGGCCTCAAAATCCTCGCCTCGAACCGAAGGAGGTGTAGTATGAAGATAGGTAGTTGGCGAATAAACACCACCCCGTCCGGTCCCAACTCACGAGCTTCACGTAATTCCCGCGTCGATTCACAAACACAAACAGACTCCCCGATAACGGGTCTTCCTCCAACACACTCTTCACCACCCCCACTAACCCATCGATGGACTTCCGTAAGTCCACCGGCTTGCTGTACGCCAGAATCCGGCGTACCTCCGGCGTAAACCACATCCCCTTACCCTCGCACCCGCAGCCGCACCCCGTTGGGCAATTCCACCTCCACCGCCCACGGCTCGGCACTCGGCCGCTCGGGCTTGACCTCGACAAAGCGCCCCTTGTTCGTCTCGCTCCGCCGCTGCCGCCGGTACCACTCCTCAAACGTCCGCAGGGTGAGCCCTTCCTGCGCACAAAACTCCCGTGTCCCCATCCCACTCTGCCGATACCGCGCGATAATCCCACTCCACTCCACCGCGCTGCGTTGCACCTGCCCATTGCTTTGCACTTGCATGACTCCCTCCTTCTCGAGACTGCGCTCGGGCCTCTCGTGCTGCCCGTCGCTTTCCTCTCTTCTCGCGCTTCTCTACGCTAGAGGGAAGAACGCCATCAAATCACCGCTTACGTTGCACCGCCAGCTGCCGCCGCCCGGCCAGCGTGCGCGTTTCGATGCTCCCTTCTTGCTCCAAGCGCGTGGCCGTCTGCCGATGCCACCGGTGCAGCCCAGGATAGGTCCGAAAGAAGCGTCCACGATGTTGCTCGGCCTCCGCGGGCGTCAACGCCACTTGATACTGACTGGCTGCATACCGCCGTAATCCCCGTGCTCCCATCCCATACACCAACCCAAAATTCAGCGCCTTCGCCACCTGGCGGTGGTGTTTCGTCACCTGGGCCACGGGGACGCCCAGCACGCGCGCGGCGGTGACCGTATGGAGATCGGCCCCAGCGCCAAAGGCCTGCAGCATCTCCGTATCCTGCGCGATCACCGCTGCCAGTCGCAGTTCGATCTGACTCCAATCGGCTTTGACCAACGCACGCCCTGGCGCGACACGGATCAGGGAGCGGTAGGCAGCACTGCGGGGGATGGTCTGGACATTGGGGTTCCCACAACTCATCCGCCCGGACCAGGCACCGAGTTGGAAATAGTCGGCGTGCCACCGCCCCGTCTGCGCATGGCAATAGGTGTCGATCCATTCGCGCCCGTACGTCCCCGCACGTTTAACGGCATCGCGGTACTCTAACAGGACGGGCACGAGGGGGTCCTCCAAGGTGCTCAAGGTCTTGAAGTCCGTCGCGGTTAGCGGATGGCCGCGCGCCTGCAGGAGCGCCTGGACCTGCGCGGGCGATTGCCAGTTCACCGTTGGCGTCTCTACAAAGGAGAATTGGCCCTGGTCTCTGCCGACCAAGCTTTGCAGCTGCGCCTCGAGCAGACGGCCGCGCGCGGCTTCGTGTTCTGCCTGCGCCACCCAGCGCTCGGCGTCCACCGGTAGGCCCGTCAGTTCCAGCCAGGCCAGCGCGGGAACACACGCATTTTCGATGCCGGCGACGCGCTCGAGACCGCCGGCTCGCAAGGCGCGGGTGAGGTGGTCGGCCAAAGGCAGTAAGACCGCGGCATCGCGGACCGCGTACTCTACTTGGGAGGTCGTGAGTGGTCCGTCCCAGCGACTGCGTTGGAGTGCCTTAGGCACCTGCACTCCGAGGAAGCGTTGGACAACGGCTCCCAAGCCACTCTGTCCCAAGTTGCCCTCTGGGGTGCCGGCGCCAAGGAGTTGACTCATGAGCATGGTGTCAAAGAGACGTCCACTCCACCGCAGGCCCGCCGCCGTCACGAATCGTACGTCGAACAGGCCGTTGTGCACCAGCCACTCGCGTTCTTGAGCAAACAAGGCCGCGAGCAGTGGCAGGGGCACGGTTGCCAGATCCACCACGATCACGCGGTCGGGGGTGGCGAACTGGAGGAGACGGAGCCGATCGGTGAGCGGATCTAATCCGGTCGTCTCGGTATCGACACCGAGCACCGGGGCTGCCTGTAACTGCGGCAGGAGTCGTGCAAGCACGGCGGGCTCGGTGACCACGGTATATGGCGGAGTCGGAAAGGCGGGAGCCACTTCGAGCCGCACAGAGGCGACGTGCGATGTCCACAATTCCGCTGGGGTCAGCGGATGACCCTCAGAGGCAGGCCTGTCCGTGGCGCTGTTGAGCGCCGGAGGTATAGCTTCAGCAGGCGGGCCCGGTTCACTTTGCCTGAGAGCTCGCTCACGATTGGAGTTGGCCATGGGATCTCGCTCCACGTCTGTTCATCTCCCTACGACGCTGCAACGTTGTGTATGGTCTAGCATGTGTGTGAACTGCATGCAGCGCCTCTGTCCGCGTTCCCGTGCGCCCTTCTCCTCAGTCCGGACGAGAGGCGCCCACGAATGAGAGCGTGGAGATGCATGGTGGCTGGGAGTAGAGAACGCAGCACGCTCATCTCGCTACGTTAGGGAAGATCAGGAGTGAACTTCTGCGCTGGCAAGAAAAAGAGGGTGCCGTTGGGACAGCCCGCGCCGGTCACCGTGTACGGCGTTTGGTAGCGCACCAACACGAATCCGCGCCGGCCAAAGGTATGGACGAGCTTGCGCACCCGCGTGCCGCCTTCCGCCAGGCAGGGCGCTCTATACTCCAGCCGTACGCCCGGGCCGGTGGGAGTGGAGACAGAGCGCAGCGTCACAGGAGTGATCCACCGCGCAGACCCGAGCAAGCGGGAGTCATCCCCGGCGCGTTGCTGCCCAGCCACGGATAGCATGGGCCACCAGGACACGAGGAGCCAGGCAAGCCAGCGCAGGATCAAGATGCTAGGCGAGTGCCTCCTCCAGCTGCTGGCTATGGTGGTTGGGTGTGCAGCGGTCATTAGCGTCTGGTTTCCTCTCCGTATGGTAGCCGATGGCATACAGAAGGTGAGCGGAGGCACACTGAGCTTGTGTCTCTTACCCTCACGAGCACGAAGGAAGCCATGCGCGTCCATGCTGGAGGGCGCAGTGTAGGACGGAGACAGCAAGAGCTGCTGCTACACGCTCCACACCCGCTCGCTTTCTTGCGGCCATCCTCAGCACCCGCTGTGGTGGAATAACCGGCTCGTACGCACCTCCTGAGACGCCTTATCGGTCCTCCTCCACCGGCTTCTCCAGGACCACAGTCTCTCCAGTGTGCCCACGCACCGCAAAGCCCACGTGCTGCCAGAACTGCAGCGCGGCCACGTTGACCTTGATGACTTCCACGGTTATGTCCTAAAATCCCTGGAACTGGAGGGAGTAGACGGGAGGCACTTCTGAGGGAAAGTAATCAGGTAATGAGCAAGATTACGACCTAACAGAAGGAGGACTCCCGTATGGAGA
>JACXTT010007949.1_pt1 | contig 14821 bp, 13 predicted proteins | sample 9270951 | NCBI WGS metagenome assembly JACXTT01 (sample SAMN15532306, study PRJNA645909) | rock metagenome | isolation source: weathered quartz diorite | place: Puerto Rico | collected 2017-06-21
CAGGCGCTCGACTCGCTCGCGCATGGCGTTGAGATCGACTTGGAAAACGTTTGACCCGAGTTCGAACTCGGCCTGACCGACAACCTGCGGTTCTGAAACGCGCTTCAACGGTCCGTTCACACCCGTAACGACGAGGGCTTTGACTTCGAAAGGCGGCGCGGTTCGCAGGAAATGAATGACCCGGTACGAACTCCAACCGGAGATCGCGACTGTCGCTAGAAAGAACACGACTCGACCCATCAAAAGAAGTCTTGCTCTCATGCCAGGTCCTTCCTGTTCGCCAGAATGTCCGACAATTTCGTCACGCTGCCGGCGCCCATCACGATCACGGCGTCGCCTTCGGAGGCATTTGCGGCGATGTACGATTCGATCGCTTCAAACGTCGGCGCGTACATCGCGTTCTTGTGTCCGAAGCTCTTGATTTTCTCGATGAGCGCAAGCGTGGTCACACCCTCGATAGGCGCTTCGCCGGCTGGATAGATATCCAGCATGAGCACGACGTCGGCGAGGTTGAAAGCGCGGGCGAAGTCATCGAAAAGATGAAACGTCCTGGTGAACCGATGAGGTTGAAACACGGCGAACAGCCTCCGGAAATTTCCGGCCTTCGCCGCGGCCAGCGTGGCTCGGATCTCCGTCGGGTGATGCGCATAGTCGTCGATGACGGTCACGCGCTTGCGGCTTTTGACCTGAAATCGCCGCTCCACACCCTGAAACGCTTCGAGTCCCCTGGCAATTGTCTTTGGATTGATTTCCATTTCCCGCGCCGCGGCAAAGGCCGCAGCGGCGTTCAACACGTTGTGCATGCCCGGCACACTCAGGTGCACATGCTCGGTGGATCCTCCGTCAAAACGGACGCTAAAGGACGACCCGAGGTTCTGGAGACTCACATCCGAAATCGAAACGTCCGCCTGGGCTGACGTCCCGTACGTGACGATACGGCGCTTCATTTGCGGGATCAGCGACTGAACGATCGGATCGTCGATGCAAAGCACAGCAGCGCCGTAAAACGGCACTTTATTGACGAACGTCAGGAAGGCGGTGCGAATATCGTCGATGTCTTTGTAGTTATCGAGATGATCCGCTTCGATGTTGGTCACGACCGCGACTGTCGGTGTGAGCAACAGAAACGATCGGTCGCTCTCGTCGGCCTCGAGCACGATGTAGTCACCTTTGCCGAGCCGAGCGTTGCTGCCGATCGTATTCAGCAGGCCGCCGACGACGATGGTGGGATCAAAACCCGACTTGTCGAGAATCGTGGCCACCATTGAAGTCGTCGTCGTTTTACCGTGTGTGCCTGCGATAGCGATGCTGTATTTCAAACGCGCCAGTTCCGCCAGCATTTCCGCTCGCTGAATAACGGGAATCTTCTGCCGTTGCGCCTCCACAATTTCGGGATTATTCGGGTTGACTGCTGACGATGTGACAACAACGTGCGCACCGGCGACGTTCTGCGGGTCGTGCCGATAAAACACTCGGCCTCCCAGCGATTCCAGATGTTCGGTTATGGCTGTCGATCGCAGATCCGAACCTGTCACTTTGTATCCCAGGTTCAGCAGCACCTCGGCAATCCCACTCATGCCGATTCCCCCGATGCCGACAAAGTGAATTTGTTTAATCCGCTTGAACATAGGTTCCGCAAACTCCCCTCCTAAGTCAGGAGGGGAAGCTGCGCCTGCAAAGGCGCAGCGGGGTGGTTCATAACGTTGCGCGCCGGCGCACCCGATTGTTCGGACAACAAGGAGCGCTTCGCGGGCTTTAAAGGTGGCTTCGCATTATATGGAACCACCCCGTCTGCGCCTGAGGCGCAGACTGCCCCTCCTGACTCAGGAAGTGAGTTTTTTGTTTTAGCGCCAATCCACATCCGTCAATTCCTCCGATGCTTCTCGATTGCCGCTTCGACCAAACTGACGATGCGCTCCTCGGCATCGACTATCGCGATCCTCCGGGAGTTCTCTTCGATAGCTCGCAAACGCTCGGGATCGCCGATCAATCCGCGGATCTCGGCCGCCAGACGGTGGCCCGTCAGTTCCGCGTTGCTCACGAGAACGGCAGCCTTCTCGTCCGACATGGTCCGCGCGTTCTTTGTCTGGTGATCATCCGTTGCGAAAGGAAATGGAATCAGGATCGCTGCTCGACCGGCGGCTTTGATCTCGGCGACGGTCGTCGCACCCGATCTCGAGATGATGAGGTCGGCCGCGGCATACTGTTCGTGAAAATCGTTGAAGAAGGCGCGGACGTCGGCGGTGAACGCTTTCGCATTGTAAGCGCGTTGCACTTCCTCCACCTGGCGCTGGCCGGTTTGGTGCACGAATCGAAGGTCGTTTTTCAAATCGGACAAGTGATCCAACGCCCCGATCACTGCCTGATTGATCGACTGTGCGCCCTGGCTGCCGCCAAAAACCAGAATCGTGTAGGGAGGGACGTGAGGCTTGACTGCAATCCGCTTGAATTCAGGACGTATCGGATTGCCCGTTACAACGGCGCGATCACCGAAGAACGAAACCGTGCGCGGATCGGTGACCGCGGCAAAGTCGACCCATTTGCCGAGCACCCGGTTGGCCAGGCCCGGAATGGCATTTTGCTCCATGATGACACGGGGAACGCCGCCTAGAATCGCAGCAGCAAGCATTGGAAAGGAGGCGTATCCGCCGACACCAATCACGACGTCGGGCTGAAATCCGGTGAGGATACTCCGAGCCTTGAACAACCCGCTGAACATCCTTGCGAGGTTTTTCACCATGAGCTGAAATCGAATCCCCTTTAATCCACCAATCGGAAGCGTGCGAAGCTCGAAACCTTCTTTCGGAACGATCTTCGTCTCAATCCCCTGCTCGGCGCCGACGAACAGGATCTCGGATCCCGGCGATCTGCGTTGGATCTCTCGCGCCACGGCAATGCCTGGAAACAAATGTCCGCCCGTGCCGCCGCCAGCAATAATCGCTTTCATAGATGCCAGATCAGGTCACTCTTCGACCGCTCGCCTGTTGCGACACATTGAGCAGAATGCCGACTGCCGCGAGCATCACCACGAACGAACTGCCGCCATAGCTGAGGAACGGAAGCGGAATGCCTTTGTTCGGCATCAAGCCCAGAACGACACTGATGTTGATGAATGCCTGCACAACGATCATCAACGTGATGCCTGTTGCCAGGAAGAAGCCGGAACGATCGGGCGCCCGCATCGCCGTACGAATACCGCGCCAAAAGAAAAGGAGAAACAAGAGCAGAACGAAACACGTCCCGATGAGCCCAATCTCCTCACCGATCACCGCAAAAATGAAATCGGTGTGCGCTTCCGGCAGATAGAACAGCTTTTGTTTCCCTTCCATAAAACCGAGACCAAACAAGCCTCCACCGCCCACCGCAAGTTTGGATTGGATGACTTGAAATCCCTTCCCGAGCGGATCCGCATCGGGATTCATAAATGTGAGGATGCGGTCGTAACGGTACTTCACGCGGTAGACGAGCAGATAGAATGCGGGCACCGCAAGAACGAACGAAAACAGATACCACCGCAGATCCAGACCGGCAACGAACAACAGAACCGCCGAGACCACCAGCAATGAGAGGGCGGTGCCGAGGTCTTCGACGGCCACCAGTCCGGCCAACAGCGTCATGACGATCGAGATCGGTATCAGCGTGAACTTGACGTCGTTGAGGTTTCTCTCGCGCTTTTCCAGGAAAAACGCCAGAAAAAAGATCAGCGCCAGCTTGCCGATCTCCGACGGCTGGATCGAAAAACCGGGAAGCAAAATCCAGCGGTGCGTGTTGGCTTGCGCAGGCAGAAAAAACACAAGGACGAGCAGCGCAACCACAATTGCCAGCAGAGAGAAGACGAAGGCCGGCTTGCGGTACACATGGTAGTCGACCTTCATCACGACAAACATGACGGCAAGTCCGATCATGGCAGCGACCAGTTGCTTGAAGGCGAAGTAATACGCGTCACCAAATTTCTCTTTGGCAACGACCGCCGACGAACTGAACACCATGGCGACGCCCAGCGCGACGAGCGTGAGCGTCACGACGAAAAGCACCCGGTCTGGTCTGACTTTCTTAGCCATTCAACTTCTGCCTGACGGCGTCCTTGAAGACACGTCCGCGGGGTTCCTAGTTATCGAACATGTCGAAACTTGCGCAGGCCGGCGACAGCAAAACGACATCGCCGGGCGACGCGAGATCCAACGCCTTGCCGACAGCGTCCTGCATGGATGTCACGAATGTTTTCGGGAACGTGTCGCCGATCGCCTGCGCGATCTTCCGTGCCGCCGCGCCGATCAGCAGCACATGCTTGACGCGTCCGCGCATGGTTTCCACAAGAGGGGCATACGATGCCCCTTTGTCCTTGCCGCCAAGAATGATCATGATGTTCTTCTCAAAAGACTCGACGGCCTTGATCGCGGAGTCGACGTTCGTGGCCTTCGAATCGTTGTAGAAAGCGATCCCGTTGACGGTCGCGACAAACTCGATCCGATGCTCGACACCTTTGAAGTGACGGACTGTTTCCGCGATACGGTCCGCGGCCACGTCGTAAGCGGATGCCGCCGTGGCGGCGGCCAGAACGTTCTCGACGTTGTGCCTTCCCCGCAGCGGAATCTCGTCGATGCCCATGATCCGCGTTCCACGAACCACAAGATCGTTCCCGACAATCGACTTTCGGCTGAAGGTCCGCACGGCCGCTTTCAGCGGCCGTAGCGGCGGATAAACCTGCGGATCGTCGCTGTTCAATACCGCCACATCGCTCGCGGTCTGGTTCTCGAAAATCCGGAACTTCGAGGCGCGATAGCCTTGAAAATCCGCGTAGCGATCGAGGTGATCCGGCGTAATGTTCAACAGCACCGCAACGCGCGGCCGAAATTCGCGAATGCCGTCGAGTTGAAAGCTGCTCACTTCGACGACGTTGATCGTCTGTGACGTCGACGTCGGCACAAGGGCGCTGAGCGCGACGCCGATATTCCCGCCCACTTGAACGTGCCGGCCGGCCGCCTTCATGATTTCGCCGAGCAAAGTGGTTGTTGTGGTTTTGCCGTTCGATCCGGTAACCGCAACGATTTCTCCTTCGAGATACCGGTACGCAAGCTCGACTTCACTGATGATCGGCACACGACTGGCGCGTGCCGCCGCCAATGGCTCGATATCAAGCGGCACTCCGGGACTGACGACGATTTCTTCCGCATCCAGAAACATGAGTCTCGTATGATGACCGGTTTCGTACGGGATTCCCGCCGCATCCAGCTCTGCGGCCGACGCGGGCTGTCCGGAGTCCGTTACAAACACAGATCGGCCGCGGCTTTGTAAGAGCCTGGCCGCTGCAATTCCGCTCCGAGCCATCCCAACAACAAGAACCATCGGGCTATCTCAACTTCAATGTCGACAGACTAAACAGTGCGAAGATCAGCGCCGCGATCCAGAAACGAACAATGACCTTCGATTCCTTCCAACCCTTCAATTCAAAGTGATGATGTAGCGGCGCCATCAGAAAGATCCGCTTGCCGCGTGTCTTAAACGAAACGACCTGAATCATCACCGACATCGCCTCGAGAACGAAAACGCCGCCGATGAAAACCAAAAGCAGTTCCTGCTTGATGACCACCGCAACTGTCCCGATGGCGCCGCCCAGCGCCAGCGAACCCACGTCGCCCATGAAAACCTCGGCGGGATGCGCGTTATACCAGAGGAAGCCGAGACTCGCCCCGACCATGGATCCGCAAAAAATCGTCACCTCTCCAACGCGAGCCGTGAATGGAATGTCGAGATAGTTGGCCAGAACCGAGTTGCCGGTGACGTAGGTCAGAGCAGTCAGCGCTGCCGACGCCACCAGAACACATCCGATCGCCAGGCCGTCGAGTCCATCCGTAAGATTCACCGCATTCGAACAGCCGACAAGAACCCACACAATGAAAAACAGGAACGGAACATATCCGACGAAGTACAGCGAGGTCGGGAAAAGGCGGTCGATCAACAAATCCGGCTGGAACGATTTGAAGAACGGAACCGCGAGCCGCGTGGAATACAGGCGGACGTTGGTCATGTACAACAGCACAAGACCAATAGCCATTGCGATGACGATCTGCAGTCCGATCTTTTCACGCGCCGTCAGGCCGAGGTTGCGCTTGTTGACGACTTTCAGATAGTCATCGGCGAAACCAACACAGGCGAACGCGGCAGTCGACGCAACGGCAATCCACATGAATGGATTGCGCAGATCCGTCCACAGCAACGTCGGAAAGATGATCGACAACACGATCAATACACCGCCCATCGTGGGAGTGCCGGCCTTCGCCTTGTGCGATTGCGGTCCTTCTTCCCGGATATGTTGTCCGATCTGAAAATCACGTAATCGAGCGATCAACCAGGGTCCCATCAACAGACTCAACATCAGCGCGGTCAGGCTGGCGAATGCGGTGCGGAATGTGAGATAGCGAAAAACTCTCAACACGCTGAGCGGGGTCCAGACCGAACTCAGCGGATAAAGAAATTCGTAAAGGATGTGATAGAGCATTATGGTTCCAAACTGGAAAACGCTGCACGCAACGTGTTGAGCGCCTGTTCGAGCTTCACTCCTCTCGATCCTTTCAGCAAAACGACATCACCTTTTCGAACGGTGCGCGCCAGCAGATCGCCGGCGTCTCTTGAATCGCGCAGAAAACGCAGACGAGCACCGTCCATTCCCGCTTCGCGTGCTCCATCGATAAGATCGCGCGCAGATCCCTGCACGCCCACGACCAGCGCGGCACCGGACTTCGCCGCCTCCCGGCCGCATGCGCGATGGAGTTCCGGGCCTTCAGACCCTAATTCCAGCATTTCGCCGGCAACGATGATCTTTCGTTGGAACCCCTGAAGTTTTGCAACGAAACGGATCATTTCCGTCAACGCCCTCGGATTGGAGTTGTACGAGTCATCGATGACAACAAACCCTTCACGGAACTTCACCACCTCGCCGCGCATCTTCTCGGGTTTCATCTCAGCGATGGCTTCCCGCGCTTGTTCCCACGACACCTCGTTCGTGATTCCGACAGCGACGGCCGCCAGCGCGTTGCTGACGTTGTGCTGGCCGAGCAGCGGCAGAACGAAACTCACGTCGTGGCGGGCGTGATGCACCGTGAACGCCGTGCCTTCCAGTCCGAGATCCTGGATCTGCTGGACTTTGAACGCCGCGACGGCTTTGATGGCATACGTCACGATCTTACCGGTGAACTTTCGCGACATATTGCGAACGCGAGTGTCGTCATTGTTGAGATACGCCGTCCTGGGCTCGTGCAGGCCTTCGATCAATTCCGCTTTGGCTTCGGCGATCTCGTCGACGGACTTGAAGAACTCGAGATGGACAGGATTGACGTTCGTAACGATGCCCTGGTTCGGCTCGGCGATCGACGCAAGCTTGCGGATTTCGCCCTTTGCGGACATGCCCATCTCGAGCACGCCGATGGTCTGATACTTCTCGGCTCGCAACAGGCACAGCGGCAGTCCGTACTCGTTGTTCAAATTGCCGACCGTTCGCAGGACCGTGAACTTTTTGCTGAGAACGGCTGCGATCATTTCCTTCGTGGTGGTTTTGCCGGCGCTCCCGGTCACACCGATGACGGGCATGCCCCATCGGCGGCGCACGTTGCGCGACAACTCCTGAAGCGCGTCGATTGTCGATCGAACGCGGATCACGGCCCCGCCAAGCGCGCTCGCGGGCTTCCAGCTCTGATCGACGACGACCGCCGCGGCCTTCCTCGCGAAGACCTGATCCACGAACGTGTGACCGTCATAACGCGGACCTTTGATCGCAAAAAACAACTCGGCAGCGTTGATCGTTCGGGAGTCGATCGAATAGCCGCGCACTTTCGCGGCGCCGGGTCCTTCAAGCGTCCCGTTGACGGCTTTAGTTATTTCGTCGAGCGTTAAGTTCATGGAGTATTTCGAATGCTACAGCCTTGTCATCGAATGGGAACGTTTGATTCCCGATCTGCTGATACGTCTCGTGCCCTTTCCCGGCGATCACTACAGTGTCTCCCGTTTTCGCTGCCTGAATCGCGGATTGGATCGCCGCTTTCCGATCCGGAACGACGTCGTACGGTGCCGCGTTCGGAACCCGATTCACTCCTTGCTCGATTGCTTGAATGATGGAAAGCGGATCTTCGCTGCGCGGATTATCCGATGTCAGATAGATTCGGTCGGCGCGACGAGCCGCCGCCTCACCCATCAGGGGTCGTTTCGTGCGATCGCGATCGCCGCCGCAGCCAAAAACAATAATCAGCTTTTTTGAAGTGATTTCACGCGCCGATATCAGGAGCTTCTCGAGTGCGTCGTCGGTATGCGCGTAATCGACAATGACCCGAAAGCTTTGACCTGCAATGACGGGTTCAAACCGGCCCGGTACGCTCGGCAGCAAATCGATCCCTCGGCGGATGGCATCCTCCGGAATTCCGAGCCCCACGGCAACGCCGATCGCAGCGCCCATGTTATAGAGATTGGGAGTCCCCATCAGCCGCGAGCGCACTTCCAGGTTGCCCACGGGCGTTTTGAAAACGGCCTCCGTTCCTTCCCATCCAAACCGATGAGATATTGGACCGATATCAAAAGCACTTTGCATGCCATAGGAAATAACCCGTTGAGGCGCGATCGCGCGCAATTCTTCATAGGTCGCATCGTCGGAATTCAGCACCATGATCCGCGGCATGTCGTCTCGCATTCCGGTGAACAGTTTCTTTTTCGCCTGAAAATACGACTTCATGTCGCCGTGAAAATCGAGATGATCCCGGCTCAAATTCGTGAACACCGCAACGTCGAAATGAAGTCCGGCAACTCGTCTCAGCTCGATCGCATGAGACGAGACTTCCATCACGGAATAATTCCAGCCCGCGTCCACGACCCGCCGGAACAATTGCTCCAGGTCGGGAGCTTCGGGCGTTGTGCGTTCCGCTTCGAATGCGAAGCCGGGACCGCGATATTCGATCGTGCCGAACACAGCGGTTGGACGGCCTGCGGCCTTCAGAATCGACTCGACGAAATATGTTGTCGTTGTCTTGCCGTTCGTTCCAGTCACACCCACAAGGTGCAACTGGCGCGTCGGGTGGCCGTAGAAATTCGACGCAGCGGTGGCCACGGCGTCGCGATCGTCGGGCACCTCAATCCACGTTGCGAAAGCCGGCGGCGCCGACGAGATGACGGCGCGGGCACCGTTCGCGATCGCCTGGGGAACAAAGCGATTTCCATCCCTCTTTTCTCCGCGGATGGCGATGAAAACGAACCCCGGCTGGACCTGGCGCGAATCGTACGCGATACCCGACACGTCGACGTCGAGATCCCCTGATGTCGAGAGGATCCTGCACCCCGACAAAAGCGATCGCAGCTTCATACGCCCACTCGTCGAAACGCTACCGTTTCGGCGTGAACCTGACTTGAACTCGTGTGCCGGCCCGGACCGTTGCGCCTGCGGCGGGAAACTGCTCGGCTGCGGCCCCGGAACCGCTCGAGCGCAAGCGCAGACCCAGCTTGAGGCACTGTTCCGTAACCTGTCGCAAGGACTTTCCGTAAAAATCGGGCATGGCGATTTCGCCCAACTCGAATCCCGGCGACGCCGCGGCCGCAGTCGCATAAGCCGTGTCGACAACTTTCCACTCGCGTGACGGAGCGGCCGGTGCGACCGGACGCGGTGGCAACTGCTCGGGCTTCTTCTCTTCGCGAAGCGTGTATCGGGGCGAGTAGAAAGGAATATCGGGAGGCACAGCCATATACCTCAACGATTGCTCGATGACACTTTTGAAAACCGGCGCGGCAACCTGCCCCCCCTGATGCAATCCGACGGCTTCATCCACGACGACGATCATCGAAAGCACAGGATTCGTCGCGGGCGCAAAACCGGCGAATGATCCCCAGTATTTCGTTTTGGAATAGTGTCCATCGACGATCTTCTGGGCTGTCCCCGTTTTGCCCGCGGCGGTGTAGCCCTCCAGTTTTCCGGCTCGAGCGGTCCCGCCCGTCACCACATCTTCCATCATCGGCCGCAACTGTGCCGTTGTTTCAGCCGATAAAACTCGTTCGCCTTTCGAATCGTTTAAAGTGACGCCATTCTTCGGATCCTCGATCCGCTTGACCACGAACGGGCGATACAAAACTCCGCCATTGGCAATGGCCGAGACCATTCTCAAAATTTGCAGCGGCGTCACGCCGATCTCCTGTCCCATGGACATCGATCCCAATGACATACCCGACCATCGAGATGGCGGCTTTGTCAGACCTCGTTCTTCACCGGGAAGATCGATGCCCGTCGGACGACCGAAACCGAGTCGTTGAACGTAGCTGTAAAACCGTTCTTCACCCACGCGCTGGCCGATCCGGATCGCGCCGACATTCGAAGAGTGAGTCACGATGTCGGTGACCGAAAGCAAGCCGTATTTCGCATGGTCCGCAATGCGATGGCCGCCGACCACAATGGATCCACCGAGACAATCGATGATTTCGTCCGGCGTGGTCAGCTTCTCTTCCAAAGCGGATCCCACGGTCAGCACCTTGAAGGTGGATCCCGGTTCGTAAACCGAGTTCACCGCGCGATTGATTCGGACGTCGGGGGAATACCGCGAATAGGCGTTTGGGTTAAATGTCGGATAGCTGGCCATTGCGAGGATCTCACCGTTCCTCGGGTCCATGACGATCGCGGCAATGCCCTGCGCGTGCGTTCTCTCGGACGCCTCGCGGAGTTCCTTTTCAAGAATATATTGGATGTTCTGGTCGATCGTCGTCACCAGATTGGCGCCGGGAGTCGGCGGCTGCTCGGCGCTATCAAACCGATGCCCCCGGGCATCCGTCATCACGACCAGGCGCCCCGGTTCTCCACGAACCGCGCTGTTGTACTTGTACTCGAGGCCCCCGATCCCCTCTTCATCCATGTTGACGTAGCCAAGGACGTGTGACGCCAGATCGCCTTTCGGATAGACACGTTGATCTTCCGCTTGAAAGTAAATCCCGGTCAGCCTGGCCTTACGGATTGCGGCGGATACCGATTTCGAAACCTTGCGTTTGACCCAAACGAACGACTTGTCGGCCGACAGCCGGCTCAAAAGCTCGGCTTTGGGAATTCCCGTGAGTTCCGAAAGAACTTTCGCGGTTCGATTCGGGTCTTCGATTTCATCCGGAATCGCAAACACAGAGTCGGCCTTGACGCTGATGGCCAGTTCGTTGTTATTGCGGTCATAGATGACGCCCCGGCGCGGGCTGACGTCGAGAGTTCGCTGTTGCTGCTTTTCAGCGCGTGATTTGAGCTCCGCGGATTGGACGACCTGAAGAAAGTACAGGCGGGCTCCGATAACCGCTCCCCAAATTCCCATGACGGATATCAAGAAGTACACCCGCCCATTTGATATAGCGTATTTCTTCATCTTTTGACGCCTGTCACCGTTACCTTTTTGCCGCCAGCTGGTCCTGATCCGGAGCTTTCGGGATCGAAAGCGGCGTGTCCGCGCTGAGAATGACGAGCTGCCCCGGCATCGGCTGAACCATTCCCAATTCACGCCGCGCAATGGAATCGATTCGTCCGAGGTCGCGCAAGGATTCGCGCTCCAGGCGAAGCTGGTGCCCCATCTCCGTGAGCTGTTCCTTTTGTTTTTGGGCGGCCTCGATCCTGTATCCGTTCATTCGATACCGGTAGTGCTGCCATCCATAGAAAAACATGCACAGAAGGAACGCGCCGAAAAGGCAAGTGACGCCGACGTATTCCCGGCGGTACTTCGTGTCCGCCTCACGAACGACGTTGAGATTATTAATGCGCTTTTCAAAATGAACTTCGATGGCCATCAACTTCTCTCCCAGGCTCGGAGCTTCGCGCTTCGAGCGCGTGGATTGTGTCGCCGTTCATCATCGGACGCGATCACGACTTTTTTCGTCAGTACCTTTCCCGGCACGGCTTGCGTCCGGAATCTGTTTTTCACGATGCGGTCTTCCAGCGAGTGAAATGTCACAACAACTGCACGACCGCCCGGTCGAACGAGTCGCATGGCCCCATCCAAAAACGATTCGAGACTTCCGAGTTCGTCGTTCACATAGATCCGCAGTGCCTGAAACGTTCGAGTGGACGGATGAATATGCCCGTAACGCGGCGCCCCCATCACCCGCTGAACGGCCCGAACCAGATCGGTAGTCGTCGTCAACGGCCGGGATCGAACGATCGACTTTGCGATCGCTCGTGATCGCCGCTCCTCGCCGAAGTTGAAAAGGATGTCGGCGATTTCCTTTTCTCCGAAGCTATTCACCACGTCCGCCGCCGTCAGCCTCTGTTCGCGATCCATCCGCATGTCGAGCGCGCCCTCACGCATGAATGAAAAGCCTCGCGACGCATCGTCCAGCATCATGGAAGAGACGCCGATATCCGCCAACACACCGTCGACTGCGGAGAACCCGCGCGGCTGAGCGATGTTCGTTATTTCGCGGAAGTTGGATTTCACGATCTCCAGACGCGGTCCAAATGTTTGCAGGGACTGCTGGGCCAACTGAATCGCCTGCTCGTCCTGATCGACGGCAAGCACCCGGCCGTCTGGCGATGTTCGATCGAGAATCGCTTGCGTGTGCCCGCCCGCTCCAAGCGTCGCGTCGATGAACCGGCCGCCCGGTTGCGGATTCAGAAAACGCAACACTTCGTCGATGAGAACGGGCGTATGCGACAACATGCATCACTTAGATTCCCAGTTCCGCCAACGTCTGATGATCTTCGTCCGTGAACTCATGTTCCTTCAGCCTCGATAGGAATCGCTCGTGATTCCACACATCGAGGTAGTTCAAGTTTCCGAGGACCACGACTTCTCCATCCATCTTTGCGGACTCACGCAGCAGCGAAGGAATCAAAATCCGTCCCGATTTATCAATGGAGGCTAATTGACCGTAATAATTCGAGCGGTCGAGGAACTTCTTTTTAGTGGGGTTGAGGGCAGGAAGCTTGAATAATCGATCTTCGATTTCTTGCCAGACGGGAAGGGGATAAATCAGGACGGAATCTCCCTGAAGACTGGTGACGAAAAAGTCGGCCGTGCCGTGGGACTCTTCAATCTCGGCGCGATAGACGGATGGGATCTTGAGACGTCCCTTCTCGTCGATGGTCGCGATTTGATTACCACGCATGACCTACGTTGTCCCTCGGAGAAACAGATTTTGCCAATTTGGGCCACTTTCGGCCACCACAGACTACTGCGAGGGCTAAATCGTGTCAATCTTAAGTTTTAGTGCGTGTGCTACCTTTAAGCTCGAACTATGAAAGCCGGAATCATCGGGCTGCCGTCGGTGGGGAAAACCACCATATTTAATGTGCTCACCCAGGGCAGGGCGGTCGCCGCGGTCGGGGGAAGCCGCCGTCAGGAACCGAATGTCGGGATCGTGAAGGTGCCGGACGCCCGGCTCGACAATCTCTCGTCCGTCTTCAAGCCCGAAAAGACAACTCACGCCAACGTCGAATTCGTCGACGTTCAAGGACTCGTTCGCGGCAAAGGGCAGGACATGGCGCTGGCTCCCGTCCGAACGGTCGACGCACTCGTGCACGTGGTTCGCTCTTTTCAGGACGAAGCTGTTCCTCACTCGGAAGGCGACATCGATCCCGAACGCGATCGCCACAATTTTGACTTCGAGCTGATGCTCGCCGACATTGCTTCCATCGAAAAGCGAATGGAGCGCCTTGAAAAACATTTGAAGAAACTGAAGAACGCGGAACTCGAAAAGGAGTTTGCGTATCTCCAGAGGGCCAAGGCATGGCTCGAGTCGGAGAAGCCGCTGCGCGAGATGCAGGTTTCCGACGACGAGAAAAAACTGGTCAAGGGATTTTCGTTACTGTCGGAAAAGCCGATGATCTACCTCGAAAACATCGGCGAAGACCAACTCGATAGGTTAAGGCACGCCGTTGCCGCTTCGGATCTGCAACCCAACACGGAGTCGACAATTATCTGCGGAAAACTCGAAGCGGAAATGGCCGAACTTCCACCGGAAGAAATGAAAAGCCTTCTAGCCGATTACGGATTGACTGAATCGGGATCGGAACGTTTGATTCGCGCGACGTATCGTCTGCTCGGGCTCATTTCGTTTTTCACGGTCGGCGAAGAAGAGTGCCGCGCATGGACGATCGTCCGCGGAACAAATGCGCAGAAGGCGGCCGGCGTGATTCATACCGATCTGCAAGATCATTTTATCCGCGCCGAAGCATGCAGCTACGACGATTTCACAATTCACGGGAGTCTGCATGCGCTGAAGGAGAAGGGGCTTCTGCGTCTCGAGGGAAAAGAATACATCGTCAAAGACGGCGACATCCTGACCATTCGCCATAGCGGCTGACTTTCATGACACCTTTCACCTACTCCATCGTCTTCGCGCTCGCTGCATCGCTTGCCAACGTGTTAGGCGGAGTCATCGTCACCACACACAAGTGGGCGAGACGTTCACTTCGTTATTTCATCGCGCTCGGATCGGGGTTCATGCTTGGAGCCATCTTCCTCGAGATGGTGCCGGAGAGTATGAAAGTCGCGCCTGTGATCCTGACACGTTTTTCGGCCCCGACGACTTTGCTGCTGCTGGGGTACCTCATCGTCCATACGTTTGAGCATACATTTGCATCGCACCTGCACTTCAGCGAAGAAACCCATCACGACGAAGTGACCGATCCCATCGTCGGCATTTCCGCGCTGGTTGGAATGCTGGTCCACACGTATTTCGACGGCGTGGCGATTGGCGTCGGCTTTCTCGTTTCAAGTACCGTCGGAGCACTGGTCTTTGTTGCCGTGTTTCTTCACAAGATCCCGGACGGTTTCCCCATCGCTCCGATTCTTTTTATTTACGGTTACCCAAATGAAAAAGCTTTGTTGGG
>JACXTT010007950.1_pt1 | contig 14820 bp, 11 predicted proteins | sample 9270951 | NCBI WGS metagenome assembly JACXTT01 (sample SAMN15532306, study PRJNA645909) | rock metagenome | isolation source: weathered quartz diorite | place: Puerto Rico | collected 2017-06-21
TTCGAGGGGATCTCTCACCCGATCTTTCGTCTCGGTCGGTTCGGGTTGGACCCCGTTCAAGCGTCACGCACCATTATTGCCCTGTTCCGCGACTCCCCGTTTCTCATGGTGCTGGCGGTGTGTGGTGCTGGTCTCAGCATCGTCGCGCGGCCGCGCGGCGTCGAGCTCTTCGGGCCGTGGCTCGTTGTCGGAGTAGGGTTCTTTCTCGGCCAAATGTTTCAACCGGTGCGCTACTTCTACCTCGTGATCCCCGCCTTTGCATTTGTTGCGGCCGTTGCCGTCGATCGCTTCGCGGCGGGCGAGCTCGTAGACGCGACGGTGAGACGACGGATGACGGCGGTCGTGGTGGGGCTCTACCTGGCCTTCAACCTCGGATACGTCGGCATGGGCGCCGTCGCGAACCGCGGGACGAAGCTCCAGCAGGTCGTTCAATGGGCGCGCACCCATACCCGACCCACCGATCGTGTCATGGCGGCAGGCTATTTCTGCACGGACTTGCCGAATCGCTGCTACGCTCACTACTTGCTGGCGCGAGATATGTCGCAGCTGACGGCAAGCATTCGTACGTATCAGATCGATTATGTGATCTTCGACAACGACGAATGGCACCATGACCTTGGCGATAGCCTGGCACTGCACTTCACGCCCGTTGAGCGCTGGGGGTTCGGAACGGTGTATGGAGTGACTGCGCAACGCCTCAGCTCGGGGCGGCCATCCTCGGCACGTGGCCAGCCGCACGGTGGCGAAGATCACAGAGTGGAAACCCGCGTGGTGACGAGGTTGGGGGACCCTTAAGCAAGAGCTAAATGCCCAACTCGCAGAAGCGCTGCCATCGGCGGTCGTTCGTCCAGGATGTTCTGACGTCGCTCCTGCTCATAACGGCCGCAGTGACCTGCCAGCGTCCGAGCGGTTCCCCGACCGGGCCCACGCAGGTGGCGACGGTGACCGTGAGCCCGGCTCCGGCCACGGTGGCCGTCGGGCAGACGGTCCAGCTCACCGCGACGCCGAAGGACGCCAGCGGCACTCCCTTGCAGGGGCAGACGATTACCTGGTCGACGAGCAACAGCGGGATGGCGACCGTGAGCCCCGCTGGAGCCGTGACGGGCGTGGCGGCCGGCTCCGTGACTATCACGGCGAGCTGCGCGGGGCAGAGCGGCACCGCGGCGGTGACCGTGACCGCGTCCGCGCCGCAGGTGGCGTCGGTAACTGTGAGCCCAACTCCAGCCACGGTCGCGGTAGGACAGACGGTACAGCTCACCGCCACGCCGAAGGACGCCAGCGGCACTCCGTTGCAGGGGCTGACGATTTCCTGGGCCACGAGCAATAGCGGGGTGGCGACCGTGAGCACCAGCGGACTCGTCACCGGCGTGGCGGCCGGCTCTGTGACCATCACGGCGAGCTGCGGAGGCCAGAGCGGCATCGCGGCGGTGACCGTGACCGCGCCATCTGGTGGAGGAACAATTCTGTTGCAAGAGGCCTTCGCCGACACCGCGTTCGGGTCACGCGCCTGGTACGACAACACCGTCCTGCCGATCACCGACACACAACACGTCGCTGGCAGTACGCACTCCCTGGTGATCCACTTCCCGCTCGGCGCCACCAAACCTTTTGGTGCGGCGCGCCACCTGTTCCAACCGACCACCACGCTCTACGTGAGTTACTGGGTCAAGTACAGCGCTAACTGGGTTGGGTCGGGCCTGACGTACCACCCGCATGAGTTTTACGTCCTGAGCGACTTGGACGGCGCCTACGACGGGCCGTCGAACAACTATCTCACGCTCTACATCGAGGACACTTACCAGAATGGCGGCATTCCGCGTCTCGCGGTCCAGGACAACAAGACTATTAACACAAGCTACGGCACACCGCCCATCAACTTGATTGGTGTGACCGAGAACCGGTCGACCTGCGGCTGTAATGGCATAGTCGAAGCGAACATGCCCTCGACATGCTATAACGCTCCTCCGTGGTACAACGCGAAGACGGTGGACGCCGCCCAGCCGTACTTCTTGCCGACCCCTGGGCCGGGGTACAAAGGCAACTGGAACCAAGTCGAGGCGTATTTCCAGTTGAACTCGATTGTCAATGGCGTGGGCCAAGCGGACGGCGTTATGCAATACTGGTTTAACGGCGCGCTGGTGATTGACCGGCACGACATCCTCTATCGCACTGGTGCGCGACCCACCATCCAGTTCAAGCAATTCATGATTGCGCCCTACATCGGCTCGGGGTCGCCCGTCGACCAGACAATGTGGGTCGATGCTCTCACCGTGGCGACAAGCCATCCGTAGATGGTCTCAAGGTCTGGGTGACATAGGCGACAAGAGCCTCCGGATCTTTCGCTCCCTTCACTCCGCGCTGGGCGTGTCTTCGGCCTGCCCGGAGCCCCGCAAGAAGCCGTTCACGCACCTCCTGCACTGCCTGCGGACGCGATGAGTACTTGACGTCTAGGCCTCGAGGCGTGTTGCATCACGGAGTGGCACGGACCTTGAGGTAGCGACTCCCTGTGGCGCTAAAGCGACATCCCAAGGGGTTCCGCAATGACGTTCGAAACTGAGAAGCCATGGCGCGCCAAGGTCATCGTCGCGCTCGGGGTTGGCCTCCTCGTGGTTGGAGCACCGCTGGGTGGGGAGTTCGCGCTGCGTCACCGTGAGGCGCGCCGCCCCACGTTGTCAGGTACCATCCCAACGCTTTTCTATAGGCACGGCCGGCTCGGGCATGCACTGGTGCGGGGTTTCGACTACTTCGGTCGCATCCACATTGATCGGGACGGGTTCCGCGGTGGCGAAGTCTCGGCGACGAAAGCGTCAGGGACGGTGCGCGTGATGGCAATCGGCTCGTCGACCACGTTCGATCCTAGTGTCAGCGGCGATGCGGCGGCGTGGCCAGCTCGCCTGCAAGGTGAGCTCAACAAGCTCTTGCCGGGTCGTCCCACAGAAGTGATAAACGCGGGGGTTCCGGGCTACCACGTCATAGAAGACCTGATCCGACTGGAAACCGAATTGTTTCGATATAGGCCGGACGTGGTCATTCTCTACGAGGGGCACAACGACCTGTTCGGGGCCCTGCGACGGGGGGGTGACCAGACCGGATCCGCCACGGACACGCCCGACGAGGTACCGGTGGTTACGCCGTGGGGTCATTGGCTGAGCCGGCATTCGTTACTCTACGGGAAGCTCGTGGCACGACTGAAGATTCTCCACTTTAGGGCTGCCGGCCAAAGGGCACTCTCCGGTTCACGAGACTCCAGGCCAAGCGCTGACCCGGTCATCGATTTGGGAGCGCGACAGTTTGAACGAGACCTCACATCGTTCCTTGCGGTAGCGCGCGGCCTGGGGATGCGAGTCGTGATTCCAGAGCTCGTGCAGGTTAGCGGCGTCGGGGCCGTCGAGGAGCATGACTCGACACTAGTGCGCGCTTGGTCGCTCACCGTCCCGTTCGCCCGGCCCGAGACGGTGTTGCAGGGTTACGTCCGTTACAACTCCGTCCTGCACGACGTCGCCGACCGCTTCGGGGCAACCTGGGTCCCGACGGCCTCGTTCGGATTGGCAGGCCCCGCGTGGTACGCGACGGATGACCCGATTCATTTCAACGATCGGGGCGCGGGCCGAATGGCGGAGCGGCTAGCCCGCGCGCTCATCGCCTCCCGAGCATTAGACCTGCCGCTTGGTCCGGCACTGGGACTTCGCGGGCTCCGCGACGCTAGGACAGGTCTCTGACACCTCACTGTTGCACAAATGCAACACTAGACAACTGGTCGATGGCCGTGGAGCCGTCTAGAGCCTGGGCCCGAGATGCATTTCATTGTCCCCAAAGCACTTGGGTATGCCTTGTGTGTCGGAGGGGCAGCCCGCCTCTTGCGTATTGGGATTCCGGGCCGACCCCAGCGTACGGAGACGCGACCATGGCGGGAACTCACATCCTCGGGATCTCCGCCTTCTACCACGACAGCGCCGCTTGCCTCCTTCGGGACGGCGCGATCGTGGCGGCAGCGCAGGAGGAGCGCTTCACCCGCAAAAAGGGCGACGCGTCGTTCCCTGCACATGCCGTAGCCTATTGTCTCCAGGCGGCTCAGGTTAAGGCTGCCGACCTCGCATTCGTCGGGTTCTACGACAAGCCCCTGCTCAAGTTCGAACGCATCCTCGACACGTACCTAGAGGTGGCTCCCCGGGGCTTCCGGTCCTTCCTCATGGCGGCCCCGCTGTGGCTCAAGGACAAGCTGTACATGGATCGACAGCTTCGTGCCTCCCTGGGATACGAGGGGGAGATTCTGTACGCCGAGCACCACGAATCGCACGCCGCAAGCGCATTCTTCCCTTCGCCTTTCGAAGAGGCAGCTATCCTCACGATGGACGGCGTCGGGGAGTGGGCGACCGCGTCGCTCGGCGTCGGACACGGCAGCGAGATCGATCTCTTGAAGGAAATCCATTGGCCTGACTCACTCGGGCTGCTCTATTCGGCGTTCACCTACTATACCGGCTTTAAGGTCAATTCCGGTGAGTACAAGGTGATGGGACTCGCACCCTATGGAGAGCCGAGGTATGTCGACCTCATCTACCGCGAGCTCATTGACCTCCATGAAGACGGGTCGTTCACCCTCAATCAAAGGTACTTCAACTACTTGACCGGCCTCACGATGACCAACGGAGCGTTCGACAAGCTGTTCGGCGGCCCGCATCGTGTCGCGGAGACGAAGCTGACGCAGCGGGACATGGACCTGGCGCGGTCGATTCAGGTGGTTTGCGAGGAAGTGATGCTACGGATGGCGCGGACCGTCCACCGCGAGACCGGTCTGGAGAATCTGTGCCTGGCGGGAGGCGTGGCGCTTAATTGCGTGGGGAATGGGCGGCTGCTGCGGGAGGGGCCCTTCAAGCGCCTGTGGATTCAGCCGGCTGCAGGCGACGCCGGGGGGGCGCTCGGGGTCGCACAGTTGATCTGGCACCGCCACTGCAAGCAGCCGCGGCACGTGACACCCGGGAAAGATGCGATGCGTGGGGCGTACCTCGGGCCAGAGTTCTCTCCAGAAGAAATCGCGCAGTACCTCGAGTCCGTGGGAGCGCGTTACGAGCGGTTGGAGCGAGCGGACCTGGTGAGCCGGATCGCTGCCTTGCTCGCTCAGGAGCAAGTCGTCGGGTGGTTCGACGGCCGCATGGAATTCGGCCCGCGCGCCTTGGGTGCGCGCAGCATCTTGGGCGATCCGCGGAGTCCTCGCATGCAGGCGCAGATGAACATCAAGATCAAGTTCCGGGAAGGCTTCCGCCCGTTTGCCCCCAGCGTGCTGCGCGAGCGCGTGAGCGAGTACTTTGAGCTAGACTGCGATTCGCCCTACATGCTGCTCGTGGCACCCGTGAAGCGGGAACGCCAAGTTCCGATGACGGAGCAGCAACGCGGGCTGTGGGGCATCGATCAACTAAACGTCGTCCGATCGGACATCCCGGCCGTCACCCACATTGACTACTCGGCGCGGGTCCAAACGGTGGACCGAGAGACGAACCCGACCTACTATGACCTCATCAGGGAGTTCGACCGGCTCACGGGGTGCGCGGTGCTGGTGAACACGTCGTTCAACGTGCGCGGGGAGCCAATCGTTTGCATGCCGGCGGACGCGTATCGCTGCTTCATGCGGACCGACATCGACTATCTGGCGCTCGGACCGTTCCTGCTTGCGAAGCAAGCCCAACCCAAGTGGAAGGAATCGGGAGATTGGCGACGGGAATTCCAGCTCGACTGAGCACCGCCGAGGGACGGCGGTTCGGGCTCACCGTCGGAGCAGCCTTCCTCGCATTGGCGGCAGTCGCTCAGTGGCGCGGTCGGGAGCGGGCGGCGCTTGTCTTCGCCGGCATGGGCGGACTGCTCGTCCTCGCCGGGTTGGCGATGCCGGAACGGCTCGGCCCTGTCTTCAGGGGCTGGATGGGCCTCGCGCATCTGATGTCGAAACTCACCACGCCGATCTTCCTGGGGGTCGTGTACTTTGGTGTGATCACGCCGGTCGCACTGCTGATGCGCCTTTGCGGACGCCGACCGCTGCAGCGTACCACGACTGCGAGCGGCTGGATCCCCCGAGCGGCGGACGCTCGTCACCGGGCTGATATGGAGCGCCAATTCTAGGAGAGGTTTTATATGAGCCGGACAAGTCTTGCCGCTGAACTCTGGACCTTCATGCGTGTGCGGAAGAAGTGGTGGTTGCTGCCAATCCTGATGGTGCTCCTGCTCGTTGGCGCACTACTCGTGTTCGCGCAGGGCTCGGCGCTGGCACCGTTTATCTATACGATCTTCTAGTTCAACTCTACGATCCTCTAGTCAACGAAGGCGCGCCGCGATAGTAGTTCAGGGCTCCCCGGCAAGGGCTTTGAGCACCTGCGTGCCGACGCGATCTGCGTTGGCCATTAGCGTCAGGGTGAGCCCCTTCGCCGGCACATACGGCAGGGACGAACCATCGGCGATGGAAACCCGCTGTGTCCCGCGCAGCCGACCGGAGAGCTCCGTCGTCAACGGCTTGTCTTCACGGCTGATGGGCAGCTGACTGGCATAGTGGATACTCGACCCGTGGCCCGGACGAACGGTCTTGAGGGGGAGGCAACCCAACCTGCGGATGTGGCGGAGCAAGACGCGTTCACGCGCCTCGATGACACGCCGGTCCTCTTCGGACTGTTCATAGCTGAGTTCGAGGTAATCGCCCGAACCGTCTGGCGTGCGCCGTAGGATGCAGTGCTTGCCCGGAGCTTGATGGTCCTCGTGGTGGATTAGAAAGATGACGAGACTCGGCGACAAGGCTCGCAAGATCCGCAGCGACTCCCGGCTCGGGAGGGAAGACTCTTGGAGCAACCTGAACAGCAACAGCGATCGGTACGAAAAGAGTTGCGCTTGCACCAGGTGCTCGCGGTCGCCTGTCGGATCATAAACCATCGTGAGTTGGCCTAAACTGTGACTTCGCTCCTTGGGGGCTCTCCCGAGGGTTGGGTAGTGGATGCAGGGAACGTAGGTGTGCGCATTACACGTGAGAGGCACGGGAACGTCGTATTGCTGGAGCGAGCGCAGCACGATCCGAGTTGTTCCCACCGCACCCGCAGCCAGAATCAACCTCCGTGCTTCGAAGGTTTCGACCAAGCCGGTTGACAGACATTTGGCGCGAACACTCACTCCTCCGGGATTCCGTTCCGCAAACGACTCCACCAAATAGCCGGGGCGATACGTAAAGTTCCGATGTCGCTGGAGTTCCCTGATCGTCCAGTCGGGACGATACACGCTACCGCCTTCATTGCTCCAGAAATCCATGTCGTGGTATGCGTGCGGTTCTCGACCGTTCAGTGGCTGCGTGAGGACGGCCAGCCGCGTGCGACCTACAGAGACACCGGCTCGACGGAAGGCGTCTCGCCTTCGGTGGTAGCGTGACAACATCAGCTCGGCGTTGTGATCGATTTCGAGCGGCGGGAGCAGAGCCTCGAGAACGCCGTTCAGCGGTTCGAGATCGTCTCGGCTACCGCTGACACCCACTCGTTTCGCGACGAGTTGGTAGTGCCGGTGCAGCTCGTCGGGGGGGAGCGAGCATTTGATCAGCTCCTGATCGAGGAACGGGAACGCGCCGGCTCCCCATGCTCGTCCCAAACCACCAAGCGCGAAACTTTCCAATGCTACGAAGGAGGTCGAAACCGACGGCGGGAAGCCTTCGGGGCGCTGATACACGAAGCGGCGAGGGGGAGTGAGCTGCGCCCCCGTGCCAACGGCACCGAAGGGGATGCCTTCGAAGTCGTCGCCCAGAAAATAGCGGTGCTGCGACCAATCGTGCCGCCGGATGAACGAGAATGACTCCTTCGGAATCAACGCTGCGTACGTGGTATCCTCGTATCCCACGTCGAGCATCGTGACCGCGCGGCCTGCCGCGATCAGACCATAGGCCGCGTGAGCTCCGCTGGGTCCGGATCCGACCACGATGACATCGCCGCAGGTGCTCATCCCCGTCGCCGAACCCACATGAGTAACGGAAGGCCGATCGCGACCTTGAGCAAGCTTCGCAACCCCTGCCACCCCAGCCCTAACAGGAGCAGGGGAATGGGCGGAGGGGGCTTGAGAAAGAAATCCGCGTACACGGGCGTCGCTTCGAGGACGGCCGCCATTATGTACACCTTCTTGCGCACGAGCGACGGACGCGTCAGCAGTCCGGAGGCGGCGTCGATCAACGGCAAGGCGGCAGGGTGGCGACGAACGAACCGCACTTCGGGCTCGGACGCGCCATCGGCAACCTCTCGTAGGAGGCGGCGGTTCGCCGCGATGTATCGGGCAATCAGGTCCGCGGGAGGCGCTTTCCCCACCAGGTACCGAGCGATGAGAACACCCTCCGCCGCCAGCTCGGCATCACCGACAGGTGCCGTAGGGGCGTGCGCTGGCGTGACGTTGCCGAGGACCCGCTTCAGGCCAGTGGCCACGTCGAGCGGATTGAACCCAAGGTCCTGGCGAGCGGGACCGCCGTCGAAGTTCGTGTCTTGATTGGAACCGAGGACGTTGCTGACCGTTATCGGCGGCCGTCGCATGAGCCGGGCAAGAAGCTTGGCGACAAGGAGCCCGAGCCCGAACGGGATGTGGAGTCTGCGGCGCTTGAGCCCCAGCTCCGCGCTGATCTTGTCAATGAATGTATCAAAGGAAATGAGATCGGGCCCGCCGAGATCATACCGCTTCGAGATCGTATCGTCATTCTCGATGCAGGCAACGATCGCCTCCGAAACGTCTCCCACCCAGATCGGTGCAAGACGCCACCCGCCGTCGCCGAGCACCGGGACCACGGGCAGCCTTTGCACGACCTTGACCACGGTGCCAAAAACGCCGCGCAGCTCGGCTCCGTAGACGACGCTCGGGAGCAGCGTCGTGACCTGCAGTTCTGAGCCGTGAAAGACCCTGTCAGCCTCACTTTTTGTTCGCCCGTACATGCCCTGACGGCGGATTTTTGTCGCCTGAGTGCTGACGTTGATGAGACGCCTGCAGCCGGTTGCCCTGCAGGCCTCGATCAGGCGACGAGCGCCACCCACGTTGACGTCGTCGCTGTCCGGGTCGTCCGCTGTGGCGGCGGCGAGATGAACGACTACCGCGACGTCCCGCATCGCAGCGAGGAGGGATGGCGGATCGCGCATGTCGCCTCGCACGACTTGCAGATTCTCGTCCCCAGGGAGCAAAGGAAAAGGGGGGGGCCTGCGCACCAACGCCTTGACTCGCCAGCCTCGCTTCAGGAGCCGGCTCACCACGTCTTTGCCGATGAAGCCAGCGGCGCCCGTTACCAGAGCACATCGGGCGTGGTTAGTTGGCGTCATGGTGCCGCGACGCGGGGGGCAAAGACTATGCCCTCAGCCGGGTAGCGAGCACTGTTGCAGCGCTGCCACACCTTTGGACGTGTACAGCTTCACGCCGGGTTGCGCCTCCGAGCGCGGAAAGGGCCCGCCCCCCGGGCCCCTGACCGGCCCGCCCCTTGCAACACCTCGCCGTGCTGGCGGTTGCTCGGTTCGTTCCACGGCCTTTCGGGTGGCATCCTGACGAGTGAACCAGGTCGAAGGCGCACCTCCCGGTTCCCAGGCGCGTTTGCGCCTCGACCTCTTGCGACGAGAGTGGGTGCAAGTGGCTGTGCTCATGCTGGCCACCGCCGCACTCCGAGTCGTTTTCCTCGCAGGCCCCATCGGCTCCGACGACACGCGATACATGGACGCTGCGTGGAAGCTGGCGCACGGGCAACCCCCGGGTGTGTTCGACATTGCGTATGTACGGGCTGCCTTCGTCCTTTGGCTCGCGGCGTGGACCCGCGTCGGCCTGGCTGGAACGAAACTCCTGGTGGTCCAGGTCATGGTGAACCTGCTCCTGGTAGGGGCGCTCTATTGGACGATTCGACGCCTCACCGCAGACGCCCGCGCCGCATTCCTGGGGGCGTTGTGCTGGGCGCTCTTCCCTGTCGAGCTCGTCTCGGCTGGAGCTGTTGTCCCCGATCAGCTTGCTGCGTTGTTGGCCCTCCTCGCGGGAGGCGCCGCGATCACGGCGCTGCGCGCTCCACCAGGGAAGGGCCGGCTCGCGCTGGTGAGTGCCGGCGTCCTGTCCGGGGTGGCCGTCTCCGTCAAGGAGCCGAACGCGCTGTTGCCGATCATTTTCGGGTTGTGGGCGTGGTGGGAGATCCGACCGATTCGCGCCGCCGCAGAACGCGTCGTCGTGATCGGCTTGATCGCGTTGTGCACCTTCGCGCTGGAGTATCCGTTCTTTCGGATCTGGACGGGCGACTGGCTGTACCGCCACGAGGCGCTGAGTCAGGTGTACGGCCCCGGCGGCGCTCTTGCGGCCCAGCGTCACGTGTATTGGGGCACGTTCGTCTACTATCTTCGCGGCGTGCTGCTCAATCCTGCCATCGCCGGCATGTTTGGGTGGCTCCTGCTCATCGCCGCGCTTCGGGCACCGCGCCACGTGAGAGAAGCAAAGTTCATCGGAGTGTGGAGCCTCTGCTTCTTCGTCTTCCTGCAGTTCGGCTCGACCACGCTGAAGCAGTATCAGCCGCTGCCGATGCAAGCGCGCTACGTCGCGCCCATGATCATCTGGCTCTTCGTGCCGCTCGGCCGATGGTTGGCGGACCTGACGGTCTCGGCGCCGGTCGGTCCACTGGGCGTCGCCGTGCTGCTCGGCGGTGTGTCGCTCCAGGGCGTGATGGCAGTCGAGGCCCGGGCGGCTGACGGGATAGGCTTCGCCGGGCTGCCTCGCTCGGTTGAGCGAACGCTCGCCATGAGAGCGGAGGGGGTCATTGGGGCTGTTGCGCTACCGGATACTGTCGAACGGCGTCTTCCGCCAGATCTGCGTCAGCAAACAGTGGATTGGCCCAAGATAAACCTCGCCGCTGGCATTACAGACGCTGAGCTGTGCCGCTTCCGCGAGCAGGGCATTGCCCTCCTGCTTCCGCTCGACCTGGCGAAGCTGCCGTCGGTCGCTGACGAGTACGGACCGTTGGCCACCTGGCTCGATGCACGTGCCCGGAATCTCGCGGTGGCGGACGGGCTCACGTTCATCGACCGCTTTTTGTTGAGGAGCCGGATCGCTACGCTGCAGCGGCGCGCCACAACGGTGACGATTGCCAACATCTACGTTTTCGACCGCGCCAGCCTGGCTCACTCGAGTGCCACCAGCGTGCGCGGCTCGGCGACCGCCGACGGATCGAAGGCTTGTGGGAGTTCGCAATGACCAGCACTAGTACGTCGTCGTTTCGCGTCGCCGGCCGCGGTCCCAAACAACCGAGGATTGCGGCCGTCATCCCGGCGTACAACGTTGAACGCGAAATTGGAGAGGTGATTGGCGCACTCCCAGCCTTCGTGGACCACATCATCGTCGTCGACGACGCTTCCAGGGACCGCAGTTCCGATGTGGTCCGGCGGCTGGCGCAGGAAGACACGCGCGTCATCCTGCTGGCTCATGACCGCAATCAAGGGGTGGGCGGTGCCATCGTGACGGGATTTCGAGCGGCGCTCGATCTGGGCGCGGAGATCGTCGTCAAGCTGGATGGCGACGGCCAGATGGACAGCGAGGAGCTGCCGCGCTTACTTGGCCCGCTGCTCAGAAAAGAGGCTGACTACACCAAGGGAAACCGCTTCGGCGATTTCAAAGCTCTCGCCAGGATGCCCTACTTCCGTCGGGCAGGGAACATGGTGCTGAGCTTCCTGGCGAAAGCTGCCACCGGTTACTGGAACTGTTTCGACCCGACCAACGGCTTTGTGGCCATTCGCCGTGAGGCGCTGGCCGAGCTGCCGCTGGACCGGATCGACCGGACCTATTTTTTCGAACAGTCGGTCCTCGCTCAGCTCTATCTCATCGGAGCGGTGGTCCACGAGGTATATATGCCGGCACGATACGGCGACGAATCGTCTCACCTATCGATTCCCCGCGTGCTCCGGCAGTTCCCGCCCCGGCTGCTCAGCTGTTTCCTGCGACGGCTGGTGCTGAAGAACTTCATTTACGACTTCACGATGGAATCCGTGTACCTCCTCATCGGACTCCCGATGCTGCTCATCGGTGCCGTGTTCGGAGGGTATCACTGGTTTCTCTCTTCGAGCACCGGCATCCCGGCGCACACCGGCACCGTCGTGATCTCCGCGCTCCTGATAACTCTGGGAGTGCAGTTCCTGCTTTCCGCCGTTACCATCGACCTCCAGCAAGTACCGCGGACGCCGCGCTGCAAGGTTGCAGAGAACGCCTATCTAACCCCGCCCCTTCCTTCGTCGTTGTCCTGATGGCTGGAGCAGCTCCTGGTATACCTCAGCGTACCGGGCGACCATGCGCTTGATGTCGTATTCGGCCGCGGCCCGGCGCGCGGCGGCGTCGCCGAGTCGCGACGCGTCGGCCGGATGGCTCAGGAGCCAGTCCAGTGTGCCCGCCAGCTGCTCGACATTTCCTGGCTCGACGAGGAGCCCGGCCTCGCCGTCGTTCAGCGCGGCTCGCACCTCGCCCACGTCGCTGGCGACGACGGGCCGGCCGGCGAACATCGCCTCGAGCAGCGCCAGCGGCAGTCCTTCCGATAGGGACGGAAGCGCAAACACATCGGCGGCGGCCAGCAGGGCGGCGATATCCGCGCGGAGCCCGAGCAGATGCAGACGGTGCCCAACTCCAAGCGCCTGCGCTTGCATCCGCAAGTGGGTTTCCAGTTCGCCGCGTCCGGCGATCGCTACGTGTACAGCGGGATGCCGCTCCCCGATCCGAGCCAGCGCGTCGATGAGAAAGCGGTGCCCCTTCACGGGGTAGAGGTTTCCGACCGTCAGAATCAACCGGTCAGCCGATCCAAGATGCAGCTCGTCACGGAGCGAGGGCCCCGGGCTGGGGCTCCAGCGAACACCGTTTGGGATCGTGACAACGCGTCGGCGCGGGATCCAGAGGTCGCGACTGAGATGATCGGCGAGACTGCTAGATACCGCCACGAGCCGTCCCCCGAGCGTCCAGGCCGCGCGCAAAGCGAGACGTCGCCGCAACCGGTCCGCGTAGTAGCGGCTCCCGTGCATGGTTGCGACGTGACCGATGCCCGTACGGCGCGCCGCCCACGCGCTGTACACCGTCAATTCGAATTCATGACTGTGCACCAGCGTGATGCCGTGCCGTCGGAAGATCGATGTCAGGGAGCGCGCGTAGCGGAGCGACACGCCCGAGTCGAGCTCGAAGTGCTCTGTGGGGAGTCCGGCAGCCTCGGCTTCGCGTCCCACCCACCCTTCGCCCCGGGCCGGCACGATTACCAGGCTATAGCAGCCCTCAGCTTGGAGCTGGGTTGCCAGATCGACGAGCACTCGCTCGGCGCCACCCGGTCCATCCGACTCGATCACCTGGGCGATGCGAACACCGCGGATCGCCTGGAGGGCATCAGCGCTCACGGGAAACCAGCCGTCGGAGGCTGAGACCGGCGCCCCAAGCCTGGAATGCCGCCGGACCGATGGTCGCTGGGATGTTGACCCTGGGGAGGGCCCAGCGATTGTCATCGGGAACGGCCAATCCATAGTCGAGCGTGCACGCGGCGCGGTACGCTGCCGCCCGGACAGCATCCCGCACGCGAGGGTCCGATAGACCGTAGGGATACGCAAAAAACTCGGCGTCGGCGTCGGCGCGGAGCCGGATGACCGCGCGGCTCGCGACCAGTTCGCGATGCAGCTCGGCGTCGGCGAGGTGCGGTAGCGTGCGGTGGGTATCGGAATGCACGCCGAGCGTGACACCCGCGCGAGCGGCGGCCGTGAGGGCACCCCACCCGGCGGGCAGGTAGTCGTCCGGCAGCGGGGTGCGGCCGTCGACGCCGAGGTCTCGGAGAATCGTGTCCCCGTCGCCCCGCAATGCGCCGAGCCAAAGCTGGCGGCGTGCGGGTGTCAGTTGCCTTTGCCCCTCCGCGTGATCCCACCAGAAAGGCTCTCGGCGCTCGGCCGCGTTCGCCACCACGAACACGGTCGCGGGCAAACCGAGCGCACGCAGGAGCGGCAGGGCACGCGTGAAGACGCCGGTGTAGGCATCGTCAAAGGTGATCGTTGCAACTTGGCGCAGGGATCTGGCGGCGGTGAGGCGGGCCACGAACTCAGCCAGCGGCACCACCTCGTATGTGGCGGCCAACCAGCTCACTTGCTCCCGGAATCGCTCGACGGGCATGTGCAATCCCGTGTCCCGTACGCTGGGCTCCAACGGCTCGGCGACCACGTTGTGGTAGCAGAGAATGAGCCCACCGTTGCGCAGGCGTCGCGCGAGGGCCACCGCGCCGGTCGCCCTCAGGCTGGCGTAACAGAGTGCCGCAAGCGTTTGCATTGACGGAGGCTAGCGATGAGTGTGCGATACATCACAGACGTAGCACTCGTATGGGAAGAATTCTGGTGGTGAGTACGCGTGAAGTTTAACATACAGATCGCTGCTCAGAGCAAACCCGTCGAAAGACGGTGACGCAGAGCCACGGGGCTAGGAGTTGCATCCGCCTTGCTCGCCGGGCCGCCAGCGAATCATCATTCGGTCGAGGGTAGCGCACCGCTTCTGGGTGCGCATCTTCAGACAAGGCGGCCATCCATGACCTTCCAAAACCAGCGACTGCTCCAACGCCTCGGAGCGCTGCACTCGGGGATCGTGATCATAGCCCTCGTGACATGGGCCTGCGAGCAAGCGGCGTCAGGGCTGCGCGTACCCGTTGCATCCGTGACGGTGACCCCGCCGACGGCGAGCGTTCAAGTAGGGGGGACGCTGCAGCTGACGGCCGTCCCGAGAGACGCGAACGGCAATACCCTGACCGGTCGGGTGATCACCTGGGCGACGAGTAACGCCTCGGTAGAGACCGTAAATGGGAATGGGATGGTGACCGCCGTGGCG
>JACXTT010007951.1_pt1 | contig 14820 bp, 11 predicted proteins | sample 9270951 | NCBI WGS metagenome assembly JACXTT01 (sample SAMN15532306, study PRJNA645909) | rock metagenome | isolation source: weathered quartz diorite | place: Puerto Rico | collected 2017-06-21
GTCCGCGCGTTCCTGCCGGGATCGCAGATCGACGTGCGTCCGGTGCGCAACCTCGATGCGCTGAAGGGGCAGGAGCTCCGGATGCGCGTCATCAAGGTCAACAAGAAGCGCGGCAACATCGTCCTGTCGCGCAAGGCGCTGCTCGAAGAAGAGAACGCCGAAAAGAAGAAGACGACGCTCGAAACGCTCGCGGAGGGGAAAGTTCTCCGCGGGACCGTCAAGAACATCACCGACTACGGCGCGTTCATCGATCTTGGCGGCATCGACGGACTGCTGCATATCACCGACATGTCCTGGGGGCGTGTTGGGCATCCCTCCGAACTGTTCAAGGTGAACGACGAAGTCGACGTGATTGTGCTCAAGTACGATCCGGCGACCGAGCGCGTTTCCCTCGGCCACAAGCAGCTCGTACAGGATCCGTGGGCAACGGTTCAGGAGCGCTATCCCGTTGGCGCGCGCATGAGCGGCAAGGTGGTCAGCCTCACCGACTATGGCGCGTTCGTCGAGCTGGAGGCGGGCGTCGAAGGTTTGATCCACGTCTCCGAGATGTCGTGGAGCAAGCGCGTCAAGCACCCGTCGAAGATTCTCAACGTCGGCGACAGCGTGGATGCCATGGTGCTCGGCGTCGATCCCGCGGCGCGGCGCATTTCGCTCGGTCTCAAGCAGGTTGAAACCAATCCGTGGCACGAGCTGACCGAGAAGTATCCGGTCGGCACGCGCATCAAGGGAAAGGTCCGCAACCTGACCGAGTTCGGCGCGTTCGTCGAGGTCGAAGAAGACATCGATGGCCTGATCCACATCTCCGACATGTCGTGGAGCAAACGGATCAAGCATCCGTCAGAGGTGCTGAAGAAGGGCGATGTCGTCGAGGCGATGGTGCTCAGCATCGACGCCGAGAACCAGCGGCTGTCACTCGGGCTCAAGCAGCTGGCGACTGATATCTGGGACGATTTCTTCTCACGCCATCACGTCGGCGACACGATCGAGGGGAAGGTCACACGGATGACGAACTTCGGCGCATTCGTCGAGCTCGACGAGGGCATCGAAGGTCTGATTCACGTGTCGGAGTTCGACGATACGCACGGCGGCGAGAAGATCGATCTTCAGGTGGGCAACAACTATCAGATGAAGATCATCAAGTTGAGCCCGCAGGAGCGGAAGATCGGACTCAGCATCCGGGCGTTGAAGTCAGACGACTATCGCTCGGACTGGGAGGCGTACGCCGAGACTGAAGGGACGGGGACGGCGACGCTCGGCGATCATTTCCGGAATCGGTAACGAACTCTGAAGGGTAGGCCGGGTCCTTTTGGACCCGGCGGATCTTTGGACCCGGCAGATCATCAAGGAGAGACCTTTGAATACTCCTGGCGGCAGCATGACCAAGGCGGAACTCGTCGAGGAAGTGTCGCGCGTGTCGGATCTCACCAAGAAGCACTCGGAAGTCATCGTCGACACGGTGTTCAGGAGCATCATCGAGGCCTTGCACCGCGGCGAGAAGATCGAGCTGCGCGGGTTCGGCAGTTTCCGTCTCCGTAAGCGCGAGCCTCGCAAGGGCCGCAACCCGAAGACGGGCGACAAAGTGGATGTGCCGCCAAAGAAGGTGCCCTACTTCAAGCCCGGCAAGGAGCTGAAGGAATTGATCAACCGCGAAGCCGAAGCCGCCGAAGCGGCCGAGCCCGCCGTCGAAGCGGCGTCGATCACCGGCAACATCGTCGGCCCCCTCGAATCCGTCTGACGTTTGGACCATCTCTGGTCGCCGTGGCGACTTGAATATGTGACCGGCGCCAAACCTGATAGGGGGTGCGTCTTCTGCGATGCGCCCCGTCCTCCTGATCCCGATTCCCTCATCGTCTACCAACGCACAACCTGTTACGTCATTCTCAATCTCTATCCGTACAACAACGGCCATCTGATGGTCGTGCCGTACCGCCACACGCCCTCGCTCGCGACGCTCACGGTCGATGAGCTCCACGAGATGGCCGATCTCGAGGCGCTCTGCGAGAAGGTGCTCGTCGAGGCGTACGGTCCGCACGGCGTCAATGTCGGCATCAACCTCGGGAAACCCGCGGGCGCCGGCGTTCTCGAGCACGTGCACGTGCATCTGGTGCCGCGCTGGAACGGCGATACGAACTTCATGACCGTCGTCGGCGCGACGCGCGTGCTGCCGGAGGATCTTCAGCAGAGCGCCGCGCGGCTCAAGCCAGTCTTCGCGAAACTCGGATGAACGTACGGCGCGGGACGTCCGTCAAGACGATCAACGCGAGGAGAGCTACGGCGGAGACGGCGCCACCGATCCAGGCAGACCGAGGCTCGAGCCACAGGTGGACTATGTGTTGCCCCCGTGGGACCGCGACGCCCATCATTGTGTAATTGACCCGCAGCAGAACTGCCGGCTGACTATCGATCGAAACCCGCCACCAGGGGTACTGCACCTCACTCATCACCAGCAGGCACTCGCCATCCTGAGTGTCGACCTCGTACTCTCCCTCGCTTCCAGGCACGCGTCTCGTGTTCACGTGCGGCGGTTGCGTGTGGGCCGCTGGGGGTGACCACTCGTGCAGCGCATCGACGTCGACCAGCGCCGCTTCGGTTGGTTCGAATGCTCGTCCATCGGATAAGCGCCCGGATCGAATCGCGGCGAGCGGATCATCTGTGCGGACGATGTCCGGTACACACCACGCACGTGAAAGGCTGCGCGAATTCTGAAAGAGCAAGTAGTCGGGTTTCAACGACGCGCGTTCCTGCCAGCGCGACGGTTGCTGCCGAAGGTCGTCGACGCCTGCCAACCCAGCGGGTATGAGCAGGTATTGAATCGCAAACAAATCAAGCGAACGATCCGGTGCCTGCATTACGTCGGGACTTACATCGCCGGGCCCACCCATTCTGAACATGGTGACGTAGCGTTCAATCGCGAGCGAACCGCTGCCGCTTGCGGCCGGTACCTGCCACGCTCGCGTCAGATTGGGCCGGAGCAGCGGATTGTGGCTGCCGTCGGCCGCCAGTGCCCGTCCGCCAGACCTCCTTAGCTCGTCTCGCAATGCGGCGATCTCGGGTTGGATCTGCCAAAGTTCAGGACCAGCGGTGGCATACCTGAAGTGATACCCGGGCAGCATGTAATGCACGGCGAGCATGTCGCCGAGGTGCAGCATCAGCAGGAAGAGTCCAACTCCCGAAGCCGCCAGAATCCCTCTTGAAACGAGGTGTGCGCCCGCCCACACGATGGAGGCAGCCAGCGCGCAGGTCGCGAGCGGCAAACCGACAGCCCAACGCAGATAGAGCGGATGCTGTGCAAGCTGCCGGATGGAATTGGCGGTGATAGACAAGGCGCCTGTACCGATCAGGCCGATGCCGGCAATTGCGACGAGTGCGGACGCAACGATTCGCGCATTCCGCCTTGGGCTGTGCATGAACTCAGCGATCCCGATTCCTGATATGACGGACAGACAGAACGCGACGATGAAGAGATGTCGCGCGGGAGCGCGAAAATTGGCGTAGCCCGGAGCGAAGAAGAACACCCGGCCGAGAGGCGTTGCCGGACCAATGCAGAGCATCAGGGCTGCGATCGTGAGCACCGCCCACAAACGGGCTTCACGTCTCCACGGCGATCGCCCGACCATCGCCAGGAAGGCGAGAGCCAACGGGAGCAGTCCCGCATACCCACCCATCTCGACGAGACTGGCTGCCCCTGCGTATGGAAGGACGGCGCCGGGTGCTGGACTGAACCCGCCAAAGGACATCGGAAACACCAGCGTCAGCAACTGCGAAGGTGGCATCGACGTCGCGATGTAGAGATTCCAGTCAGGCTCCGCTCGTCTGCTCAGGCCCGCGAGCTCCGCCGCCGGCAGAATGATGACCGCAGCGAGCGCGACGCCGAGTGCGGCCGCGACGCCCCACCACAACATGCGTCGGCGCGCGACAGCAGATGGCACCCGGTCGATCCAGAGCCACGCCGCGACCAACGTTGCGCAAAGGTATGCGCTATAGACCATGAGTTGCGGATGCCCGGCGCTCCACATCAGCGCGAGGGCGAACGCTCCGACGGCCGCGCCCTGCCGATAGTGATCGGTGCGTATCAGCAGCAGCCCGTACACCACGAGCGGCAACCACGCGGCGGCATGCACCTGATTGAAGTGATTGATATGCGCGAGCATGATGCCGCTGAATCCGAAGACGATTCCGCTGAAGAAACCGGCAATAACAGACCCGGTGACGCGGCGAATCAGCAGGAACGCGGTTGTGCTGGCAATCACGTAGCCGGCGATCTCGAAGAGCGTCCAGCTGAAGCCGAGCGCGCGCATCAACTGAAACACCGGGTACCACGACAGCGCTTGCGGGTCCGCAATGATCGGGTAGCCCGAGTACATCGCATCCGTCCACACAACCGTCCGAGAGAGAAACGTGGCAAGCCCGAAATCCAGCGCGTCCCCGGGCGCGATCTCGTTTGCGCCCCACAGGCTCTGTACGAAGAACCCCAGGTAGAAGAAGGAGTACACCAGCAACGCGCCGCCAAACGCCGCCGCATCGCCAACACGTGCAGGCGCGCGGCGTCTACAATCGCCGACAGCGGACATCGTGGTCTCTGAAACCGGATCGCTCAACGCAACCGAATCCCTGATCGAGGGAAGATTAGCCCAGGTGAACAGGCCATACACTGAGGCCGGGAAACGGTAATCGCATGGAGTTCGAATGGACGGAGGTCCAGCGATCGTGGCGGGAGAAGGCCAAGGCTCTCGGCCGCGAGCTTGCCGACGATGCGGCCGCCGCCGATGTGGTGATGGGCGCGGCGCGCGCAGGCATCATCGATCCGCAGGTGGACCTGCTGGCTGCGGCGCTGGCCGTTGAAGCGCTCGCCTGTGAGTCGCCGGCTGCCGGCATGACGCTGGCGCTTCACACCACAGCCCTGAAGGCTCACGTGTCACAGGGCTCGCTGACTGATTCGCTCGCACGTGGAGAGATCGTGGGCGCGCTGGTGCTGTCGTCGGAAGACGTCCCGACGATCGAAGAGGGGCGCCTCAGCGGCCGAGCATCGTGGGTAGGCCCGATCACCGAACGCGGAATTGCGGTCGTCGGCGCACGTCAGGGAGCGCAGGTTGTCGCCTGTGGCATTGCGCTCGACGATCAGCGCGTCCACGTCACGGAAGTGAAAACGTCCGCGCTGCGCGGCTTCGTCTGGGCCTATCTTGCGTTTTCCGGTGCGCGGTACGTCGCGGCGGGGGAGACGACGAACATCATGGCGTGCGCGCGAACGCTGATTGCGTGCGTGGCGCTCGGCATCTGCAATCGCGCGCTGCGCGAATCGCTGGCTGTGGTGCACCGCGAGCACGGCGCGGGCGGCGAACAGACCGTCCAGGGTCTGCTCGCCGACACTGCAACGGAGCTCGAAGCGGCGCGGATGCTGACATGGAAAGCCGCGGCGCGGGGCGACGACGTGTCGCTCGCCGAGGCCTCGCGGGCGAAGCTCACCGCGACCAGTGCGGCGCAGGCGGCTGTCGTGCGTGCGACGCAGCTCGTCGGCGTCGACAGCTTCCGCCGCGGACACGTCGTCGAGCGGCTGACGCAGGATGTTCGCGCGATCGAGTTGTTTGCCGGGCGCACGGAAACGCTGCGCGAAGCGGTGGCCGACGCGGAATTGCCACACGTGTAATCAATTCAAAATGCAAAATTCAAACACGGTTTGTTTGTGACAGCGAGGTGAACGTCGCGGCGACTTCACCCCGCTCTCGCGAACCGAGTACTGTTTGCATCTTGCATTTTGAATTTTGAATTACAGAATCGCTTTCGCGATCGTCTGCAGCTGCAGATTCGACGTCCCCTCGTAGATCTGCCCAATCTTCGCGTCGCGGAAGAATTTCTCGACCGGGTAATCCTTGACGAACCCGTAGCCACCGAACAGATTCACCGCGAGCGAGCTCACATGTTCGGCCACTTCCGACGAGAACAACTTGCACATCGCCGCTTCCTTGAGGAACGGCTGGCGGGCGTCACGCAGACGCGCCGCGTTGTAGACCATCAGGCGCGCCGCTTCGAGATCGGTCGCGGCGCGCGCGAGTTGAAACTGCACCCCCTGAAAATCGGCGATTGGCTTGCCGAATTGTTTCCGTTCCTTGACGTAGTGGATTGTCGCGTCGAGCGCCCCCTGCGCAAGGCCGATCATCTGCGCACCGATGCCGATCCGCCCTTCGTTCAGCGTCTCGATGGCCACCTTGTAGCCCTTGCCGACTTCGCCGAGCACGTTCCCACGCGGAACATGACAATCCTCCAGCAGCAGCTCGCAGGTGCTGCTCGCACGGATCCCGAGCTTGTCCTCCTTCTTGCCGACCGTGAACCCCGAGAAGCCGCGCTCGACGAGAAACGCCGTGATGCCGCGATAGCCGGCTTCGGGATTGACGTTGGCGAAAACGATGAAGAGGGTGGCCTCGTTCGCGTTGGTGATCCACAGCTTGCGGCCATTCAGGACGAAGCCATCGCCGTGCTGGGCTCCTCGCGACGCCATCGCGAACGCATCGCTGCCTGACCCTGCTTCCGAGAGCGCATACGCGCCGATGGTTCCCGACGCGAGCTTCGGCAGATAGGCCGCCTTCTGCGCCTCGGTGCCCCATCGCAGCAGCGCATTAATGACGAGCGTGTTCTGGACATCGACGAGCACGCCGATAGAAGGATCGACACGCGAGAGCGCCTCGACGGCCAACACGGAATGAAAAAACGTCGCGCCGGCACCGCCATACGCCTCGGGGATTTCAATTCCCATGACGCCAAGGTCGAATAGCCGCGGGATGAGAGTCGGCGGGATCTTTGCGTGTTCGTCCATCTCACGGACGAGCGGACGGATCTCCCGGTCGGCGAACTCGTAGACGCTGTCTCGGAACAGCGCCTCGTCCTGGCTGAGCTGCGACAGAGGAATTGGAAGGATGTCAGTTTGTTGCATAGCAGGTATCAGGTATCAAGTATCAGGTTTCAGGAGGTATCAGGCTGATACCGGGACCACGCCTGTAACCTGAAACCTGCTACCTGATACCTGCTAGTATCATCCGAAGCGAGGCACTATGAGCCGTACGCGCATTCTTGCCGCATTTGTTCTCACGTTGATGCTGGCGGCCGTCGCCATGGTCGCGCTGCATGGCCAGCAGGCCGGCTCACAGCCAACGGCGACCGGCCAGGCCAGCGGCCAGCAGGCGGCTGATCAGACGGACCTCACCTTCCGGGCGGGCATCAACTTCGTCACCGTCGACGCGTACGTTTCCGATTCGAAGGGGCAGCCGATCACGGACCTCAAGCAATCGGACTTCGAGGTCTTCGAAGACAACAAGCCGCAGAAGATCGAGCAGTTCCGCTTCATCAAGGTTGACGGCAATCCGAAGCCAGGGGATCCGCCACCGCAGGAGATCCGCAACCGCGATGACGAGGAACGAGAGGCGGCGCGGGACGACACGCGCGTGTTCGTCATCTTCCTCGACGACTACCACACCCGTCTCGGCAGCTCGCTGGCGGTGAGGCAGCCGCTGAGCGAGTTCATCCAGAACCAGCTCAGGCCGCTCGACCTGGTGGCCATCATGTATCCGCTGACGCCGGTCACCGACGTCGATTTCACGCGGAACCACGAGCGCACCATCGGCGCCATCCAGAAATTCGAAGGCCGCAAGTACCGATACGAGCCGCGCAACCTGTTCGAGGAGCAATACCAGCGCGCGCCGACTGAAATTGTCGAACAGATCCGCAATCAAGTCGTCATGACCGCATTGCGCGGGTTGTCGGTCCGGCTTGGCTCGATACGCGAGGGACGGAAGTCGATCATCTACGTCAGCGAAGGCCTGCAGGCGATGTTGCCGCCGCAGCTGCGCAGCGCGGATGCGTCGATGGGCAAGCTTGGCAATCCACAGGCGTTCAATCCGCTCGCGGGTGAAAACGATTCGCGCGAGCAGACAGCGCAGACCTTTGCCACCGCGGACCTCTATTCGCAGCTCAGAGACGTGTTCATTGCGGCGACACGCAACAACACTGCGGTCTACACGCTGGATCCGCGCGGCCTTGCCACAAACGAGTTTGATATCGACGAGAACGTAGGACCACAACAGGACGCGCGAATGCTTCAGGCGTCGACCGATACGCTGCGTTCGATCGCCGAAGAAACCGATGGCCGCGCCATCGTCGGACGCAACGACCTGGCGAAGGGACTGCAGCAGGCACTCCAGGATTCAACCGCGTATTACCTGATTGGCTACACTTCGGCACAGGCGCCGATTGACGGTAAGTTCCACCCGATCAAGGTGCAGTTGAGCGCTGCCGCGAAGAAGCGTGGTCTCCAGGTGCGTGCCCGACGCGGCTATTGGGCCGCGACGACGGAGGATGTCAAGAAGGCGGAGAAGGCAACCGGACCGGGAGTGCCCGAGACGGCGAAGCCGGTGATGGCTGCGCTCGCATCCATTGCGGCGCCGGTGCAATCGGCGAAGTACGTGCGGACGTGGCTCGGCACACAGCGAGGTGAGAACGGCAAGACAAAGATCACGCTCGTGTGGGAGCCCTTGCCCAAGCCGCCGGGTGGCAACCTCCGCAATGATCCGGCGCCGGGGCGCGTGTCGGTGATTGCCGCGACCGAGAAGGGCGATCTCGTGTTCCGCGGCCGCACGCCGGATGCCGGACAGCTGGCGAGTGCGAGCCCGCAGACCACGGGTGCGAGCGCATCGCTCCCCGCGGCGTCCGCAAGCGCGACGACGCCTCCCGTGCCGCAGGCGCTGACGTTTGAGGCCGCTCCGGGCAAGCTCGAGTTGCGGATGACGGTCGAAGGAGCCGGCGGCGGAGTGCTGGATCAGGAGATCCGCACTATTACCGTGCCCGACCTCACAGCGGCGCGTCCGGCGCTGAGCACTCCGCGCGTCTATGCGGTCCGGACGCCACGCGAATTTCAAGCGATTGCCGGCAACGCTGCAGCCGTTCCTCCCGCAAACCGCGAGTTCTCGCGGACCATGCGACTGTTGATTCGGTTCGACAGCTACGGACCCGGTAACGAAGTGCCGGTCCCGACCGCAGCGCTCCTGAACAACAACGGCCAGAAGTTCACGGATGTTCCTGTCGCGGCGGCTCCGGCGGGCGGCACGCACCAGATTGATATGAGTCTCGCCACCATCCCGGCGGGCGAGTACGTCATCGAGATCACGGTCAAAGGCGCGACGGGAGATACGGCGAAGGAACTGGTAGCCTTCAGAGTCGTTGGTTAGCTCCTGATCACCACGGAATGTGTAGAGGCGGACCTTCAGGTCCGCCTTCGCATGTACGGGTCTAAGCCATTGCCCGAGTACCGAACGCAATTGTTCACGTGAGTCGAGCGGCGCGGGTCCTGCCGCCGGGTTTCCCCATGCCGTGCTCGGCGCTCCTTCGCGCCGGAGGCGCTCGTCGCGCCTGCGGCCGTCATGGGGATACCCCTCCCGGCGTCACCCGCCCGCAAAAGCAGCTCGACTCACGTCAGCGAATCGCGCGTCCGCTGAACAAAAATTAGAGCCCTCGATCAACAGTGGCGTTATGATTCGCGCTCACAGGAGGCGCCATGATTCGACTGTTGGTCGCGTGCGCGTGTGCATTGGCACTGGTGGGAACCGTGGTGGCGCAGGCGCCCGCTCAGCGCCCAGACCCACGCAGCATCAAGCTCCGCGGCAATCGCTTCAAGCCTCTTACCTACGACGAGATGACGCCGGCCCAAAAGACGATGGTCGAGCATCTGATTGCCGGCCCGCGCGGTGGTGTGAACGGCCCGTTCAACGTGCTGCTGCGGAGTCCCGAGATCGGCGACCTCGGTCAGGAGTTCGGCGCCTCGACGCGCTTCAAGTCGTCGCTGCCACAGAGACTCTACGAGCTGGCGATTCTCGTCACCGCTCGCCATTGGACGGCGCAGTATGAGTGGCAGGCGCATCATCGATCAGCGCTTCAGGCCGGTCTGAGCGCGGCGATCTGCGATGCCATCGCCGCAGGCCGCCGCCCCGCGTCGATGCAGAAGGACGAAGAGGCCGTCTACGACTTCGTGTCGCAGCTGCTCAACACGAAGCAGGTTAGCGACGCGGCGTTCGCGGCTGCGAAGAACACCTTCGGCGAGAAGGGCGTCGTCGACATCATCGCGGTGACCGGGTGGTACAGCACGGTATCGATGATGCTGAACGTCGATCAGTATCCCGTGAACGAGGGAACGCAGCCGGAGCTGAAACCGATCAACGTCACCCGATAGGCTCTCCGTCGCGGTCGCGTGAGTCGAGCGGCCCGGGTCCTGTCGCCGGGTCTCCCCACGCCGTCCTCGGCGCTCTTTCGCGCCTGTGGCGCTCATCGCGCCTGCGGCGCGGCGTGGGGATGCCCCTCCCGGCGCCACCCGCCGAAAAATGCGCTCGACTCACGTGAGGACGCGGCCTTGCTTGCGTTTTTAACTTTCAGTGAGGATGAGAGCTTCCCTTACCTACGGTGAATGTCACCGTTTTGGCCTGTCCCGGGAAGACCTCGTGGTTGGCGTTCACCAATTCGATCAGGATCTTGTGCGGGCCGGGCGGCATTCCAGCCAGGTCGATCGTATTGACATTGCTTGCGTCCGCCCACAACCAGGGCAAGTCGTCCACATGTACATGCAGATGTCCGACCCTCGGAGATACGTTGAGGGCGCTCTTCCCGAACACCGGGACGATGTTCACGTTCTCCACTCGCCATTGGATCCAGACGACGCCCTGATCCAGTAAGTCGGGAAGCGGCGAGTCCACGATCAGCTTGGGTGGAGGCTCATTCTTGATTTCGAGGTACGGCGAAGCTCCCCGCATCTCCTTCGCGCTCTGTGGCGCGGCAGCGACAGCGCCTGTGACCATTGCAACTGCAAACAGCAATACCGCGATCCGTTTCATCGGTGTCTCCTTGCGACGGTTAGCCTCGGGAAGTAGGCAACCGTGTGGCCACGACGAAAACGCGAGTTGTGGAGCGCATCTCGCATTTCTCGTCTTGCGCCCTCGACGTACGGGGAGCCGCCCACGGTATCTGGACGTTGCGAGTGGTCGCGTGAGTCGAGCAGTTTTCTCCACCGGGTGGCGACAGGAGAGGGATCAGGTTTCAGGTGTCAGGGGCCGGACGGGTATGAGGCCTGATACCTGGACGAGGCTGAAACCTGATACCTGATACCTGATACCTGAAACCTGACGCCTGTTCAGGCGTACATTCCGCGCATCCGCGTCACGGTGCCGACGCGCTGGATGGCGACGATGTAGGCCGCGGTCCGCATATCGACCTCGTATTTAATCGAGGTTTTCAGGACCGCATCGAACGCCTCGCACATCTTCTTCTCGAGCCGTTCGTTGACGTCCTTCTCTTCCCAGAAATAGCCGTACCGGTCCTGCACCCACTCGAAGTACGACGTCGTCACGCCGCCGGAGTTTGCCAGGATGTCGGGGATGATGAAGACGCCGTGCTCGTGCAGATAGGTATGCGCATCAGGTGTCGTCGGCCCGTTGGCGCCTTCGGTGATGATCTTTGCCTTGATTGACGCCGCGTTTTCCATCGTGATCTGGTTTTCCAGCGCGGCGGGAATCAGCACGTCGACGTCAAGGCCCCAGAGCTTGTCGGTGGAGAGTCGATCGCCGCCAGGAAAACCGTCAACCATCTTGTCGTGGGTGGCGGCAAATTCAAGCAGCCTGGGAATGTCGAGACCGCGCTCGTTGTAGACGCCGCCTTTCCAATCGGTCACCGCGACAATCTTCGCGCCTGCCGTCGCCAGCTGATCCGCCGACACGGAGCCGACGTTGCCGAACCCCTGGATGCCGATGCGCACCCCTTTGATATCGAGCCCGAGATGCTTCGCCGCCTCGCGCGTGACGATCGTGACGCCGCGTCCTGTCGCTTCGCGGCGGCCGAGCGATCCGCCCATTTCGATCGGCTTGCCGGTAACGACCGCCGTGGCCGTATGTCCGACGTGCATGCTGTAGGTATCCATCACCCACGCCATGATCTGGTCGTTGGTGTTGACGTCCGGCGCGGGGACATCCTTTTCAGGTCCGATGTTGTCGACGATCTCGGCCACATAGCGGCGCGTCAGCGCCTCGAGCTCCCGGCGCGACATCTTCGTGGGATCGCAGACGATACCGCCCTTTGCGCCGCCGAATGGAATGTGCGCGACCGCGCATTTCCACGTCATCCATGCGGCCAGCGCGGTCACTTCATCGAGCGACACATCGGGGTGATAGCGGATACCGCCCTTGGCGGGACCGAGCGTGATGTTGTACTGAACGCGGTACCCGGTGAAGACCTCGATCTCGCCGTTGTCCATCTGCACCGGACACGAGACGATGATCTGGCGCTTGGGGTGCGTGAGGATGTTCCAGATTCCGGGTTCGAGGTTGATGATGCGCGCGGCGACGTTGAACTCCTGAAGCATCGCCCCGAAGATCGCTCCGTGCTCGGCCATGCCGGTATTAAAGCCCAAATCCCAAGATCCAAATCCCAAGACTTACAATGGAACGGGAATGAAGACCGCGACCCCTGGCCAAGGCACATCGAAGGAACGACGCGGGAGCTTCACGACTATTTCGGGCCGTCCGATCAACGAGCTCTACACACCAGCGGACACCGCCTCGCTCGATTACGGTCGCGACCTCGGCAATCCGGGCGATTTTCCATACACGCGCGGCATCCACGCCAACGGCTATCGGGGCAAGCTCTGGACGATGCGCCAGTTCGCGGGATTCGGGACGCCCGAGGAAACGAACCAGCGCTACAAACAACTGCTCAGGGCCGGCGGCACCGGCCTCAGCGTCGCGTTCGACCTGCCGACGCTGATGGGGCGCGATCCCGATCACGAACTCTCGCTCGGTGAAGTAGGAAAGTGCGGCGTCAATGTGACGTCGCTCGCCGACATGGAGACGCTGTTTGAAGGCATCGATCTCGGCGGGATCACGACGTCGATGACGATCAACTCTCCGGCATCGATGATCTTTGCGATGTACCTGGTGGTGGCGGAGAAGCAGGGCGCCGCCTGGGAGTCGCTGTCGGGCACCATCCAGAACGACATCCTGAAGGAATTCATCGCGCAGAAGGAATACATCTATCCTCCGCGGCAATCGATGCGGCTCATCACCGACGTCTTTGCGTTCTGCGCCGAGCGCGTGCCGCGCTGGAACACGATTTCGATCAGCGGCTACCACATTCGTGAAGCGGGCGCCACCGCCGCCCAGGAGCTTGCGTTCACGCTGCGGGATGGAGTCGAGTACGTCCAGTACGGCGTCGATGCCGGGCTCGACGTGGACACGTTCGCTCCCCGTCTATCGTTCTTCTTCAACTCGCACAGCGATTTCTTCGAAGAGATCGCAAAGTACCGCGCCGCCAGACGCATCTGGGCGCACGTCATGCGCGACCGCTTCAAGGCGAAAAACCCGCGCTCCTGGCAGCTCCGGTTCCACACCCAGACCGCAGGCGTTTCGCTGACGGCGCAGCAGCCGTACAACAACGTCGTGCGAACGGCCCTGCAGGCGATGGCTGCAGTCCTCGGCGGCACGCAGTCGCTGCACACCAACTCACTCGATGAGGCGTTGGCGCTGCCGACGGAAGAGGCCGCGACGCTGGCGCTCCGTACGCAGCAGATCATTGCGCACGAAACTGGGGTCGCGAACCTGGTCGATCCGCTCGGCGGGTCGTTCTTCGTCGAGAAGCTGACGTCTGACCTCGAAGAAGAAGCGCTGGCTTACTTTGACACGATCGATCGCATGGGCGGGATGGTTGCCGCCGTCGAGAAGGGGTATCCGCAGCGGGAAATCGCCGAGAGCGCGTACAAGTTCCAGCAGGCGGTCGAGCAGCGCGACAAAATTATCGTCGGCGTGAATGAGTTCGTCGCAGACGAGGACGAGCCGATTGGCACCCTCTACGTCGACGAGACAACGGCCGAGCGGCAGCTGACAAAACTCAATCGGCTGCGACAGACACGCGACAATGGCCGCGTCCGCGCCGCCCTGGACGCCCTCAAGGAAGGCGCCCGCGGGTCGGCCAATACGATGCCGCTGCTCGTCGAGGCGGTCCGCGCGTACGCGACCATCGGGGAAATGTGCGACGCCCTGCGGGAAGTCTGGGGCGAATACGAGGAAACGCCGATAATCTGAGGTATCAGATTTCAGGTATTGGTATCAGCAGGTTTCAGGTATTAGGTTTCAGGTCTGAGTGCAGAAAATCCGCGTAATTATTGCCAAACCGGGACTTGATGGTCACGACCGTGGCGCCAAAGTCATCGCCAGGGCCCTGCGCGATGCCGGCATGGAAGTGATCTATACGGGTCTGCGACAGACCCCCGAGCAGATTGTCTCTGCGGCGCTCCAGGAGGATGCGGATGCCGTCGGGTTGTCGATTCTGTCCGGCGCCCATATGCACATCTGCCCGCGTGTGATGGAATTGCTGCGCGAAAAGGGCCTCAACGACGTGCTCGTCGTCGTCGGCGGCATTATTCCCGACGTGGATATCCCGAAGCTGAACGCGATCGGCATTAAAGGGATTTTCCTGCCCGGCACCCCGATGCAGGAGATCGTGGATTTCATCACCCGAAACACGCATTCCAGGGTCGGCATCTAGTTCATGGCCAAGAAGCTCCTCCTCGCCGACGATAGCATCACGATTCAGCGCGTCATCGAGCTCACCTTCTCGGGCGAAGACGTGCAGGTGCTCACCGCGAGCGATGGCGAGGAAGCGGTCACGCGCATCGCCGCCGATAAGCCCGACATCGTCCTCGCCGACATCGGCATGCCGAAGCGAAGCGGCTACGAAGTGTCGGCGTTCGTAAAGGGAAGGCCCGAGCTTTCCCATATCCCCGTCCTGCCGCCCCCCGGCCGC
>JACXTT010007952.1_pt1 | contig 14819 bp, 18 predicted proteins | sample 9270951 | NCBI WGS metagenome assembly JACXTT01 (sample SAMN15532306, study PRJNA645909) | rock metagenome | isolation source: weathered quartz diorite | place: Puerto Rico | collected 2017-06-21
GCTTCGGCCCGACGCCCTGGGCGCGCGACACCGCCGCCTGATCGCCCCGCTGGGCCGCGGCCGACAGCTCGGCCGGCGGCAGCACGTCCAGCACGGCCAGCGCCGCCTTCGGCCCGACGCCCTGGATGGTCTTAAGGGTCACGAAGGCGCGGCGTTCATCACGCGCCAGGAAGCCGTAGAGCGTCATGCCCGTCTGCTCGGACCACTGGGTCTCCACGTGGATGTCCACGGTCCCGCCCACCGCCGGCAGCCGGCCCAAGGTCCGCGACCCGCAGCGCACCACATAGCCCACGCCCGCCACGTCGATCAGCGCGTCCTCTTCGCCCACCTCGGCGACCACGCCCCAGAGGCGCCCGATCATCGATTTCTCAAGCGGTTTGTGTGAATCACGTTCGGCATCCGTTCCAGGCCAGCCGTAAACCGCGTCGCGCCCCTTGGGAATCGTGAACAGAGGGGGATCGAACGGCCCCCGCACGCTTAGCGTGTTAACCGTGTCATTCAACCATTCCGGGTGACGCGCTCAACCGGCTTTGCATCCGCCGAAGACTCGTTAGCGTGCGCGACGTCCGGAGAGCTCGACCGCATGACCGACACCGCAGCACCGTCCGCCGCCGCACATGCTCCGCATCCCATCGTCTACCTGCTGCTCTACGTCCCCTATGGCATCGCCTTCGGCTACATCACCGTGGCGCTGGGCTGGCTGCTCAGCCACGCCGGGGCCAGCGTCGAGGCGATCGCGGCGCTCGCCGGCATGTCCCTGGTGGCCAACACCTGGAAGGTGGCCTGGTCGCCCCTGGTGGACACCACGCTGAGCGCCAAGGCCTGGTACATGATCGGCCTGGTCGCTACGGCGCTGGCGCTGGCGGTGATCTCGGCCCTGCCGCTGAACACCTCTGTCCTGCCGCTGATGACCTGGATTGTGCTGGCGAGTTCGATCGCCGGCACCCTGGTGGCGATCGCCGTCGACCGGCTGATGGCCTTCGACGTCCCCGACCACCTGAAGGGCCAGGCCGGCGGCTGGAGCCAGGCGGGCAACCTGGGCGGCGCGGGCCTGGGCGGCGGCGCGGGCCTGTGGCTCGCCCAGCACTCCGGCTATCCGTGGATCGCCGGCGCGGCGCTGGCCGTGGCCTGCCTGCTCTGCGGCTTTCCGCTGATGTGGCTGAGCGAGCCCGGCCGCGTGGCCCGCACACTCAACTACGTGGGCGTGCTCAAGGAGACCGTGGTCGATGTCTTCACCCTGGTGAAGACCCGCATCGGCCTCCTGGCCTGTTTCCTCATGCTGTTGCCCATCGGCTCAGGCGGGCTGCAGCAGCTCTGGGGCGCCATCGGCAAGGACTGGAGCGCCGGCGCCGACGACGTCGCCCTGGCCGGCGGCCTGCTGGCCGGCATCGTCAGCCTGCCGGGCTGCATCATGGGCGGCTACATCGCCGACCGCATCGACAAGAAGCTGGCTTACGCCCTGTTCGGCATCGTGCTGGCGCTGGTCGCCGTGGGCATGGCGCTGACCCCGCGCACGCCCATGACCTTCCTGGTCTGGTCGGGCCTCTACAACCTGATCGTCGGCTTCTGCTACGGGGCCTATTCGGCGGTGACGCTGGAGGCCATCGGCAAGGGCGCGGCGGCCACCAAGTTCAACCTGATCTCCTCGCTCTCCAACGCCCCGATCCTGCTGGTCACCCTGGTGGACGGCTGGGCGGAGACGAAGTTCGGCGCGGTCGGCATGCTCTACGTCGAGGCGTCGATGGGCGTGGCCGGCGTGGCGATCTACGGCCTCGTGGCGCTCGCCACCCGCGGCCTGAGCTGGGGCGTGTTCTTCCGGCGGGGCTCGGCGGTCGCGCCGTAGCCCGCGAGCATTGCGGCCGGACATGACAACGCCGCCGATCGGGGATCGGCGGCGCGTCGAAATCAGCCGTGATGACTAGGCGGCGACCGCCGCGCGGCGGCGGCGCAGGGCCGCGCCCGCCAGGCCGAAGCCGGACAGCATCAGCGCCCAGACGGAGGGCTCGGGAATGCCGTCGTTGTGCGGGAAGTCGCCCCTCTCGAAGATCGCGCCGCTGTTGGCCGTCGCGCCATAGGCGGAGCCCTGCTTGATGAAGGCCACGACGTACGAACCCTTGAGCAGGCCCCGATCGGTCGCCAGGAGGGCGGCGTCCGAGGCGCCGTTGTTGGACGGCAGTGTCCGGTTTCCGATGTCGGCCTGGTACACCCAGAACCCTGTGGCGGTGGGCTGGAAGGGCAGGGTGGACGGCAGGAAGGCGCCGACCGGGTTGGTCGGGCTGGCCGAGATGCCGAGGAAGCTGTCCAGCTGGCCCGAAGTCCACGCCGTCGGTTTCACCAGCGTCGCCGAGAACGTCGAGGGCCCCACGAGCGAGCCCGAAAGCGTGTAGGCGCCGGGCGCCACGATGTCGTTCGGAACCAGGATGTCGATGAACACCTCGCCGGTGGCGGCGCTGCCGCCTGCCGAGAAGCCGAACTCGGGCGGGTTCACGGTCGTGGGGGTGTTGGTGCCGTTGTCGAGGCACGGGGCGGCTGCGGCGCAGAACCCATGCAGGGTCGGCGGGTTGGGCGCGGGATCCGGCTTCTTGGCGTTGGCGGCGCCGGCGATCACCAGCGCTGCGGCGGCCCCGAACAGGAAGGCTTTCATCGTCATTAAACCCAACACTACGCTATAGCTTGGAAACTTATAAGGCCCTCTGCGCGCCTGGATACCACTCACTCTCGTCGCGCGAGTTATGCCACCTAGGCGATAAATTCCGAGACGTCTTCGCGAAGGGGTTGTCCGTAGCCGGACGATTTCGAGGGTCTGCGCCGCCTGACCGGGCCTTAAGCGCGGGCCCGGCTAGGCCGCGCCGAGATAGCTCCGCGCCCGCCGCGCGTGCGCATGCGCGATGGCCACCGCCAGGGCGTCGGCCGCATCCGCCGTGGTGTCGCCAGCCGTGGGCAGCAGGCGGCAGATCATGAAGCCCACCTGGTCTTTGTCGGCCGATCCGGTGCCCACCACCGCCTTCTTCACCACGGTGGCGGCGTATTCGGCGACGCTCAGGCCCGCCCGCGCCGGGGCGATCAGGCAGCAAGCCCGCGCGTGGCCCAGCTTCAGCGCCGACTGGGCGTTGTTGTTCATGAAGGTCTCTTCCACCGCGGCCTCATCGGGGCTGTGCGCCTCGATCACGCCTGCGATGGCGTCGAACAGGATCAGCAGCCGCTCGGAAAAGGCCAGGCTGTCCTTCGGCGCGATCACCCCGTGGGCGACGTGGGTGAGCCGCGCGCCCTCCACCGCCACCACGCCCCAGCCGGTGCGGCGAAGCCCCGGATCGAGACCGAGGATGCGCAAAGGCGCTTGGGGAGGCCGAATCACGTTCATCGTCTGTTCCAGTGTGGCTCAGGAGGATTGGCGCGGGAAGGGTTGAGAGGTAGTTAGCGGGCGGCCAGGCGCGGCCAGCCCCAAACCAGCCGGCTCGTGACGGCGTAGCTCACCGCGCCGTCCTCCACCCAAGGCGCCAGCGCTGCGCGCAGGTCCGCGTCGAACGCCTCGGCCAAGTCCCCCATCGTGGCGCGCGTGAAGGTTGCACGGGAGTGTTCGCAGGAGATCAGGTCCTCGACGGACTGGCGGACCTGCGCCGTGAAGGTCTCTTCGCCCTGCACGTCGAACCACGGGTCGTGGGCGTGCATCAGCGCCTGGTGTGCCGGCCCGTTCCAGGCGCCGCCCATCCGGACCACCCAGCCCTGGATCGGTTCATCGTAGGCGGCCAGCCACGCCGCCTCGCTCGGCCTATCGCCGTCGACGATCGCCAGGGGCGCGCCGGGCTTGAGGGCGCGGGCGAGCTTGGGGAACAGGGTCGCGGGCTCCATCCAGTGGATGCTGGCGCCGGCGACCGCCAGGTCCAGCGAGGCCTCGGCGAGGTCGAGGTCCTCGGCAAAGGCCTGCCGCCAGGCGATGTTGGGGTTCGCGCCCGCGTCCAGCGTCCGCCCCAGGTCCAGCATGGCCCGCGACGGATCGACGGCCAGCACCTGAGCGACATGGGGCGCGAGGGCGCGGGCCAGCTTGCCGGGGCCGCAGCCCAGATCGAGGACCGCGCCGCGGCCGGGCATCAGCTCGACCAGCCGGGCGTGCAGCGCGGGCGGGTAATCGGGGCGATGGACGTAGGCGGCGACCACGTCGGCGTCCTGGAACTCGGCGGCGCGCGAGCGGTCGGGCTGGGCGGTCATGCGGGGCTCCCGGGAACAGGTTGCGGACGATCTTGGCGACTTCGCGTAGGTTTGGAATGCATCGCCTGCGAGAGACGAGCCGCCGCATGACCAGCCCTGACGACGATCCTCGCTTCGGCGATCGCCAGCTGCGCCTCGTGAACACACTCGGCGTCGTCGCCCTTCTGCTGCTGCTGGGCATGGCCGTCTTCTTCTGGACCCACCCGGACTACGTCCCGCCCTGCAATTCCGTCTCCGTCAAAGCACACTGCCCGCACAGCTAGCGACGTCGGCCTTCGCGAGGCGCTCGCGTTGACCATCGCGGGGCCTTGCCGTTCCATTGGGCGCTGCAGGAGGAGCTGCGCGATGTTGAAATCCTCATGTCTTGCTGTGGCGATCCTGCTCGCCCCGTGCGCCGCCATGGCCCAGACGTCTACCGTCGACGTCTCCGGCGCCTGGCAGGTCATGGGCGAGATCACCGCGGGCGCCGCGCCGGTCAAGGCGACGCCGCTCTGCGGCTTCAAGCAGGCCGGCGCGCAGCTTACGGGGACCTGCGAGGGGCCGCGCGCCACGGGACCGCTCACCGGGACGGTCGCCGGGCGCCATGTGGCGTGGCAATGGCGCGCCACGCCGCGCGCCTTCGTCGGCATGAACGGGATCGCGGTCTTCGACGGCGACCTGGGCGCCGATGGGGCGATCCACGGGACCTGGACCACCACCCAGCTGCCCGGCGCCAAGGGGACGTTCAGCGCGCAGAAGCGCTAGCCCCGCCGGTCGGGGGCCGGGTCGCCGGCCCCTATGTGTGCATCCCGACAGACGCTCGCGCGTTGAGTTGCCCGGGACAGACACAGGATCGGACCAACACCATGCGCAACACCATCGCCCTCACCGCGCTCGCGGCCGTCATGGCGCTTGCCGCCACGGACGCCAGCGCTTCGTGCCAGGGCCGCAAGAACACCGGCACCGCGATCGGCGCCGTCGGCGGCGCCCTGCTGGGCAATTCGATCTCCAAGGGCGGCGGCGGCGCGGTCATCGGCGGTCTGGGCGGCGCGGTCGTCGGCCACGAGATCGCCAAGGGCGGCTGCGGCCCGAGCCGGCACGCCTACTACAGCCGCCGGCACAGCCGCTACGCGTCGAACACGCACCGGGTCTATTACGATCAACACGGCAACCCGGTGGCCGCCGCCGACGACTACCGCCGCTAGGCCCCACCTGCGGCGCGCGCGCCAGGCCTGAGCCCGGCCGCGCGCCATCTCTTCTGCCGAAGGACGACCCATGAAGCTGCAACCCGTGACGGCCCTGCTTTGCCTTGGCGTCCTCGGCCTCTCCGCCTGCAACGACGCCGACCACCATGGCGTGGCGGCCAATCCCAAGATCTGCGTCGACTTCAAGACGGCCAAACCCGCCCAGTCGGCCTTGCCTGAGGCCGACACGGGCGCGGGCCCGCTCGACGACTGCGTCCGGCGCTGGGCCTACAGCCTGGCGCCGTCGCGCGACGCGGCCGAGGTGGTGGCCGAGGCCGTGGTCGGCGCCTGCAACGCCCCGCTCTCCCGCTGGAACAGCCAGGTCCTCAATGTTCAGGGCCCGGGCGAGGCCGCCAGCCTGACCACCGGCGAGCCGACGACGCCGCTGGGCGAGCACAACGCCTTCGCCCATGGCCGCGCCCTGCTCTACGTCGTCCAGGCGCGCGCCGGCGCCTGCGCCCCGCCGCCCGCCACGAATGGCGTTCCGGACGGGCTGAGCTAGAGCAACCTAAGCCGCAGGGCGGCGTTTGCGTCGCTCAAGCCCCTCATCGCGAGCGGCGACACCGAACCGTTGAGGGCACGACATGCTGGGCATCATCGCCATCGTTCTGGTCATCCTGTGGGCGCTGGGCTTCTTCGCCTTCCACGTCACCACCGCTTTCATCCATGTGGTGCTGATCATCGCCGTCGTGCTGGTGGTGCTGCACTTCCTGCAGGGCCGCCGCGGGCTCTGACCGCGACGCCGCGCCGGCTCAGGCCCGCGTCAGCACGGCCATGTGCATCTCCCGCCGCAGCGAGAACCCGAGCGTCTCGTAGAGGCCGGTGGCGGCGGTGTTGTGCGCATAGGCGTGCAGGAACGGGATCTCGCCGCGGGCGAAGATGCGCGCCGCCACGATCCGTGACAGCCCGCCGGCGTAACCGTGGCCGCGATGGTCGGGGTGGGTGCAGACGCCGCTCACCTCGGTGAAGCCCGGCATCCGCATCCGCTCGCCGGCCATGGCGGCCAGGCGCCCGTCCACCTTCACCCCGATGAACGCGCCGAGCTGGTGCGTGCGCTCGAAGAACGGGCCGGGCTTGGTGAGCGTGGCCAGCGCCAGCATTTCGGGGCCGTCGGCGTCGGTGAGCGGGCTCCAGGCAAAGTCCGGCGCCGGGGCCTCGGTCAGGGCCTGCGCGGCCATCTGCCAGATCAGGTGCGCCTCCACCGCGGTTCCGGCGATGGCCGGCGGCGCCTGCGCCTCCACCAGGGCGATGGCGCCCTCCTCCGGGACCAGGGCGGCCATGGCGGCCAGGCTCTCGTCCGACCCATCGCGCAGGGCGGCGAACACGCCATAGGGCGCGGCCAGCCGCAGGGCCGCCGGCCCGCCCTGCGCCCGCGAGGCCCAGCCGGTGTTGAGCGAATTCCACACCGGCCGATCAAGGGGGGACAGGTCCGGAGGGTGCGCGGTCATCGGCCGGACATAGGGCCGCCCGGCCTGCCCGCAAAGGGCACTTTGCCCCGCCTTCGCGGGTTTAGGACGTTCATCCCACAATTCGTGAGCGTCCCATGGCCCTGCCGCTGCCCACCGACCCGACCGTGCCGCCGATCATCAGCCAGGCCCGCAGGCTGGCGCTGGGCGACTCCGAGCTGGCGCGGCACATGGCCGACGCCGCGGGCGGGCTGGCGGTCAACCTGACGCTGGCCGCGCTGATCCTGGTGGTCACGGTGTGGGCTTCGGGCTGGCTGTCGCGGATGACCGTGCGCGGCATCGAGCGCGCCCACCGCAACCGGCCGGTGGACACCACCCTGCAGAACTTCGCCGCCTCCCTGGTGCGCTACTTCATCGTCATCGTCGGCCTGATCGGCGTGCTGCAGCAGCTCGGCGTGAAGGCGACTTCGGTGATCGCCGTGCTGGGTGCGGCCTCCCTGGCCATCGGCCTGGCCCTGCAGGGCGCCCTGGCCAATGTGGCGGCGGGCGTGATGATCCTGATCCTGCGGCCCTACCGCATCGGCGACGAGGTGGTGATCAACGGCCGCCAGGGCGTGGTGAAGGGCCTGGACCTGTTCGCCACGCGGCTGGCCGATCCGGACAACCTGGCGGTCTTCGTGCCCAACGCCAAGGCGTTCGGCGAGATCATCGTCAACAACACCTCGACGGCGGCCCGGCGCATCCAGCTCGACTTCACCATCGACTATGACGACGACGTGCAGGCCGCGCGGCGCCTGGCTCTGGCGGTGGCCACCGCCGACCCGCGCGTCCTCGCCAAGCCCGCGCCCTGGGCCCACCTCACCGCCCTGCAGGACTCCGGCGTGACGGTGACCTTGCGCGCCTGGACCACGCCCGGCGACTGGGGCGAGGCCCGCTCGGACCTGATGGCCGAGGTGAAGGCGCGGTTCGAGGCGGCGGGCCTGACCTTCCCCTATCCGCACCAGGTGGCGGTGGAGGACAAGGCGCCGGCGCCCAAGCCCGCCCCTAGCCGACGATCGGCTTCTCCTCGCCCCACCAGAGCGGCGACTTCTCGAGGTCGATGAACTTCCGCTCGTCCTCCAGCAGCAGGGCGCCGGCCGCGCGGGCCTCCGGGCGCTCGCCGTTGGCCGCCACGGCCTCCAGGCTGTCGAACCACAGCTCGGCCACGCCGTCGTATTCCGGCGGCGCGTTGCGGCTGGCCCGGGTGCCGGCGTTGGCCTCGACGCCAAAGCTGTGCAGCTGGCTGTAGCGGCGGATCTGCAGCGTCTCGGCCACCGAGGCCACCAGCGGCGCGTGGGTGTTGCGCCAGTAGTCCTGGAACTGCTCGCGGGTTAGATGGGGCAGGCGGGTGAGGCAGAAGGTGAGCTTGATCATCGCGTCCTGAGCTTGAACCCTAGATTTCGGTGACGCAAAGGCCCCGGTCGCGGCCTTTCGGCCGATTGACTTTCGGCGGCGCGCCGAGCCCATTTGATCACCGAGTCCGTCGAGGGACCAGGGAAGCGTAAGTCATGTCTTTGGCCACTGAAGCGGTGACCCTGCCCGGCAGCGGGCTGGTCTTCGTCAACTACTACGACGACAGCGTGACGCAGGCCTATCGGGCCGCGATCCTCACGGCCGAGAACTATCTGCAGAGCCATTTCACCAACGCCACGACGGTGGGGGTGAGCTTCAACTTCGCCTCGCTGGGCGGCAGTTTCAGCGCCCAGAACAGCTTCGGCGCCACGCCGGTGAGCTACGCGACCTTCGCCGCAGCCCTGGCCAGCCACGCGGTGACCGCCGACGACCAGCTGGCCGTGGCCGGTCTGCCGGCCAGCGATCCCAGCCAGGGCGCGGGCTTCAACATCGCCACGGCCGAGGCGCGGATCCTCGGCCTGGCCGTGCAGACCAACAACGTCGACGACCACGTGACGCTGAATTCCGACCTGCCGTGGACCTTCGGCCAGGATGCGGTGGGCGCGATCCTGCACGAGATGACCGAGGGCGTCTTCGGGCGCACCGCGAGCCTCGGCTTCGCGGAAACCCGCTGGGATCCGCTGGACCTGTTCCGCTTCACGGCCTCCGGGCAGCGCGACTTCACCGGCGGCTCGGACGGCGTGCCGACCTTCTTCGGCGTCGACGCCAATCACGTGTCGACCCTGCAGTACCATGCCTCGATCAGCGCCACGGGCGCCAACGACGGCTTCGACCTGGGCGACTGGGACCATATCCGCGGCGACAGCTTCGGGCCGGGCGGACCGAGCTCGCCGGGCTCGGTGAGCGCCACCGACCTGCAGGTGCTGGACGTGCTGGGCTGGACGCCGGTGGGGGCCGGCGCGCCCTATGTGCCGCCGCCCGACGACTTCGCCTCCAGCCAGGCCGACACCAGCCTGCCCTTCGGCCAGCTCGCCGTGGGCGGCACGGCGCAGGGCGCGCTGCAGAGCGCCGGCGACCGCGACTGGTTCCAGGTCTCGTTCCAGTCGGGCGTCACCTACACGATCACCGAGCGGGGCTCGCATTCCGGCGTGGGCACGCTGGCCGATCCCTTCCTGCGGCTGCACGACGCCTCTGGCGCGCTGGTGGCCTCCAACGACGACATCGTCAGCGGGACCAATCCGGATTCGCAGATCGCCTTCACGCCGACCGTCGGCGGGACCTACTACGTCGAGGCCGGCGGCTTTGTGGACGGCTACACCGGGACCTACCGGCTGAGCCTCAGCCAGAGCGGCGGCGGCGCCACCTTCTCGACCATACCGACCATCGGCAACGACCAGATCAGCGGGTCTCCCGCCGGCGGCGACACGATCGACGCCCTGGCCGGCGACGACACCATCAACGCCGGCGGCCCGGCGTCGAACTACCTGCGCGGCAACGACGGCGACGATTCCATCGTCGGCGGCTCAGGCTTCGACGACATCAACGGCAACAAGGGCAACGACACGATCAGCGGCGGCGCCACCGGCGACGACTGGCTGGTGGGCGGCCAGGGCAACGACCTGATCACCGCGCGCGGCGGGAACGACCTGATCTACGGCAACCTGGGCAACGACACCCTGATCGGCGGGACCGGCAACGAGATCATGCGCGGCGGCCAGGGCGACGACAGCCTGGCCGGCGGCTCGGGCAATGACTTCATCTCCGGCGACCGCGGCAACGACACCATGAGCGGCGGGGCCGGGGCGGACATCTTCCACTCGTCGCAGGACGCCGGCATCGACCGGGTGCTGGACTTCCACCTCTCGGAGGGTGATCGCGTGCAGCTCGACCCGGGCACGACCTTCACGGTCAGCCAGGTCGGCGCCGACACGGTCATCGACATGGGCGGCGGCAACCAGATGATCCTGGTGGGCGTGCAGGCCGCGACCCTGCCGGCCGGGACGATCTTCCTGGGTTGAGGGTGATTGCAGAAAACATCAGGCCCGCGCCGGGGGAGGCGCGGGGCCATTTGCAGAAAACATCAGGCCCGCGCCGGGGGAGGCGCGGGCCTGGGATAAAGCCCGCCCAGGGCTGGGGAGAGCAGGCGGGCTACGGGGGGCCGGGGGAGGCCCCTCAGTCTCATGTACGGGTCGAGACTGAAGTTAGTTGCGGCTGGCCAACCGAATTTCGCTGGCGACCTTCTCGTTGACCTCGGCGCGGACGCCGGCGCGGCAGGCCGAGATCGTGTTGAGCGAGGTGGTGGTGGAGCAGAAGCGGCGGGCGGCCGCGTCGGTCCGTTGCTGCAGGGCGGCCTGACCGTCGGCGCTGGCCAGGTTCAGGTCGGCGACCTGCACCTTGGAGGCGACGTAGGGGGCCGAGTGCGCCACGGTGGTCAGGGCGGCGGCGGGGAGCACGGCCAGCGCCAGGGTGGCGATACCGGCGAGGCGGGCGGTGAAGGTGGTCATTGGAGTATTTCCTCGTTTCGGTGGGGCGCTGGGGTGCGTCCGATGAACAAGGGAATACTTGGACGTTCAGATTAAGTCCCGTGAAGTCTCGGTAATGACCTCGAATTCACAATATTAACGCGGATTAATTCTCTAAACAGTTTGTAATGGAACGCCCAGGAGCTGCAGGAACGTGACCGCGGGCGCGCCGCGCTGCAGGACATTCATCGGGGCGCCGGCCGGCCTGGCCTCGATCGTCAGCGGCACGACGATCCAGCCGCCGGGGAACGCCTTGAGCTCGTGGTCGTGCAGGGCGGCCAGGTGCGGGCACTCCGCCATCGCCCGCTCGGCGCAGGCCCGGTGCATCGGGGCGATGGCCCCGGCGTCCAGCAGGGCGCGGTCGTCGGCCATGTCGGCGGGCAGCCAGACGCCCAGGCCCTTGGCGCGCACCTCGCCTGCCGTGGTCCAGCGCGCCGTCTGGCTCCAGCGGTCGCCGTCCGGCGTGGCCTTGCCGCACATGGGGCAGAGCATCTCACGCACGCTCTTGCGCTGCCGGAACAGGTGATTGCGCGGCCAGAGCGGCTCGCCCGCGCCCGGCTGCATCGCCTGGCCGATGGCCAGCCCACCGTCGATCGAGGGGCAGGGCGCGACGCCCAGCACCTGCTCGCCCGACCAACTGGTCACCCAGGGGACATCCACCCCGATCTTCAAGGCGGCCACGTCAGGCGGCGGGCGCAGGCGTGGCGGACGCCGGCGGCGCTTCCTTGGGCGCACGGCGGATGGAGATGATCTTCACCGGCTTGACCAGGATCTCGCCCTTCATGGCGCCGACGCCCTTGTTGGGATCGGTGGGCATGCCGAGGATCTGCTGCACCACCGGCATGCCGTCGGTGACGTGGCCGAAGGCCGCGAAGCCCGGGTCGGTGGCGGTGGCGTCGAGGTAGCTCATGTCGCCGACGCAGATCACCCAGTCGGCCTGGGCGGTGCCCGGCGCATAGCGGCCCATGGAGATCACCCCGTCGCCGTGCTTCAGGCCGGTCTTGATCGTGCTCTCGTGAGCGATGGGCGGCAGCTTCTTCTTCACGTCGTCGCGCAGGCCGCCCTGGATCGAGCCGTAATCGTTGGTGGTCTGGCCCGGCGGCTTCGAGGCCCGGTAGAAGGTGATCCCGTCGTAGAGCTTGCGGTCCACGTACTTCAGGTAGTTGGCCACGGTGATCGGCGCTTTGTCGGCGGCCAGTTCGACCGTGATCGTCCCGACCTCGGTGGTGATGATCACCCGCGGGTTGGTCGAGGGCGACGGCGCGGCGGCGGCAGGCGCCTGGGCGTGGGCGGCGCCGGCCAGGCTGGCGACCGCGGCGAGGGCGAGGAGGGTGCGGCGAAGGATCATGCGAAGAGCCTACCGCTGCCAGAAGTGGAACGCCAACCAGCCGGCCCTCAGCGCGTCGATGTCGAGGCCCAGCGCCTGGCTGAGCTCGGCGGCGGCGTCGACCAGCTGCTGGCTGACGCCGGGCGCGTAGAAGATGATCAGCAGCATGCCGACCATCGACAGGCCCTCCACCTTACGCAGGCCGCGCATCCAGGACCTGGGCAGGAAGGGTCGGATGGCGTTGAAGCCGTCGAAGCCGGGGATCGGCAGCAGGTTCAGGATCAGCGCCGTGGCCTGCAGGAAGCCCAGCACGGTCAGGGCCTCGAACAGCGCGATCTGGCCGGGTCCCTGGACGCCCCAGCCCGTCCAGAACGACAGGGCCGTGGCGATCGCCAGCAGGACGAGGAAAGTGCCGGCCGGCCCGGCCAGAGACGCGGCCGAACGCCAGAGCCGTCCGCGCATCAGGTCCTGGCGCAGATAGACCGCGCCGCCCGGAAAGCCGATGCCGCCCAGGGCCAGCGCGATCAGCGGCAGCACCAGGCTCACGCCCAGGTCGCCGTAGCGGCGCGGATCGAAGGACAGATAGCCCTTGGCGCGCACCGTGCGGTCCCCGCCCAGCCAGGCGACGGCGGCGTGGCTGAACTCATGGGCCACCACCGCCAGGATCCAGCCGGCCAGCACGAAGCCGAAGACCGCCAGGCGGTTGGGCGCGACCAGCAGCACGCCGCCCAGCGCCAGCCAGACCGCCACCAGGCCGACGCCGACCAGGTTGTTGGGCGGTTTGGGCGTGGGCGCGGGCGGCTTGGCGGGCTCGGTCGGCGGCGCGGCGGCGTCGGTCATGCCGCGGGCCTACATCGGCGGCTTGGCGCCGTTCTCCCCGACCGAGACCGAACCGGCCATCATCCCGTTCGCCGTCTTCTGGACGACCATGAAGACCGGTACGCCCACCTTGACCATGTCGCGCGTGCCGCCGGTGATCTGCACGACCGGCACCTTGGCCGGCACGGTGATGTGGCGCTGGCCGTAGGAGTAGGAGACGTCGAGCTCGCGCGAGCCCTTCTTGCCGGCGACGACCTTGCCGACCGTGCCGTTGGTCATCATCGAGCCGGGCTTCAGGTCCCAGCCGTAGTGGCCCTCGCCCATCTTCACGCCCGGCGGGAAGACGTGGACCTCCAGGCTGGTGCCGGCCGAGCCGTCCTTGTTGGGCATTTCCGAGGTGCCGATGAAGCTGCCGGCCTGGATGGCGTCGATGGCCACCGGCTTCATGACCGCCACGGACCAGGACGGCGCCAGGCCCACGACCTGCGGGCCCTTGTCGGTCTTCACGGTGAGCTGGGTGTCGGTCATGGCGGTGACCGAGCCGCGCACGACGGTGGGCGTCGGCGGCGTGGCGGGGGCGGGCGTCTGGGCGAGCGCGGCGGCGCCCGAAAGGGCCAGGGCGGCGAGCGCCGTCAGGGTGGTGCGGATCATGGGGGAATTCCTCCGGCAGGCTTGAGCGCCGGAGGCCTTCTTACGTGAGCGCCGCAGCGTTGGGCAGGGGTTTAACCGCCGCCCTTCAGCTTGAGGCGGACCGGCACGTGGACCACGCCGCCGGCCACCGGCGCGCCGTCGCCTGACCACAGGCCCATCTTCATGCTCCCGGCGATCTTGGCGGCGGCTTCGGAGAAGCCGGGCGGCGCCGTCTCATCGGGATCGGGAACGCAGGCGGTGAGCGCGCCGTCGGCCGCCACGACGCAGCGGGCGACGCCGCGGCCGCTGGTCTGGCCGGCCGCGACGGCTTCCGGCGGGAACAGCTTGGGCGGCCGGGCCGGGTCGAGGCGCGTGAGCCAGAGCGGCGACAGCACGGTCGGGTTCTGGGTCTTCGCCGGCGGCGGCATGCGGATCGGCACGTCGACCCAGAGCGGGTTGTCGTGATGGGCGGTGGCGAGCTGGGGCGCCATGCGGAACTTGGCGATCAGGTCGCGCGCCGCCCAGGCGAAGCCGCGACCCTCCGGGAATTCCCTGAGCGGGGTGCACTGGGTGAGTTCGCCGGAGCGCAGCACGCGGCAATGGGCGGCGACATAGCCCTCGGCCCCGCCGCCCTTGGCCGGATAGACCCGCGCCAGATCGGCGAAGCTGGGCGCCTGGGTCCAGACCGGGAAGTCGACCATCGTCACCCGCGTCATCGGCAGGGCGCCGTTGATGACGGCAATGTCCTCGCTGCTCGTGCAGCTGACGCTGTCGCCGCCGCCGTTGACGCCGCCAGAGCTGCTGCAGACGCCCGAGTAGGTCTTGTCGGTCTGGGTGTCCGGCGCCGTGAAGTTGACGAAGATGGTCTTGACCGTCTCGACCGGCCCGTCCGGCCCCAGGGTCGGCGGCAGTTTGAACATGGTGCGCATCTGCAGCGCGGCTTCGCCGAACTTCTTGCCCTTGGGCGTCTCCGAAAGCACCTCGCAGCGCTCGGCCAGGCCGTAGACGTCGATCCGGCAGCTCAAGGTGACATGACCGCCGAAGCGGGCGGTATAGGCGGTGCTGGGCCAGATCTGCGGGCCTTCCAGGTCAGCGTCGTGGCCGGTTCCACCGACGTCGATCCTGACGTCGGGCTTCGTCGAGGGGGTGACGGTCACCGGCGAGATGGACTGGGTCGGACTCGCGCTCGCGGCCGCGGCGGCGATCACCAGAGTCTGAGGGGCCGCCGCAGGCCTGGCCGTCGCGACCGGCAGCGGCGTGGCGACGGGCGGCGGCGCGGCCTCCGCCAGGACAA
>JACXTT010007953.1_pt1 | contig 14819 bp, 15 predicted proteins | sample 9270951 | NCBI WGS metagenome assembly JACXTT01 (sample SAMN15532306, study PRJNA645909) | rock metagenome | isolation source: weathered quartz diorite | place: Puerto Rico | collected 2017-06-21
TTCATACTTAATGCAAGAGAATTGATCAAGAGGTGATATACTGAGATATCAATCGCAGTCTTGTATTGATGTCAATTGCAATCTAGTTGACATCTGATCTCACCTAGTCGACCTGACTCGTGATTTCTCAGGATTTCTCGGGATATTTCCGCTGTGACCGATCAATTGTCTTGAGTTATATCGATAATCTATCGACATAGAGGGAACATTCTGTGGTGGATCGACAGTGAAAAAAGTCATCCTGGGTGCCGCTATCATAGCGCTCATTGTCGCGGGCGCCCTGGGCTACATCTACTACTACGGGCCGGCAAATGTACGACTTGTCATACTCGACCCGCCACCTCAACCGTACGACTCGTCGATCACTCACATTTACGTAACGTTCACGAAGATCGAAGTACACGTCGCAAACGCCGCGAATGAGAGCGGTTGGCACACCCTTGCAAACAATGCTAGCATTGACCTGATGACGGTCCTTAGCACATCAACGCTCGTCTCGAGAACCCAAGTTCCGGCGGGGCATTACACCGAGCTACGGTTCTTCGCCGGCGAAGCTACGATAACTATCGCATCGCTAAACGTAAAGTACACCATCCCGAGCGGCGAACAATCCGGCTTCAAGGTCGTCATCCAAGACGGTTTCCTAGTGTCAGGCGGCCAAACAACAAACGTCCAATTGGACATTGCCTTTCGCAACAATGAGATCCTGAACCCAAGCCACAACCTCACCCCGGTCGCGTCCGCGAGCGTCCAGTAACGGGTAGATTTCAAATCATTGGTGAAATTGAACTGAAAGAAAACCAAACTGGCCAGGACAAAGACGGGCTGAAAATCTGCGTTAACACGCAGACCCCACTCGTCATGTTCAATCGTAGCCAACGAGAACTCGCTCACTCCCACGGATGGTCAGAAGAAGCAATGCAGCTCGAGCATCTCATCGAATTCGAGGACTACCAATTCACGACCGGCGGAGTCACTCGGATGGTCCTACCGTTGGTGCAGAAATTGATCCAAAAAGGTATCGCCCGAAGTGTCGACTGGGTCTCGTTAAATCCTAACGGCCCTGCAAACGTCGAACTAGAGGACAAGATCATCTTACACCATGTGTCAATCGAACAGAAGACCATGGCAGGCTATGGACGAGCAAAAGAAGTAATGTGGAACACACTACATGGAACAATGGCTACGACTGGACCTGCAAACCAGATGCTTTGGCAGGACGAATTTTCAGACTACACCTACTACAACAGGCGTTCCGCTCAGAACATTGACGAACTGGATGGTAAGGAAGACTTTGACTTGTTCTACATACACGATTTCCAGCAACTACCCATGGGCAGCATGCTTCACACTCTAAAACCCAAGATCTTCAGGTGGCACATTCCATTCGATGAGACCACAATACCGCCCGAGTGGGTTGACCTTCTCTCGAGCTATCTCGAGAGCTATGATAGTATCATAGTTAGCGGTAAGAGGTATCTTAAGACTCTGCGGCGGTTTGGATACAATGGGCATTCTGACTACGTTTATCCTTACATTGACCCAGCTCCGTATCGAACGCCATCCGCGAAATCATCGAAGCTATTCTGCAGAAGGTTCTTGATCGAGCCTTCCGATCGAGTGGCTCTCATCGTCGCTCGTTTGGATCCGATAAAAGGGCACGACAGGGCGATCGTCGCGACCGCCGACGTTTTACAAGACTTCCCGGAAGTGAAGCTGCTCATCGTTGGCGACGGTGGCTTCAGTAGTTCTAAGGCAGGAATCGGATTGTCTAAGTCCGAGGCATGGATGAACAGGTTGACGAGGCTGGCATGCCAATTGGGAATCGAAGACCGTGTCATGTTTACGGGCTATCTTTCGCAGGAACAGTTGAACGCCGCCTACGATCGGTGCGAGCTAACCCTGCTACCATCTGTGCGTGAGGGCTTTGGGCTTGTCGTGATTGAAAGCTGGCTGTTCAGAAAACCCACGATCGTAACATCTCGCGCTGGTATTTGCGAGCTAATTGAGAATGGAGAGAACGGGCTACTGTGCGACCCCGAGGACACTCAGTCACTAGCAGAAAACATTGGCAAGATACTCGAGAACCCAAGATATGCAGAGAAACTAGGCGCGAAAGGATTCGATACATCAAGTCACTGCTTGATCGACCGAGGGGTAGAATCTGAGGCAGAGGTCATCTCTCGCCTCAACTAGAGACGGGTGAATTGATCATGGCGCTAGACCCGATGGCAGTCACATCGTTGCTCGCCCAGATAGGAGCCATAGCTCTGGGAACGTTTCTCGTTGGCCAAATACTGGGCTCTGTCGTCGGAAAGGCACTGTCGCGAAAGGGATCGCTTGCCGCAAACGATGCCCACAAACTCGTCAAAGTCTCCGCCTGGTTGGCCGGGTTCGCTTTTGCCACCGAATACTTCGGGCTTCGAGTAGACGTACTGTTGATTCTGATCGCCCTTTCGGGCGGAGCTGCGTTGATCGCTAATCAAAGTGCACTGCAGAATATCGCTGCACGTTATTTCTCGGATGCCTATTTGCAATTCAGGATTGGGGACCGCATCAGGGTCGGAGAGTACTCAGGAAAGATCGTTGAGATGAACTCGATCACTACGATGCTCGTGACGGACTCCGAAGAGGTCGTCTCCATCCCTAACTCCCTCCTCATGCGAGAAGTTGTCGTAAACGCCACACCGTTTGCAGGGAGAGACATCACGCTACCAATCACCATCGACAACAGCGTGGACCTCCCTACTTTTGAACGCTCGCTATTGGTAAAGTGCAACAAGCTCCGACTGCACCTCGATGAAAGGCTTCCACCCAGAATCGGAATCAGGCAGAAAACCGACAAGTCTACGCAACTAGAGCTAATGGTAAGGATGAGAAATCCGGAGTACCGGGAAAGGATCGTCCGAGAGCTAGACTCTCGGATCCACGACACCCTTTTGGAATTCTCGAAGAAGAAGGAGAAGACCAACGAGCAACCGGCGAAGGATCCAATCCTACAGGCGCCTCTAGGCACGAACTCTAACTGAGAGCTCGGGCGTGCCGAAAGATAGGCCTGAGAGCTTGAACGGGGAGTGGGTCTAGATGAACGAATGAGTGATTCCCAGGCTCTTGTCGGTCTTCTCTACGGACGCCTTCCAGTCAGATTCAATCCCAGTGAGGGCTCTAATCGCATCCACATTCTCTGGCACTACTATGCTCTCGTTGTGCACTTGATACACCATGTTTAGCTCTCCATCGACCACGTCGAGTATGTCCTCCCAGTAAACGACTTCCCACATGTCTGCACGCGGGCGTCCCAAGTCCCGCATAACCTCTGCGACGGCGTTCATGCTGTCGACGCCTTCACTTGCGTGAACCGGTGCCAAACGTGGGCTGTCATGAAAAACCTTGACGACATCTTTCTTCGTGAAACTATTCCTCAACTGAACCATGGCAAAATGCATATGGCCGATGTTGAAAGGGCCTCGTGCGGCCATTGTCCGGATATCCAAGTCGTGAAGTACCGTCTTCGCGTCTGGCCCTTGATGCGAGGGAATATGCGCCTCGGGCACGACAGTATTGATCAGACCAGTCTTATGGCTCTCCCAAGGGTCCGTCCCGCGCCGAAAGAGAACAACGCGCGCATGCTCGATTCCTAGTCCCTGATTCAGCGAGCCGAGAATTCTGCATATTCCAGTAGTGTTGCAGCTGACCACCCTCGTCGATTCAGCCCCTAGGTTCTCTTTGTAATTGCACTGCGCAACAAACGAACGACCTGTTAGCTGGTGCTTCTCGCCACCTTGAAAGATTGACTTGACTCCGGCCTTATCATAGGTCGTCTTGTTCCTAGCGCCAATGCCTGCTGGAGTGCAATCGATGATAACATCAACTTTCTTCAAGAGGTCATCCAGTGTTCCTGAGACCTCGACTCCCGCGGACTTCATATCCGGCAATTTCTCAGGAATCGAAACGTAAATCGGGTAGCCCTTATGCTGCCCCATTTTAACACGATAATCAGGCGTAATGTCCGATATCCCAATGAGTTTCATGTCATCCTGTTTGGTGACAGCCTCGGCAACCCGCTTCCCTATGACGCCGAAACCATTCACTCCGACCCTGACGGTCTTACTGGGCATGACTCTTTCAAACCGCCAGAGGCTGACTCCTACTAATAGTCTTGATTACAGCAATCGAAATAGAAACCCGAAGATACCATCCGATTGCAATGAATAGGGATAGACGGGCTTTAATACAGGAAGATTACCTCTTAGACTCGCAGAATATCACCGTTACAACCCTCCAAGATTGGAAGGAATGAAACGAAGGATAAGCTGAAGCCCGTTGAATCGGACGATTAGAAAGAGGTATAATGAATTGGAGAGTAGAATGTTATGGTTGAAAGTTCACAGTACGCATCAACTACAAAGTATATCGTAAAAGCACGCTTCGAAGTTCAAGGCGTAGTAGAAAAACCCGACGTCGTCGGCGCCGTTTTCGGCCAGACCGAAGGCCTATTCGGCCCTGACCTCGACCTGCGAGAATTGCAAAAGAACGGTCGAATCGGTCGGATCGAGATCAACCTCGATAGTAAGAAGGACCTTACTACGGGTGCGATAGTTATCCCGTCTAGCCTCGACAAGGTGTCGACCGCAATTATTGCAGCGGCTATAGAGAGTGTTGACCGCATCGGCCCGTGCGAAGCAAAGATCACTCTGGAAAAAGTGGAGGACGTCCGGGAGGAAAAGCGTTCGGCCATAATGAACAAGGCGAAGGACATTCTGAGGAAATGGGTGGTCGAATCATCCCCCAGTACCGAGGAAGTTGTGAAGGAAGTCGCCCAGAGCCTTCGTGGAATCGATATTATCGAGTACGGACCCGATAAGCTTCCGGCTGGGCCAGAAGTTGAAAGCGGGAGCCTAATACTTGTCGAAGGGCGCGCCGACGTGATTCTCCTGATGAAGTGCGGCGTCAAGAATACGATCGCCCTAAATGGCACTAAGGTTCCCGAGACGGTTATCAAACTGACCAAGGACAAGGAAGTGACAGCCTTCCTGGACGGAGACAGGTCGGGAGACCTCATTCTCAAGGAGTTGCAGCAGGTGGCCGACGTTGACTATGTCGCCAGAGCGCCCTTCGGGCGAGAAGTCGAAGAGCTGACCCCCAAGGAGGTTCTTAGACTGCTTCGCGAAAGAGTTCCCATAAACGAAGCGCGGCCCGTCGAGAAGCAGGAATATCAACAACGCTATGAAAGGCCGGAGAGAGGCGAGCGAAGGTACGAGAGGAGAGACTACGACCGCCGCGGCCCACGAAGAGAGAGAGAGTACTATCCGCGGGAACCCCGAGAACCAACCCCGACAGGACCGGGACCGGGCACAGGATTCGAAGAGCCACCACAACAAGCTCCAGTCCCCATAGCGGCGGAGAAGGTTGACCTTCCACCACAAATCCAAGAGGCATCAAAGGAACTGCGCGGCACTCTAGAGGCACGAGTATTTGATGAGGCCGGAAAAGAACTAGCTCGAATGCCCGTAAGTGAACTGGCCGAAAAGATACCGGGGCTGGATACCGCACATACTGTCGTTTTTGACGGGGTCGTGACACAACGGCTCCTTGACCTCGCGTCCACCAAGAATGTCAAGTATTTGATCGGAGACAGAGTTTCCGACCTCGCCAAACGGCCCGGAACAGTTTCCATACTTACCATGGAAAATGTAATGTAGACTCTGAAGTCACGCCACTGACTCAAGGATTGGTCTCGAAGGCACCTTCCTCAGAGCTTAGCCGGGCACACACTATTTGTTTTGACTCGGGGAAAAATCGAGCGCATGAGTTTAAATTTGGCAAAACCGATGCTCACGAAGTTATCGTAGGGTCGCCAAATGTCAGAAGCCGTTGGAAAGGCACCGGAGGAAAGATGGGGAATAGCTCACATTTACAGCAGTTTCAACAATACGATGGTCCACATAACCGACCTCACAGGAGCTGAAACTATCAGCAGAAGCGCCGGCGGACAACACGTCAAAGCGGACCGATTACAGGGCACGCCTTACGCCGCTATGCAAGCCGCTGCAGCAGCTGCAAAAATGGCCAAAGACAAAGGAATAACCTCGCTCCACATACGAGTACGGGCCCCTGGCGGGCATGGCGCTAGAACTCCGGGGCCCGGAGCACAGGCTGCCATTCGTATGCTAGCACGTCACGGCTTCAGAATTGGACGCATCGAGGACGTCACACCCGTCCCTCACAACGGGACCCGCAGACCTGGCGGACGCAGAGGCAGACGAGTCTAACTCGTTCGGCTAGAAGCAGTTTGCCTCGACCCTCGAGTGAGAAAACAACCTCCTACTCAAGTCGGATTCGTAGCCTTACAGCAGCTCATGAGAAGTGGCGGGGTGGCGAATGCCTGAATCTCATTCCCTCGGAGAATGTAACAAGTCCCGAAGTTAGGCGACTCTTAACAGGCGACATGGGGCATCGCTACAGAGCCGACGACAACTTCTACAATGGTACAAGGTTTATGGACGAACTCGAAAACACGACCGAGAAATTAGCCTGCAAGGTTTTCGGGTCGGACTGGGCTAGCCTTCGTCCATTGTCGGGGCACATTGCGGACATGATTGCGGTCTCCACTCTAACACGCCCGGGAGACTCGGTGTTGATGGTTGGACCGGATGATGGTGGTTACGAAGGGCTTGGCGCAAAGGGAGGATACACGGAATATGCGGGTGTCAAGAACATCTTCTTTCCATACGACCGGCACCGGATGCGAATCAGAATCGAAGAGTCGAAACACATCATCGAGGAAAGGAGGCCTAAGTTAGTCATCTTCGGCCAATCTTATTTTCTTTTTCCCCACCCCATCAGAGAACTCAAAGAGTCGTGTGTGAAGGTTGGTACGAAAATCGTGTATGATGGATCTCACGTCCTTGGTCTAGTTGCAGGCGGCGAATTCCAGAGACCTTTCGAGGAGGGCGCGGACATGTTGTTAGGATCGACACACAAGAGCTTCTTTGGCCCGCAAGGGGGCATCATCCTGGGTAAAAACACGGTCCGAGAGACCGTTAAGGAGAAGCAACGCCCCGGTTTGATAGATAACGCTCACTGGAATCGAATTGCAGCGCTCGCGTGGGCTCTGGACGAATTCCGAAGAGTCGGACCCGCCTATGCGCGCCAGGTAGTAGCCAACTCGAAGGCACTCGCAAGTGCAATCGATGAGGGAGGAGTGCCGACAAAATGCTCCGAAGAGGGTTACACTGAATCTCATCAAGTCATGCTGGACATTTCAAGCCCCAAAGAAATCGAAAGGTTGGGCGCTCGAATGGAAGAGGCGAACATGATAATCGACAGGGGCATCCGTCTCGGCACGAATGAACTGACCCGACGAGGGATGAAGGAAAGAGACATTGAGCGAGTGGCTGACCTTTTCGTAGAAGTCTACGAAGGAGCCGACCCCAGGATTGTTAGAAAGCGCGTCATCGCTCTTCGCAAAGAGTTTACTGGCTTGCAGTACACTTAGCCATCCTCCCCCCGGGGCAGCCAAGTATGCCTTGCAGTTCCGAGACTCGCTTCTAGCAGGGACTCGAATTAGCTTCTCCCTATGCCACTCGTCAAAACTTCAATTCGTTCGGCGTTCGGGAACGGAATGTTCAGAATATCCAGCAACCTGGTGTAGACAGGGACCGGGCTCTGTTTGCGATATAGGTAGGAGAAGTGGACAGCGTTGAACTCACCATGCAACGACTCATAGGCATCCCGTGCAATTTCTACTCCGGAGTCGGGGTTCCGCTTCAAACGTCGCTTCACACTCTCAGGGATTGGAATACCCAGCCGTTGGCTCACAAAGGTTAGATTATCAGGGCTGTGTATAACCGAGATTTGGACGGCAATCGGGATGGACAGTCCAGCCGACCTCAGATCGTCCCGGTACTGCAGTATCCCGTCCGGCTCGAACACGGCGTTGGTCAGAATGACCTCGGCACCGGCGTCCTCTCGTCTTAGAGTTCTCTCGATCTCTCGGCTCCTATCCCTGGCGTATTCGTTCGTAATCCCGATGATTGAAAACCTGTGCTTGGTTGAGCGGACGATTCGTTCCACCAATCGGCTCGTGTCCCTTACCACGTATCGGTCATGACCCGGAACATCATGTGGGTCTCCATGGACGACTAGCAGATTTTCGATCCCATTCGCCGACAAGTGAGACAGACGGTCGATATCGTCTGTCGATGAATCTCTGCAGGTGATCGTTGGGACCGCGTCCAGTCCAGTCCCGCGGAGCAGGGTTGCCGCGGCAATGCTCCGCTGCTGAGGTGTCACTTTGAACCCCGTGGGGAAGACGGGATCGTCGGTTCCATTCCGCAGTGCGGGGACGGTAACCGCGTCAACTCGCCCGCGTAGTAGTGCCAGGTCCGCGGGACTTACCCGATCGGGGATAATCTCGACAGTGATCACTCTCTTCTCAATTGTTAGAGGCCCGAGTCTTGGCGTCCTAGCTCCACTCCCTTCTTGCGAGTTCGGCTCCCTGGGAAAGGTTCGACAGCTTAGTCAGGGAGACATCCCAAGTCCGTGTTCGGAGTCCGCAGTCAGGGTTAGCCCAGACCCTGCCCGGGTCACCGACAAGCTTGCTGGCGTACAGCAATCGGTCCCGGACTAGCTCGGGAGACTCGATGATGTTTCGACCTTCAACGCGTCCTGCCTTTGCGCCGGCCTGCCCGAAATAATCGTGGACGTGGACTGCACCGACTCCGAACTCGCCGTTGAAGCCGTTATCGATGAAATTCTTGATTACTCCATACCCCTCTCTCGCACTCGCCTCGACTCCCAAAACGGTGGGATCTCTGTTCGCGAACTCTAGTGTCAGCTGGCTGCATTTGTCGAGTTGCGGCGCGTATTCCGCCAGGAGCTTGTACCCTACCTCGCTGGGATAACAGGTGTGATCGCTGAACTTACAATTGAATCCCTTGACCGTCTCATTCCACGCCTCGACAAACATCTCAAGTTCCGCTGGCTCAGGATGGGTTGTAAGCGCCGGCTCGTCGATCTGGACCCAAGAGGCGCCAGCATTGACGAGGTCCTGAATCTCGGGACGTAGAACGTTCGCCACGATGTCGAGCAGGAAATCTCGTCGAGCGCTAATTCTCCTCTCCCTCAGGCTTGAAGGCGCACCCTTGTTCCGAAGGTAGTATTCGTTGAAGCTCCAATCCACAAGCGTGTATGGTCCTGTGATGGGTACTTTTACCGCAGTCTTCGCTCGTCTCTTCACGTCCTCGAATTCCTGAAGATATACCGGCTGTTTCCGCGAGACCGGACCGTTCGCAACTGCTTTCCTGAAGTATTTGTAATCAAAGCTGTTGACATGCCCGAGGAATTCCATCCCGTTAACTTGGCGAATCGCATGTTCGTACATTTCCACTCGTTGTTGTTCGCCACCGACGCCAACATTGTCGAGTCCGGCCTTCTCAAAGAGACGGAGCCCGTACAGCGTTGACAGTTCGAGCAGTTTGCGTTGACGATCCAGTGTGTCCTTGATTACGTCTTTGACTAGGTCGTGGTAGTTGGATATTCCTAATCGGGCTGCCCATTCCTCAGCCTCGCCGAGATCGTTGGCGTCGAGCCTCTGGACTAGGCCCTTGGTCCTCCATCTTGGCTTAGCGAGACTGCCGACTTCGTGCAGCGGAAAAAGGCGCTCGGGCACTTTACAGAGCTCCTTGTTTGGACAGCACTGATGAGGCGGTTGCAAGCGATTCGAGCTTTAGATCGGCGGTTTGCCTTGGGACGAACTTCAGATCGGTGTTCGGCGCTAGGGCCAGGTTCTTGTTGCTTGTTCTCTTATTAATGGCGAGGGTTGTTTTGACGACCCAGTTTGGGTCCTCGACCAGGGATTCTTCCGAATCGACGATTCCCAAGACTAGCCGAGTCTCGACTTTCCTGGGCAACTCGTCCCACCTCGTCTCATAAAGGTCCACACCAACCGCATCTATGGGAAGCTCGAGGAGGGAGGGAAGAATCGGGTTAGCGTCGCCGAAAAAGGTGTGAACGGTAATGATAGCGCGAGATTTCTCAACGACAAGGCGTATTGCGTTGAGAGCCTGCTCAGACTCCTCCTTGCTAGGCGGATCCTCACGATACGGCCAATAGACTAGGCTGGGCTCTGAAAGTTGGACATGCGAAACCCCGGAATCAACGAGTTTGTCCACTATCGCTCGCAGTACTCTGGCGTAATCGAGGAGCAGCTCCTCACGCGTTGAATAGTGCTTGTTTTCGGATAATTCGGAAAGAGTCCACGGGCCCGGAATTGCGACGCTCCAACCTTTCTTGTTCGACGAAAGGTCTGCTTGGAAGAAATAGTTCAGTTCAAAATTTCTCAGAGCGAGGCGACCCGTCACGATCGGTTTCTGATAGAATGTGTTCGTGTCGTACCAGCGTGAGTACCGGGTTGTCTCGGCGAGACCTCCCATGCACTGCGTGATGGGCCGGAGCTGGTCTTTCCAGCCCAACGCACCGTCGCTCAGCGGTTGACAGCCGAGCTTTTCTTGCAATCTAATGAGCTCAACAGTCTCGTTCTTGATCTGCTCATCCAACTCGGATTGAGGAACTCGGTTCCTGTCGTACTGCCGACTCACTTCGATTAGGGGCTCCGACCTCGCGTGTAGCCCAGTCAACTGAGCGCGGACGGTCGGCGCAGACGAAGACGGCATCCTGTTCTCTCGGGTCGGGTTGCTTATTCCAATCATATAAGGACTCTTGTACTTCTATTCCCTGGGGAATATGCCAAACAGAGGTTGACCTAATTCCAACAGGAATATTAGTAGCCCCGTAAGAGTACAAGCGAGAGGGTTATCGATCATACTTCCTCAACTCGAAGACATCTCGCGACGAAGAAAAGAACTGGGGCTGACGCAATCTCGGCTAGCCGGTCTGGCCGGGGTAAGCCAATCCATAGTAGCAAAGATCGAGTCGGGTTCCGTGGACCCCTCCTATTCGATAGTCCGGAAACTGTTCAACGCGCTTGACTCTCTCAAATCAAGCACTGCGGCCGGAGAGGAACACGTCCGGCGAGCGGGGGACCTTATGAGTCGAGGTGTCGTATCGATGGGAAGGAATCAGCTGGTCAGGGACGCAGTCGCAATCATGCGTAGGCGAGGATACTCGCAACTGCCGGTTTTGGATGGCAGCCGTTCCGTGGGAAGCTTTGGGGAGAAGACTGTACTCGACAAAGTTGCTAGAGGCGAAAACCTAGAGGAGCTCTTGAGGAAAAAAGTCTCAGATGTAATGGAACCCTCGCTACCCGTAGTCAACGATGACACGACAATCGACGCCCTCTATGGTTTGTTGCAAGAAAACTATGCAGTTTTAGTCTCTCACGAGAACGAGATCGTTGGCATATTAGCCAAGTCTGACCTATTGAAGGTCCGACGATAGTTCCTGGACTCATACTACCCCGAACCGAGCACGGGCATTGATGTGTCCTCTGGATACCTCTGGTCGACAATCCTATGAGTTCCAGAAAACCCCTCAAAGGTGAGGACTCTCGATTCTTCAAGGAATGTCTCTTTTCGCACCGTGGGAGAGTTACACTAGTCCTATCCGGAATGCTACGCTCGGCCATGCGTGCCAGCATTGTCCCTAGCCGACACTGGAAGAGGGGTTTCCGGAACGGGCCCGGGCAAGTAGAGGCAGAAGCTCATGCTCACAATATTCGGAAAGAAGAAGAAAGAGGACGAGAAGAAAGAGAACCCGCTGGCCAACGTGCAAGCACCACAGCCAACTGCGTTACCACCGACTACCGGAACCGCACAGGAGGAGTCTCCGTTTGCAAAGATCTTTCAGTCGATCTCGCAAGAATATCAGAATTCAACTCCACCGAACAGGCCAGAATCGGTAGGAGCTCCACCGCTGTCGGTAACCCCCGATTGGGTTCAGCCTCGCGAGCTGCCAAGGAGTAATCGCATGGTCATTCAATCCCCCAACTCGAAGAGCCCAAGGCCATCGGACCGGGGCGGTTGGGAGTCCAAAGGAGACCCTAAAGCCGGCGCGACCGCCCAGCCAAAGACTACGCCGTTTGCTCCAGCCCAATTCCAACCTCCGTCCAATAGACCCACTGCTCCGCTAGACCAGCCTCTTCAACGCGAGGACGAAGACACCGACCAACCGAGAGCCGCGGCAAAAGCCATCGGCGGGCAACTCGGCTCAGCTCACGCGCAAATGCCCGCAAATCTCGACAATTCTGAACCTGAACCGAAGGCGTCCGGGTCTCCTTCTCCGACCTTGCAAGCGGAGAAGAAAAAGGAGGAAGATAGGAACACGGGCGACTCGCAAAAGGGTGGGAGCACTACTTTTACTGAAGGGTTATCATCGATCGATTCGACTGGGGAGTTCAGCCTGTCAGGATTCGATGACATTTCGAAGCTTTTGGCCGAGACTGACTCTGTGCTGGCACAAGGACGCGAGAAGGAACAAGAGTTCTCTGTAGAGAAACCGACGCCGCCCAAAAAGATCTTCGGACCTAAAGAAGGTACGAAGACGCCGGAAGCTCCAGTTACGCTACCAGCCGATAAGCAATCGCAAGCGAAACGTTCTGAGGACAAGAAAGACTTCAAGGGGTTCGAACACATTTCAGAGTTGACTCAGGGAAGCTTGGACGTGCCCGGGCTGGTCGTGGTTGATGGATCTCCGGGCTCAGGAAAGACGACATTGTGCCTTGGGCTGGCGGACCGGTACCTCAAACAGGGAAGCCCGTGCATGATGGTTACTTATGACCAGAGCCCGTCTGCTGTAAGGGACGAATTCAAGAAGATTGGATGCGACATCACGCAGTACGAGTCGAACTATCGTTTCATGATGGTCGACGCGTTCACGGCTCAGTCCGGGGGTTTCAGTATGGAGCTGTACAGTTTGATGGAGCCGATGGACGTGCAGAAGCTCCAGGAGACAGTCGTAGCGAATTGCGGTGTGTTCATGGGAGAGAACGTTCGAGTCATCATCGACTCAATTGACGGGCTTGTCTCAAGAATCGGCCCGAAGGACTTCGGAACACAATTCGACGCACTCGTATCGAAACTCAAGGAGAATGGCGCGACATTAGTTGCCAGCGTCGACCTTTCTAATTCTGGGAAGGAGGTCAAGAGCTGGGCGGAGGATGAGACGGAATGCCTCTTGGAAGTTGACGTGGAAAAAGGGAAGGAGGGTGCCGAGCATTCTCTAAACGTGAACAGGCTGAAGGGGAGCAAGGTCAAGGCAGACGCTGAAGAGTGGGACGTTCAACCCGGTAAGGGAATAGTATTCGTCTAGTACTGACAACTCGTTCTCTAGCAGATAGTCTGCAAGCACGCCTACTTCTACCCTGAGACGTTGACAACCGGCATTCTCAATTGTTTGATCAAGGCCGAGGGTTCTATTCTCATGACCGAACTGTTCGTACCAGCTGCTGCCCAAACGTGCGAGAATTGGAGGAGTGACTCGTCAGCCAACACCCGGATGTTCTGATTGTGAGGGAAGGGCGGAACTCCGCCGATCGAGTACCCGGTTCGAGATTTTACTTCATCAGCAGACATTTTTCGAACGCTAGCTACTGGAACTCCCAGATTTGCACTTAGCTTCTCAAGACTAACCCGCGAGGAGCCTGAGAGGCTGACCAAGACAGAAAAGTCAAGACCGTTCTGACTTTGAATAAATGCGATGGTCTTAGCAATTTCCGCAACAGTGCAACGTAGAGCAGTGGCGGCCATCGCGGAGGTTTTGGTGCTCTCTGGAGGCAGAACACGAATGATCGCGTTCAGGCCTCGCTCCTTCACGAAATCTCTTACTCGTTCGAGCGGATCTGACTGAGCCAAGGCTCCAGGCACCAAGGCGACCTTGGATAAACGACTTGCCAAATCGGTGTTCTCGTCCTATTTCGGACTCACTCGAACGTGGCGTTCCGGTTTTAGGTTACACCATGATCAAATAGGCGTTTCAACATTTTTCATTCGAAATGACGCCGAGCCCAATTTTTCCAATCTCCTTCAAACCACCTGCTGGACTGAAAGAGAACGAGAATGTGTTATGGTCTCGGAATAGCGGACCTTTCTTGGGCGGCTCTAACCTTGGGAAAGCCTTCCTTGCTTTTGGCCTGATGTTCTTCGTGGTCGGACTTTTTCCTTCGATTGGTGATTGTACGGGAACGATTGCATGGTGCAACTGGTTCGTTGCTCTTTCGTTTGGACCAGGCCTAATCCTTTCCAGCATTGGCGCTCTGATCAGCTGGGAGAACAAAGGGGGGCGTGGAGAGGTCCAGTATTACTTGACAAACTACAGGCTCGTTGAGACGAAGGCTGGCCGAGTTGTTGGGCAGGTCCCAACGACCCTGTTCAAGGGTGTCCCGGCAGTCAGATACTTGGCGAGAGAATCCAGCTACGAGAGTGAGGGCAGGACAATCTACAACGTAAGCGTTCACGACCCACAATCAGGCAGGACGTTGATGCGCTTGACAGACATGCCAAAAGAGTCCGTGGAGACTCTGGCAACAATCGGAAGAGCAACCTAGTTTTCCTTCCAATCAGATAGCGTCCGACTCAGCCAGATACTGAGGGGTGCTTTCGCAATTGTTTCGAGTTTACTAGGTAGACTCCCGTGAATATGAGCAGGAAGCTGAAGAGGTGCCAGATGCTCAGTTTTTCGCCCAGAAGGAAGTAGCTGGACACGACGCCTGCAACGGGGATAAGATTCGCGAAGATTGCAGCTCTGCTAGCGCCTATCTTGCTGACTCCCTCGACATAGAAGAAGTAGCCGATGACCGTCGAGATTAGGGCTAGATAGAGGATTCCGAGCCAGGACTTTGGGTCCCACGTAGCGGTCCATGG
>JACXTT010007954.1_pt1 | contig 14816 bp, 13 predicted proteins | sample 9270951 | NCBI WGS metagenome assembly JACXTT01 (sample SAMN15532306, study PRJNA645909) | rock metagenome | isolation source: weathered quartz diorite | place: Puerto Rico | collected 2017-06-21
TTCATGGACCCGGCCGCAGACGAAGAAGGCGACGGCGGCGGCGCGATGTTCCCGACCGGCAACCTGGTCGACGACCTCGAAGTGCCGGGCGTCGGCACGTTCAAGGCGACCATGATCAACGCCGGCATCCCGACGATCTTCGTCAACGCGGAAGCCATCGGCTACACCGGCACCGAACTGCAGGAAGCCATCAATGGCGACCCGAAGGCGCTGGCGATGTTCGAGACCATCCGCGCCTACGGCGCCGTGCGCATGGGCCTGATCAAGAATGTCGACGAGGCCGCCAAGCGCCAGCACACGCCCAAGGTCGCCTTTGTCGCGAAGCCGAAGGACTATGTCGCGTCGAGCGGCAAGCCGGTGGGCGCCGGTGACGTGGACCTGCTGGTACGTGCGCTGTCGATGGGCAAGCTGCACCACGCCATGATGGGCACGGCGGCAGTCGCCATCGGTACCGCGGCGGCCATTCCGGGCACGCTCGTCAACCTGGCGGCAGGCGGCGGCGAACGCAATGCGGTCCGCTTCGGCCATCCGTCCGGCACGCTGCGCGTGGGTGCCGAAGCCAGCCAGGTCAATGGCGACTGGACCGTCACCAAGGCCATCATGAGCCGCAGCGCCCGTGTGCTGATGGAAGGCTGGGTACGCGTGCCGGGCGAGGCATTCTGAAACGAAGCGGCCTGACCGGCCGCTTCCAACTTTCGCCGGAGGCCACATGCAATCCAGCGGACGTCCTGACCCGGACCAGGTCCTGGTCGATATTGCCGACTATGTGACGCAATACAAGGTCAGGAGCGGCCTGGCCTACGATACCGCCCGGCTGTGCCTGATCGACACGCTGGGCTGCGGGCTGGAGGCCCTCTCGTATCCGGCCTGCACCAAGCTGCTGGGGCCGATCGTTCCCGGCACCATCGTTCCGAACGGCGCCCGGGTGCCCGGCACCCAGTTCCAGCTCGATCCCGTCCAGGCCGCCTTCAACATCGGCACGATGATCCGGTGGCTGGACTTCAACGACACCTGGCTTGCCGCCGAATGGGGCCACCCATCGGACAACCTCGGCGGCATCCTCGCCACCGCCGATTGGCTCTCACGCACGAATCTTTCATCCGGCCGCAAGCCGCTGATCATGAAGGACGTGCTCACGGCCATGATCAAGGCCCATGAGATCCAGGGCTGCATTGCACTGGAAAACGCCTTCAACAAGGTCGGGCTGGACCACGTGGTGCTGGTCAAGGTCGCGACCACGGCCGTGGTCGCGCAGATGCTGGGCCTGTCCTATGACGAAATCATCAACGCGCTGTCGCTGGCGTGGGTCGATGGCCAGAGCCTGCGCACTTATCGCCATGCGCCCAATACCGGCAGCCGCAAGAGCTGGGCCGCGGGCGATGCCACCAGCCGTGCCGTTCGGCTGGCGCTGATGGCCCGTACCGGCGAGATGGGATATCCCTCGGCGCTCACGGCGAAGACCTGGGGCTTCTATGACGTGCTGTTCAAAGGGCAGCCCTTCCGCTTCCAGCGGCCCTACGGGTCGTACGTCATGGAGAACGTTCTGTTCAAGATCGCCTTCCCGGCCGAGTTCCACGCACAAACCGCCGTGGAGGCTGCCATGTCGCTGCACGGGCAGCTCGCGGCACTCGGCAAGTCGGCGGCGCAGATCCGGGCCGTCACCATCCGCACGCATGAAGCCTGCCTGCGCATCATCGACAAGCAAGGGCCGCTGAACAACCCCGCGGACCGCGATCACTGCATCCAGTACATGGTCGCCGTACCGCTGCTGTTCGGCCGCCTGACCGCCGACGATTATGAGGACAGCGTAGCGGCGGACGCGCGCATCGATCTGCTTCGCGCGCGCATCCATTGCGTGGAGGATCCCGCCCTTACCGCGGACTATCACGATCCGGACAAGCGCGCGATCGCCAACGGCCTGACCGTGGAGCTGGACGACGGCACGGTGCTGCCGGAGGTCCTGGTCGAATACCCGCTTGGCCACCAGCGACGCCGCGTCGAGGGTACCCCGTTGCTCGTTGAGAAGTTCAGGACCAACCTGGGCCGTCGCTTTCCGCCGCGCCAGCAGGATGCCATCCTGGCCGTTTCACTCGACCAGGCCCGGCTGGAACAGATGCCCGTGCATGAATACGTCGATTTGTATGTGATTTGAGTTATCAACCCGCCAGGGTCATGCCGAATCTGCATAACCCTGGAAACCCCTCTCGCGCGGCAATTTCTCCTGCCTTATAGTTCGAGCCGCTGCCAACGGCGGCTCGACACCCGGGCCCGGCATGGCAGCCACCAATCGAACATGAACGGCGGCGTCCGGCCCAAAAGGCGCGCAAGCCGTCCCGCACCCCGAGGAGAATCATGAAACGTCTTGCCCGCACCACGACGCTGGCCGCCGCCCTGCTCGCCGCCAGCCTGATCACCGGCACCGCCCACGCCCAGCTTGCCCCAGCCGCCCCGTCATCGGGAGCGCCTGCCGCGACCCAGGCAGAAGCCCGCAAGGCCAATATCGTCATCATCGGCACGGGAGGCACCATTGCCGGGGCCGGCGCTTCGGCCACCAACACTGCGGCCTATCAATCCGCGGTGGTGCCGGTCGACAAGATCATCGCCTCGGTGCCGGAGATCTCGAAGGTCGCCAACGTCAAGGGCGAGCAGATCTTCCAGATCGGTTCGGAGAGCTTCAACAACGAGCGGCTGCTGAAGCTGGGCAAGCGGGTCTCGGAACTGCTCAAGCAGCCCGACGTGGATGGCATCGTCATCACGCACGGCACCGACACCATCGAGGAAACGGCCTACTTCCTGAACCTGACGCTCAAGAGCGACAAGCCCGTGGTGGTGGTCGGCTCGATGCGCCCGGGTACGGCGCTGGGCGCGGACGGCGCGCTGAACCTGTATGACGCCGTGCTGGTGGCTTCCAACCCTGCGTCCAGGGGCAAAGGCACGCTGGCGGTGCTCAACGACGAGATCCACACCGGGCGTGACGTGACCAAGAGCAATACCTTCAAGACGGAAACCTTCCGCTCACCGTTCGGCCCGCTTGGCTATGTGGTGGAAGGCCGCACGCTGTTCTACCGCCTGCCTGCCCGTCCGCACACCACGCAGACCGAGTTCGACATCGACAAGATCGACAAGCTGCCTGAAGTGGCCGTGGTCTATGCCTACGGCAACGTGAATCCGGCCAGCATCGATGCCGCGGTGAAGAATGGCGCCAAGGCCATCATCTATGCCGCCACCGGCAATGGCAGCGTCGGCGACTACATGGTCGAGCCGCTCAAGGCCGCGCGCGCCAAGGGCGTGCAGATCGTGCGCGCGTCGCGCACCGGCAGCGGCATCGTGGTCCGCAACGCCGAGCAGCCGGACGACAAGTACGACTGGATCGTCACCGACGACCAACTGCCGCAGAAAGCGCGCATCCTGACGGCCCTGGCGCTGACCAAGACCAACGACAGCAAGCAGTTGCAGCAGATCATGTGGAAGTACTGAGCGCACGCGGGGGACGCCAGCCCCCGTCGTTGCGTGTGTTTGCCTGCCCTTTGGGCCTGGCAGCCAGATGAGCGCGCCGGCTAACCGGCGCGCTTTTTTGTGGCGCCATCGCTTGTCGGTTAATTGCATTAAGCGAATGCGAGTTCGCTTCGATAGACTCGCCATCATTCATGAAGCCTGAAGATCGCTTGCTACATCATCTGCCGGCGCCATCTCATTAAAGTCATGAAAGTCATTTTGTTGGCGCTTATAAGCGCGTATGCTGAAACTGCCACCTTGGCAAGCAACGCACCAGGAGCTACACCATGGCCAAGAGTCAACTACGCAGCACTCGCGAGGCGAAAAAGCCCAAGCAGCCTCCCAAGCCGTCAGTGCCGGCAACCCCGTTCAGCACGGTTCATTCGCGGGTTGGGAACGAAGGCGTCGCCAAGAAGAAAACATAAACCGATCGGACTCGGACACGCCGCACAGTGATTGCACGCAACGGGTAGCGTTCACCGCAGGAAATTGATATCTCTACTTGAAAGCGCAGACCGCATTGGGAGGCGCATCATGATCCATCGCAACACGGTCCTCACCTTTCGCGGGCTTCCTCTCACGGCCGAGCAAGACTCTGAAGTTCGTCACTACCTGAACAGGAAGGCCAGGCTGGGCAAGCCATGGGATACCCCGGAGCTGCGCGGGATCCTTCAGGACATGCTGCTGCCGCCAAGTACCGAGGACGACCGGCAGAGCGACATCCCATTCGACGCGTCGGCCGCGGCAGAGCGCGCCGCCGCGTTCGTCGATCAGGACATGGAGCCGATCGAGGCGTATGAGGAACTGCTTGCCGCGATGGAAGCCGAGACCATGAAAGGCGATACGCACTAGCCGAAGCGCTCGTAGTGCGCGTGCAATCCGCTCCATCAAAGGCGTAGAACGCAGGACGACACATGGCACTCAGTTTTTCCAACCCCAGCCGCAGCTATGACGGGACCAGGCATGGCGTGTGGTTCTGGGGTTACGACAACGCCCGCGAGATTACCTTCTTTGTGGAGGACCGCGTACTGTTGAACCTCGACTCCGCTCTCGGTTCCGACGAAGCCGCGGTGCTGGCCTCCTTCGACCGGCATCGCAATGAGATCCTGAAGATCGCCATGAACCTCTATGCCGACGATGGGCGGCAGACTCTCTACACGCTGCACTAGGAAGCCCGGCTGGCTGCTGAAGCCACGCCGCTTCACCCGAACATCGTGCTGCTCATCAGCGCCTTCGCCACCAGGGTGCCCCCATCCGACTCCTCGGCATATACCTCGACATCGGTGATCACCTGCCGGCGGCCGCGCCGTACCACGCTCGCGACGGCGCGCAGGCTGGTACCGTTTGCCGGGGCGAGGTACTGGATGGTCAGCGAGCCCGTCGCCCCGCCCTTCACCTGCTCCGGGTCGGCACCCGAGGCCGCAGCGGCGGCACCTGCAATGTCGATCAGCGTGGCGATCACGCCGCCATGCACCATGTTGCCAAGGGTCACATTGTCCGCGCTGTACGGCAAGACCAGTTCGACATGTTCCGGCTCCAGCACATCGAGCTGCACGCCGAGCGCACGCGCGACGGGCGAGCCGATCAGGACCTCCTCCACCATCTGCCGCATGCGCGGATGGGTCACGGCGGCAACAGGAACGGCTTGGGCAATGGCTTCACGCATCTCGGGCTCCTTCGGATCGATGGTCGACGGCATGCAGCGTACCGGGCATGGCGCAGCCGCTCAACGACCTGCGAGGTAATCGGAACGATTCCATGCCAGCCTGGCAGCAGGCGCCACAACGCTGGCCGACCATGAAACCCGGGACGCCGGGGCGGCCCGTTTATAATGCCGGACTGCGAGCCCTTTCCACTTCTGCATGTCGTCTTCCCCCTCAGAATCCGCCCTGCCCGCCGTCCAGTCCGACGCCACGGGCCTGGCTGACCGCCCCGACAGCCCCTGCATCGGCATCTGCTCGACACTGTTCGACGAAATCTGCCAGGGCTGCGGACGCACCGCGGCGGAAGTCAGCAACTGGGTGTTCCTGGGCGATGCGGAAAAGCAGGCCATCTGGGAACGCATCACCCGCGAGGGTACGGCCCGGCGCTTCCGCCAGGGCTGAGCGCGGCGGGCCGCTTCAGTTACCGGCCAGGCGCTTTTCCATGTCTTCGACTTCGTGCTTCGCCACGCGCTGGCGGGCCAGCTTGCGCCAGCTTTCGGCCAGCGGCGGCAATTCCGCCATCTCCGCCAACGCCGTATAGTCCAGGCGATTCACATAGAGCACGCGCAGCAGGCGTGCGAGGCTCCAGTCCGGATGTGGGCGGCTGACCAGCGTCAGCGCATCGCCCGCGCGAAGTTGGCCCTCCTCCAGCACGCGGTAGTACCAGCCCGTGCGCAGGCTGTGCTGCACCGCGCGTGCCATGCCCGCGTGCCCGAAGCGATGGTTGAGCTTCCAGCACGGCTGACGCGCCTGAGACACCTCCACCAGCGCGGTGCCAAGGCGGAAGCGGTCGCCAATGCATACCTCCGCTTCGGTCAGGCCGGTGGTGCTCAGGTTCTCGCCAAAAGCGCCCGGCGCGGACAAGAGCGAGCCTGCCTGCGTCGAGATTCCCGAAAGCTCGGCGCGCCAGGTCAGGTAATGGTCATACGCGTAGTGGTGGAGCGCCTTTTCCGGGCCGCCATGGTGCTTCGGGTCGCCCTGGCCATCTCCGGACAGCCCGACCACCGTCACCGGCACGGCGCCGGCCAGCGGCTGCTTGTCGATGCCGCTCGGCACGCCCGTCGGCCCGAACGGGCGAACCACGCCGATCAGCACTGTGTCGATCGAGACTCCACGCAACGCAGGCAGGTCCGGCCGGTTCACAGGCCTGCCTCGTCCAGCCAGCGCGCGAACATGCGCCGGCCCGCCGCAGCGACGGGCTCGCCGATCTCCGCGGTACGGGCACGGATGACGCGCGGATCGATGCCAGCCTTGGCCAGCTCGACCGTGTGGCCGATCAGCCAGGCCTCGATATCGCGCGGCAGGACTTCCGGATGGAACTGCAGCGCCAGAACCTGTGTGCCGATGGCGTAGGCCTGGTTGGGTACCGCTGCGGTCGACGCGAGCAGTTCGGCGCCTTCCGGCAGGTCGAACGTGTCGCCGTGCCAGTGCAGGACCTCCCAGTTGGCCGCGGCCAGCTCGGCCAGCGCGGAATCGCGGCCGCGCGCGGTCGGCATGATCGGCGCCCAGCCGATTTCGCGGGTTCCCGGGTAGACGCGCGCCCCGCAGGCCCGTGCAATCAGTTGCGCCCCGAGGCAAACCCCGATCACCTTGCCACCGGCGGCAAGGCGCGCGCGAATCAGTGCAATTTCCTGTTCCAGCCACGGATAGGCCTCGGTCTCATAGACGCCGATCGGCCCGCCGAGCACCAGCAGCAGGTCAGGCGAATTGTCTGCAATCGGCTGGAGGTCATCCACGCCCGCCTGGAACACTTGCAGGGCATGGCCGCGCGCGCGCAGCGCTTCGGCAATCACGCCACCGTGTTCAAAGGCGACGTGCTGGATGATGTGGGTGGTACGCGATGGGGTGGACGTTGCCATGCACGGCTCCTGCCGATGGGATGGCCCGAAATGGTACTGCCATTCCGCTAGGGACGTCCGATTCCGTGGCTATTTGCCGCGACTCGGCCCGTCCCGTGCCGCGGCGGGTTCGAGCACCAGCGTGTCGAACGGCTCGCGCACCGGTTCCCGCCGTCCTGCCAGCTTGATGTACTCGACCGCCGCCCACTTGCCGGTCCAGTCGCGGTAGTTCGGCGAGACCGGATTGCCTGACTGCCCGGTCGAGTCCATGAACTGCGACGCATCAAGGTCGGCCAGGTCATAGAGCGCGCGCAGGCTGGCGGCGTGCGTGCTTTCAAACGGAGCCTGTTCGTCGCGCGGGTTGTTGCGCCCCACATTGACCGTGTAGGTATCGCCCCCGGTCGGCACGCGCAGGTTGAACAAACCCGACAGGTACGGCTGCTTGCCGAACGGCTTGTGCTCGGCGCGCGAGGTATGCGCCTTGCCCCAGCGCCATTTGCCGGGATGATCGCCGTAGCGTCGCGACAGGTCGGCAAGCGCGAGCGTCCACGCATCCGCGACGGCATCGGCGCAGGACTCGTGCTCAGTCGTACCGGACTTGTCGCACCAGAAGCTGCCCAGCGAGCCCGGACCGGCGGCATTTCGCAGGATGTTCAGCATCGGCTGCTGCACGTTGCGCTGCTCCCACATGCGCATGAACAGCGGCTCCCCGACCTTGTCCTCGAACAGGCGGCGCGACAGTTCGCGCAGCCAGGCGGAGATCACGAGCGGCTCCGACGCCGCGGCATCCATGGTGCCGTCCCACTTGCGCAGCGCGTCGAACAGGTCGCGCTCGCGCTGCGGCCGGGTGGCGTCATTGGCCACGGGCGAGGCCAGCAGCAATGGCAGGAAATCACGCACGGCCAGCGAGACCACGTCCTTCTGGATCGCGCCGAACGACTCGAACGTATGGCGCGGCACGCCATCGAGCAGCGAGCGGATACGCTGGTAGCGATACGGTACGGTCCATTCGCTCGTGATGAAGTACGGATAGTCGGGGCCCACGATGCGCTGGTTCGCGGTCACGAGGATGCCGTTCGGCGGGTTGTAGGCGCGCGGCAGGTGCTCGAACGGAATGAAGCCGTTCCAGTCGTAGCGCGCATCCCAGCCCGGGGCCGGCGCCAGGCCCTTGAGATCGTTGTCGGCACGGCGCAGCGGAATGCGCCCCGGCGCGATGAAACCAATGTTGCCGTCCACGTCGGCATAGACGATGTTCTGCTGGGGCGCGTGGAAGTCGCGCAGCGCTTGCGTGAAACTCGCCCAGTCCGTGGCCAGGTTCATCTTCAGCCCGGCCTGGAACGTGCGGTCGTCGGGGCGCAGCGCCGTCCACTGGAACGCCACGACGTAGCGCGCGCCCAGCGGCGCCGCGGCATTGGCGACGGGCTCGGACACATCGGAAATGACCGGACCGTGGCGCGTTTCGCGCACCGCCAGGGTCACATCGGGCGCGCCCTTGACGTGGATGGTCTCGGTACGCGTCACAAACGCGGCCCAGCCGTCCGGCGTCTGGTAATTGTCGGTGCTGCCCGGCTGCAGGCGTTCGAGGAACAGGTCCTGCACGTCCGGCGCGGTATTGGTGAAGCCCCAGGCGATGCGCGCGTTATGGCCCAGCACGACCAGCGGCATACCGGGCAGCGTGGCGCCGGCCACGTCCAGTCCCGGCGCCTGCAGACGGGCCAGATACCAAAGGGCCGGGGCTTGCAAACCCAGGTGCGGATCGTTGGCCAGCATGGGCTTGCCCGACTGCGTATGCGCGCCGGATACGACCCAGTTGTTCGATCCCATCCCTTCCACGTAGCTCGCCGGCGCCATCTCGCCGACGCGGGCCAGCGCCGAGGCGAGCGGTGCCAGATGGCGGTACAGGTTGCCGTAGTCGAGCGTGCGAACCGGCCGCTCGCCCGGATACGGCGCCAGCAGCTCACTGATGCGGGCAGTAGGCAGTACCTGCGACAGTGCCATGCGCAAGGTTTCCTGGGTCCAGTTGCCGCCCAGGTCCCATGCCATCATCGTCTGCCAGCCTAAAGTATCAGCGGGCTCCCAGTGCTCGGGATGCGTGCGCAGGATCAGGAACTCCGGCGGCAGCGGCGCCTTGCGCTGGTCGATATAGGCGTTCACGCCAGCCGCGTAAGCCTGCAGCGCGGCGCGCGTGTCGGGTTCGAGCTGCGCGAAGATGGCCTCGGCATTGCGGCGCACGCCCAGGGTGCGCAGGAAGCGATCGGTATCGAGCGCCTTGGGGCCAAGGATCTCGGCCAGGCGGCCGGCGACAATGCGCTTGTTCATCTGCATCTGCCACAGCCGGTCCTGCGCATGCACGAAGCCCAGCGCGTAGTACGCGTCCAGTCGCGAAGCCGCGCGGATGTGCGGCACGTCGTTGCGATCGCGCACGATAGTGACGCGTCCCTGCAGCCCCGGCAGTGCCAGCGTACCCGCGGTCTGCGGCTGCGAGGCCTGCCGGTACCAGACATAGCCGCCCGCCAGCGCCGCCGCGGACACCAGTAACAGCACCGCCACCAGCCAGGCCAGCCTTCGGAACCAGCGCATCTGTCATCTCCCCCAGTGAATTCTTGTTTGGCGGCAATTATCGCCACGAATGCGCCCAAATAAAAAGGTTCGTCGTCGAATTCCCGCGAGGGCTCGTGGTCCGCCGGCGGCGTTCGGCCAGAAGCGGACGCGGCGCAGCCATTGATTGGACGCTTGGCCCTGCCGTGGCCTTCTGCTATACATCAAGACGGTGTCAAGCAGGGGGTGCCTATGCCGCTCGTTGTCCGACCTCCAAGCGCTGACGAACTGGCACGCGCTGAAGAACTGGTCGCCCGCAGCATCGACGACCTGACCATCCGCCACGGTTTCGGGCCGATCGCCACGTCGCGGCCTCAGGATTTCCAGGCGTTCTGCCTTCGAGATGATCCGCGCGGCGTGTGGCTGGCCGAGGATGATGGCGAGATGGTTGGCTTTGCCCTGAGCTGGGTTTGCGGTCGGCTCTGGTTCCTGGCGGAACTGTTCGTTGCACCTGGCCGGCAAGGACAGGGCATCGGCAACGCACTGCTGGACCGCACCATGCAGCATGCGAGCCAGGCCGGTGCCACCGAAAGAGGCCTGATTACCTTCGCCTTCAACGTCGTGTCCCAGGGGCTGTACGTGCGGCACGGCTTGTTTCCGCGCGTGCCCATCCATTTGTGCAAGGCCGAGCGTGAGTCATTGGCGCACCAGGCGCATGGTCCCGCGCTGCGCGCGACGCCCATCCAGGTGACTGCCGTCGATCTCGACATGCTGCGGCAACTCGACGTCGCAACCTTGGGGGTTTCGCGAGAGAAGCATCACCGGTACCTGCTGGGTCTTCCCAGGATGAGAGGCATTTTTCTCGAAGATGGCGGCGAGCGCGTCGGCTACGCATACGTTGCCGCGACCGGCCATGTAGGTCCCCTGGCGGTCATGCATGCGCAGGCGATGCCTGGTGCATTCCGGGCGGCGTTGGCGATGGCCGTGGCGGGGGAGGCAAAGCAGATCTCCGTGTTCGTTCCCGGGACCAGCGAGGCACTGGCCATCGCAGCCGGCCTAGGCATGCGATTCGCACTTCCGATGGTGCTGATGTCGACGCCCGACTGCGGCGACTGGACGCGCTATCTCCCGCGCAACCCAGGCTTCATGTGAGGCCGCTTCGGGCAAGGGGACCCGGGGCTGGAATATCCGCAATGGAGTTCTGCGCCCTCCAGACACCCGGCAGATCGGCGAAGAACAATTAAAAAGCCCCGCATGCTGCCATGCGGGGCCTTGCGCCGGAATGCCCTTGCGTGCGGTCAGGCCGGCTTCCTGAGTTGCAGGGCCTTGTACTCGAGGAATTCCTCGAGCCCGTACTTACCGGCCTCGCGCCCGTTGCCGGACTGCTTGTAGCCACCGAACGGCGCCTGCATATTGAACGGGCCACCGTTGATGTCCACCTGGCCGGTACGGATGCGTCGCGCCACGCGGATCGCGCGCGCCTCGTCGCCGCCCCACACACCGCCACCGAGTCCGTAGATGCTGTCGTTGGCGATACGCACGGCGTCTTCCTCCGTGTCGTAGCAGATGATGGAAAGTACCGGCCCGAAGATCTCTTCCTGCGCCACGGTGGCGCGCGGCTCCACATTGCCCAGCACGGTGGGCTTGACGAAGTAGCCCTTCTCCAGGCCCGCCGGCGCCTCGGGGCCGCCTGCTACCAGCTCCGCACCCTCTTCCAGGCCGCGGCGGATATAGCCCGTCACACGGTCCTTCTGCACGGCGGAAATCAGCGGCCCGAGCCTGGTGGTTTCCTGCAGCGGGTCGCCGACGGTAAAGCCCTCGACCACCTTCGCCGCAAGCGCCTTCACTTCGTCATAGCGAGCGCGCGGCACCAGCATGCGGGTATGCGCCGAGCAGGTCTGGCCGCAGTTCAGGAGCCACGCCTTGATGGGGCCCTTGCCCGCGGCGGGCAGGGCGGCATCTGCGGGGATCACCGAGGCGGACTTGCCGCCCAGCTCCAGCGCCACGCGCTTGACGGTCTGCGACGCCAGTTCGGACACGCGCTTGCCGGCACGGGTCGAACCGGTAAACGACACCATGTCGACCTCGGGATGGCTGGCCAGCACCTCGCCGACCACCGGGCCATAGCCGGTCACCAGGTTGAACACGCCCGGCGGCAGGCCGGCCGCTTCGATCACCTCGGCCAGCACGAAGGCATTCAGCGGCGCCACTTCCGACGGCTTGAGCACGACCGTGCAGCCGGCCGCCAGCGCAGGCGCCACCTTCAGCGTGATCTGGTTGAGCGGGTAGTTCCATGGCGTGATCGCCGCCACCACGCCGACCGGCTCGCGCACGACCAGCGAATTGCCTACCTCTTCCTCAAAATCGAAGCCTTCCAGCAGCTTCGCGGCCTGGCCCCAGTTATAGACCGGGCCGCCAACCTGGATCGCCCGTGCCAGCTTGATCGGCATGCCGACCTCGCCTGCGATGAGCTGGGCCAGTTCCTCGGTCCGTGCCTTCAGGCCCTCGGCGATCTTGCGGATATAGTCGGCGCGCACCGCCGGCGGCGTGCCGGCCCAGCCGTCAAACGCAGCCCGGGCGGCCTGGATCGCGTCTTCCGCGTCGCGCGCGCTGCCCTCGGGAATGCGGCCCATGACCGCTTCGGTGGTGGAGTGGATAACGTCGATCAGCCCGGTGCCGCGCGGGCTGACCCATTTGCCGTTAATAAAGAGTTTGTCTCGTTGTTGCATGGCCACAGTTGTCAGTTTGGTCAATCAGCGGTTGCAATTATTTTGTTACTTTTATGGTGCACGCACATTGTAGAGCGGATTGCAGGAGCGTTTTTTTGCGCCGCGCAATCCCCGCTGCAACAGATGGCGATAATCGGCCGCACCCCTGGGATCTCGCCAGCGCGGCGGATACATAACAGGGAGCGAGACATGGTCAACCCGATCTACCGCAAGACCGAAGCCGGCCTTGACGAGATCAAGACGCGCGCGCGCAAGCTGGATCACAAGCTGCGCGCCCTGCTGCTCATCGTCAATAGCGAGCGGCGCGAGCAGGAACTGCTGTCGCAGCTTGACGGCATGGGCGTGGGCAAGGAGTCGCTCAGCCAGCTGGTGCAGATGTTGCTGGTCGAAGCCGTGCCCGAAGCCGCCGAGACACGGCCCGCCCCGGCGCAGCCAGCCCCGGCCGCCGAGGACAGCAATCTCTTTTCGCTGTATGCCATGCGCCGCGTGGAAGCACCAGGAGCCGGAACCCAGGCAGCGGTTACGGCGCTGGCCACGGGGGGCGCCGATACGCCACATTCCCCGGCGGAGATCCGCGCTTACCAGCGCCTCTACCATTTCTACACCGATGTCATCGGCCAGCACCTTGGCCTGCGCGGCTACCTCATGCAGGTCAAGGTGGAAAAGGCCACGGACCTGCCGTCACTGACCGCCCTGCGCGATCCACTGCATGCGGCGCTGCTCAAGGCCAAAGGCGAGATCACCGCGCAAGCCATCACGCGCCAACTCGACAAGATCGTAGAGGCGATCGAGACCGATCTACCGGGCTGAGCGGGATCGCTGCAGCCAAAAGCACAAAGGCCGCCCGAAGGCGGCCTTTGTGTTGCGACGACGCCCGGCGATCAGCCGTCGATACCCTGCGACTGCAGGTATTCGTCGTACGTGCCGAGGTAATCGGTCACCGTGCCATCGGTACGCACTTCAATCACCCGCGTGGCCAGGCCGCTCACGAACTCGCGGTCGTGCGAGACGAAGATCAGCGTGCCGGTAAACTTGTCGAGCGCGATCTGCATCGACTCGATCGATTCCATGTCCATGTGGTTGGTCGGCTCGTCCAGCGCCAGGACATTGTGGCGGCCCAGCATCAGCTTGCCCCAGATCATGCGGCCCTTCTCGCCACCAGACAGCACCTTGACGTTCTTCTTGATGTCGTCCGCCGAGAACAGCAGGCGGCCCAGCGTGCCGCGCAGCGACGTTTCATCGTCGCCGGCCTGCGTCCACTGGCTCATCCAGTCCATCACGTCACGGTCTGCGGGGAATTCCTCGTAGGTGTCCTGCGGCATGTAGCCCACATTGGCGTTTTCGGCCCACTTGACTTCGCCGCGGTCCACCTCGACGCCGCGCTGCACGCCGGTCTGCACCGCGCCGTTCAGCAGGCTGCGCAGCAGCGTAGTCTTGCCCGCGCCGTTCTCGCCGATGATCGCCACGCGCTCGCCGGCCTGGATCGCCATCGACAGGTTGTTGATGATCTTGCGGTCGTAGGTCTTGGTGATGCCTTCCACCTCGACGGCCAGGTTGTGCAGTTTCTTCTCGAACTCGAAGCGGATGAACGGGTTCTGGCGCGACGACGGCTTGATGTCCTCGACCTTGATCTTCTCTATCTGCTTGGCACGCGAAGTGGCCTGGCGCGCCTTGGACTTGTTGGCCGAGAAGCGGCGCACGAAGTCCTGCAGCTCGCTGATGCGCTCCTTGGCGCGCGCGTTGGCGGATACCTGGCGCTCACGGGCCTGCATCGAGGCTTCCAGGTAGTCGTCGTAGTTACCCGGGTAGACCTTGAGCGTGCCATAGTCCATGTCGGCCATGTGGGTGCAGACCAAGTTCAGGAAGTGGCGATCGTGGGAGATGATGACCATGGTGGAGTTGCGCTCGTTGAGCACGGTCTCCAGCCAGCGGATGGTGTTGATGTCCAGGTTGTTGGTCGGTTCGTCCAGCAACAGCACGTCCGGGTTCGAGAACAGGGCCTGCGCCAGCAACACGCGCAGCTTCCAGCCCGGCGCGACGTCGCTCATCGGGCCCTGGTGCTGCGCGGTGGGGATGCCAACGCCGAGCAGCAGTTCGCCGGCGCGCGCCTCGGCAGTGTAGCCATCGTATTCGGCATACTTGGCCTCCAGTTCGGCCGCCTTCATGTAGTCTTCGTCGGTCGCCTCGGGGTTGGCGTAGATGGCGTCGCGCTCCTGCGCGGCGGCCCACATCTCGGTGTGGCCCATCATCACCACGTCCAGCACGCGCATGTCTTCATAGGCGAACTGGTCCTGGCGCAGCTTGCCCAGGCGGATACCCGGCTCCAGCATGACGTTGCCCGCGGACGATTCGAGATCGCCGCCCAGGATCTTCATGAAGGTGGACTTGCCGCACCCGTTCGCGCCGATCAGGCCGTAGCGGTTGCCCTCGCCGAACTTGACCGAGATATTCTCGAACAACGGCTTGGGGCCGAACTGCATGGTGATGTTTGCGGTAGAAAGCACGTCTGGAAC
>JACXTT010007955.1_pt1 | contig 14815 bp, 19 predicted proteins | sample 9270951 | NCBI WGS metagenome assembly JACXTT01 (sample SAMN15532306, study PRJNA645909) | rock metagenome | isolation source: weathered quartz diorite | place: Puerto Rico | collected 2017-06-21
CATCGCAATAAGGTTTCCATTGAAATAAAATAATTCGTTTCTTTGGAGTATTAAACCTTATCATACTATGCACCTCGAACGCTACCCGCACATGCGGGCCGATACATTTAAAAAATATGAATTTTATAGTGAAGGGCCCCAGGGCCGGATTAAGAAAGAAGTTTATTTCCATCTTTTTAATTTCGACACTGTTCCGTTTTACAATCTTAGCTTCGGAGATTGGAATGAGGAAACTCAACGTATTAATAACTACTCCGTCAGTAATAACGGGGATGCCGAAAAAGTTCTCGCCACCGTAGCTGCAATAGTAGTTGATTTTACCTCCTTATTTTCGGAAGCTATAATATTTGCTGAAGGTAGCACTATGGCAAGAACCAGGCTTTATCAAATGGGCATCAATAAAATGTGGAATGAAATAGAAAAAATGTTTCATGTGTATGGCGATACAGGAGAGAAAGTGGAACCTTTTCGGAAAAATAGTAACTATTTAGGCTTTTGGGTAGAACGCAGGAAATTGATAGATTTACAGGAAGAAATAACAGAGTATATGCGCTCATCTGACAAAAAAACCGACAAAAAACCAATACGGTATAACGATATCGTGGATGTTAAAATGAGGGATTGCAGCACCGACCCTTTCATTATCCGGAAAAATGAAGCTGCCCGAAAAAGAGTAGAGAAAACAGGTATCCCCAAAGATATATTACGGAGAAGAGGCCTGCTATAAAAGTAAAGGTCGTAGCAATATTTTAAAAGCCCGAACTAGTAATATTGAATTATTCCATTTTACTAGTTCGGGCTTTTTTCTTTTAGCACGGCGTATCTGCCTGTTCTATGGCGCCAGGCAAAATGCTACCGAGGCCGAAGCATCGTACTGGCTTTGGCGGCCCACACCGTTTATTACCGTGGAGTATACGTACAGCCATTCGGCAAAAGCCGCTACCGTGGGGCATCCGCCCAGCATGCTGTTAACGGTCTGTATATAATCAATGGCAACTGCAGTGGCCGGGAATACCGCGCCCGACTGGCTGTAGAAAGAATTAACCCCTTTGATAATGCCGAAGGAATACGTGGCAAAGCCCTGTGGGTGCGAGGCCACGCCTTTCAGTTCTACATTCTTTGTCTTATCGGTATACTTCAGATAGCCGCAATTGGGATCTGCGGCCACGCCGTTGAGCGTAGGAATATCCAGCGAGGCCACACACTGCTGGTTGTTTACCATCAGGGCATTGCCCATAGTGCTTACCAGTACATGCGCGGCGTTGTAAAACTTTACCGATAGGCTATGCTGTGCATTGGCCAGGTTGCTGCTGTCCAGCAGGCAGCCCAGGTCGGTATTATAATACACGTTTGCCGGGTTGTGCACGGTATAAAACCCCGATGCATCGGGCTTTTGCAGTTCAATGATATCGTAATGGCCGGTGGCGGTATTCAACAGCAGGTCATTCCACGAATCAAAGCGGGGATTACCGTCTATCAACACCTGGTAATACAGGACGCCCGAGTTCCAGGCCGTATAGTGATCAATATTTACCGGCAACGTGCCGCCAAAAGGCGAGTCTTTGGGAAACTGGAAGGGATAAGCCGGCTGCGTGGTGGTATCTGCTTTACCAATAGGGGTAACCAGGTTCCAGGGCACATAGCCAATACCTTTGTACAGCCAGTTGTTTACATTCACGGTAAGAAAATATTCATCCACTTCGCTGTCGCAGCACACGCAATAGGTGCCGGGTTGTATTACGGCAATGCTGGAAGGGCGGCTGGCCGTACCGGTAATAAAGGGCGTTACGTTGGCGGTCGTTTTTGTAATATCTACCAGCGATATCCTGTTCACGGGATCGCGTTCCGCCACCAGCAGCCGGGTTTCCGTATTGTCGGCCCAGGTAAGAAAAAAGGGTGCGGTAAACCCGCTGGCGGTTGTTGTTTTGGTGCCGTTCGACAAATCGATGCGGCTGATGACCGAAGTACCCTGCTCGGTTACCCAGGCAGCGGAAAGATCGGAACTGAGGGTAAGCCCTACGGCCGAATTCAGCCCGCTGTACAGCACTGTTTTGGTGCCGGTGGCCAGGTCTACCCGAATCAGCCTGCCGGGGTTGGCATATTCCACTACATAGGCTTTGTTATGCGCTTCGTCTACCCAAAGCTGTTGTGGGGCGGTAAGGCCGGTACATACTACGGTGGCGGCGGCGCGGTTGGCATTGGTAAGGTTTGTTTTTACCAGGTTGCCGGCGCGTTCGGTTACGTAGGCTGTTTTTTCGTCGCTCAGTACAAAAATGTCTTCGGGGTTATTGTAACCGGTACCAATATGGGCGTATGCCGGGTTGAGTTTATAGGTTACCCACTGTACGGTCAAATCATACCCATAGGTTACTACCCGCAGTTTGCAAAAATTTCCTTCGCGGGTTTGAACACAAAAAACATCGTTGTTCACCAGTTTATTGCTGGCGTCGTTATTACCAATTATGGGGGTGGAGCTATAGGCGTAGGTGGGCAGCGATGCCGGGGTAACCAGGTTAAAATTTACATTACCCAGGTTTACGATGCGGGCATTGCCCTGTGGCACCATCTGGCGTTTTACGGTATCTATCTGTTCCCACCATATATCGGCGGTAGTGCCCGAAGCTACATTGGCGCCACTTTCGCAGTCAAACAGCCAGGTACCTTTTATTACGGTGGTACCTTGAGATACAATGCCGGCCAGTCCCGGCGCCAGGTCTATTTTAGACAGAAATCCGTTGTATTCGGTAAATACAAGCTGGTTATGGTTATTGAGGTATTTTGAACCAATGGCTCCGCCAAGGGCTCCTGCAAGCTGTTTCATACTATTTTGTTTGAGTAAGTAATAAATAAGTTATGCCACTTCGGAGCGTTGTGCGGGATATATCCTGCGTGATACAGGTATCGATAGGGCAAAGTTGGGGGTATTTTGGGGGCGGTGTTATACCCGTTAAGTGGTATTTTATGGCTAGTTTTATCTTAATAAGATTAATAGTATCTTCATTGTAATACATCATAAAGTATAATTCATTATGATGAAGAAGGTGCCAATTATTAAATTATCTGCTCCCGAAAGCCTATGGTTGCAAGAAGCTTACCAGGCAGCTAAGGAAAATACTAGAATTGACTACAAGCAAATCTGGTCCAAATTATATGGGAAAATTCCAAATACATTCCGGCCGGTTTCTATGGATGCTAAACTTGTCAGTTCTGACGGAGAAGAAATTAGATTGTTAGGTGTGGTGGCACTTGAAAAAAATTATTCGGTATTAGGGAAAATTAATAAGATGGTCTTATCAATTAAGGATATTTTGCTAGAGAGACCGCATGAGGAAAACATTAGTGCAGATGAGATTTCGCAAGTGACGAAATTGTCAGTTTCAGAAATCAGCTTTCTGTTTTCCCTGGTTAGATATTATGGAAGTTTTTGGAACAGTGCATCCTATGATGGACATTTTACTCTTCTTAAGTCAATAGGTGTGGGAAGAGATAGCGGAATCTTTTATAGGTATATAGGTTTTAGTAGTATAGAAGAGGTAATTCTGAATTCTATAAATCAGAATTTAAAAGATGAACAATTCAAGCAGGTAATCCCGCTTAAAGTATTAGGATCAGAGGATGAGCCAGAACATAATAATTATATTTCTGTAAACCCGCTATTCAAAAGCAGAGTGGAAAAGGTAAACCAAAAACTGTGTTTTGTTTTAATGCCATTCAAAGAAGAGTGGTCTCAGCGGGTATACAGAGATATTCTTCGTGAAAATATAGAATCATTGGGATTGCAATGTTTGCGAGCTGACGATTTGACTGGGCAGAATATTATAGAAGACATATGGATTGGAATCAATCAAGCCAGTGTGGTAATTGCTGATGTCACCAATACAAATCCCAATGTTATGTATGAGTTGGGAATTGCTCATACGATAGGGAAACCATCGGTGCTAATAACTCAGGATATCAATACAATACCATTTGATTTTAGGCATTTACGTCATATACAATACCGGGAAAATACGGAAGCTGTAAAAACATTTGCCACTCAATTTAGAGAACATTTACTTGCGGTATATGCCAAAGACTATCCGCATGTTAAGTTGAACAAAGTTAGGCGCTCTTAATATACGAATTCACCACCCCTCCATCCTCCCCTTACTATCTATACTAATCTTTGATTTCAACCTGCCAATATATTCCGGCAGCTCTTCCAGCTTATGCAGTGTTGCCTTAGCCGGCGCATCACACCTTGGCTCAATATTTTTTATGTATACATTCAGGGCTTTGGAGCGCTCACCAAGCAGGTTTTCAACATAAAGAAATACATGCTCCATTACGGCGCTTTCTTTGCCGGGCAGTATCCAGTCTACATAAAGGCCTATTACTATTCTTTCCTTATTATCCTTATACATATAGCGGAACCAGCAATTGTCAAGTGTAATATCTACAGGTTTGCTTCTCAGTTCCACAAACTCACCTAACGGACGGGGAGGTCGTAGCGCGATAATAGTCCAGTTAGGAATTGCGGGCGCTTTTGCTACCAGTTGTTCCGCCCGTTTAAACCCTTTGGGTCTGCCGCCGGTAGTAATAATAAGGGTGGCTTCCTGTGGGTTTTTACCGGGCATTATATCGGCCTCAATCCATTTGCAATATGCGCGCAGGTGAATCAGCAATTCGTTAAACTGGTACTCAAGGGCCGTTTTGGAAGCGGTGAACTTCAACAGGTTCAGGTAAATGCTGTTGTGTTGCTTAAACCATTTCCAGAAATGGTTGGCTACAGTAGTGTATTTCATGTCAGTAAGTTGATGTTTAATGATTAAGGGGTGCGGAGGCGTTTACATGCCCAGGCGGGCGTACACCTTTTCTATATCCAGCGCCATGTACTGGCAGAATTCTTCAAAGGTTATTGGTTGCCAGGTTTGTTTTTTTAATACCCGGCGTATTTTCTTTAGCTGGCGGCGGCCATAACGCTCAGAACGGTCGGTAATGATCATAATATCTTTACTGGTTATTAATAAGCGCCGTTTGTTATTCATCCTGTTGCGGTTGTTTTTTAACAGGGGCCCCACCGCAGGGCGGGGCCCTGGTAAAAGATTATAGCCTGTGCCGGTGCTGCCTGTACCATTTTACGACCTGCTTTAGCAATATTGACATACCAAAACTTATAATGGTGCCCATCGAGGTCAGCAATATAGTGCGCAGTATATCGTCTGCATTGATATTGGCCATAAAGGCCATCAGCGTACCGCCGGCCATGCCTATCTTCTGGTTGGTATCGGTATAGTAGCTCATGCTGCTAGGTGTCGTTTTTTACCGCTACCTGGCTTACCGCGGTGGCTACACCCCCGGCCACGGCAAGGTAACCGGCTACCTGTGCAATAACAGCAGGCAATGGCAGCGGAGCAGTGGCAACTACCGCGGCAATGCTGCCCAGTGCAAGGCCTATGGCCCGCAGTTTTTTAAAGAAGTCAGGCGTTGGCGACGTCATTCTTTGAATCAGGTTCATGACTATCTGATTTAATGGTTAGATAAATAGTTTCTTTACGGGCAAGCGCCGCAAAGACCAGCCCTGTCAGCTGCAATAATGCAGCGCGGCTTTGCGTGCCCCTGCCTTCTCCTGTAAGGGTGGATACTGCGGCAATGCAGCCTCTCAGTTCCAGCAGGGCATCGTTGGCAGGATGAATGAGGATTAACTCCCGCGCGGGTACATTCATGACCTGCAAATGCCAGCCAAACTTCATGCTGAACCGCCGTTTAAGTTCATACTTACCCTCGGGGATACAGGACACACCTGTTTTGTTGTCTTTCCAGGGCAGCTCAATGCTGAATGCAATTGGGTGGCCCCCGTAAAAGATGGTTCCGTTTGTTCCGCCGGTGGCGTATGTTCTAAGTAGTACCAGTTCCATAACAGAAGATGTAAGTAATTACAGTATAAAATTATTCCGTTTATTTAAAATCACCTAGTGCAGGAAGTTAGCAGAATTAAGAGTGGTATCCAGTTTGGTATTAGTTGATATCGTTTAGCATGCCCCGTTTTATAAATTGGTATTTGTTGGTACTGGTTGGTATTAGTTATACCGGTAAGGTTTAATCGAATTTTAATGTCATAGTCATAAAAAAAGGCCGCCCCGGAGGGCGGCCCTTTACAGTTGGCCATAAATAGTATCCCTTATCAGGCTACGTTTATCACGCCGGTAAAGATGCTGGTGGCTACATCCTTTCCGTCGGCCGACAGGAAGGCAATCCACGTTTGCACTGCTTTACCACTAAAGCCCGGAATGTTGAGTGTATCCGTGCCGGTGCTGCGCAATGCGCCAACGGTGGTATACACGCACATGTTGAGATCCGCGCTGTAAGCAACCAGGATGGCCCGGTCGTTGGGCGTTGCCTTGCCCATTCCGCTATTGTCTGTCCAGTGCCAGGTTATTACACCGGCGGCGCCGGCGGCAGCTGCGGGCGCCTGCACATTGGGCAGGCTGCCCCGGCTTACCAAAACCTGGTTGTAGGCAATGTTGAAAACGGGGTAAGCGCCGGTAATGGCGCTTTTGATGGCATGGGCCAGCGCTTTGTTAAATCCCGTCATTTTGGTGGCGGAGTCTTTAAACGTGGCCGATACCAGACCTGATAAGGCCTGCATAAAGCGCACCACGAGGGCAAATTTGGTGCGTTGTTCCACCTGTCCCTGGGTGGCGTCTTTGCCGGAAGGCTTGGGCAGGCTGCGCATGTAGTCAATGCCGTTCCAGCTGCCGCCTATTACGGTGCCCACGGTGCCGGAAAAACCGCCCAATATGCCTTTTGAAATAATAGCCATAAAAATTGTTTTTTAATCGTGAATAATTGGTTTACGGAAATATCACATGTACATGACAGGTATATACTTGCAATGATTGCCGGGGCAAATGTATTGGGCGGTAAAATAAATTCCAACGGGCACTGTCCGTTTATGGTTGCTTTGGCCCATTTGGCCGGGATGGCCGTTTTTGGTTGTTTTGGCCGCGGTAAATGCTGCCGGTAAAAAGGGCTTGTTCGCTTTTTCATATCTCCTTCCCTGTACCATGTTCGCTGTTTGTTCGCTTCCAGGCGAAGGGGAAGCGAACAAGGGGCGAACATGGGAATAACATGTCAATAGCATGGTACGCACCAAAGGGGCGGTTAAAAACCGTTACACTCTTTTGTCGGGTGCATCGCCGGGAAAGGCTACCAGGTTGAACAGTTCGCGCATCCGGCTTCTTAACCGCCTGCCGTAGCAGCGTTCTATCTCGTCGCTGTTCAGGTTGGTGGTTATATGGGTGAGCATGTGGTGGCTGGTATAACAGTCGTACCGCGACAGCAATATTTCCCCCATCACATTGCAGGGGCTGCCGTAGTACTGCATGGCGGGTTCCAGCCCCAGGTCGTCAAAGCATATAGCTTGCGGCAACTCGGTACCAGCTATAAACGACTGCCTGCCATAGCGGGTTATAACGGGGTAGCCTATACCGGAAAATTCAAAGGCGGCTTCACGGCATGATTTCATGTAGTGCCGGTTATCGGGTGGCAGCAAGCGGCGCAGCAGGTTCATGAGGCTGGTTTTGCCGCAGCCCACCGGGCCGGTAAGCATAATGCCTTTGTACAGGTCTATATTCCACTGGCGCGCAGCTACAGTATCTCTCAGCGCCCATACCAGCAGTTTTGCTATTACACCGGTATCCTGCGGGTACAGCTGAAACCGCCGGCCGTACAGCAACTTACCCTGCTTTTCCAGGTATAGCCAGCAGCTTTTATAGTCCAGCGGGCTATCGAGGCTGGCAATGAGGTCGGGAATTTGGTTCAATGCATTCAATTTAGGTTTTGGGGGATAATAGGTTTTAATGAATGGTTTATTAAACCGTGCCATCTTAGAGGGGTGCATCATAATTTTTCTCCTTGTTGGTGTAAAGATTTGCTTTGGCATAAGCTGTTTCCCGGGTCGAGGGGTTCAGCATCCATTTGTGGGCCAGCGGTTCCCATTGGTACACGGGGTTTGCTTCGGTAAGCATCCAGCCTCTGCCTTCGTTGTACAGCCAGAATTTCAGCGCTTCTTCTTTGGGGTAGGCATTCCGAAGGAAGAAGCTTTCCACCTGCAGGTAAGAAGGTCTATCCCTTTTTTGTTTATCGGCCGTTGTTGGAAAGGTGTTGCCGGGAGGCGGCGCATCGTGTACCGGTTTTGACCCGGCCGCAGGGCTGGCGGTGTTGCCTTTTTTTTCTTCATTTGATGTAAAATTTTGGGTGGGTGTGTTTAACACACTGTTTATTTGTTTACTGTTTATATGTTTTATAAAGTGTCCCACTTCCGGTACCGGGCTTGTCCCTGTTCCGGTACTGCTATGGGTCAATTCCGGTACTGGCGCAGTCCCTTTTCTGGTACGCGGCAATGGAGGCTTTTCGGTATTAAAAAGGACCAGTTGCGCTTCGTCGTTTTCATGGGGCAGCAGGTCAAACCTGCGCATGCTTACTTTTGCCGGCTGGCCTTTGCGCAGGCCGGGGTAATAGCGTATATACCCGGCTGTGTGCAGTTGCTTAATACAGCGGTGATAGGTGTTTTTAGAACCCAGTTTGCCCAGCTGCATAATGCTGTTGCGGCGTACAGTAAAAACATCTCCAAATCGGTCGTAATTCCAGCACTGAAACAGCGCCATATACAGGCTGATATGGGTGGCGGAAAGATTGTTATCGGCAGCGGCGCGGTTAAAGAAGCCGTTCAAATGGCGGATATAATTCATGGTAGCCGGGTTTGGTGAGGCATTGTTTTTAACTTTCTTATTGATCGTGCCGCCAGCATGCGGGCATGCTGCAGCAGGTATTGGGCAGTAACGCCCTTGTGCAGGTGGGTGGCCAGGTGTGGAAACAGCTTTGCCAGTTACTTTCTTGCCTTGCGGGCTTTGCGCTCGGCCGTGCAGAGGCTGCGCCGGCTGCCAGGCAATGGTTGTTGAGGGCCGTCGTATGCACGGCGGCCGGGTGGTAGTGTGTACATGGTAAAAGGATTATTTGATGATGAGTTTTTCAATGTCGGCATACGCGTAGTAGCAGGAGCGTCCTATTTTTCGGTAGGGTATGGTACCGTTGCTACGCATGGTTTGCAGGGTTGATTTGGATATTTTAAGCAGTTGCATTACTTCGTCGGATTTTCTCAGGTCCAGGGGGTCGGTATATACCCGCTGCCATCTAATGAGCTGCTTAATATCGTCCAATAGCTGTAAGCGAAAAGCCAGCAGGTCTTCTTTGGTCAATACTTCAATAGACATTGGCGGCAGGGGTTTAAAAGTTGAAACAATTGGGTGGGGTAAAAAGCGGGTGCAAGCAATGGTTTTGTAAAGGCCAATGGCTTGCCTGGCCGCGCAAAGCAGCGGCCTGAGTAATGATTAAAATAACTCATGCTGATGGTTTAATATATTAATAATAAAAACGGATGGTTAGATGCAGGCAGGTGGCTACTTTCAGGGCCCGGTGAGTGCTGTAGGTTTGCAGCGAACAACAAATCTATACCAGTAAGGTATCAGCGCCAAATTTTTGGCATGTGTAAACACCGGTATTTTTTTGCACTCCAGGTGCAATGCTGGTTCACCCGGAGTGCAATGCGGCTACACTTTTAGTGCAATTTCAATTGCCGCATTGCGCATAGAATTTTGCCGTTTTGAGCAGCCCCGGGCTTCCTGGTTATAGTGAGAAATATTTCAAATAGGGGTAGCCGGTAATAATAAGTTAAAATATTCTTGCCGGGATGCCTGCATTTAGTATTTTTATAAATTAGTACTACATGGGCATCCCCCGCCCGGGTAAAGCATTAGTAACACATCCGTACACTTTGGAAGATAAATCTTAAACTATGACTACAGTTGCAATAGCTGAAGACCAGCTCTTAATGCTTAATATGTTAGCGGAAATTATTAATCGTTTCGAGGGCTTCCGGGTTCTTATCCGGGCGGCCAATGGTATTGAATTAATAGAGCAGATTAGGGTAACTGGCAGCCCGGATATCCTGTTGCTCGACCTTAGTATGCCCCAGATGGGCGGCCAGGAAACAGCTGTTTGGATGAGGACGCACTACCCTGCTACAAAAATTATAGTGCTTAGCTCGTTTCATTCAGACCTGGTAAAAGTGCGGTTGCTGCGAACGGGCATCCGGGGTTTTCTTAACAAGGACATACATCCCAAAGACCTTGAAAAGGCGTTTAACGGCATCAAGCATCAAAACGCTTATTTTTTACAGGAAGATGTTCAGCAACTGGTGATGTTGATTCAGCAGGTGGCAGACGGCAGCACTTCTTTTGAACGACTGTCGCTTACCGACCGCGAGCTGGAGTATATAAAATTGTGCTGTAGCGACGATACCAATAAAGAAATAGCAGAAAAAATGAAGTTCAGCCCACGTACCATTAAAGACCTGGCAGACGGTATACGCAATAAAATAGGCGTAGAAGGCAGGGTAAGCCTGGTTATGTACGCCATTAGCAACGGGCTTATTTATTTATGAAGCCATAAAAATAATTTTTACCGCTGTTTTGTAATAGGATAAGGATTAGGTTTAAGGCGCTTGATTGTAGTAAAAGCCTCTGTCGTGGGAGGCTTTTTGTGTTTAGGCGGCTTCTTTGTTTTGGTTGGTTTTAGGCTCAAACAGCCGTTCTCTTATATATACCAGGTGGGCGGCTTCTACCAGTTCAATGAGGCGTTTGCATTGAGTGTAGGCATTGGTCTCTGCGCTGCTATAGTTAATACATCCGTCTTCGCCGGTCATATTGTAATAGGCCGCAGCGGCAAATAATCCTTCCAGCAGGGACCGCCATTGGGGCAGCGTGCTTTTTTTAGAACATTGTTTAAATACAATGTAGGGATTGTAGTATTGTTTTTTGCAGAGGTGATGAGGAAAATAATCCCATTCCTCATAGTCTTTGTATTTATTGTAGTAGTACCAGCGGGTATCCATAGGATTCGGTTCATCGGCAGCCAGGGTGGCTTTGCCTTCGTCTTTCAGCAGGGTGGCAGCTTCCAGCAGCACCAGCAGCATTTCTTTCATGGCCATTATTCTTAGCAGCGGCTTGCGGCGCAGGCGCAGGTGGCTAAAGGCGCATAGCAGGCAATCTTCCAGTTGGGTAACGGCATCTACCAGGTGGTAGCTGTCAAAAAACTGTATGATTACTTGTTTGGGGTTTTTATAGGCTTCTTCATTTAGCAGTACGGGTAGTTTGTGGTGCGGCAAAAAATCCGGGAAATACATAGCGGGATGGTTTTAATGGTAAGGAATGTTTTTTAATAAGGTAAAGACATATTTTCATTTACTAGTTGGAATAAATAGCCGGCGGCGGTTCAGAGCCGCCGGCAAGGGTAGGGATTAAGCAATAGCATGGAAACAAAGGCGTGAAGGAACGCCTAATAAGTTGGTGGTGGTTGGGCTAAGGCCGGGATAAATTGTGTTGCTTTTTTCATCGTCAAGTGTTTGGGTAAAAGCCAGCTGCCGGGAACGGGGGCCGGGGGTAATAACAAACTTTCTTAATTGGGTATGGATGTATTGTGAAGCCAAACTGGCCTATACGCAATTATTGAAATATCAGAGTATGGAAGTTGAGAGAAGGCGCGGGAATGATTGCTTGGGCAGGGCAGTAAAAAGGCGCGAGACTCAACTTGTTGAACCTGGCAGGCCTTCAGAACCCCAGGATACAAACAAGCGAGCTCACGCCAATAAGCATGAGCATCGCCCTGATAACACATCCTGGGTTCTGAAGGCCTACAGGATAGCTATTCAAACGATGGCGATGCGGTTAATAATTTTAATCCGCAAAGCTACAAGTTTTATAAAATTGATTTATGCAAAGAATGCCATAAGAACTAACGGTTATCAAAAATACAAAAAACATTCAATTTTGAGTAACATTTATAAATAAAATGTTTAGTAAATATAAGCAAAAAGAACATAATTAGTATTCAAATTATTACATATTAGTTGTTTTATGCTACATTTCTTTTATGGAAAAGGACAAACGATATGGCGCTATTAAGGAGTTGCTGGAGCGGGGAGGTATTACAGAATTTAATAAGATATTCGATATTATGCCTTACTCTACAATGGCCAGGCATTTGGGAATTAACTATATCAATTTTACCAAAAAGGTGAATGATTGTGGGCGGTTTACGGTAAAGGAAATAACGAAAATAGCAGCTCTTATAGGTGTGGATGATATGATTATTGCGTCTTTAATTATTAATGCGAATAGAAATCAGAAAAATAAGAAGGCAAAGAAATAATCTCTATACTCTGCGTATTTTACTAACATTCTCATAAATCAAAACTTTTTGGTTGTAAGGCTTTCAAAACCAGAACCAGGCCTTGATGCAGAAGATTGCCTTATTGCTTTTATCCAAAGCGCAGGAATGACGGCTCACAAAGGCAAGACCGCATTCCTACGCCGGTGGCACCACAATATGTCTTTTAAATACAGGTTAACTTGAAGTTGCAGAAAGATAGGTTGTAACTACAGACACACCTCCTGGCACTGCAGGTACATTAAAAAGATAACTTCCGCTAAGAGATATAAAAAATGACGTAGTGTATGTAACAGATGCCCCTGATACTGTTGCTGTTCCCTGCATACCTCCTGAAATAGTGCCTGTTCCTGAACTTCCTGGAGTTATACCAGGCGTTCCACTGGCCGTGCCTAGCCCGGAATAGAAAAACATTCCATTGGTAGGTTGATTGCTTAAAATGGAAGCCTCTCCTCCGGAAACAGTGAGCCATTGAATTTGATAGAATAAATGATAAGTCAGCAATACTGAAGCTATGCCAAATGATTCACTGGCAGTGGTAGAGACTTTGAAATCTCCATAATAGTTATATACCGGAGATGATGCTTGGGATGCCATGGACGAAATAATACCCTTTTTGCCTGCATTTATGGTAAGCATAGCTGTATCTGTATGCCTGAATTGCGTATTGGATTCAAGAAATTTAAAATAGTTGTAAACTTCCTGAAAAGTTTTAAATCGCAAATGCAGCACATTGCCTTTTGATGCATCTTGTCCGGTTGTTGCAGTAAAATTTGAATGTAATAAATTTTCAACTTTCCCCTTGTACAGTATCTCATCCTGTGTTTTAGTTGTATTTAGCGTTTCATTTTTCCTGCAGGAAAACATCATGATACAAAACATAAAGGCACAGGCATTAATAAGAAGTGTTTTCTTTAGCATAAAGTTAATGGTTTTGAAATTTAAGAATGGTCATTTTTATTCGGAAGAAAATATTTCATGTAAGGAAACGTTTTTTCTAATGGGTACGTTTGGGGGAATACTAAACAATGAGTCAGTAAGCTTGCATTCCTGTATTTTAACAACCTGGAAAATCAATGTTCCAACGGCTTTTCTGCCGTCTTTTGTTGTCCAGTCAACCGGTAATTTAATTAACAGTATATCATGCTTAAAGTCAGAAGGGAGAAATGCATTTAATGGCGAATGTATTTTTAATGGTGCCACGGCATAATAAAAAAGAAGGCTATCGCTATTATTAAAGAAGGCTACACCCTTATAGCATTTTTGTCCTGCAATAGTAACCTGTTCTTCACCTTTTTTCCATTTTACAACAGGTTTACTGCTATCTATGATTCTGTAAAATGGTTCAAAGGTTTCATCCCGTAATGGCTTTTCCGAAATTTGTGCTTTCCCCTTTTTCGTAAAGAAAGTATATGTTGTCCTAGTGTTCCAATCAATCAGGTAGCTTGGATGGGCAAGCGTTGCCCTTAAGCTTGTGTGTACCTCTTTCCCTTCATGTGTTTTGACAGTGGGGGTGTTCGTTGACAGGCTGCTATCGGAAGGGTCTTTTCTTAAGATTTTATCTCCTTTAATGAAATAGGCAAACCAGTAGGAAAAATTTTGTTGTTTAAGAAGATCAGGTCTTAAGGGAACAGCCTGTTCCGGCGCGAAAGCTGATTGGCCGATAGTTATAACTCCCTCCCCAAAATTTGTTCCCTGGTGATTTTTCTGAGACTGGCTATTAAAGCCAATAGATAACAGGGAAGATAAGATGAAAAACGTCTTCACCAACATGTGCTTTAATATCATAGGTAAATAATAATCAGATTATTGCAGCAGCGAACCCTAATTATATTTATAATAAGGCTTAAGGTAGTACACCAATAAATTAGTTTATTTAAACTTCCATGAATAACCGGTATTTAAGTAAAGTTACTAAATACCTCTTTTGACTGTGAACAGATAGCCGGATTATTAACAGATTTTATCCAATACATCTATACGGTCCAGGCATAGATAATTCAAAGAGTTGATGAGTTGAGAAGTACAGTGGCTGCAGGCGATAGACCGGTATGCTGATAGCGTATTTATGGCAAAGCTCTTTTATGCGCCGGTCTACCTGTTCGGGGCTGTAGCGGGAAGAAAGATGGCCTAATATAAGTTGTTCAACCCGGATGCCGCTTACCATTTCCATTACTTCTTCCAGCCAGCTGTGCTTATTGCCGTGATTGGGAACAACCGGCTTATCGCCTGTATCCAAAAAAGTTGCCTCATGTATCAGGATACGGGAATGGTTCCAGCGACCGGTATCTTCTACCGGGGTATCGGCCGAATAACTGAGTATGTTTATTTTTGCTCTACTCCTTACCCGCTTTCGCTCCCGGCAGCCTGCTTTTCAGAAATTTTATCTGGCCGTTGTGGTTCGATTCATGCTCGCACACATGAAACCATTTTTCCTGTTTCCGGATCATTAAACTGCATCGACTTTGAAGTCAGATCGGTTGTTGACTGGTCGTCAACCGATAAGTACGACCTGATTACCTGTGTTCATGGCCTTCATTATATAGGC